>Ga0209181_10000798_pt1 | contig 57784 bp, 52 predicted proteins | sample MAT05_FD_187208 | JGI IMG/M metagenome (GOLD analysis project Ga0209181, IMG submission 187208) | Freshwater microbial communities from Lake Fryxell liftoff mats and glacier meltwater in Antarctica - MAT-05 (SPAdes) (version 2) | ecosystem: Environmental > Aquatic > Freshwater > Ice > Liftoff...
GTAATACATCTCCACACCGATCATCGGGCAGCACTCCAATCTGTTCGCGGCATCAGTCCGGCCCGATCCAGTCACGGATGATCACGCCGAGCCAGTCCCAGGGATCACGCCGATCCAGTCACGGATGATCACGCCGTTCCAGTCACGGATAATCACGCCGTTCCAGTCCCCAAGATCACGCCGAGCCAGTCCCCGGGATCACGCCGAGCCAGTCCCAGGGATCACGCCGATCCAGTCCCAGGGATCACGCCGATCCATCCCCCATGATCACGCCAACTCGACCGCTGCGGCCGCCGCACGAATTCTGCCTCGCCGCTCGACCTCCAACACCAAATTCTGCAAATCCGACGGACTAATGCCCGGAATACTCGCTGCCTGCGCCAACGTCCCCGGCCTTCGCTGCGCCAGTTTTTGCCGAGCTTCCGTGGACAGGGTCTGCATCAGCTCGTACGGAAGGGTGTCGGCCAGCTCGAACCCACCCATCGCTGCCAGCTTGTCAGCCGCCAACCGTTCGCGGGCGAAGTACCCGGAATACTTGATGTCCAATTCGGCGGACAACACCGCCTCCAACGGCAAATCACCCCCAACTCCCGCCGCGTCGAACAGCGACTTGAGTGATACCTTGTTCCGACGCGCCAGTTCGGTAGCCCGCACCGCGTGCACCAGCGGCACCGTACCGGCTTGTTCCAGGATGGGCGCCGCCATTACTGGCGTGATACTGGTGGCATCGGCCAACACTCGCGCACCGCGCACCGCATCAAGGCGCCAGTGCAACGTCACCAATTCGCCCGTCGTCAGCAGCCCAAGAGACTCCGCCATCGGACCAAGTCGCTCCAGCGCATTCTCCTGACGCACGGTCAATCGAAACTCGCTGCGCGAGGTGAATAACCGATACGGCTCATCAACACCACGCGACACGAGATCATCCACCAACACGCCCATGTAGCTGCTTTCCCGCCCAAGAATCACCGCGGGCTCGTCGCGCACCCAACGCGCCGCGTTCAACCCCGCAATCACCCCTTGCGCAGCGGCTTCTTCATATCCCGTGGTGCCATTCACCTGCCCGGCAAAATACAATCCGCCAAGCGCCCGTGACGCGAGTGATGCGTCCAGTTGGGTGGGCGGATAATAATCGTACTCAATGGCGTACCCCGAACGCGTCATGCGCACCTTCGATAATCCCGTAACCGTGCGCAGCATTTCCAATTGCACGGGCGACGGAAGCGATGTCGACAATCCGTTCACGTACAATTCGTGCGTATCGTGGCCCTCGGGTTCGAGAAACAATTGATGGCGCACGGCATCGGGAAAACGCACGACCTTGTCTTCGACGCTGGGGCAATACCGCGGACCCTGCGCCGAAATGGCGCCGCCATACATGGCCGACTCGAGAATATGCTCCTGGATGACTGCCTTGCCCTCCTCCTCCAGAAACGTGATCCAGCACGGCAGCTGCGCCGGGTGCCTTGTGGTGTCACTGGCGCTATGGTGTACGCGGCGCGGCGTCGTCCAGTAGTGCGACCACGAAAAGTCAAACTGCTCAATTTCCGACGGCTGCGGCTCGAGCACGCTAAAGTCGACGCTTCGGCCATCGATGCGCGGGGGCGTGCCCGTCTTGAACCGCTTGGTGGTAAGGCCGAGTGCGTCCAATTGTTCGCCCAGGTGGGTGGAGGCCGCCTCACCGGCCCGTCCGCCGCCATAGGCAGTGGTCGTGCCAATGTGCAATCGTCCGCGTCCGAACGTTCCGGTGGTCAGCACAATGGCGCGACAGCCAAAGCGACGCCCCTCCAGCGTTTCCACGCCGAACACCCGCTTCCCCGAGTCGTCCAGGAGTAGCCGTGCGGCGGTGCCCTGCACGGTGGTCAGATTCGGCTGAGCCTCCAGCAACGTCCGCACCGCTCGCCGATACAGACCGCGGTCGCATTGCGCGCGCGGCGCCCACACGGCGGGGCCCTTTCCGCGATTGAGCATGCGGAACTGCAAGGTTGCCTGGTCGGTCGCGCGGCCCATGATGCCGCCCAGCGCATCCACCTCACGGGCGACCGTGCCCTTCGCGACCCCGCCAATGGCTGGATTGCAGGAGAGCTGGCCAATTTGCTCGAGCGATGTGGTCAGCAGGGCGACCTGCGCGCCCGCGCGCGCCGCGGCAACGGCCGCTTCGGTGCCGGCGTGGCCGCCTCCGACTACGAGGACGTCAAATGTGGCCTCGAGGGCGGCACTGCTGGGGGAGCTGATGCGGTCGGACATGGCCGCAAATTACCACAATCGAACCGGGAGCTGGGCCCGGGGGCATCAGGGGTCTGTTCGGACTGGGCTCAGGTAGCCCGGCCGCCTCTCGACGAGCTCTTCGCAAGTTGGCGGTTGTCAGAATTGCACGCGGAGCGCGCGGAGCTACGAAGCGGTGGAGGGATATCGCCAGGACTTGAGCCGCGGAGAACGGCAACGGCAGGAGGGCGGGAAACGATATTGTGTGCCGCCTGATGAAGGGGCGGCGTGTCGCGTTTCCGGCCGATTGAAAGCCAGCGGTTTGCAAGCCGCTTAAAGTTCGGGAGGCCTCACGCCGCTTGATTGGGACGGCGGCCGCTTGAAGGCGCAGTGCCCGTTCGTGAATCTGCTCCGCTTACACAAACACACCCAACTATATGGCACTCGCTCTTTCTGGTGATGCACCGACGCTGTTTATTCTGCGCAGCGCCTTTGAACGCGCGGCACTCACGCGACAACAGATGGATGAAGCACTGGGATTGACGCCGGACGAGTTTCGCATGGAAGGACCACTCATCGCGATTGGTCCGCTGGTGGGTGAAACGGGGCTCACCGAATTGATTGAAACACTGGAGGCGCGTGGGCTGGTGTACTTCGAAGACTTCTTTGAATTGAGCGGCAATTGGCCAGTGTGGCTCAAACTGTTCGCCATGGCCGCGCAATGAGCCGCATTCGGCTTCAGGGTGTGCAATTGTGACCATCAACACCAAACCAAGTGACTCGTTTGGGTGTTTTGTCACACACGCCGTGAATGCCGCGAGCCCACTGTAATAACCGCGGGTATTTGGTCACGGGCTCGAACGAGCCCCGTTGGGTGCTGCCCAACAGCCATCTGCGATGGAAGACCACTCACCGAAACAACTGGTGTTGCCTATGCTCGACCCAAAAGAACCGTTGCCTGATTTTTCCGACGTGAGTGGTGGCAGTTCGTCGGACGCCATGTCGCATGCAGAAGCCGTGGAAGCGGAGCGGACGTACACGGTCGTGGCTGGCGATACCCTCTCAAAAATCTCCAAACATTTCTACGGCGACGCTTCGAAGTGGAAATCCATTTGGGAAGCGAATAAGTCGCAGATCAAAAATCCTGACCTCATTCAGATTGGTCAAGTGCTGACCATCCCGAAGGCGTAATTCGCTGGCCGTTCGTTCCGAGTTCGTTTGCAGGTCATTCCCAGTTCGTTCGTCGTTGGTTCCAGGTACGTTCGCTGTTCGTTCGAAATCCTGCATTTATCCCGACACACATGAGCAACCATATGCGCTCTACCCGCACCGTTCTGCAAAATCCGCGCACGCGCGCGCTGCTGGCACTTACCCTATCCGCGTTTGCCCTGTCCGCGTGCAAGAAAGGCGACGACGCCGGCTCGTCATCAGAAACACCGCCGGCGATGAATCCCGTGCCGACCCCACCGGCGCCACCCGCGCTGCTGACGGTGTTCTCAGGACGCCGACTGGGCGAGAACAAACAGGTCAGCGACAGCACGTCCGTGTTTGGCGTTCGCGACACGATGTACGTGGTCGTCACGACGGAAAACACGCCGGACGGCGGCCAGATGATGGCGAAGTGGACCTACGAAACCGGTCAGGTGATCGATTCCATCACGCAGTCTGTTGACAAAACCGACAGCGTCAAAACCACAACGGTCACCGAGTTTCACGTCTCGAAGGCCACCCCGTGGCCCGCTGGCAAGTACACCGTCGATCTCACGCTGGACGGACGCAGCATGGGCAACAAGGTCCTGGAAGTGAAGAAGTAACCAGCAGGATTTGGTAGCCGGCAAACTATCGCCGCGGAAACCGCGGCGTTTCCGGTGGCGCGTTGAGCGATTCCTGCGCACGCGCCACCACACGCTGCAACACGGTGCGCAGTTCCTTTTCCCGTTTGTGCGCGCTTCGTATGTAGAACATGCGTGACACCGCGTAGGCCGCGGTCACGGCGCCGGCCAGCGCGAGCATTGCAAGCGGCGCGTTCTTCGTCGCGGCGAGAATGCTGCCCATTGCCGCCATGCCTGCGCCAATGCCTCCGCCAATGGTACCGCCCACAAAAAATCCCATCGCCGTCTGTTTCAGATCTTCCAGCGCCCGCACATTGGTGCGGCCGTTGCGGGACGTTAAATAGACTTGCACCTGACGCGAAACGTTGTTCTGCCCGCTGCCGCCTGCAGACGTCACGGTCAGGGTCCGACCAACCGCGCTCACCGTGAGCAGTCCGCTCAAGCTGCGGCGAATTTCTTCCGCCACTTCCTCAAAACCGAAATCAGAGAGTTCACCATCGAACGACGTCTCCATTTCGATGCTGGTCTTCGCGCCCAGAAACCAATGGGGTGCCTTACCGCCCTCGACGATGGGGATCTCCGCGATCGAAAATTCGTTGCGCGACACAGCCGCAATTCGACGCTCCTCCAGCGCGCGGTCGACATACCGTGCATCAATGCCCGCGTCGACAGCGGACGAGCGCACGATATCGGCGTTGAAACCGGTGGTTGCCGAACTGACGGCCGCCTGGCTCAATTCGAACTGAGACGGCGGCACAATCATGCCGGTGTGCGCCTGTAATTCGGCAGCCCGCGCCCAGATTTGTTTTGCGTCGGCCGACGATAGGACCTCGGCATCCGAACCAGCTGGCGCCGCTCTGCCCACAACCCGCGCATCCGAACCACTCGATGATACATTGCGCGTCACCGGGGCTCCGGGAATCGCAGCGAGCGCGGCGGCGCGTGGCATTGGCGCGGAATCGTGTCGCGCAACGAGCGATGCACTGTTATCGATGGGTAGCGCATCAAGCGCCGCGCGCAGCGCCTGACCATCGGCGTAGCGATCGTTGGGCAACTTGGACAGCAACCGGTCGATGATATCGCCCAGCGCAGCCGGCACGTCTGGAGCCAGCGAGCACAGTTTGGGTGGAGCACTGGTCACATGCGCGACCACAATTGCCGAAGCGGTCGGTCGCTCAAAGGGGAAGCGCCCACACAATGCCATGAACGCCAGAATGCCAAGCGAATAGAGATCGCTGCGTCCGTCCAGTTCGTCGCCAGACACCTGCTCGGGGCTCATGTACTGCACGGTGCCCAACACGGTACCGGTCGCAGTGAGCGACTGTGTTTCAATGAGCCGCGCGATGCCGAAATCGGTGAGCATGGCGCGACCGGTCTCGCTGTCGAGTAACACGTTTTCGGCTTTGATGTCGCGGTGCACGACGCCATTCGCGTGGGCGTAGTGCAGGGCCGATGCGAGCTGTCGCAGCAGTGACACCACCTCGCCCGCCGGCAATGCCCCCACCCGCGCAATACGCTCGGCCAACGATTCGCCGTTGATGTACCGCATGGCGAAGAACACGACGTTGTCGCGCTCGGCGGCCGCGTAGATGGGCACGATGTTGGGATGCGACAGCGCGCCGGCCGTGCGGGCCTCACGCAGAAAGCGGCTGCGCACGCGCCCGTCGGCGGCGAGGTGTGGGGGCAGCGTCTTGATGGCCACCGGCCGCTCCAGCTGTTCGTCGACGCCCAGGTACACGATGCCCATGCCGCCGCGCCCGATTTCGCGATCGATGTGGTACTGCCCCGCGATGGCGCGGATGAGAGCACCTGTAGACGGGTCGTTACGGTCGATCATGGGCAGGGCGGACGGAGATGGGGAATATACGGGCGGGTGGGGAGAGATGAACGGCAACTGCCACGAACGCTGGGAGCTGTCAGCGTTTGAGCGGTGAGCTGTCAGACCTTTACAGGCTTTTGAGCGCAGCGCAGATATTCGGGGTTATTCGCGTGGAGTGGCGTCATCCAGGCTGTACTCCAGCCGGAAATGGTGGCCCGGCTGAATTTCACCGGCGCCCGAGATGCCGGCGAGCCCGTTGGTGCCGGAGCCGGGGACAATTTGCCAGCGGGTGATTTGCAGCGGGTCGGGCATGAAGGCGGTGTGCGTCAACAGAAAGGTGCCTTGGCGTCCGTGCAGGCTGCAGTTGAACCGCTCGACGCCGACGTACACGGCAGGCCCGGAGTTCTCGGTGACCAGCATGATGGCTTTCACCAGGCTTGTTCCGGTGATGTCGCCGCTGAATGTTTTGTAGAAGCTGTTGTGGCCCATGTGGCCACCCTCCCATTCGACTGGAACGGCGTCCTTCTTGTCGATGACGAACGAACTCTGCGCAATTTGTGTCATGGGGGGGTCCGGGTTCGTACGTTGTGCAAGACGATTTATATCGCACCTCGTTTGTAACGAAGCGTCAACGCGCGAGGCATCGGGCTTCACGGTTGATGCCGCAATCCTCGCGCCGGAATATAGCGCTCACGCGCATCCGCTGCATTCAACACGCATTCACGACCAGGCATTCATGACCGTTGAACCTGTCACATTGTCAGGGCGGGTAGTGCGCCTCGAGCCACTGCAGCTTGAACACGCAGCACTGCTTGCTGACGTCGGAATTGATCCGGAATTGTGGCGCTGGATTCCAAGCGCGGTGACATCGGCCGCGGAGATGGTGGACTACGTCAAAACGGCCCTCGACGAACAGGCACGTGGCGTGTCGCTGCCATTTGTAATCAGCGATGCAACAAATGGCGCCGTGATTGGTTCAACACGCTTCGGCAATATTGATCGCGCGAACAAACGCGTGGAAATTGGATGGACGTGGTACACGCCGTCTGCGCAGCGCACCGGTGCGAACACCGAAGCAAAACGCTTGCTGTTGACCCACGCGTTTGAAACGCTGGGCACCAATCGCGTGGAGTTCAAAACCGATGTGCTGAACATGAAGTCGCGCACGGCGATTGCCCGAATTGGTGCGCAACAGGAGGGCATTTTCCGCCGACACATCATCACCAGCAGCGGGCGTGTGCGCGATACGGTGTACTTCTCGATTATTCGCGAGGAGTGGCCGACGGTGAAGCAGCGGTTGCTGGAGATGGCTGTGTAGCGCGCAGACCGTTGCGGCAACCGACGAGGTCAGGGCTTACCACCGCGCCTGCTTCGACCACAGCAGGATGGTGCCGCACCCACCAGGGCGAAAAAACTCCGCCGGTACCGTTCCGGCACGCGGGTACACTTCGACGGCTCGGTATCTGTCAGGTGGCATGGACGTCGCCATCTCGATGGGCGTTTGCAAACCATCGAGAAAGACCGCCGGAACACAAGCGTACCCACTCATCCCAATTTGGCGCATCCACGCGATCACACCGAATCCCGAACGCTCCAGCTGCGTGCCGGGAAGGCTGGACAAGACACTGAATAAATCAGCGCGCCGGACAATCTCCTGTTCATCCATCGCATAGCCAAACCCCATCTTGCGCCGCAACTCGTAGTCCACGCGATCCTGCCCCTTGATTCGCTCCGATTTCACGTTCACGGTGGCCAGCGTGGTCACGTTGGACATGACCACGGTGGTTTCGGTGGTCACATTCGGGCGCAGGGTCACCAACTGTTGCGAGGGCGACGAACCCACACGGCGCACCTGCAACGCATGTGTTCCGGCTGGCAATCCATCAATCAAAAACTGTCCTTCGTCACCCGAGCGCACGGTGGTGTCCACACTTGCCAACCCGACAATGGCGTTGGCAAGCGGTTTGCCATTTTTGTCTACCACTTTGCCACGGATGACCGAGCGCCCGCGCGCGCGGCTGGCCTGCGCCGAGTCTTCGCGGGTGCGCAGTATGACGCTATCTGGCAGGACCATGTCGCTTGAAATCACGAAATCGACGCGATGAATGCGGCGTTCGCCCAGCGAGTAGTCAACGCGTCCGCTGGCCGCGTTGTTACTGAGCGCTTCGCTGGAGATGACAATGTCGCTGGGCAAACCGCAGGCGAAATACGTGCCGCTGTTGTCGGTGAGCGTCTCGCGCCGCACTTCGTCAATGACCATGTTCAGGGCCGTGCCCGGCCGCAAATTGTACCACTCGAATGCTGCGGCTGCGCCGGTCAGCAGTGAATCATCCGCGGCGTCGCGCACCGTGCCCCACACCATGCCGCTGTCCGAGCCCAGGGTGTTTCCGGCGTTGCAGCGGTAGGTCCACAACGTGCGGAGTGACGGGGTGGCGACGGTCACGCGTGTGGTTTCCTTGCCGCGAACGACGGCCGAGGCGCCCAGGGTCCCCAGGCCCAGCGAATCGAACGTTGGTGTGGAGAGCGCGATGGTGTGTGGTCCAGCGGGCACGCCATCAAAACGGAATTGGCCCTTGTCGTCGCTGGTGGCCGAACGACCGGTACCCATGAGCAGCACGGTGGTGCGCCCCAGTGGCTTCATCGCCAAGCTGTCGAAGACCACGCCTCGAATACCTCCGGCTATTCCGCCTGCTGTCGGCGCCGGTGGCAGGTGTACCGTTACGGGTTGCGCCTGGAGGAACTGCGCACCGACGGATAGACAGGCCGCGAACGCCGCCGCGCGTCGCCCGAACAACTGCGTTACCACCGCGCGTCTTTCGTCCAGAAGAGAATCGCACCGCAGGCACCGAATCGGTAGAACTCGGCTGGCACCTGCACGGCCCGATTGTACACTTCGATTGCGCGATATTCCTCGATGGGCATTGACGACGCGATCTCTATCTCCGTCTGAATTCCGTTGAGGAACGTCAGTGGCAGGCAGTATCCGCCGGCCGCACCGCCCGCACGCATGGCCGCCTTCACCCCAAAGCTGGCTGGCGTCACGGTCATTCCCGGGAAATATTGCAGCGCGCCATACACGTCACGACGATTGAGCAGCGCAACACCGTCGAGGGCATAGCCAAAACCAAACTTGCGACGGGTTTCATATTCAGTACGATCACGGCTCTTGAATCTGCTGGACCGGACATTGACCACGGCCAATATTGGAACATCCGACATACGCACCGTTGCATCGGTGTACGTATCCGGACGCAGCTGAACCAGCTGCGTGATTGGCGCGGAACCGACGCGGCGCACGTGCAACGTTTGTGTGCCGGCGGGGAGCGCGCTCATCCGGAACGCGCCATCGGCCCCGGTGCGTACGGCCGAATCGAGGTCCGCCACGACGACCAGCGCGTTGGCCAGCGGGTTTCCCTTTTCGTCGACCACCACACCGCGGACCCCCGCCCGTCCGCGCAACCGATTGGCATCCAGCGAATCCTGCCGGGTGAATAGTCGCGCCGTATCGGACACAATCATGTCCGTGCTGACAAGAAGATCGGCGTAGTACAGACGACGCAAACCAATCGCGTAGTCAATGCGGCCGCTGGCCGCTTTCGAACTCAGGGCCTGGACGGAGATGACGATCTCACTGGGCAGGCCGCACGCGTAGTAATTGCCGCTGTTGTCCGCTATTGCATGGTACCGAATTTCGTCAACCAACAATCCTGTCGTCTTTTTAGGACGTAAGTCGTACCAACTGAAGGTGGCAGCGATGCCCGGCAACAACGAGTCAGTGGCCGCGTCGCGCACGGAGCCCCATACAATGGTGCTGTCGGTGCCGAACATGTTCTGCGCGTTGCAGCGATTGCGCCACAAGGTGCGAAACGATGGAGTCGCGACGGTCAAGCGTGCCGACTGGTGTGCCGAAACGGTGACCGCCGCTCCCAGCACACCGAGACCCACGGAATCGAGCGCGGCGGCTGAAAACCCTATCTCCTGCTCGCCGACCGCAACGGTGTCGAAACTGAAACGTCCGCGATCATCGCTGGTCGTGGTTCGTCCCGTCCCCATGAGCATGACCGTGGCGCGGGCCAGTGGCTTCATGACCAGGCTGTCAAATACCACGCCCTGGATGCGACCGCGCAGCTCCGGTTGGGACGAGCGCGGAAATGCCGACACGTTGTCGATCGACACCGACTGGGCCGAAAGCGGCACAGCCAACAGTACGGCCTGTGCAAGAACACACGCCGACAAACCCAGTCTGAGCAAACGTTTCAATCGTCGTGCCTCGTGGTCGGACCTCCGTCAACCAGGCCAGTGCTGATTGAGATTGCAGGGGTTGGTTTATCGTACGGCCACCTGGGAAAGCGCGCAATGGCGCAGGTACGCGGTGCATCCCATATCGAACCCTCCTGAACGACTGCATATTCCCGCTGAACGTCCACGCTGGTGCCGGTCAACAACGATGGGAGATGCAATGCGCGCATGGATGAATACCGGGACAACCCTCGCGCTTCTTGCGTCAGTGGCGCTTGGCGCGTGCGCACAGTCGAACGTCGCGCGCCTGCCCTCACGCACCGGGCCTACTGACAAGCTGGACATGACGACCTGGTCGGTGGTTGGCGTCGATCCAGTGTCGGGGGATGTGGGCGTCGCGATGGCCTCCTGCGTGGCCAACACGCTCGCTGATGCACTCGCAGCCCTTGTGCCCGGCAAGGGCGCCGCGGCCACGCAAGCCGCATTTGATGTGGGCAACCGCGACAAGGTGTACGCCGCGCTCAAGGAGGGCCGGTCGGCCGAGGAGATTATTCGGCTCGTTTCCGACTCTGTCACTGACGCGCGACTTGGCAGCCGTCAGTACGGCGTGGTGACCATGAGTGGTGGTCGGGTGCAAACCGCTGGCTTTACCGGCAAGCCCATGCTTGATGGGGCAGCTGCGCCCAATGCGTCTCGTTGGGCAGGCGTTCGTGCCAACGCGAGCCGCGGGGTGAGCGTGCAGGGCAATACGCTGGTCAACGAAGCAGTCGTGGCGAATGCGCTGGCCGCGTATGTCTGGGAGGACCCGACGGGATTCAACTCCCTTTCAGATCGCCTGATTCGCGCCCTGGAAGCGGGCTCGGTGGCCGGCGGTGATGTGCGCTGCAACAGCGACAGTGTGCGGCAAACGGCAGCGACCGCCATGATTGTCGTGGCACGTGGCACGGATGGGCCGTACGCGACCGAAAAAATTGGCCTGAGTGACCAGGGCACGCCAAAGGCACCGTGGTTGGCTATTTCCACGACGACAAGCCGTGGTGGCGATAACCCGTTACTGGATTTGCGCCGCAAGTACGACCTTTGGCGGCGAACGGTGAAAAAGAACTAGTCGCCTCCGTTCGTTCCGCAAATTGCTTGGGCTGCCCGCGGCCGCATGTGCGTATTTCGAGGCGCGCGGAGAGCTGGATAAAAAGTCGACGCGGTAGCCTACCGGTGCTGATCGACCAAGACGGGATTGCCGTCGGGATCGACCGCCATGAAACTCGCGGGCCCGGTGGTGCTCTCATCGGCCTCGGTGAGCAGCTGCACACCGGTGGCTTTCAAGGTGCGCTGCAGCTCGCGGATATCCGAAAAACTCTCGACGTTCGTCGCATTCTGATCCCACCCCGGATTGAACGTCAGCATGTTGCGCTCGAACATGCCCTGAAACAGTCCGATGATGTGATCACCGTTTTTGAGAATGACCCAGTGGTGCGCAGGATTTCCACCAAACGCCTTGAAGCCGAACTTCTCGTAGAACTGCTGAGACGCCGCGATGTCTTTGACCGCCAGGCTGATGGAGAACGCGCCGAGGTTCATGTGCGGAGTGGTTTGTGTGAGGAAGCAATAATCTGACACACACTTGGCTTTCGCCAGAGCCGTTATGGCGCGATTCGCGTCAGGCCGTAGTATTGCTGCATGACCCCTCAATCAATCGTCCGCAGCGGGCTGGCCGGCCTCTTCGTGGTGTTGGTCGTCTCATTGGCCTCCGACACACTGCCGGCGCAGAACGCTCAGCGCGCCGAACTGACGCAGAAGTTTCGCAGTCAACTGGCCGATATCGCACGTCGCAGTGAAGGTGTGGTGGGTATTGGCGTCATCGATCTCGCGAGCGGCGAACGTTTCGGTGTCAACGACACGGTGCCGTTTCCGCAGGGGAGCGCCATCAAGATTCCGTTGCTCATTGAACTGTTTCGCCAGGCGGACGCCGGCACGCTTTCGCTCAGCGACCGCGTGCCCATTCGCGCCAGCGATCAGGTGGCGGGATCGGGCGTTGTGCAGTGGTTTGGTGACGGACAATCCGCTCTGTCGTTGCGCGACCTGGCGGTGCTGATGATTGTGCTGTCCGACAACACGGCCACCAATTTGCTGAGCGAAAAGGTGGGAATGAAATCGGTGAATGCCACGATGGCGTCGTTGAATGTGCCGTCGGTCAAACTGCAGCGGCTGATGATTCGTCCACGGGAAAGCGCGATTGGCAATGAGAACGTAGCAACGGCAGCGCACGCGGTGGAAGTCATGCGACGAATTCACCGCTGCGAACTGCCAATGTCCAGGCCGCGCTGTGATGAGGTGCGCCGCATTCTGGAGCTACCAAAAAGCGGGGCGTTTCCGTCCAGCGTTCCTTCGAGCGTGCGCGTGGCGTGGAAGCCCGGTTCTGTTGAGGGCGTGGAAACGTCGTGGGGATTGTTCGCGCTTCCCGGCAACGCGTACGCACTGACGGTGATGGTGAATTACTCGGAGGCCGACCAGGCCTCGCGTACGGTGCGGGAGGTTGCAGATGTTACTGCGGCATATTTTCGGCGTATCGCGCGTTCGTCCGCGTTTGGCGTGCGGGTGCCGATGTCGGTGCTGGACAGCGTACGGAAGTAATCACCCCTGCATCCGGTCAATCCAGCTGTCCCCAATGCGCGAATGGCGAGTGACGAGCACACGCGATCTCCGAAACAACAACGGTGCCACACTTGCGTGCGGCACCGTTGTTGAACGCCTCAGGGGAATCACTCCAACCGGTTACATCCGGCACGCCGGGAATCGCTTGTCGGCACCCGAAATTGCGGGTTTGTCCTTGCGCATGGCAATGGCGAACATCACGTCATGAATGAACCGTCCCAGTCTGGCGGAGTGCTCGTATTCGATATACTGGGGTTCATCGGTCGGTTGGTGATAGTCCAGCGCGTAGCCCAGCGAAAAGTACGTGACCGGAATGTCGTTGAACACATAGTTCACCTGATCGCTTCGACAGAAACGATTCATGGGGTTCTCGATGACATCCCAGGTCTTGTCAATGGCCATGGGTTCACTGCGCGTCGAGTTCACGGAGTCGATGATGTCGCCAAACTCCCGCGACAGGCGACGTGAACCCAGCATCTGCACGGAGTTCGGTCCGCCAAACTTCACCTGATCTGCCCGGCCTTTGCCCAACATGTCCATGTTGTGCGCGGCGACGATGGACTTGAGCGGCACCGTGGGATGATCGGTGAACCAGCGCGAACCAAGCAGGCCTGCTTCTTCGCCCTGGTGGCTCACGAAGATGATGGACCGTTTGGGCTTTTCCTTCGCAAACTGCTCGGCGATTTCGAGCATGACGACGGTGCCCGACCCATCATCATCGGCGCCGTTCATGACGCTATCCAGGCGCGGTGCACGAATGCTGCGCGCACGTTTGATGAGCGAATCAATTTTTTGCTGCTGCACCGCGTTCGGACGGCACGCCGGGTCGTTGGCGCCCTGCGGACGCGTCACCATGTTCACGGCGCGCAGCGAGTCGTGATCGACCGGGTTGGTGTTCGTGCCCACGTGATCATTGTGGGCGCCGACCAGCACGTACTCGGCGGCCATGGTCGGGTCGGAGCCCGGCAACACGGCTACGACATTGCGCGCAGGCGTCTTGCTCAGCTTCCACTCGTACGTCCAGCTGCCGCTGACCGGCTGGCCAGTGGCACCGACGGTGAGCTGATCGGCCGTCTTGCCAAAGATCTGCTGCGAGGCCGCCCGGGAAATCGTGGCGCTTGGAATAGAATTGGGCGCGCTGCCCTGCAAGGTGTTCTGCATGCCCATGCGCCCACCCAGCAGCTGGCTCACGGCGGCCGGCGCCATGTCGTCCAGCCCGATTACGAGGAACCCAGCAGCGCCTGCCGCCTGTGCGCGTGAGTCGGCCGAGGGCGCGTTGCCACGTCCAACAGCGACGCGACCACCGGCGGCACCACCTCGACCTCCCCCTGCTGCGGCGTTGGCCGCTGCTGCGTCACGCACCGCCTGTTCGACCGCGGCCGCGTTGGCGGCTCCAAATTTGTTCGGTACCGAATCACAAAATGGCGGGACACCGGCGCCACGACCACCTCCACCTCCCCCGCCCGCAGCTGGGACTGCTGGCAGAAACACGGCGATTTTGCCCTTGAACACCGCTGGATCGAGCGGCGTCGGCTCGCCCATGCGGCCGGCGAACACGGTTTGCTGATTCGAGAAATCGCCCATGCCGTTAATGCCGTTATTGGGGCCGGGAGCGGCCGGCACAAAATCGGTGCGAGGTTTCAGTGCCCCACCGCCAACACTCAGCCTGGCCGTCTCGCTGTCATACCCAATGGGACCATACGGCAGCTCCTGAAAATAGGAGCCGTTGTCACCGGCTGGTTTGAGGCCGAACCGTTTGAACTCGCCGGCGATGTACGCCGTGCCTTTATAATTGCCGAGTTCGCCGATGCGGCGCCCGGACATGGAGTCGTCGGCGAAACCGTACAGCCGGGTACGGAGGTCATTGGCCGTGATTTCAGCCACAGTGGGCCGTGGCGCCCAGGTGCGCGGGCCTTCGTCGGGCCAGACAATCTTGCTGCCCGAGGGTTTGGTGAGCGGAGCTTTGGTCGAGGCGGGCTTGTCCTGCGCCGCGAGCGAGCTGGAAGCCAGCAGGCAGAGAACGACGGTAGCGGCCAGGGCCGAGGGAGTACGTGACACGGGGGTCGGTGTGCGGCGTGGGCGGGTAAGGCTTGGGAAACACCTTGGTCAATAGCCAATACGTATAGCAGTTGCCGACCGATGAGGCCAGTACAATTGTGCGCGGCTTCCCCAACCGGGTTTACGCGCTTTCGTCTATTCACGCGCGCCTTGCCGCACGCCGCGTTCGCGGTCCAGCAGGGTGACAATACGGCGCGTGGGTATTCGGTGCGCAGCACTTCGACCCACTGCGATTCATCGTCCCCGAAGTGCACAAAACACACTCCGCGCTCGGTGGCGGCTATCAGCACCGTGCCGAGGGCGGTTTCGCGCGCCGCTCGAGTGCAGTTCTCCGCGGCTCCGCGTGAGAAATCCGGAGCTTTCCCGTGCGCAGCAGCGCGCCTTGCGATGGATTGCGTGAATTTCCGCAAATCGTTGTGGTGGAGAGTCTGGATTTTTTCACGCGGAGCCGCGAAGGATGCGGAGGAATCCCAACGATTCTAAATGGAAGCGACGACGATGAGATGTCGTACCTGGATTGACGTACCAGGCAACTTGTTGGGAACCCACATAGTTTTTGATGGAACTGCACGCGCGCGGCCGCGCCGTCGCTCGTGAGAAACGCCTTTACAGGAATTGCATGGACGGACCGATAGACGATCTGCTCGGCCTGCTCGATCTCGAGCCGCTGGAAGTCAACATCTATCGCGGCGTCAATCGCGATTTGGGCGCGAGTCGCGTGTATGGGGGACAGGTGTTCGCGCAGGCGCTGGTTGCGGCGCGACGCACGGTGGACACGGCGCGCGAAGCGCACTCCGCGCATGGCTATTTCATTTTGCCGGGCGATCTCAAGGCGCCCATTGTGTACTTCGTGGACCGGCTGCGCGACGGCAACAGTTTCACCACGCGTCGTGTGACGGCCATTCAGCACGGACAGGCGATTTTTAATCTTTCGGCGTCGTTTCACGTTGAAGAACCGGGCGTGCAGCACCAGCCCACCATGCCCGACGTGCCGGGACCGGAAGAACTGAAGTCGGAGCTTGAGCTCATTCGCGATGTGGCCGAGCGTATTCCCACCGATCATCGGGCGGCAATTCTGCAGGAGCGGCCGATTGATTTTCGTCCGGTGGCTCCGCTCGACTTTTTCAAGCCCGAACCACGCGAGCCGGTGCGACATGTGTGGTTCCGCGCGCTTGGCGCGTTGCCAAACGATCAATTGACCCATCAAGCGGTGCTTGCGTACGCGTCCGACTACGGGTTGCTGGTGACGGCCCTGCAGCCGCATGGTATCGCTTTTCGAACGCCGGGATTGCAACTGGCGTCGCTGGACCATTCGCTGTGGATGCACCGTCCGTTTCGCGCGGACGAATGGTTGCTGTATTCCGTGGACAGTCCAATCGCGACTGGCGCGCGGGGGTTTGTCCGCGGGCAGATTTTCGCGCGGAGCGGTGAACTGGTGGCCTCGGTGGCCCAGGAAGGGCTTATGCGGCTCAAAAAGCCACAGTGACCCGTTCGCGCCTGCACTGAGCCGCTCGCCGTCGCCGTACCGCCGCCAGCCCCGGCCCGCTGGACTGCGGCACCAAGGACAGACAAGTTTCAAGGTACTCCCCTTCCAGTGAGGCATTCCGGTGAGAGGAACCGGTATTGAGTCCTCGCGTCCCCTGCTGCTGCGGCCTCGATATGGCACGCTGGCCAGTATTGGCTTGCATGCGGGATTGATTGCCGCGACGGTCATGGTCCAGTCGCATCTCGCGTCGCTTCCGCCTGAAGAAGCGGCTCCGGTCAGCGCCCAGTTCCTGTACCCGCTGTTTCGTCCTATGCCAAGGCCGGTGCAGGAGCGGGTGTCGTACCTTGGCCTTCAGGGCATCATTCCGGTTGACGTTCCGGTATCGGTCATCAAGGACAACAATGCACAAGAAGTGCAGACCGTGTTGCCCCCGCTGACCCAAATGGCGGTGGAGGAGGTGGCGGTTCCCGAACCCCCGCGCACGTTTTCGGAAATTGAAGTCGATTCGGCGGCGGTGCGCGATCCGGAAAGCGCGGGACCTGCCTATCCGCCCAAGTTGCTGGCGCTGAAGCTGGAAGGGGCGACCGTCGTGCAGTTCGTGGTCGACTCCACCGGTCATGTCGATATGAACAGTCTCGTGCTCCTTGCATCGACCCACCCCGACTTCACACAAGCCGTGCGCGACGTGTTGCCGCGCATGAAATACCAACCGGCGCGAATAGGCCGACGGCCGGTGGCCCAATTGGTGGAGCAGCGATTTGGGTTTCGCATTGCGCCACCCTGATTCATTGCTGACCTATGGACGTCCATTGGCCGATCGGTCTAAAGAACTGAGTTGCGCCGATGGCGCCGCCGGGTGATCATCTTGCCCCGGTCCGGCTTTACTCTCTGACGCGCGCTCCATGCAAGATTTGACGCAGGGTTCCATCAGCAAACACATCGTGCGGCTGGCCGCGCCCATGGCGGCCGGGATGATTTTTCAGACGCTGTATGTGCTGATCGATCTGTATTTCGTCACGAGACTGGGCGATGCGGCCATTGCCGGGGTTGGTGCCGCTGCGAATGTGCAATTTGTCGTGCTGGCCCTCACGCAAATTCTCAATGTGGGCACCATGGTGCTCATTTCACACGCCGCCGGTCGCAGGGATCAGGCCGACGCCACTGTGGTGTTCAATCAAAGCGTACTGCTGGCTGCGTCGTGCGCCGCCCTGACCCTGATCGGAGGTTACACGCTCACGGGGGCGTACATTCGCACCGTCGCGGCCGATGCCGAAACCGCGGCGGCGGGTGCGACCTACCTGCGCTACTACTTGCCTGGCCTCGCGCTGCAGTTTGCCATGGTGACCATGGGCGCGGCCCTGCGCGGCACGGGCATTACCAAGCCGACCATGATCGTGCAGGTACTGACGGTGGTGTTGAACGCCGTGCTGGCCCCACTGCTCATAGCCGGTTGGGGAACTGGGAAGCCATTGGGCGTGGCGGGGGCCGGACTGGCCAGCTCGATCTCGATCGCGGCGGGTGTGCTTATGTTGTTGGTGTACTTCATCCGCAGTGAAAAGTACGTGGCCTTTGACGCGGCGCATTTCCGCGCCCGTATGGACCAATGGCAACGTATCCTGCGCATTGGATTGCCGGCCGGCGGTGAGTTTGCGCTCATGTCGGTGTTTATCGCGCTGAACTATTTCATTATTCGCGATTTCGGCGCCCATGCCCAGGCAGGCTACAGCGTCGGCTCGCGCGTCATGCAATCGATTTTCCTTCCGGCCATGGCAATTGCTTTTGCGGCGGCACCCGTGGCGGGGCAAAATGTCGGCGCGGGGAAACCCGAACGCGCGCGGGAAACGTTTTCGAAAGCGGCGCTTCTGGGCAGTGCGGTGATGCTGGTGCTGACGGTCGTCTGCCAATTTCGATCGGAGTTGTTTCTTGCACCGTTTGCGGGCGATGATCCCGAAGTCCTGTCCGTTGGGGCCGAGTTTCTCCGCATCATTTCGCTGAACTTCATTGCGTCCGGGATCATCTTTACCTGCTCCGGGATGTTTCAGGCGTTAGGGAACACCCTGCCATCGCTGATCAGCAGCGGGTCGCGTTTTCTCACGTTTGCATTGCCGGCACTCTGGTTGGCCAGCCGCCCCTCGTTCCAGCTGCGCCATCTTTGGTATCTGTCGGTGGTGACGGTGTTTCTGCAGATGTTGACCAGCCTCTGGCTCATGCGCCGCGAATTCGGCCGAACACTTCAGGTCGCCAAGGGGCAGCCGGTACCATTCGCGGCGTAATGGGCATGGGTTCTGCGTGTGCGTCTGGTGCCAAGCGGGGCAGCCGACGTTAAGATTCCTTGGCACGACCAAGTCTCACCTGCATTCTGAGAACACGCTTCTGCCAGTGACCGTCGTACCGAAGGGGTTGAGTGTCGATCCCGCCTGCCTGCTGGTTGTGGAGGATGACCCGACCCTGTCGGCGGTCATCGTCGAAGCCTTGTCCACCATCTGTCCACGGGTTCGCTCGGCCTTCACCGTCGCGGAGGCGATTGCCGAGTGTTCGAAAGAAACGCCGGACCTTATTGTGCTCGACCTCGGGTTGCCGGATGGGGATGGATCACAGTTGCTGGTTCACCTGCGCGAAATCACCAGCGTCCCGATAGTGGTGTTGTCGGCGCGCGAAGAAGACGACGAGAAGGTGCTGCTGCTCGATGCGGGCGCAGATGATTTCATCACCAAGCCGTGCAGCCCGGCCGAACTGCTGGCCCGCGTGCGCGGCCAGTTGCGCCGGGCGGCGATGTCGACGGCTGCGCGTTCGTGGTCGCGTTTTGCGCTGGATGGCATTGAGATTGATCTGGTCGCGCAACGGGTGACGCGCGACGGAGCAGTGCAGCGCCTGACGCCCACTGAATGGGCCTTGTTGCGTGTGCTGGTGCTGCATGCGGGCAAACCCCTTTCGACGAAGCAGTTGTGGGACATGGTGTGGGCGCGGGAGTTCGGCGATCCCACCGTACACATTCGTGTGCACATCACGCATTTGCGCCGCAAGGTCGAGCCGAATCCGTCCATGCCGCGACTGATCGTTACAGAACCCGGACTGGGATATCGATTCGTCGCGCCGTGAGCAGACCGCACACGCGCACGGTGTGGGTATGGTCGCGGTGGCTCGTATTATTCGCCGTCGTTTCCTATTTGTTCAACATGATCACGACCGTACCAGGCATTCGGATTTCCCACGGATTGCTGGTGTACCTGTTGCTCATCATTGGCGTCAGTCGTGAAACGCGCCGTGGGTTATCGGTTACGATGGTGGTGCTGTGTTACGTTGCCGTCGACTTGTTTTTCATTCCACCCATCGGGTCGCTGGGCGGGCCGTCCGATCTGGATTTGTTCGTGCTCATCGGTTTTGCGTTTACCGGGGTGGTGATTACCGGATTGGTGTCCACCCTGCAGAACGCGGTGCGGCTGGCCAAAGCGCGCGCGACTGAAATTGAACAGCTGGCGGCGCAACAACTGGAATTGGAACGCGAAGCCGCGCGCACGCGCGAGTTGCGGGAAACCGAAGAAATGAAAAACGCGCTGATTGCGTCCATCGCGCACGATCTGCGGTCGCCGATCACCACGATGAAAATGCTGGCCGACCCGGAATATGACATTCCTCCACAGGTGGCGTTGCATCGCATCAGCGACGAAGCGGATCGCATTAACCGGTACCTCACGACCATGCGCCATTTCAGCGCGGTCGGCACGAGGGGGCGATTGATGACGGTGGAAACGCATGTGGTGGATGATGTGATCGGAATTGCGCTCTCCTCGTATGCGGGCGTCCTGCGCGGGCGCGAAGTGATCGTGCACCCTGGCGTCGACGGGGAAATGTTGCTGGTGCGCTGTGACCTCACCTTGTCCCTGCAAGTGTTGGGGAACCTGCTGCAAAACGCCGCGCGTTACTCCGAGGCGCCGGCGCCCATCGACTTATGGGCGCACCGTGAAGGAAACCAGGTGCGCATGGTGGTGGCCGACCGTGGGCCGGGCGTGCTGCCGCACGAAGTCGAGGCGATATTCGAGCCTCGCCAGCGCGGTTCCGGAGGAGAGCAGCATGGGGGCGAGGGCATGGGGCTGGCCATTGCCCGTACGTTTGCGCGTGCGCAGTTGGGTGATGTGCAGTACCGGCCCCGCGAAGGCGGTGGGACGGAGTTTTCGTTTGTCCTGCCGGTCGGCACGGACACGGTGGCGTAGCGCGTCCGGACGTTGGTGGTGCTGCGCAGGCTGATCAATGACATCAGGCAGGCCCCCAATTTCTGCCGCCTTTGCCCACGACGCAAAAAGCCCGGCGCATCATCACGATGCGCCGGGCTAAGCTTTGACCAGCAAGCGTTATCGCTGCACGGCGTTTAGAAGCGAATACCGAAGGTGACTGGCACCCAGTTCGTGGAGCTTCCTTCGGTAAATGCATTCACGAACTTCGCTTCAAGGAACGTGGTGAAGCCGGAGAGCTGAAATTCGAGCCCACCGCCCACCTGCACGCCCACACTGCTGTTGCTTTCCGTCGAACCCGAGCCGGTGCCGCCGAAGCTGCCCGACGCCTTCGCGTTATAGAAACCGACACCGCCGAGCACATACGGTTTGATGCTCATTGGGGCCGCCGACTTGAATATCGCGTTCGCGGACACGCCGAGGTTTCTGAGCGAAACGTCTGGATCGACGCCGAGTACCTCTTTCGCCTTCCAGCTGTCAAACGAGACGTCGGCCCGGAAACCAAGCCGTGGCAGGCTGGTGGGTGAAAGCAGCAGATGTCCCGTCACATTGTAGCCCGTGTTGTAGAAATCTCCGACATCACCCATCGGAAGGGATGCACCGCCACTGACTCCGAACGACAGAGTTTTTGGTGTCGCGTTCTGTGCCGATGCCATTGCTGGCGAGAATACCAACGCTGCGATGCCTACCAACCGTGTGATTCGCTTCATAAAGTCCCCGGGTTTTTCGTGAATGAAAACAACGGCGTTGCGAGCAAGCCCCACTCACAGGGCTCCGTTGCCGTTGCGACGAAGAAGGTCCGTCGCGCAGCGCGCATGTGTGCGCAGTGGCGCCAGATATCGCATTCGTGTGACCATCCTAAACGCTGTTCGTGGGCTTGTTCCTGCTTTGGGGGAAAAGTCACAGAACGAGCTACGAGGACGCACACATCGTGGGTGGCTCAAGGTCTACTCGGAACGGCCGCGCGGTTCTACATTCAAATTGTTGTTTCCATCATTGTGAGGCGTAATGGCCGATGCGGCAGCACCAGCGCGAGAAGTAGCATGGAAAGGGTCCGGCGCCATTCTGGTGGTGGACGACGAGCCGGCCGTGCGGCGGACGGTATCGCGCATGCTTGAACTTATGGGTTTCACCACCCTGCAGGCCGCGGATGGTGCTGAGGGTATCGCGCTGTTCAAGGAAAAAACATCGGGCATTGCGCTGGTGATGCTCGATTTGACCATGCCGCGTCTGGATGGCGAGCAGACGTTCGCGGAATTGCGGAGTATCGACCCGCAGGTGCGCGTAGTGTTGATGAGCGGCTTCAATCAATTGGAGGCTGTGGCGCGCTTCACGGGCAAGGGATTGGCCAGCTTTCTGCAGAAGCCGTTTTCGCTGAACACGCTACGGGGTTGTGTGCAGCAGGTTTTCAATAAAGCTGAATCAGGAACAGCGAACTGTTTGTCCAGGAGTGACTGATAACTGCTTGTCCAGGACGAACTGCGAACTGCTGGTACCGGACGAACTGCGGATAAATGCGAACGAACTGCGGAAACTGCGAACGCGGAGGTGACTGGCCATCGTGACGAACTGATTGAGACAAAAAAAGCGCGACACATCGATTGAGATGTGTCGCGCGTTTTCTTGTGTCAAGCGGAACGTCTATTGCAACTCAGCGCCCGCCGATTTTACGGCCGAGGTCGACGGTTTTGAATCCGGCCTCGCCCCAGTTGATGATGTGGACGCTGAAGCCGTCCTTGATGCGCTGGTCCATGTTGGCTTCGGCCGTTGGATAGCCGCACGGCACCTTGTGCTTCTTGCACGCGGCGGCGACCGACTGAATGGCCGCTTCCCACGCGACCTCGTCGCGCTGCGGCCGGCCGTTCGCGCCCATGATGGGTTTTCCTTCCGCGTCCAGCTTCTGGAACACGCCGCCAAGTGTGCCAGCGCCCGGCGTAAGGACGCCAATGCCCGGGACGGCCGCAATCGCATCGAGGTTTTTCAGCCCTTCTTTACTCTCGATGATCACCATGACAACGAGCTCGCCCCTGGGATTAAGCGGCCACACATCGGCCTTTTCCTGATAGTCCTTTTCGCTCAGTCCCCACGCCGCCGGTGCGTCACCGACGGCGTCTGGGCGCGTGCCGCCCTTGGACTTGAACCGCATTGCTGCGATGGCCTGTTTCACTTCATCGGCATTGATAACATCAACCATCACGATGCCCATCACACCGGTATTGAGCTGCTTTGCAATTCGCTCGGCGGCCAGCGTGGGGTTGGGCGCCACTTCCGGAGTCTTCACGAAGAGCGGATGTCCCCGTCTTGCTTTCGTGGCGGGCTCCTGCGTGGCCATGGCCTTCGCGAACTCGGTAAACGGGGTGTACGCCCCGTCGAAGTTGCCTTCCATGTTGCCGTTGAAAATGAAATCGGCGTGCGGATACGCGATGGCTTCACCCGCAAGCTGCGCATGCGTCTTGCGCGAGGTGGTGTCGACGGGCGGGGGCGTGACTGGGGCACCCGGGGGGCCACCGCGTCCGCGGCCGCCCATGGGGTTGGACGGCTGATACAGGCCAAACACCTGCTTTTTGGCGACCAGCAGATTGATCACGGGATTCAGGTGCTGTGCCTGCGCTTCAGCAGCGACGACATGCAGCGCCATGACGGCCGCAGCCGTGATGAGAACAGGGACTTTCAAGCGGCCATCCTTGTTGAGTGAGGTAGGGCGGGCGGTTGGCGATTTTCTAACGCAGGGGTGGGAACCACTTTTGGTCAACGTATGGCCGCTATCAGCCGTTGATAATTCGTAACGCGCGCCCCCTCAGCAAGGTGGGGACCCCCGCTGCGGTCGGTCGCCACCCAACGCGATGCGCGTTGGTTTGCCTGAGTTGTACTTGCCTCCAGACCCGGGCGCTCTAGTATTTCATGGTTCCAGCCCGATACCCGTCTTCGGGCGTCCCACTTGGTTGGTGCGTGTAATCCCGCAGTTTCCCTCGATGATCGCGCCGGATGTTCCCGCCGTCCAAACGCACTCCCTTTGCATTATCCCAATACCAATAGCCCAGGGGCTCAGGCATGAAGTCTGTATTCGCCGCCACCACCGGCGCCCTTCTGGTGTGTGCGGCTGTTGCCGTCACCAGCGGCTCTGACCGGCTCGACGCGCGGGTGCCGCAGCCGAAGCTGCTGGCCGGCGCCACGCTGTCCGACCCGGTTACGCCGAAACCTGCGGCGACCGGCGGGGCGGGCGCCAAAAAAATCGGGGTGCACCCTGTGCTCATGCGGCGCTCTTCATTCACCGCTGGCGTGTCCTTGGCCGACGCCGAGGCGCTGACTGCCGTTGTCAAGAAAAATTGCGCCGGTTGTCACAGCGATACCCGCAAGGGCACTGCAGGCAACCTCTCGTTGCAGAACTTCACCGTCATTACCGCGACCACCACACCGGAAACGGCCGAGAAGATGATCGGCAAGCTGCGCGCCGGCATGATGCCGCCGCCGGGTCGCGCCCGTCCGGCCGGGGATACGCTCAACCTGCTGGCGGAAACACTGGAAAAGTTGATGGATGCGAAAGCCATCAGTGCACCCAACCCGGGCGGTCGCACCTTTCAGCGATTGAATCTCGCCGAATACACGGCGTCCATTCAGGACGTGCTTGGCCTGAGCATAGATGCCGGTTCCTGGCTGCCGCTCGACACCAAGAGCGCCAACTTTGACAACATCGCGGACGCACAAACGCCGTCGGCGACACTGCTGGACGCCTACATGGACGCGGCCAGCGAAATTGCGCGCATGGCGGTGGGCGACCCCAATGCCAAGACCAACACCAACACGTACAAGCTACCGCGGCTCGCGTCGCAGATTGAGCATGTGGAAGGCACACCCATTGGAACACGCGGTGGCATGTCGGTGGTGCACAACTTCCCGGCCGATGGCGAATACGTGTTCTCGGTGCTGCTGCACGGTTCACCCACCGGTCAGTTGTACGGTGCCGGTTCGCCGTTTGATGAGAAAGTGGAAATTTCCGTCAATGGCGAGCGGGTGGCTTTGCTGGAGATTGACCGTTGGATGTCGCAGGCCGACCCGAACGGCCTTGAAATCAAGACGAAGCCCGTCCGGGTTCGCGCCGGTGCGAACCGCCTCTCGGCCGCGTTTCTGAAACAGATGGACGGTCCGGTCAACGACAACCTCGCGCCGGTCGGACACAGCATTGCCGACACACAAATTGGCATGCAGTCGGGCATCACGATTTTCTCGCACCTGCAGACGTTTGCGGTGTCGGGGCCGTACAACCCCACCGGCGTTTCGGAGACCGAAACACGGCGACGCATTTTCACTTGCCGCCCAACGGCGCCGGTCGAGGCCCGCCCGTGCGCCGAACGGATTATCAACCGCCTGGCCACCGAGGCCTACCGTCGTCCGGTCGCACCCGTCGACCTGAAAGCGCTGATGGGCTTTTACGACGCGGGGGCGAAACAGGGCGGCTTTGAAACGGGTATTCGGAATGGGCTCGAAGCCATGCTGTCCAGCCCGCACTTCATTTTCCGCGTTGAAGAGACGCGCGCCGGCGCCAAGCCGGGGGACAGGTTCCCGGTCGGTAGCCTCGACCTCGCCTCGCGACTGTCGTACTTCGTTTGGGGCACCACGCCAGACTCGTCGCTCATCGCGCTGGCCAAGCGGGGCGGTCTGGCAGACACCGTCGGTTTGGTTGCTCAGACAAAACGTATGTTGGCTGACCCACGGTCATCGGCGCTGGCGACGCGATTTGCTTCGCAGTGGCTGCGCCTGTCGGACGTCGACAAGGTTGCGCCAGATGCGCTGCAATACCCCAGCTACGATTTGCAGCTCGCGGACGACATGAAGCGCGAAACGGAGACGTTTTTCGCAAATTTGGTGAAAGAGAACCGGAGTGTACTTGAGCTGTTCAGTGCGGATTATTCGTACATGAACGAATCATTAGCAAAGCACTATGGCATCAGTGGTGTTTCCGGCACCCAGTTTCGAAAGGTGCAGTACCCGGATGACCGGCGCCGAGGTTTGTTGGGGCAGGGCAGCATTTTGACGTTGACGTCGCATGCGAACCGCACCTCACCGGTGCTTCGTGGCAAGTGGGTCATGGAGGTGTTGTTGGGTACCCCGCCGCCGCCGCCGCCGCCCGATGTCCCCGACCTTGAAAAAACTAGCGAGTCAAAGGATGGCCGGTTCTTTACCACCCGCGAGCGCATGGAAATTCACCGGGCGGCGCCAACGTGTAAATCGTGCCACCAGTTCATGGACCCCATTGGTCTGGCGCTGGACAACTTTGATGTCATCGGGCAGTGGCGCATTCGTGAAAACGGCGTCACGCTTGATACCAAGGGTGACTTCTACGATGGTACCCCCATCTCGTCGCCTGCGGAGCTGCAAAAGGTGTTGCTCAAGCGTCCCGCGCCGATGATTCGCGCGTTCACGACCAACCTGATGGCCTACGCCATTGGACGCCGCGTGGAGTATTACGACAATTCCACAATTCGTCGCATTGCGGGCGCGGCGGAGAAGAACGGGTACAAGATGAACGACTTCATTCTGGGCGTGGTGAAAAGCGACGCGTTCCGGATGAAACGTGAACCAGTACCTCAGGCAGTGCAGTCCACCACCGAAGCGGCGCCACCAAGCCGCGATTTCAAATAACGCGGCTGTTCAGGCTTAACGGAGACATACCAGTCATGCAATTTCTGAACGGGAAGACCCTCGGTCGGCGCAGTTTCGTCAAAACGATGGGCGCGACGGTTGCCCTGCCCTACCTCGATGCCATGGTTCCTGCGGGACGTGGCGCTTATCGTGTGGCCAACGATGCCACACGTCTGGTCGCCATTGAAATGGTGCACGGGGCGGCGGGCTCGAACGAGCTTGGCGCGAAGATGAATCTCTGGTCGCCTGCGGCGGCCGGAAAGAAGTTTGATTTGTCGCCAACGGCGCTCACGTCATTGGAGAAGTATCGCGAGTATCTGACCATCATTTCCAACACCGACGTGCGGAACGCAGAACCCACGTCGCCGTTTGAAATTGGTGGCGATCACTTCCGGTCCAGCGCCGTGTATCTGACGCAGATGCACCCGAAGCAGACGGAAGGGTCGGACGTCAAGGTCGGAACGTCGCTCGATCAGTTGTACGCGAACAAGTTTGGTCAGGACACGCCCATCCCATCCATGCAGCTTTGCATAGAGAACGTCGACCAGGCCGGTGGGTGCGCCTACGGGTACGCGTGCGTGTACACCGACTCCATCAGCTGGAAATCGCCCAACGAACCGCTGCCGGTTATTCGTGATCCGCGCGTGGCGTTTGAAAAGTTGTTTGGGGTTGGCGGCACCGCCGCCGAACGCGCGGAACGACGCCGGACGCGTCGCAGCATTCTCGACTTTGTCTCGGGCGAAATGAATACGCTCAAGTCGGGTCTGGGTCCGGACGACCGCGCGCGACTTGATCGGTATCTCACGGACATTCGCGAAGTGGAACGCCGCATTCAGATGGTCGAAGCGCGGAATACGAGTGGCGAAGCGCGCGCGTTGCCGGAAGCCCCCGCGGGTGTGCCGGATTCCTACAGCGATCATGTGAAATTGATGTTCGACTTGCAAGCGCTCGCGTTTGCATCGGATGTTACGCGCGTCTTCTCGTTCAAGATGGGCCGCGATGGGTCGAGCCGAGTGTTTAATGAGTCGGGTTCGGACAAGCCGTTCCATCCCGCGTCGCATCATGGCGGCAACGATCGCGGTGTCAAGGAATTCCAGATCATCAACAAGTATCACGTGGCGTTGTTGCCGTATTTCCTCGACAAGCTGAAGAGCATGAACGAGGGCGACAAGAACCTGCTGGACAAGACCATGATCATGTACGGATCGCCCATGGGCGATTCGAACTTGCACAACCATCGCCGCGTGCCGTTCATGCTGCTGGGTGGTGCCAACGGCAAATTGGCCGGCAACCAGCACATCATCGCGCCCGATGGCACACCAATGGCCAACGCCATGTTGTCGGTCATGCACACCCTGGGTATGAACGACGTGAAGCAGTTTGGCGATAGTACTGACGCCCTGAGCCTCCATGTCTGATTTCCGTCCTTTACCGCGATCGCTGCGCGGACCTGGTTACATCGCCGCGGCCGCGCTGGTGGCGGTGGCCGTGTTGTCTGCTGCCGCCCCCAACACGGTTGCGCGTAGTACGCATCTGTCTGTTGCGCCACTATCTGAATCCCCAGTCGCGGATGCCGCGATGCGTGGTGACAGCGCGAAGCTTCGCGTGTTGCTGAAGCAGGGTGCGGATGCCAATGCCGCGCAGGCTGATGGCCTGACGGCCTTGCATTGGGCCGCAGCGCGCGGCGAGGCGGCGCTGGTCAGGATGCTGGTGTTTGCCGGCGCACGACTTGAAACCACCACGCGCAACGGCAGTTTCACGCCGTTGCATCTGGCAGCGCAGGCGGGTCGTGGCACGGCGGTGCGGGCGTTACTGGAAGCGGGTGCCAATGCCAACGCAGTGACTTCGTCTGGCGGTGCGGCACCACTGCATCTGGCCGCACAGCAAGGCAACGTCGAAGCGGTGAACGCGCTGCTCGAGTTCAAGGCGAAAGTTGACGCGACCGAGGCCGCGTATGCCCAAACGCCGCTGATGTGGGCCGCGACGTACGACCGTGTTGGTGCGATTCAGGCACTGATTGCGAAAGGCGCGAACATCGAAGCGGTGTCGAAAGTTGAAAACATGTCCGACCGCGAGAAGGCCGACCGTGCGTCGAACGCGCTTCGCAATCGCAAGGTGGCTGCCCTGAAGTCAGCGGAGAATCCCCAGGCGTTGCCCGCTGCCGGAACTCCACGCGCTCCAGGCGCGCCAGGTAGTGCTCCCGCAGGTGCTCCCCCAGGTACTCCCGCAGGTGCTCCCCCAGGTGCTCCGCCCGCCGGAGCTGGCACCGGTGCGTTCGTTCCAGCGCCCGGATCGGCAGCGCCCGGAACGGCAGCGCCGAGCCTAGCTGCGCCGGCTACAGCGAGCGCTTCTGGATCTGCGGCTCCGGCTACAAAAGTTGCAGCGATCGAACCTGCGAAAGACGCCCGGAAAGCAGACAAGCCGAACGAGAAGAAAAACGAGGACAAGGCTGGGAAGCCGGACGCGAAAAACGCGGACGCGCCGAAATCCATCAGCGTTCCGCGTGGTGACGTGGCGCTCAAGACTGCTGCGGACTCCGCGCTGGCCGCGAACGCGCCGAGGCCGTTGAATGCTGCACCGGACACCAGTGCACGCTCGGCGGCCGGCGGAGCGCAACCGCAACCCGCGCAGGCTGCAGGCGGTGGGCGTGGAGCGGGTCAGTCATACGGCGACCTCATTGGCAATAAAGGCGGACTGACGCCACTGCTGTTTGCCGTGCGGCAGGGCAACATGGACGCGATGCGGGCACTGCTGAAAGCGGGCGCCAAAGTAAATCAGGTGAGCGGCGGCGATCATACCAGCCCGCTGCTGATGGCCACGATAAACGGCCAGTTCGACCTGGCCAAGGTGTTGTTGCTGGAAGCCAAGGCCGACCCGAAGCTCGCCAGCGACGCCGGCGCCACGCCGTTGTACACGGCTATCAACGTGCAATGGGCGGCGAAGTCGTTGTATCCGCAGCCCACGGCACAATATCAGCAGCAAACGGGCTACCTCGAACTGATGGAGCTGCTCATCAAGTCCGGCGCCGATGTCAACGCCCGATTGAGCAAGCACCTCTGGTACATGTCCTACAATTTCGACCTGTTGGGCGTAAACACCACGGGGGCCACGCCCTTCTGGCGGGCGGCGTACGGCACGGACGTCGAGGCCATGAAGTTGCTGGTGAAATACGGCGCCGATATCACCACGGCCACAAAGAAACCAGCTGGCGTGCAGCGCGATCAGGACGGCAACGTTGTGGAAGAGGGTGCCGTGGGTCCGGCCGATCCGTCGGGCCTTCCCCAGGTTCCGGCCGGCGGTCCCGGAGTGTTTCCGTTGCACGCTGCGTCAGGGGTGGGCTACGGCGAAGGGTTCGCAGCAAATGCACATCGGCACGCGCCCGACGCGTGGGTGTCGTCGGTGAAGTATCTCATTGAGGACCTCAAGCAGGATGTGAATGCGCGCGACTACAAGGGGTACAGCGCCCTGCATCATGCGGCCGCTCGGGGCGATACCGTGTTGGCCGCCTACCTCATGGCCAGGGGCGGCGACATCAAGGCGGTAAGTCGTTCGGGACAGACGGTGGCCGACATGGCCAATGGTCCGGTGCAACGCGTCCCACCGTTCTACGAAGCCGTCGTATGGTTTGAGAAGGCTGGTTCGAAAAACAGCAACAAGTGCAAATCCTGCTAACGTCGCACTGCTGAAACGCAGGACACCGGTCGCTCGGGGATCGTTACCACACTCCAGGCGCTCTGCATTCGGGAACGGGTACACCGAAACCACGAGGACTGCAATCAGTCGTCGTGGTTTCTTTCGTATTCGAGCTGGGTTTGCACGCGTTCGTTGCCTTGTTTGGCATCGCGCCGCTTGGCAGCGCTCAGGGCATTGCGGTGCGTGCCTTCGGTGTGCGCAAAGGGCATGGAGAGCTGGCGCTCAAGCTGTGCCGAGTTGCACTTGGGACACGCCGGTGGAGTTGATCCTCGCACCAGCGCCTCGAACTCGTGGTTGCAGCCTTTGCAGACGAAATCGAAAATTGGCATGATCGTGTGGGTGAGATGCTCTAAGTATACCCTGAAACACTGAGGGAGCGTTCGGAGTAACACACGGCAGCTCACTCCAATCAGGACACATGGTATGCACAAGATTCGATTGATGGCAACGATGGCGGCCATCACCGTTGGCGCCTTGCTGATGGCTGCGCCGGTTACCGCGCAGTCGTCCGATATCGTGAAAACGAAAGGACTGATGTTTGGTCTGCATTTGAATGGCTCTTCAATCGCATCGGCAGACGAAGACAACGCCGGCAACTCTGACAAGGATCGCCAATCGGGCGGGGGGCTTGGAGCTCAGGTGGGATGGGGCTTTGCCAAATGGTTCATGCTGTACACCGGCTTTGATGCGGCCAAGGTCGAGATCAAAGGCGTGACCGGCGTGAATGATGACGACCTAGGCGGCGACTATGCCTTGATTCACGGAGATATCGGCGCGCGCTTTTCGTTCCCCAGCCCGAAGCATGGTTTCGCGCCGTATTTGAATGCCGCGCTCACCGCGCGTGCAGCGACGGGCGAGGTGTTGAACGAGGACGTGTCGATCAGCGGTGGAGGTGTCACGCTTGGTGGGGGGTTGATGTACTTCTTCACTCCGAAGTGGGCGTTGGATGTTGGTGTGCAATTCAGCACCGGGAAGTTCACCGAAGTGAAAGTGGGCGCCATCAAGATTGATCTGGACGAATTGGGCGCAGACGTTGACAACACCAACTCGGCACGCATCAACCTTGGGGTGAAGTTCTTCCCGCACTTTGGCAGGAAGTAGGGTTGGGGGGTGGTATTGGGGTCAGTACCCCAGCGTGAATCAACCAAGTTGCGGGCCGCGTACATATTGTACTCGGCCCGTCGAACTTGGATATGAGGATTCATGGCAACCGGGGAGAGTCAAACTGAGTGTGATCGGACTCGTGCTCGGGTTACCCGTCAGCATGTTCGTCGTGCGTTTGCTGGCCCAGCAGGCCAGGTTGCCGGAGATCAACATGGCGATGGTTGGCGCGGGTATTGGCAGTGTCGTGGTTGGTGTGGCGTCGCTGGCGACGTGGCTGCCGGCGCGCCGAGCGGCGTTGGTCGATCCGGTGGCGTCGTTGCGGGGGGAGTGATGGCGGGCGGGTCGCGCACGGAACGGCATAGCCGTCTCGATGGAAGCACTGCCAACTATCGCCACGCAGCCTTCACGAAGTCGGGCTTCGTGTCATTGAGTATTTCAAGGATTGCCTTTCGGTCGGCCTCAGACAGGCGCAAGTATTCGGGGCCGCGTTCCTCGCCGTTGAGAATGCTGCGCAGGCGGAGATACACGCCATTTTTGGCGACGTCGGGCAATGCATTGAAGCCCTCTGAATAAATGAGAAAACTGAGGGGATACTTGAACAATCGATCCTTCAGATTGAAGTCGCGCAGTGAACGCCCTTCGTTGTCGCGTGGTCCCAGGGCCGCGAATTCTTTGGCAAATCCCGTACTGCCGCGCATCGCCCCTTCCCACGGTGCTTCATCAATAAACAGCATGGTGTGCACCAGTCGCTCAACCGCGCCCCGCAACCTGGGATTGGAGACGGCCAGCGGTACACTGCGCACCGAGTCACGATTGTACTGATCGACGCCCTTTTGCTCGCTCAGTGCATGATTCGCCGCGTCGTGCGTGGCGCTGATGAGTGTATGCACCACCGTTTGATGTACCTGCACCATGAGGCCGACGATGTCGCTTTGCCCGGACAGATATCGAGCCGTATCAAACTTCGCCTGCAGGTTGGTCAGCGCGCTTTGTGTGGTCAAATCGAGATCGACCTTGTTCTGTGCTCGATCAATCTGATTGAAATCTTTCTGCGAAAATACATTGCCCGAGTGCACACCATTGGCAATGGAACCCGTCACGTACCATCCGCCAAACCGATGTTTGACTGGTACCTCATCGGTCATGGTTCCGTAACGCACGGTCGCAATGGGATAGCCGGACCGATCGGCCACCATCGAGTTCATGAGCAGTCCAGGCACGCGACCGGTTACCGCCGATTGGTGACACATGAGACACCGATTCGTTTCGCGTGTGAATGTGGGTTTGCCTCTCTGCTCCTGGCTCAGTGAGTAGAACGCCACTCCATCGGTGGGGTTCACGCTGGCAATTTCGAGGAACTCACTTTCCGGTACCCATCCCACGTATACATCATCGTTGAAGTACAAGGCGCGTGGCGACCACGGAGCGATGAGGTCGGTGCGCAAGCTGGTGCGCGAAAATACGAGGCCCTGCGACGAGACGGGGATCTGCAATGCTTTCAACAAGGACGCCAAGTATCCATGCGCCGAGTCGTGCGCGAGTGTCACGCGTCCCGAGTCGAGCTGCAATTGCAGGCGGGTGATGGGGTCAAGCGCTGCCGCGGGCGCGGTTGGCGCGGGCAGCGTCGTCCGAGCCAGTGCGCTCGTTGAACGGGCGGCGCTGGCAGGCGACATCGACAGCAGCAGCCCGACTATGAACAACTGAATGGCGTTCATCGTTACGTGATGGTTGGTCTGTCTGCAGCAACGCAGCCCCCGGAAAAATGGTGCGGGGCCCGCCTGATCGGCGATCGGGCCGTGTGCCCTTGCGTTGCCGCGTCAATGCCCAGACGCGTTCGTATACATATGAACGCCAGATGACCACCATTTCGTTGAACGCGACGGCTGCGTGGCGCCCCCAACCGCGCTATTCGATACGCGGTGTGCGGCCGGCCACAATGCCAAGCGATCCTGGAGGCATTCGCCGCCGAAAAGTCGCGCTCGGCCTAATCGCATCTCGTGGTGTACAATTCAGACGATGACGCACGATCCCTCAAGTCGGGTTACCGACGTTCGTTCGGATGCCACGCTGGCATATACCTTACGGATTTCCGCTGTTGGGACCACCGCCATGCGCGCGAACGCCCTTGTGCGCGTCGCCGTTGCGGGCGGCGTGAATCGCTCTCGTGCTGTGCGCGACGTGGCCGATACGCTGCTCGGTTTTCGGCCTGCAGCTTGCGCCCTGTTAATAGTTGTGGCGCTTGCGGGATGTGGCGTGGCGGACTCTGTGCGCGAACGACGCGCGCTCACGCCGCACGAACGGTACAGCCAGGGTTTGCGTGATGCCGGCCTTTCGAAATCAGCAATGGGACGCGAGTGGTTGGTGGCGGCGGATACGGTGTTACCCAACGCGCATCCGGTGACGCTGCCTTTTAGCGAAGCCGGGTATTATGACCGTGGTCAGGCGCGTGCGGCGGGCTGGCAGTTTGATGTGCGCGATGGCCAGCAGATCAGCATTGCAGTGTCGGTGGACGGACAACCGGCGCAGATATTCACCGATCTCTTTGTGGCGACGACCGACAGTGTCCGGAGATTTGACGCAGTTTCGTCAGGTGTTACGGACAGCACACATCAGAGTATCCTGCGCTACGAAACGCGTGATTCGGGGACGCTGGTGCTGCGTGTGCAACCCGAGTTGCTGCGAGGTGGCCGTTACACCCTCACCATTCGAAGTGATCCGGTGCTCGCCTTTCCCGTCGCGGGGCGCGGCAACAGCGCGGCGCAAAGTTTTTGGGGTGTCCAACGTGATGGTGGGCGTCGGTCTCATCAGGGCGTGGACATATTTGCGCCGCGTGGCACGCCGGTACTCGCGGCCACCAACGGCCGCATCAGTTCAGTGCGGCCCAACATTCTTGGGGGCAACGTCATCTGGCAGGCGGACGATCGTCGCCCGCAAACGTTGTACTACGCGCATCTGGATCGGTTGTATGTGGATGCTGGCGAGTATGTGATTGCAGGTGACACGATTGGATTTGTTGGCAATACGGGCAATGCGCGAACAACCGCGCCGCATTTGCATTTTGGCATATACCGGCGTGGACGCGGCCCGATTGATCCGTGGCCGTACGTGCGGCGGGTGACTGCGACGTTCGTGCCCATTCGTGCGGACACGTCGCGTATGGGGTGGCGTGTGCAGTTGCGCACGGGGAGGTTGGCTGTGCGGGTCTCACCAGTCGCGAAAGCGGATACGGTGGCAGTCGTGACGCATCTCGACACGATGCAGGTAACGGGCGCGGCTGGCGATTTTTATCGTGTTGAGTTGGCGAGCGGCGTGGCGGGATACGTGCCGGCGAGCGGTGCGTTTCGGGATGTGCGCGACAGTGTGCGGGGGCCGAGCGTGGGGCGGTGAGGGGCGGGGCGAGTTGGTGGGGTGTGCCCCTGCGTGTCAGGCGGCTTGCGTAGCTTTTCTCGCGGTTCTCAGGCGGCTCTTTTCAAGCCGTTCGTCGCCTCTTGAAGAACGATGCCGCCAGTTCAAGCGGCCTCCTGAAAAGTGAGGCCGCCGGCAATCGTTTCGCACGGCTAACTTTACCCCATGTACGCCACCTGCCTGTTCTGCAACAACGCACTCGGCACGAATGAAGTGTTGGAATATTTTCCGGTCGGCCGCCGCCTGGCGTTCGATGCGGCGAAGGGCCGCTTGTGGGTAATCTGTGGGCAATGCAAGCAATGGAATCTTTCGCCGCTTGAAACACGCTGGGAAGCGATTGAGGAAGCCGAGCGTGCGTTTCGCGACACGAAATTGCGTATGTCGACGGAGAATATCGCGTTGGCCCGCGTGCGTGGAGGGTTGGAGCTGGTACGCATAGGCGCTCCCGAACGACCGGAGTTTGCGGCGTGGCGATATGGGGATCAGTTTGGTCGTCGCCGAACGAAGGCACTGCTGGTGCAATACGGCATACTCAGTGCGCCAGTGCTCTTCGTGGGATACAACCTGCTCCAGGTGGTTGGTGCGGTCGGAGCCATTGCACTTCCCGCGGGTGCCGTTGCTGCCGTCGCTATGGGGTTGACCGCCAAGGCACGACTCATGGTGTGGCGGGACGGGCATGTGCCGGCCCATGGAATACGCGACGATTCGGGAAATCTCTTGCGCCTGACGGCCGGTGATGCACGTGCGGCGACCATCATGCCTGATGGCAAAGGGCTGGGATGGCATCTCACGGTGCCTCATTCAGACGTGAGTCGCGCCAGGGCATGGTCACGAGCACTCGGATACGCCGAGGTGTCGGATTATCAGTACGCTCCGGTGTCGATAACAGGAAAAGCCGCCGAACAGGCGTTAGCGACCGTGTTGCCCGTGCTGAATTTCGGAGGAGGCACCAACCGCGTTGTCACAGACGCCGTCACCATCATGAGTAACACCCCCGACCTTGGCACCATGCTTCGCGGTGGCGCCATTCCTGAAACAGATGGCAACAAATTTTTTCGGCTCACGCCGGAGCAGAGGCACATCCGGAAATTTCCAGCGCACATCCGGCTTGCCATGGAAATGTCCGTACACGAAGACGACGAACGTCGCGCCATGGAAGGTGAGTTGCACGAACTCGAGCAGCGTTGGAGAGATGCGGACGCCATTGCAAAAATTGCGGACGACATGTTTGCGTCGGTGACCGTTGATCAACGGTTGAACGCGTTGCGCGATAAATCCGCTTCGCCGCGCGGTTGACGATCGCACGGTTGCCCTCGGCACCGTTTGCCTTCTGCGCGATTGGCTCTCGTACGATTAGCTACCGAACCGTTACCCGTGGCACCGTTCACCTTCTGCGCGATTGGCTATCGTACGATTGACTGTCGCACGATTGCCTATCACACGCTCACCTGGCGCATGTGGCTCTTCGCGAGAGGGTTCAACGCCTCCGCATGTCGCGTCAGCGCGTGTCCCGCATGCGGCGTCGGGACGCGTCATGGCGTGCGACAATGCCACGCACAATGAGTGACTGTGCCACGCCTACTGTGCTCGACCCTACCCAGTACAATCCAACGCCCGCTGCCAATTTCCACACCATCACGACCGTGAACACCGCAGTGATGGCGGCCATGGTTTTGTTTCCCGCGTTGTTGGACGGTGCCAGCAGGATGGCGAGCGACGCAGCGGTCGCGGCCAATGACGTGATGAAGAAATCAGGGCGCGCGAGATCGGAGATCCAGAGGAACCGGCCCGCACGTGTCGCGTTTTCCGTCACGACGCGATACACCGCAATACCGAGCGGGAACTGCACGAGCATGCTGGTGCGCGTCGTCCATTTCGGAGAGTGTGGCCTTCTGGTGCTACATCGCCGAATTGGACGGTGTCAAGACCGGCTTCATCCAGTCATACACGCCCTCCGCTTTCCACGACGACGGCTGGTGGCTGGACGAACACGACCCGTCGGTTCGCGGTATCGACCAGTACCTCGCGAACGCCAACCAGCTTGGCCAGGGTCTGGGGTCGTCAATGATGCGCGCGTTTGTCGCCAAACTGTTCAAAGACCCGTCGGTTACGCGAATACAGGCCGACCCAGACCCCACCAATGGACGCGCCATTCGCGCCTATGAAAAGGCTGGCTTTCGGGCTCACGGGCAGATCGTGACACCGGACGGTCCAGCCCTGCTCATGTACTGCGAACTATAGGGTTGAATGGGGGAGATGAGGCCGGCCTGATCCTACGCGAATGTCCCCTGCAGCTGTAATCGGTCATTTTGCCCGCTTTGACCACATTTCATGAGTCATTTCGTCCCTCCAAGTCAGGTCATTTTGTCTGCTCTGACCCCAATTCATGACCCCAATTCAAGCCGGCAACATTCTGCGCCCGGAGGAGTGTCATATGTCGCACCAGCGATTGTGACACTCTCCCCAACCCCTGAGTTATTTCGGGCATGACGCTTCCTGACGCGACAATCGTGCGACAGGTCCTCGGCGGCGACACCGAGGCCTTCAGCCATCTCGTGCAACGGTATCATGACCGCTGCCTGCGATTGGCCACGCACATTGTGGGCAATGCCGAGGATGCCGAAGACGCAGTGCAGGAATCGTTCCTGCGCGCGTACCGGTTTCTCGGTTCCTATCAGGAGCGCGACAAGTTCAGCGCCTGGTTGTTGCGCATTGTGGTCAACCAATGCCGCACCAGTGTCACGCGCGCCAAACGACAGGGCATTGTGATGCCCCTGCACGACGACGATGTGCTCGCGCTGCCGACCGTCACACACTCCACGGTCGATCAGGACGCGACGCGTGAGGAACTCGCAAAAGCCATGCAGCAACTCGCCCCCGATCAACGCGAGGCGGTGGTACTTCGCTTCAGCGACGAACTCACGTTCGAAGAAATGGCCGCAGTGACGGGCGTTGGTGTTTCTGCTCTCAAGATGCGCGTCCAGCGCGCCTGCCGGCGACTGCGCACATTGCTCACGGAGGATTCGCATGTCTGAACTGGAAAACACCTCGCTGCCTGAATGGGCCGTTGGTGAACTGCAGCGCCCTGTCAAAGGCACCCCCGAACAGCGACAGCGCATCATGGAACTGGTGCGTTCAGCCGAACGTCCGCGCCGCCGCACGACCGCCGCGTATCAGCCGCGCTGGTTCCGTCGTGGGTTGCTGTCGCCGTCTGGCGCCGCCATTGCAGCGGCGTTTACCGCGATGGTCACGTTTTTCGGCATGCCGCAATCGACAGGCAATACCTCGGCCGCGTTCTGGGCTGAAGCCACGGTGATCAAGGATACGGTGGTGTCCGGCAAAGTGACTGGGCGCATTGCGTCGGCGATTACGGACACGCTGCGCATTGTGCGATTTGTCATCAACGCGCCCGGTGCGACACGTATTGCCTTGGTTGGTCAGTTCAATGCATGGAGCAAGACCGCCAACTGGCTGACGCAGGACGAGAAAACGGGCATGTGGATTGCACGTCTTGCCTTGCCGCGCGGTGCCGAGCGTTATGCGTTTGTGGTAGATGGCGATCAGTGGGTTGGTGCGCCAGCGCTCCAGCGCATGAGTGTCGATTCGATCGCGATGTCCGTTGGCCGAATGGATTCAATCTGAGTTGCCGCGCCATTCATGACTGAAACAACCAAAACAAAAGCGCCCGCCAGACAATGGGCGCGGCCGGCCGTCGCGATTTCCATTGCGGCCGGAGTTCTGCTGTTGGGGTACGGGGACCTGGTGCGCGGCGGGCTGACGTTTTCCGCCGCATTGTTGACACTTGGATATTGCATCTTTGTGCCTGTCGCCATCATGACGGTGCCGACTTTAGTGCAGCGTCCCGTTCACCGAGCGAACAAACTGCGCCAGGTCGGCCGCTCGACATCGTTCCATCCGCCCCACGGCTCAGTCCAACCGCGTGTCTTCCAGCGGTAGAAAAAGTGCAGACCAAAGCCCAGCAACGCGGTTACGCCGACCAGTGTCCAGAAGTACGGTTTCTTTCGCAGCAGAATGACCGCCGTAACAATCACAATCCATTTGACAATGCGAAACCAGACGGGTTGTGCCCGTTTGGAAAACGCCACCTGAAACTCACGCCGTATTCCGCCCGGTATCAGTCCTCTTTATCTGCGTATGCGTCACGCACGTGTTGGCCAGTGTATGTGGCTGGGGTACGTGCTGCCTGCGCAATTCCAGGACCCGTTGAATTGTCGTTAGTCATTCGCGCGGATAGCTGACAGCGGATCGACGCGTGACGCGCGTAAGGCTGGCGCCAACGCCGCGCTGAGTGAGACGGCCGTCAGCAAAAGTACCACACCCGCCACTACCCAGGTATCCAACACGCTCACGCCGACCAGTATGTTGCGAAGCAGAGTGAGCCCCGCCAATGCGCCCGCAATACCCAGCACCACGCCGACCGCGGACATCGCGAGACTTTGTTGGAGCACATTGCGAAGCACGCGAGCCTTGCTCGCGCCCAGTGCCATGCGCACGCCGATTTCGCGTGTTCGTCTCGCGACCGACGCGCTGACCACACCATAAATGCCAACCGCTCCGAGTAACAGCGCGACCGCGCCAAACGACGCGAGCAGCAGTGCTACAAAACGTTCGCGCGCCGCCGATCCATTCACAATGCTGGACAACAAACGCACCTCGCCAATTGGCACCGTGCCATCCACGTTCGCGACCGCCGCGCGGATGGCGACCGCGTTGGCCTGCAACGGCGCGGCGGATTTGACAATGAGCCGCATATCACGCGGAAATCCCTGACGCGCGGGCACATACAACGACGGAGCGAACGCGCTGCTCAAACTATCGCGCTTGACGTTTCCAACCACGCCGACCACCGTAATCCAATCCTTATTCCAGACAAACCGAATGCGCTGACCGACGGCGTTGCCGTTTGGCCACAACGAACGCGCTGCCGCTTCATCAATTACTCCTACCCGCGTACTGCCTTCGCGATCAGCGTCGGTCAGTAATCGTCCAGCGACCAGCGGAATGCTCAGCGTGCGAAAGAAGTCGACCGACACCGCACTGAGTTGCGGCATTGACGGAGCGCCGCCTGGCGGCGTGGGATGTGCTTCCACTTCCATCGCGGCGCTCTGAATGCCGTCACCAAACGGCAATGACGAGGCGATGGCGACAGATAACACACCGGGCATCTGGCGCGCCTGCTGGAGTACGGCGTCGTAGAACTGCGGTGCCCGACTGGCGGTGTCGTTGGGAAACGACGGCAGAGGTATGGTGGTGGCGACGACGTTTGTGGTGTTGAATCCCAGCGATACCTGCTGCAGTTGCCACAAATTCTTGATCAGCAATCCTGCACAAGTTACCAGTGTTACCGCCAACGAAACCTGCGCAACGGCCAGCAGGTACGACGCCTTGCCGGCCAACTTCGACGAACCAGCGCGTACGTCCGAGCGCAGCACCGCCATTCCACTCGCGCGCCCCGCACGAAGTACCGGCAGCAATCCGAACAGGAGAGCGGTACCAACGGACAGCAGCACCGTCAGAATCAGCGCACGTCCGCCCAGCGTTATCTCGGAGACGCGCGGCGTGTCCGCGGGCAGCAGCGTGACCAGCGCCCGCAACAAAAACCACGCGAACACCAGACCGGCAGTGGCGCCGGCCGCGGCAACCAGTGCACTCTCGGTGAACAGCAGGCGCGCAATACGTGCCCGACCTGCGCCCAACGCCGTTCGCACGGCAATTTCGCGCTCACGCTTGAGCGCGCGGCCCAGATACAATCCAGCCACATTCACGCACGCAACCAGCAGCACCAACGCCACCGCCGCATAGAGCAGCACAATGGTCGGCTTCGCGGATTTCACCATGGATTCGTCAAGCGGTGCGACATCGGCCCCGCGCCCCCATCCGTCAGGCATCCGCATGGGAAACCCCGTGCGCGCATTTGGAAATACAGTTGCGGCCTCGGCACGCGCCTGCTCTGCAGATACGCCCGGCTTGAGCCGCCCAACCAGCGCAAAGTATGTTGACCACCAATAACTCGGGCTGGTCCTCACAAATTTGGCCGGCACCCACACCTGCACACTCGCTGCCGGAAACGCAAACTCACCGGGCATGACTCCAACAATGGTGGTGGCCACGCCATCGAGACGCACCGACCGGCCAACGACCGACGAGTCGCCACCAAAACGCGATTGCCACAGTGCATACGAAATCAACGCTGTTCTGGCAGTCGACGCCTCATTCTCGTTGGCGTCGAACGCACGGCCCAGCAGGGGTCGTGTGCCAAGCAGGTCGAACAATCCGGCGGTGACATGGGAGACGACAACACGCGCCGGAGTTCGGTTGTCGGTGAGACTCGCTTGTCGCCCACCCTCGGCGCCCTCCAACTGAGAGAACGATTGGCTCTCACGTTTGACAATTTCGAAAATGCCCGGCGGCACCATGCCATTACTCCAGACGCGGACAAGCTGCTCCGGACTGCGATACGGCAAAGGCTTGATCAGCACGCCATCGACCACCGCGAAGATGGCCACATTGGCGCCGATGCCCAATGTCAGGCACGCAATAGCGACCGCGACAAAAGATGGTGAGCGTCGCAGTGATCGAAAGGCGAATCGGATATCCTGCCAGACCTCCATCCATCGCTCACGCAACGCCGTGCGTTTTTGCACGCGCGTGGATGACGTGATAAAGGAGTTGCGCACGGTCTCGATATCGCCGAAACGGCGCCGTGCTTCCAGTCGAGCATCGGCCGCGCTTAGACCACGCGCCACCAGTTGACGTTCGCGCTCTTCGAAGTGAAAGGCTATTTCACAGTTGGCATCTGACTCTGCGCTTTCGCGTCGCCCGAGCGCGAGGCGGAATAGTCGTGCGACTCCTGGGCGAATATTTTGGTCAGCCATTAGGTCGCTCCAGCCTTGGACCGCGCGGCGAGGATGTCCGTGACAGTCTCCGCGTACCGCGTCCACTGCCTGGCTTCGGCTTTGAGGTACGACATACCGGCGGCGGTCGCGCTGTAGTAACGCGCCTTGCGATTGTTGTCGGTTTTGCCCCACTCAGCCGAGACGAGGCCGCGTTCTTCCATGCGGTGCAGCGCCTGGTACAGCGCGCTGTCCTCCACTTCCAGCGACCCAGAGGAACGCTGTTCGAGCCAACTGATAATCTCGAAGCCATGCATCGGTCCCCAGGAGAGGGTCTTGAGGACGAGGACGTCGAGGGTGCCTTTGACGAGCGGGAGGGTGGGAGGCATTAGGGGGAGAGTCTTGGGGGAGAGTCTCAGGGAAACATGCGTACCTGGTCGGCACTCGTCAATGGAGGCGCGGGAGTGACTGCTTGTGCAGGACTCACAGCGGATAACGGCGGACGAACTGCGGAGAAGGCGTTGCTGTGTTGGGAGAAACTAGAATCGCTTCATTGTAACGAAGCTGAACGGCAGCCCGTTTCCCGACGTGTGGGATGCACGGTGTATCTCGCGCCAATCTGCACCGAACATTGGTGCAAACGCATCACCCTCGAATGCCTGATCAATTTCCGTGACGATGGCGCGTTGGGCAAGCGGCATTGTTTCTGAGAAAATCTGTTCGCCGCCGATTACCCAGGCATCGGGAGCGCTGCGTTCTTCACATGTGGCAATGGCTTCGCTGACACTGGCGACAGCAACCGCACCGTTTGCCTGCCAAGTGGGTTGACGCGTTATGACAATATTGATCCGTCCCGGCAATGGCCGAAATCGTTCCGGCAACGAATCCCACGTCTTTCTTCCCATGATGACGGGCGCGCCTGTTGTCTGCCGGCGAAAGTGCGACAAATCTTCAGGCAGATGCCACGGCAGCGCGTTGTCTTTACCAATCACGCCGTTGCTGGCGCGCGCAAAAATCAGATTGATGCGAGTCATCAAACTGCGACGGGCGCTTTGATCGCGGCGTGATGTTCGTAACCGACCACTTCGAAGTCCTCGAATTGATAGTCGAGAATTGACGCGGGTTTGCGCTTGATTGCGAGAGTGGGGTACGCGTATGGCGCACGTTCCAACTGCCGGGCCACTTGTTCCGCGTGATTGCTGTAGATGTGGCAATCCCCACCCGTCCAGATAAACTCGCCAACATCCAGCTCACACTGCTGTGCGACCATGTGTGTCAGCAGCGCGTAACTCGCAATATTGAAGGGCACACCGAGGAAGATGTCGGCACTGCGTTGGTACAACTGGCAACTCAACTTTCCGCGACCACCGTCGCGCTGGGCGGGCGCCACATAGAACTGAAAAAATGCGTGGCACGGCAGCAGCGCCATCTTCGACAACTCGCCGACGTTCCACGCGCTGACAATCATGCGACGCGAATCGGGATTGCTCTTGAGCGTCTTCATGACTTCGGCTATCTGATCGATATGTCCGCCGTCGGGTGTGGGCCAACTGCGCCATTGCACGCCGTACACGGGTCCCAGATCGCCATCTCCACGCGCCCATTCGTTCCAGATGGTCACACCCCGTTCGGTCAACCAATTGTTGTCGCTGGAGCCGGTGAGAAACCAGAGCAATTCCTGAATGATGGAACGCAGATGCACCTTCTTTGTGGTGACCAGCGGAAACCCATCGTTCAGGTCAAACCGCATCTGGTAACCGAATACACTCTTGGTGCCGATACCGGTGCGGTCACTCTTGAGCACGCCGTGGGTGTCGACGTGCCGCATGAAATCTTCGTACTGTGAGCGGATGGGGCGTGTCATATCACCGAATAATACCAGTGCGACGCTCGGAGTTACATGATACCGTACGCCAGCATGGCCTCGGCCACCTTCACGAATCCCCCAATGTTTGCCCCTTTTACACAGTTGACATACCCCGACTGATCCGTGCCGTACTTCACGCACTGCTGGTGAATGTTGCGCATGATTTCCTGCAGCCGCTGGTCCACCTCTTCATGCGTCCAGCTCAAGCGCATTGAATTCTGTGCCTGTTCCAGCCCAGACACCGCAACCCCGCCGGCGTTGGCGGCTTTTCCCGGACCAAACATCACCTTTGCATCCAGAAACACACGCGTTGCTCCAAGCGTGCTGGGCATGTTGGCCCCTTCGGCCACGGTGCGGACGCCGTTCTTGACGAGGGCTCTTGCGTCGTCTTCACACAATTCGTTTTGCGTGGCGCTCGGAAACGCCATATCACACGGCACGTGCCACGGACTCCGGCCGGCGTGATAGGTCGAGCCTTTGAACTGCTCCACATAATCGGCAATACGACCGCGCCGCACGTCCTTGAGATTCTTGATCCACGTCAGTTTCTCCGGGCCGATTCCATCCGGATCGTGAATAAAACCGCCGGAATCGGAGGCGGTGACTACGCGCGCGCCCAGTTGCGTAAGTTTTTCAATCGTATAGGTGGCAACGTTGCCAGAACCGGAGACGACGGCGGTCAGGCCGCGAATGCCTCCCCCCGCGTGCGCCAGCATGTTCTCGGTGAAATACACGGCGCCATATCCCGTTGCCTCGGGGCGGACAAAACTTCCACCGTACGCGAGCGCCTTGCCGGTGAATACGCCGGTAAACCGATTCTCGAGGCGTTTGTACTGCCCGAACATGTAGCCAATTTCGCGGGCGCCTACTCCAATGTCGCCCGCCGGCACGTCGGTGCGTTCTCCAATGTGGCGAAACAATTCGCTCATCAACGACTGACAGAAGCGCATGACTTCTGCGTCGCTTTTGCCTTTGGGATCGAAATTGGAGCCGCCCTTTCCCCCGCCCATTGGCAAACCGGTCAGACTGTTCTTGAACGTCTGCTCGAAGCCGAGAAACTTGAGCACACTTTGGGTAACGGTGGGGTGAAAGCGCATGCCCCCCTTGTACGGCCCGATGGCATTGTTGAATTGCACGCGCCACGCGCGATGCATTTGGACAGCGCCTGCATCGTCTACCCAGCAAACGCGAAAGCTGAGCACGCGGTCTGGTTCGGTCATGCGCTCAAGAATGCGCGCGTCCCGGTACTGTTGGTGGTCCAACACAAAGGGCAACACGCTCTCGACCACTTCATGCACGGCTTGCTGGAACTCTGGCTCGTTGGGATTGCGTGTTGCCACCTCATGCATGAATTGCGCAACCTGTCCGGCAATGGCAGAGCTCATGGGTGGCGGGTTGATGAGGTGAGCGAGCGACATTGGTGTGGCGTGGGTTGAATTTTTCTGTGGGGCAGAGAGGCGCAAGGGCGACTTGCTGACAATTGGTGCATATGCAATTTGCGAAATGGCCATAAAACCATAAATATGTTATTATGCAAATATGAAGACGACGCTCGACCTCGACGACGCGCTCTATCGCCAGCTCAAAGCGCACGCTGCGCTCAACGGCCAATCCGTAAAGGCAGTACTTACAGACGCGATCATTCGACTGCTGGCGAGCGCGAGGCCCCAACCGCCGGACCCGAACAAGGACTGAATTCCGCGCGGCTTCAATTACCCCCCACCACTCAATTCATGTCTGCTGCGCCCCCACGTATGCATCGTCACCTGCGTCACGCAATTCTCGGCGCCATTGCAACCATTGCACTTGCTCCGCTGACGCTCTCCGCCCAGCCCACCGAACCCGTCGACAACGCCATCGTCGCGAAAATCCGCGAGGAAGCGTTTACGCGTTCGCAGGTAATGAACGTGATGTCGTACCTCACCGACGTAAGCGGACCGCGTTTGACGGGATCGCCCAACACCCGCAAAGCGGCCGAGTGGAGTATGGCCGAGATGAAGAAGTGGGGGCTCACGAATCCGCGTCTGGAAAGTTGGGGACCGTTCGGTCGCGGCTGGACCAACGACAAGTTCTACGCGCAAGTGACTGGGCCGGTGCCGTTTCCGGTTATCGGATATCCACAGGCGTGGACGCCCGGTACGAACGGCCTGGTGAAGAGTGAAGTGATTTACGTGAAGATCAACGCGGAAGCCGACTTCGCGACGTACAAGGGAAAGTTGCAGGGCAAGATTGTCATGCTGTCCCCCATGCGTGAAGTCGCCGCGCAATTCACCGCACTTGGCACCCGGTTGTCTGACGAAGCGCTGGAGCGCATGGCGCAGGCGCCCATGCCTGGAGCACCCGGTGCGGGCGGACGAGGTGGTGCGGGAGGTGTTCGCGTTGTGCCGCCGCCAGCACCAGTCACTGCGGCCGACAGCGCGCGCGTGCGCCAGCAGCAGGCGCAACAAGCGTTGGCTGCCATTGCCACACGACGTCAGGCGTTCATTCTGGATGAAGGGGTGGCCGCCATTCTCGAACCGGGGCGCGGCGACGGCGGTACGGTCTTCACGAACAATGGACAGTCACGCGATCCAAAAACGCCGTACAAGATTCCGCTCGTCGCCATGGCCATTGAACACTATGGTCGCATTTTCCGCGTGCTGGAAAAGGGCATTCCGGTGCCGATGGAACTGGAGATCAAGAACACGTTCTACGACAACGATCTCAACTCGTTTAACATCATTGCGGAAATTCCGGGAACCGATCCAAAGTTGAAAGATGAAGTGGTGATGCTGGGTGCGCACTTCGACTCGTGGCATGCAGGCACGGGTGCCACCGACAATGCAGCAGGCAGCGCGACGATGATGGAAGCCATGCGTATTCTGAAGGCAATTGGCGCCAACAACAAACGCACCATTCGTATTGGCCTGTGGACCGGCGAAGAACAGGGGTTGATTGGTTCACGCGCGTACGTGCGCGATCACTTCGGCACGCGCGACAGTGTGAAACCCGAAGCGGCGAAGTTCTCGGTGTATCTCAATCTCGACAACGGGACGGGCGCCATTCGAGGGGTGTATCAGCAGGGCAATGCCGACGCCGCGCCAGTGTTTCGCGAGTGGATGAAACCGTTTGCCGACAAGGGCATCAAGACGTTGACGCCGAGTAACACGGGTGGCACCGATCACCAGGCGTTTGATGGCGTGGGGCTACCGGGATTCCAGTTTATTCAGGACGGCATTGAATACGGAACGCGGACGCATCACTCCAGCATGGACACGTACGAACGCGTACAGGCCGAGGACATGAAGCTCAACTCGGCGGTGTTGGCGGCGTTTGCGATTCATGCGGCGAACCGGGCGGGGTTGTTTCCGCGGAAGGCGGTGGTGGTGCCGTAAGGGCAGCACGTGGCAATGAGGTTGGCCAGCGGGCGCCCTTCGTCCAGTGCGCAATTCCGCATTGAAGTCATACAGGTGCCACTCGTGCATCCGGAACGCGCCAAGGTGGTGAACTCTCCACACCTGTTCGCCGATTTGAGCGGACGCACCGTGCATGAGCCGCCGCAGGTGCAGGCGCGGTTGCCACAGGCGGAGCTGCCGGTGGTCGCCGTGCTGCCAGAGGGGCTGCAGCGCGCGGTGCCGCACAAGCCGGTCGCGGCGGCGGCGGTGGTGGACGTGGAAACGGTGTTGGGCAAAGCGGTTGTCACAACATCACCGCGTATCCAGCCATTGGCTTGGCGAGCGGCGCAGGCGTGGGCTACGGATTGTTATTCGACATTCGCGACGCGAAAAATCCAAAGCGTCTGGCCTCCGTAGCCGACTCCAGCATGTCGTTCTGGCACTCGGCCACGTTCAGTAACGACGGCAGCCAGTTGCTGGTCTCGGATGAATGGGGCGGCGGCAGTCAGCCCCGTTGCCGCGCCACCGACAAACTTGAATGGGGCGCCAACGCCATCTTCACGCTCGAAGGCACGAAGATGACGTTCGAGAGCTACTACAAAATGCCGCCGCAAACCAGTGAAGAAACCTGCACGGTGCACACTGGCAATCTCATCCCCGTGCCGGGACGCGCTATTGTGGTGCAGGCGTTCGATCAGGGTGGTGCGACCGTATTTGATTGGACCGATCGGGCAAACCCTATCGAAATCGCGTTCTTCGATCGCGGCCCCGGTGGCGGCTACTGGTCAACGTATTATTCCAACGGCCTCATGGTGTCGTCCGACGAAACCCGCGGTATGGACGTGCACGAACTTACGCCCAGCCCGTACCTGTCGCAGAACGAAATTGACGCCGCCAAGACGGTGGTGTTCGAGCCGTGCAACGCGCAGGAACAACCGCCCTGTGTGTGGCCTGCCAGCTTCGCGTTGGCCCGTGCGTACTTCGTTCAGCTGGCCACCACGTAATTACACCCCACTTCCTGCGCGCGCAGCACGGCGAATATGCCGGACGGCTGCATGATGACGCCGGGCACCATATGTTCCAGCGCCACCTTGCGTGCGTCGGCCGCGGACAACTTGTCGGTGCGCTGATATTTCGACACGACACTGCGAAACGCCAGGTTGCAGGCGAGTACGATGCCGCCGTCCGCCATGAAATCAGTGAGATTGTAGCGCGCAAACGCACCGGTCGCCTTCGGATCGCCCGCGCGAATGGGATTCTTCGCGTACCCATTGTCTGTCGCAGGGTCGATCATCTTCTCGGCATCACCAATGCCAAAGCGGCGCCAGTATTCATCGTCCATGATGAGTGCCATGGCTGCGTGACGGACCACAAGCACCGGACTGGTTTCCGCCTGCGGCGTGCCGTACACCTCTTTGTGCTGATCGCGCCAGATGCACGCGCGAAACATCGCGGCGCCTTCACCGGTTTCGGGGCAATCGAAGACTGCTTTGTATTTGCCCTTGAGCCGATCGGTCCAGCTGACGTCCCACTTGTTGGCCTGGGCCGGCTGTGCAGGCTGCGCTTCCAACGATTCCGACTTGAACACGGAGGCGGAAGCGGCCAGCGCAGAACTCGCGCCCAGCCAGCTCAGGAATTTGCGTCGCGGTGTCGACATGGCAGGGGAGGTGTGGTGGAAAGCCGGTACGAAGCGCTGTCGCCCCGGACGCGGGAATAGGCCGGTCGGCCAACTCGGAATACTATGCGCGTTTCAGGATTCGTACAAATCGCCGGGCAACGCGAGGTTGAGCTCAGCCAGAAAGGCGCCAATGCGCTCACCACATGTCCGCACGTACACTTCCCCCTTTTCGGCCGTACTGGCCGCCGGGTTGCCAACGCCGGTGTCGTCGCTGATGCGCGTCCACTGGCGTGGCGCCCACGCCCATCCCTGCTGCATGGCGGTGAAGCGCCAGTTGCGGGAGTGACCATCGCCCGCCTCATGCAGCGGACGCACCAGATGCGGTGCCACATGCTGCATGGCACTCGTTTCCAATTCGCCGGCGTGATCGCCCGGTTCGATAAACGTCGCTTTCATGTCGCCCGCTTTCCACCAGTCAACGGTCGCGAGAAACAGTGGTGTTGACGGCTGCAGCTCGCGAATGGTTGGCTTGAAATCATTGCCGCCGTGTGCGTTGATGATGACCAGCGCGCGAATATTGTGCGGCACCAATGACGTGGCCAGATCACGCAACGTATGCAGTTGGGTAGTGGGCGACATGTTCATACAGAACGGAATGTCAAGCTGTCCCGCCTGCACCCCGTACGCGAGTGACGGCAGCACCGCCACGTGTGTGCCACGCTGCCACGCTTCGGCCGCTGCGGCATCGGCGGCGGCTTCGGCCAGCATGGTATCCGTTCCGTACGGCAGATGTGTGTTATGCGCTTCGGTCGCACCCCACGGCAGCAGCGCGATGGTGTAATTCGCCGCTTTCACCTCGGGCCACGTACGTTCGGCAACACGCCAGGGACGATGCCCAGCTTCACTCACAGGTCACAACTCGTACGTGTGTTGGAGATGCGCGTGAGGAACCCCGCGCGCAACGGCGATGGCAACACTGGGTGCAACAGTGATGGCAACACTGGGTGCAACAGCGAGCGCAACACCGGGCGCAACCGCCTAGAACCGATTGAGCAGGGCAAGTGACACCTTTGACGGATCGCCAACATAGGCCCACCGAATGTCCGACATGTACCGGCCGGCGGCGCGTTGAATGTCCTTGGCTGTCACCTCGCGTAACTCGTCCACAAACCGCGATGCCCGTTTGTAGTCCCCCTGATACAACTCGGCGCGCGCCAGCAGGTTCGCCTGGTCGGCGTTGGTTTCGTTGTCCAGGAAATACGTCACGATGAACTGTTGCACAAGACGTTCCAGCCCATCGTCGCTGATCGTGCCTTCCTTGAGCGCGCTGATTTCCTTCTGCATGATGTTGAGCACCGCGTCCGGCGCGGTGGTGGTGACGTACAATCCGCCCATGCTTTGCGCACGTTCCACAAATGGGGCGTTGATTGAGTACGTGAGATTTTGCCGAGCCCGCGCTTCGGTAAACAGGCGGCCCGACAATACCGCACAAGCCAACCGCAGTGCCGCGTACTCTCTGGTATTCGCGCGCGGACCGCGGAACGATCCCTGCAGGTAGTTCGTGGGCAATACACGTTTGACAATCGCCGGTGCATAGGGCGCTGAGGGCAAATCAGAGGGGGCTGTCCACGCATACGTCCCCTTTGGCAAACGGCCCAGCGTTTCGCGCACCAACTTCTCAACGCGCGTGCGTGACACGTTGCCCACCACCACCAGCATCATGCGCGACGTCACAATCTGTTCGGCTTGATACTTCTTGAGATCGGCGGCGGTCATTTTCGTCAGCGAACGCTCGGTACCTACGGGATCGAGGGCGTACGGACTTCCCGCGTACGTGACGCTGTCGGCGAGATGATCGAGCAAGGCATCAGGACTGTCGGTGCGCCCCTTGATCGCCTCCAGCAGTTGTTCCTTGACCAGTGCGACGTCGGCCTGCAGCAACAACGGCGCCATGAGGCGATCGGCCATGATAACCCACGTGCTGTCAAACCCTGTCGTTGTCGCGCGCAGACCAATGGTCGTCCAGTCAATGCCGGGACTCACGGCAACGGCGCTTCCCAGACGCGCCATCTTCTGGCGCAGCAGGTTTTTGGGATATTTGCGCGTGCCGTATTCCGTCGCTTCCAGCATGAGCGTTTCAATGCCTTCGTTGTCCGGCGTGAGCTGCCGAACGCCTCCCAGCAAATACAAGTTGGCCGCGACCACATTGTTCGCGGTGACCTGACGCAGAATGACGGGAATACCCGCCACTTCAAATTTGCTGGTGAGGGTGTCTTCGCCAACTTTGGCCGGTGCCGTCACTGGTGGGCGTGCGGCGGGCGGGCGGGTGGTGGTGGCCTGCGCCGACACCCCGTGAGGGATAGCAGGAGCCAGGACGATTGCGAGGGCCGCGGTGAATACGTTCACAGTGTGCATCACGCGATGGGGAATGGTGTGGCCTGCAGTCACGGCGTCACCACCGGCTTTTTTCCGGTCAGCAATTCTGCTTCCGTCAATCCCAGCGCCTTTTTCGCGGCCGGTGACAGCAGCACGCTGATCACACGCGGCTTGCCTTCGACATAGGTTTTGGTGTAGCGCATGAGATCGGTAATACGTTGTTGCCCCATCTGGTCGGTGTAGTTCATGAAGTAGTCAAGGCTGGCCACGCTCCACCAGAACCCAATGGTGTGTGCAATTTCCGACGCCTTCTCAATGCCAAACGCGCTCGACACCTGCCGCTGCGCTTTCACGGCCTCCAGTTCGGGGGGCGTGATGTACGTGGGATCGGTGAACCGCGCGATTTCCTTTTCCAGCGCCGCCAACGCGGGCCGCAGTTTTTCCGGCGTGGTTTGACCGCTTACCGTAATCGGTCCCACCTGGTTCAGCGTGTAGTAGTTCACCCCGACACCCTGCCACAATCCCGAATCGACCAGATTTTTCTGGAACGTCGAACCCGGTGTGTTCAGCGCATCGCTGAACACGTCGGCCGCATACGTCGCGGCGGCGTCTTTTCCTACGCTGGGGCCCTGCCACTGAATTTGCACCACCACGGCGTTGATGTTCTCTTCAACAATCAACGCCTTGTTGCCACTGAGTGGCGGAATGGCGGGAACAGGATCGACGACAAACGGATCGGGGCCTTTGGCCCAATCGCCAAAATATTTCTCCGCAAACGCAAACACCTTTTCCGGATTGACATCGCCGGTCACGATAAGCGCGCTGTTGTTTGGCACATAGTACTTCTTCTGAATGACGCGCATTTGCTCGGGCGTGACTTTCTGCAGAATGATGCGATCGCCAATGGTGTTCTTTCGGCTGAACTGCCCGGGATACAACGCTGCCGTGGTTTTCTGCTGAAAGTCAAAACCCGGCTGCGCTTCGTTGCGATCGTATTCGCCGATGACCACTTCTTTCTCGCGCGCCAGTTCGTCCGCACGAAACAGCGGATATCGTAATGCGTTCGCGAGAAATCCCACGCCGCCTTCCAGCGAGTCGGCGGGCAGCGTAAGAAAATAGTTGACTCGTTCTTCCTGCGTGGTCCCGTTAAACAGAGCGCCCAGCTCGGCCGCACGATCGGTAAACTCTTCGGGTTCGGGCAGGGCTTTGTTGGCTTTGAAGAACATGTGCTCGTACATGTGCGCCAGTCCCGCATAGTCGGGCGGCTGTGTGAACGAGCCGTTCTTGACGTCAATCTCCAGGGTCGCGATAGGCACGCCGTGATTTTCCACGACGATAATTTCCATCCCGTTGGCCAGCACCTTCCGCCGGATGACTTTTTCCAGCTCGGCGCGCGACTGCGCAGCCACTGGTGCAAATTGCGGCACCGCCAGCAGGAGCGTGACGCCGAGTGCGAGGCGACTGAACACGGTGCGGCGGGGCAGGGGGCGCGCGAGCAGCCGATCTGAGAACAACGCTGGCATTCGAAGAGGGGATCGAGGAACTTACGGCGATGACAGCTCACCGCCCGAACACAGCAGACACTGCGATAGCGATGGCCGATTCTGGAACTGAACCCAGCCTGGTATGACGTACCAGCCTCTGCGCGCGAAGCTTGACCCCGCGCACCTGAGAGACGGTGTGCCGTTGGCTCCGTACACCACCTTCCAAATTGGGGGTCCGGCCGACCTTCTGTACGATGCCACTTCGGCCAGCGACCTCGCCAGCGCCATTTCGGCTGCACGTGAGACTGGCACCCCATGGTTTGTGTTAGGGCTGGGCGCCAATGTGCTCATCGGTGACCGTGGCTTTCGCGGCCTGGTCATCCGGAACGTCGCGCGGGCGCACGAAATTCGTGAGGATGGGACCCTGTGGTCGGAAAGCGGGGCCATCGTGCAGGACCTGGTGCTGGAAACGGTGCGGCGCGGCTGGTCGGGGCTGGAACATTACATTGGCATTCCCAGCACGATTGGTGGGGCGTTGTGGCAGAACCTGCATTTTCTGTCACCGGCGCCGGAACGTGAGAAGACCATGTTTATCGCCGACGTGTTCAAGTCGTGCGAAATTCTTTCCGAAGAAAATGAGCGCAAAGTTGTCGACGCGTCGTACATCAACTTCGGGTACGACGACACGGTGTTTCATCACCGGCGCGATGTGGTGTTAAGCGCGACGTTCCAGCTCACGCCGGGCGACCCGGCGGTGTTGCATCGCATTCTGCAGGAGAACCTCAGTTGGCGCGGATCGCGGCACCCGTGGTTGCAGGTGCACCCGTGCGCGGGTTCAATCTTTCAGAAAATTGAGGGGGTTGGTGCCGGGCGTTTGATTGATCAATGCGGCCTGAAAGGGTATCGCGTCGGTGATGCACAGATTTCGCACATTCACGCGAATATTCTGGTGAATCTCGGGCACGCGACGGCTGCGGATGTGCGCGCATTGATCGCGCATGCGCACGACACGGTGCTGCACGCGACGGGCCATGATTTGCAGACGGAGATCGGGTTTATTGGCGAGTTCTGAGATGAAACTGCCAACCGGTCTATCCCACGTACGTGTACGTAAACCCCCTCTCCTGCGCGCGGTTGGTAACCACGACGCCGGCCGCCACCACGCGCGCAGTTGGCGTCACGAGATTCGCACGCAAATCAGCCTCAACTTCGGCCACGTTCAGTTTCAACTCGCCGGCCACGATACGCGCTATGCGCCCTGTCGACAAGCCGCAAAGCGCGACAATCACGCCGCGCTGGGCAAGTGTGGTCGCCGTGTTCGCCTGTGGATTCTTCGTGGCCGGCGCGCCGCCTTCACTCACCTTTTGCGATTCGCCCAGTTTGTATTTCTCCCACACCCTATCGTTAAATCCGAACACGGTTGCGTTGTGGCGCACGCACACAATGGCATTGATGTCGGCGTCCTTGAACCCATAAATGGGCCCCGTGTTGGCCGTGAGAAAGTTGCGCGCAAACCCCCAACCCATGGACGCGTTCTCGACGCTGGTGCAATCGTAAATGTTCTTGTGCACGCCCTTGAGCTCGTCAAGCCACGCGTCCGCCGGATGGGTGTCCGGACGCGATGGCTGCGCCGCCGAGGTCGAGGGCAGCGCGACAACACCGACCAGCGCGCTTCCCACCGCGGCCAACCGCGCCAGAAACGACCGACGAACAACGATGTCCCGATTGTTTGTGCTCATGGGATTTGGTGCGAAGGCTGGGAGTGCGCGTACGATTGCACTTACTGTGCGTGCATCGAACGCGAAATCGAGTCGGGTCAATTCGATGCGAGCGTGGTGCTCCGTTGAACACGAGAGTAACGTATCGCGCCTGCAGAATGTTGCATCCAAACCTTCCTCGACTGCGACAAAAGTGGCGCCGCCTTTCCGCGCGCCGCAACCCGTGACAGATTCATCGTTCCAATCCCAGCCCTGAAATTCGCCTCGAAGGTTTTCACGTGACCCTGCTCCGCCCGCGCATTCTCACGTGACCGATATCGCTCGGCTCACCACCGCCTTGGCCGACCGCTATCGCGTCGAGCGCGAGCTTGGGCAGGGCGGAATGGCGACCGTCTATCTCGCCGAGGATCTCAAGCATCATCGCAAGGTGGCGATCAAGGTGCTTCGACCAGAGCTCGCACTGGCGTTGGGCGCTGATCGCTTTCTCCGTGAAATTGCCACCACGGCGAACTTGCGGCATCCGCACATCCTGCCGTTGTACGACTCCGGCGACGCCGATGGATTGCTCTTCTACGTCATGCCGCTCGTCGAAGGCGAGTCGCTGCGCGAACGGCTCGATCGCCAGAAACAACTTCCCATCGAGGAGGCGCTCAGCATCTCGCGTGAAGTCGCCGACGCGCTCGGGTATGCGCATCAGCGTGGCATCATTCATCGCGATATCAAGCCGGAGAATATCCTGCTCGAAGGCGGTCACGCCGTAGTCGCCGATTTCGGAATCGCGCGCGCCGCGAGCAGCGCCGGTACGGACAAGCTCACGGCAACGGGCATGTCCGTGGGAACGCCGCTCTACATGAGTCCCGAGCAAGCCGCGGGCGATCCCGACATTGACGGTCGCAGCGACCTTTATTCCCTCGGCTGTGTGCTGTATGAGATGCTGGGTGGTCAGCCTCCATTCACCGGGCCGACGATGGAGAGTGTCATCCGGCAGCACATCCTGAATGAGGCGGCCCCGATCACCAACTTGCGTCCCACCGTTTCGCCGGAAGTGGCGGGCGCATTGGCACGGTCGCTGGCAAAGAATCCGGCCGATCGGTTCAATCCGGTTTCGCAGTTTGCGGACGCGCTCCGGCCGGTCAGTCAATTTCAGACCACGCAGCAGAGGTCACCCAGTGCCCTGAAAGGCCCGAGTCGAAGTGGACCGAACAAACTCGGTGTCAGCGTTGCGCTGCTGGTGGTCCTGGCTGCCGCAGTTGGCGCCTGGCAATGGCTCGGCCGGAACAACGGCCCGCGATTTGAGCGAATTGCCGTTTTGCCGATGGACAATCAGACTGGCGATTCAACCCAGACTTTCTTTGCCGACGGCATGACCCGCGAGGTAATCGGGGTGCTTACCGATGCCGGCGTGCGGGTGTTGGGTCATCGTGCGACGCTTGCGTACCGCGGCAGCACCAAGCCAATTAGCGAGATCGCGAAGGAATTAGGCGTCGATGCCATTGTGCGGGGCGCAGTGCTCAAGAGTGGCGATCAGGTGCAGATCACTGCAGACCTCACTGACCCAGGCACCGGGGACAATCTCTGGTCTCGCACCTTTTCAAGCCCAGCATCGAACGTCGTCACTCTCCAGCACGAAATGGCGAGTGAAATCGCGAAAGGGGTCCGTGCGCGACTCACCAAGGACCAGGAGCAGTTTCTGGCCACGGCCAAGGCCGTCAATCCTAAAGCGTACGGGCTGTACCTGCTTGGCGTGGAAGCAGCGAACATCAGGACCGCGGAGGGCTTCCAGCGGGCAACGGCCTACCTGAATCGTTCGCTGGCGATCGACTCGACCTTTGCGCCGGCGTGGAGCACGCTGGCAATTGCCAACGCGTATGCCGTCATCTATCAGACCACACCACGAGACTCTGGCCGCGCACTGATTGAGCAAGCCGCCCGCCGTGCGATGGCGCTCGATCCCAAACTGGGCGATCCCTACTTCGCGCATGGCGCGGCGCTGGCGCACGTGGACTGGAATTTTGCAGGGGCCGCGGAGCAGTTCCGGCTTGGCGGGCAGCGCACTCTCACCTTCCAGGCTCAGGCGCTCTACGCCTGGATTATGTGGGAGCTGGGGCAGAGTGCGGGCATCATTCAGATGTCTGGGACTCTGACGGAACTGGAGCCGACAACCGCGCAATGGTGGAGTGACCTCGGCTGGGGCCACTGGTCGGGTCTTGACAGTGCGAAGGCCCGAAAAGCGGTGGTCAAGGCTACGCAGGTCGATTCAACATTCTATGAAGCGTGGGATTTGTTAAGCCTGATTGAGGGAGATGCCCACAACTTTGAGGCGGCGGAGCGGGCGCGCGCGCGCGCCACCGTGCTGGCCGGCGGTGACTACTGGGTCCGTCAACTCAATACGGGTCAGACGGCGGCGCGGCGTGGCGATACCGCGACCGTCCGGCGGATGCTCAAGGAGCTGGACGGTGATCCCCGGCTGGCTCAGCGAGCCGAGCTGCTGTATTTACTGGGGCAGGACGACTCGATGTATGTCATGCTGAACAAGGCAGTGGATGCGCGCGATCCCGACCTGCTGCAGGTGCTTAACGCGATGCCGCAGATGTATGCCCTGCGAGGTCAGTCACGGCATACCGCAGTGCTCAAGCGCATAGGGTTGATCGGGGCGCCGAAGATGTAGGCGATTTGAATCAAATGAGCTCAATGCGCGCGTGATGTCCCGATGAATACGAGAGTGGCGCATGGCGCGTGCAGAGTGTTGCATCCAAACCTTCCGCGAGTGCCACATAGGTGGCGTCGTACGCAGTGAGGTTGTGACGCAGCAGCCACACGCGATTGAGTAGCGGGTCGTGCGCGTGTCGCGTAAGCGGGAATCGCTGCAGCAGCGCCAGCGCCGATTTTCCGCGTGCCTCTGTAATCTCGCCCCGCAAGGCATACTTTCGCAGCGTGTGCGCGACTTCGACATCAACAAGATGCGGCGCGTGCAGCGATTCATTGGCGTCGAACAGCCTGGCGTCCAGCGCTTCGACGCCAGGCACTCGCAAAAGTATGTCAACGATGACAGACGCGTCGGCGACGATCATCGAATATCACGTTCCCGCCGCAGGATGTCGGCCGCGGTTTCTGACACCCGTACCGGCTCGAGCGCATCCAACCGCTGCCGCAGCTCGGCCACGCTGAACTGTTCGGCCGAGCGAGCAAGTTGGCCCTGCAGATAGTCGGAAAGGGACATGCCGGCGAGAGCAGCGCGGATGCGGAGCTTGTCATGTAGGGCGTCGGGGACGTTGCGAAGCTGGATCATCTTGGGCATGTGTATAACATGTACTGCATGTGTAGCACATGTCAAGCTTTCTGTGTGCCTACTGGCCCACGGCCGACGGTGTCTCACCGCAGTGCTACCGTCAGGCCGCACGTTCATCCCTCAATGGCACGCCACGAGTCGCGAGCCAGGTGGCGAGGTCTTCCTTGGTCTTGATGATCGCGGTTTTTGAAATGAGCTCGGGATGCATCAGCTCGTTTGTGTAGTCCGTTGGCAGTCCGGTTTTGAGATTGACAATCCAGGAGTGGCGCTGATTGCGCTCGCGTCCTGACATGAGCGCGCGCGGCGAAACACCAACCGTGCCCGCGACCGCACCGTAGGTAGCGCGCTGGCGGGCCGTGTCGAGCTCATCGAGAATCTGATCCATCGTTGCTGTGGTCATGTGAAAGTCCCTCGCGGTTGTGAGATGATGGGGGTTCCCAGCCAAACTGTGCGCGACGCTGTCGGGGACCATCATCATTCGAGGGCGGATTGAACCATTTCATTTCGGGGCGGCTGACGGTTTGATGAGTTGTCGGTGCCGCAGTTGCAAATGCGAACGGGCCGCTGCAAATCACCGGGGCGACACGTGTCGCAGCAGCCTGTATGGGAAAGCGGGTATTTCTATACATGTTGGATGCATATCTAGCCGATTCGCGCCATTCCCATGTCTTTGCTGGCCGCCGCCCCGCGAATGGGATCCACCCCGGCCACACTCCCCTTTGTCCGCCCCACCTTCCCCCGCACCACCAGTTCCGCCACCACCACATTCACCACCCACCCCGCCCCCATCATCACCCCACGCGCTCCCTCCCCAGGCTTTGCATCAACCAGCAAAAACCACG
>Ga0209181_10000799_pt1 | contig 57764 bp, 51 predicted proteins | sample MAT05_FD_187208 | JGI IMG/M metagenome (GOLD analysis project Ga0209181, IMG submission 187208) | Freshwater microbial communities from Lake Fryxell liftoff mats and glacier meltwater in Antarctica - MAT-05 (SPAdes) (version 2) | ecosystem: Environmental > Aquatic > Freshwater > Ice > Liftoff...
GCGCCCGTCGCGCCACCCGCGCCCGTCGCGCCACCCGCGCCCGTCGCGCCACCCGCGCCCGTCGCGCCACCCGCGCCCGTCGCGCCACCCGCGCCCGTCCCCCCGCCCGTCACCGCGCCGCCATTGGCCGCGGCGATGAGGAAAGTCTGCACGATGAATTCGCCCGTCATCCCGCTGCTCACCTTGGTCACATTGCCGCCCGCGCCCGCGCTGCGATTCACCCCCGCGCCGGTCACGCTGCCGCCTGCCCCCGGCACGAGCACTCACGCCTGATCCGCGGACGACTTCACGTTCAAGATGCTGCCGCCGACGCGCCGTCGTTCGCATTCGAGCCGGTGCTGTCGGTGAGGTTGAGGTTGTTTCCGGAGAGGAAAAAAACCGCTGGCGCGATGCGGGTCTCGAGTGGCTCGGGGGAGCAGGTGGACTTCATAGGGCGAAGAAATTGTCAGCCGCTCCCGTTTTCGGCGAGTCTCCGCCCGTGGGATCGGTAACGCGCGCGACCTTCCTTACCGGATTCGCCGCTGGCAATCAGCGGCGAGCCCTCCCGCCAAGGGATCTTCCCGCTTACCCCAGCGGCTCGCCGATCAAGTCGTAGACTTGCGTGCCGGTGATCCGCACGTCGATGAATTCGCCGACCGGCGCCGCCTTGGTGAGCAGGATGCGGCCATCGATGTCCGGCGCATCGGCCGCGGCGCGAGCGACGAGCGGCTGATCGGTGAGCGCCCGGATCGTCCTGCCGACTTGCGCTTCGCTGATCTCGCGGGCGATGCGCTGCTGGAGCTTCATTGCCTTTTTGTAACGCGCCGCTTTCACCTTCTGCGGGAGCTGGCCTTCCATCTTCGCGGCGCGCGAACCTTCCTCCTGCGAGTAGCAGAAAACGCCGAGCCGCTCGAAGCGCGTGCGGCGGATGAAATCGAGCAGGTATTCAAACTCCTCCTCCGTCTCGCCGGGGAAGCCCACGATGAACGTCGTGCGGATCGCGATACCGGGGATGCCGGCGCGGATGCGAGTGATGAGGTTTTCGATGTGCTCGCTGCTCGTCTCGCGCTTCATCAGCTCAAGCATCCGCGGGTGGATGTGCTGCAGCGGCATGTCGATGTAGCGCGGCACTTTTTTGCACTCGGCGATCGTGGCGATCAACTCGTCGCTCCAGTGGGCCGGGTGGGTGTAGAGCAGGCGCACCCAGAACTCGCCGTCGATCTGGTCCAGCTCGCGGAGCAGGCGGGTGAGCGTGGGGCCTTTGGTGGAATCGACCTTCGCGGTCGGCCCCGCCTTTTCGCTCCACAGATCCATGCCGAAATACGTCGTGTCCTGGCTGATCAGGTTGATCTCCTTCACGCCCTCGGCGACGAGCGCGCGGACCTCCGCGACCACGCTCTCGATGGTGCGCGAGCGGTGCCGGCCGCGCATCTGCGGGATCACGCAGAAGCTGCACGGATGGTTGCAGCCCTCGGCGATTTTGGTGAACGCGCTGTGCGCCGGGGTGAGGCGGAAGCGCGGCGTGTCAAAGTCGGGGATGTAGACCGGTTTGCGCGTGACGAGATTCAGCGGCTCCCACTTCGGATCGGTGATGGCGGGGTTGAGGGTTGAAAGTTGAGAGCTGAGAGGAAGAGCCGCGCGGGCGAAAACCTGATCGATAATCCCGGCGGCGTCGGCGATCTGATCGAGGCCGATGAAAGCGTCCACTTCCGGCATCTCGGCGGCGAGTTCCTTGGAGAAACGCTGCGCCATGCAGCCGCTGACGATGAGCTTCTGCCCGGCGCGCCGCTTGAGTCCCCGCGCTTCGTGCGCTTCGAGGATGGCCTCGACGGATTCCTCCTTGGCCGAGTCGATGAAGGCGCAGGTGTTCACGATCAGCACGTCGGCTTCCTCGGCGTTGCTCGTGATCTCCATGCCGCGGCTGAGAATCCCGCCGAGCATGATCTCGGCATCGACGAGATTCTTCGCGCAGCCGAGGCTGATCATGCCGACTTTTTTGCGCGGCTGGAGGGTGGGCGTGGAGACAGACATGAGACGGGTGATATTCGCCGCCTGCTCAGGCGCGGCGGGCCGGGAAGATGCCATAAATCCCCGCGGAGGCCACTGCTTGTCTCGCGACGTTTTTGGCCGCTTGTCCCGCGGCTACTGCACCTCGCCGTTCGGCGACTGGAACGCCATCGGCGCGCCGTTTTTGCGAATCTGGATCGCGCTCGGGTCGTCAGCCTCGATGAAAAACTTCGCTCCCTTGAGCTTCAGCGCGGGCGCGTCGGGGTAGAGGAAGTCCTCGAAAATCGGCGCCGATTTCGGGTCGTCTTTCCGCACGGTGACGCGGGTTTTGCGCAGCGGTTGGACGAGCACTTCATTTGCTGCGCCGGGCACCGGCGCGGTCGCCGCCGTGGCGGGCGAAACGAAATCGCGATCGGCCACCATCGGGGGCGGCGTCGGCAGGGCGGCGCGCATGGCAGGTGGCTGCAGGGCGGGCGTGGCGGCCGGCCCCGCCGCGGGCGCGGCGGCAGGCGGCGCGGGCGTGGCGGCTGGGGATTCTTCCATGGAAGGTGCGGCATTCTTAAAATGCGCGACGGGTTCTCCGGCGATGCGCTGCCAGTTCACGTAAAAATAAAACCCGCCCGCGACGACTCCGAGCAGCAGCAAAAACATCACCAGCGCGCCGAGGCCTGGCCCGTTCCGCTCCACGCGGATCACCGAACTCGCGCGTTCCTCGCGCCGCGGCGGGGCGTTGCTGTTCAGGTATTGGTAATCCTCGATGCTGATCCCCGCGTTGCCCTCCAGCGTGCTGGCAAATTCCGCGACATCCACGCCGAGAAACCGCCCGTAAATTTGCAGAAAACCCTTTGCGTAGACGTTGCTCGCGAAGGTCGAATAATCGTCGTTCTCCAGCGCGAGGATTTTGTCCGGACGCAAGCGGGTGGCGTGCGACGCTTCATCCACGCTGAGCCCGCGCTTGAGGCGCTCTTTGCTCAGTCGTCTTCCTACGCTGTCTTCCATGATGGCGGGTGATTTTTCAAATGCGGGAGATGCGATACCACGGTTTGCAGAAAAGGGCAGGCCGTAGTTTCGCCGGGCGGGTGGCCGGTCCGGTCACGCGATGGCGTCGAGGTCCACGAGAATCTCGCGGGGCTTCGCGCCTTCGCCGGGTCCGACGTAGCCGCGGTCTTCGAGGATATCGAGAATGCGGGCGGCGCGCGTGTAGCCGAGGCGCAGCCGGCGCTGAAAAAGCGAGGTGGAAGCCTTCTTCTCCTGCCGCATGACTTCGATGCACTTCTCGACCAGCTCCTCGTCTTCTTCGCTCACTTCCTCCTCGTCACCCTCACCGCCGCCCTGCAGGCGATCGTGGATCGAGGTCTCGAAAGCGGGTTCGCTCTGCGCGGAAGCGTGTTCGACGACCCGATGGATTTCCTCGTCGGTGACCAGCACGCCCTGCGCGCGGAGCATCCGCGAAGTGCCCGGCGGGCGATACATCATGTCGCCCTGGCCGAGCAGTCGTTCGGCGCCGTTTTCATCGAGAATGACGCGCGAATCGAGTGCGGACGCGACCTGAAAGGCGATGCGGCAGGGCACGTTCGCCTTGATCACGCCGGTGATCACATCCGCGCGCGGCGTCTGGGTGGCGATGATCATGTGGATGCCGGCGGCACGGGCCTTTTGCGTGATGCGCGCGATGGCGCTCTCCACATCGGCGGGCGCGGTCTGCATCAGGTCGGCGAGCTCGTCCACGATGATCACGATATAGGGCATGCGGTCCGGGATGATCAGGTCGTGATCGCGGATGTTGCGCGGCGTGGTCATCTTCTCGATGCGCTCCTCGCTGGTCAGCGTCTCGGGATCGACCGGCTCGGGCGCGACCGCGTTTTCCAGCGGCAACTCGGGCGTCTCCGCGGCGGCCCTGGCTTCGGCTTCGGCGTCCAGCTCGGCCTGCGTTTTCGGCTTGGGCCGCGCGTTGAAGCTGCCGATGTTTCGCACGCCGGTTTTCGCGAAAATGGCGTAGCGTTTTTCCATCTCGTCGATCGCCCATTTCAGCGCGAGCAGCACCTTTTTCGGATCGGTCACCACCGGCACCACGAGGTGCGGCAGGGTGTTGTAAATCTGCATCTCGACCACCTTCGGATCGATCATGATGAAGCGCAGATCCTCCGGCGAAAACCGGTAGAGGATGCTGGCGATGATCGCGTTGATGCACACGCTTTTGCCCGAGCCGGTGGTGCCGGCCACGAGCCCGTGCGGCATGCCGGCGAGGTCGCCGATGATCGTTTTCCCGTAGACGTCCTTGCCGAGCGCGATGGGAATTTTCGCCTTCGCATTCTGGAAGTCGTCGCTCTCGAGCAGCTCGCGCAGCGTGACCTTTTGTTTCTTCGAATTCGCGATCTCGATGCCCACGGTGTCCTTGCCGGGGATCGGCGCGAGGATGTTGATCCGCTCGGCGCGTGTGGCGCGGGCGATGTCGCGCTCGAGATTCGTGATCTTGTCCACGCGCACGCCTTTCGCCGGGTAGACTTCGTAACGCGTGATGGTCGGCCCGCGCGTGATGTCGCCGCGGGAGACCGAGATGTCGAACTCCGACAGCGTCTCGATGATCGTGTCCTGAATCGCCAGCAGCTCGCTCGGGTCCGCGGTTTCGCGGCCGGCTTCGTCGAAAGGATCGAGCAGGTTCAGCGAAGGCAGCTCGTAGCTTTCGCAGGAAAAGGAGCTGAGCGGCGGGAATTTGTCCTTCTTCGCGTCCTTCTTTTTCGGCGGTGCCGGCAGCGAACTGTCGATGATCTGCGGCGCGGGCCGCGGCGGTTCTTCGTCGCCGAGCAGCGTCATCGGCGGCGGCGCATTGATCGGCGCGGGAATGATCAGCTCGCCGGGTTCCGCGGGTGATTTCGCGGGAAGTCCCGGCCGCTTTTTGCTCAGCGATTTCTCCAGCTTGCGCGCCTGCCGCTCCACGCGCTCGGCTTCCAATTGCAGCTTCCCCGTTTCACTCGCCCGCGCCATGCGCCAGGCAAAATAACGGGCGCGCATCCGCGGCGGGATGGCGATGAGCTGATGCGCCACGCTGATGGGATGGATGCCCGTGAGATAGATCAGGCTCACGAGATAGAGAATGATCAGCACCAGCACCGCGCCGACGATGCCCACGGTGTTGCGGAAAATGAGTTCGCCGACCCACTTTCCCACCCAGCCGCCCTGACCCGCGATGTTCAGCCGATCGAGATTCAGCACGCCCCAAGGCAGGAGCTGGACCAGCGCCGCGCCGCTGAAGACGAACGCCACCGACCACAGCCCGCGCAGGCCGATGCGCGTCTCGGGATTGAGCAGCTTCGCCCCGCCGTAACCGAGCAGCAGCGCCGCCACGAGATACGAAGCCGCGCCGAGAAACGCGTAGCTGCAACACGCCACGATCGCCCCGATGCGCCCGATGAAATTCAGCACCGGCCCATGCGGGCTCGCCTGCGTGCTGAGCGGAAACCAGCTCGGCACATCCGCCGGGCTGTAGGAGATCAGCGCGAGAAAATACAGCGTGCCGGCCCCGAGCAGGAGCAGGCTGACGACTTCCTGAAAGGTTTGGTTTTCGGTTTCCTGAGCGCGGGCCATCGCGCGGGAGTGTAGGCGGCGGGGCTGGTCTTTCAATGCGGGAGAGACTGTCGCCGGTTTACTCTTCGGCGAGGAGCTTTTTCACCAAATCTTCGAGTTCCCCCCGCGCATCGGTGAAGGCGACGAAACCTTTTTTGTTCACCAGCCACATCGCCGGGATCGTGCGCAGCGCGTAGCTGCTGGCGACGGCGTTGCGCGTGCCCTTGCCGTCGCAATGCAGCGGCCACGCGAGGTTCTTCTCCTTCACGAACGCGGCGAGGCGGTCCTTGTTGTTGTCCAGCGAGATGCCCACCACCTCGAAACCGCGGTCGCGATACTTTTCCTGCACCGCGAGGATCGCCGGGATCTCCGCCACCGACGGCGCCGAACCCGTTGCCCAAAAGAAAACCAGCACCACTTTTCCCCGCAGCGCTTCGAGGTCGAACTCGGCGCCGTCCAGCGCGGTGAACTTCAGCGGCAGCGGCTCGCGCAGGATGTTTTTGAAGCGGAGCAGCGCCGCGGCTTCGCGCGCCACCTCCGGGTTTTCGTGTTTCGCCAGCTCGGCGAGAATCGTGATCGCCTTGGCGCGGTCGCGGCGCTCCCAGAGCAGCGCCCGCGAAGGCACGAGCTGGCCGAGGGCGTCGTGTTTCGGGAAGTCGTTGGCAAACGAGACGATCTCCGCTTCCACCGCCTGCACCTTCTCTTTCGGCGAGTCGTCCTTCAGCGCCTCACGGTGCATCTGGATCAGCCCGAGCCGCGCGCGGGCCTTGATTTCTGGCGGTGCATCCGGCGCGTCCGCCGCGGCGCGGTAGAGCTTTTCCACCTCGGCCTGCGGCTTCGCATTCGCCACGCGCTGGGTGAGCCGGTCGGCGGTCAGCCGCGCTTCCCAGCGGCGCGGGTCGGCCGGGTATTTGTTGGCAAAAAGCTCCGCCGTCGCGCGCAGATCGTTGACGAATTCCTGGAACGCCTTGGCGCGCTCCGCGGGCGTGGTGCCCTGCCCGCGCGGGCCGCGGTCGAGCGCCTGGAAATGCGCCCAGAGTTCATCCGCCGTCTTGAACTCCGCGAGTTTGTCCGCGGGCTTCGGGGGCAGCGCAGGTTTCGCCGGGCTCGCCGGTGGTTTCAGCGCGGGAGTCGGCGGCGGGGTGCCCGGCTTCGGCACGGGCGCGGGTGCAGGCGTCGGCGGTTTCGGCACCGGCGGCGGCATGGGCGTGGCGGGAGGCTTCGGCAGCGGCGTCGCGGGGGCCGGCGCGGGAGTGGCCACGGGCTTCGGCGCCGGTGTCGCGGGCACGGGAATCGCGGGCGTTTGAGCCCAGGCCAGGGTCGCGCAAAGGGCGACGCTGGCGGCGAGGGGAATCGCGCGAAAACGGGGCATGGCGCGAAGGCTAACGCACGCCGCGCATTTTGCGCGCGGGAAAATCGTCCCCTCGGCGTGCGGCTGCCGTCTTGCCGAGCCGCGATTCCGACGCTAGCAGCCTCGCACGCCATGCCACACACCGCCCCCATCGCCTTCGAACCGCTCTTCATGGAACGCCTCTGGGGCGGCCGCCGGCTCGAGTCGCTCTTCGGTAAAAAACTGCCCGCCACCGCGCGCATCGGCGAGTCGTGGGAAATCGTCGACCGCGAAGACGCCCAGAGCGTGGTCCACGACGGTCCGTTGCAAGGCCTCACGCTGAACGAACTCTGGACCCAGCATCGCGATGAAATCTTCGGCCCCGGCTTACCGGACGCGCCGCGTTTCCCATTACTTTTCAAGCTGCTCGACGCCCAGGAACGCCTCTCCGTGCAAGTCCATCCGCGGGCCGCCAACGCCGCGGAACTCGGCGGCGAGCCGAAGACCGAAATGTGGTACGTGCTCGATGCGCTGCTCGACAGCGATCTCTACGCCGGGCTGAAACGCGGCGTCACCCGCGCCGATTTCGAGGTGGCGTTGCGCGAAGGCCGCGTCGCTGAACTCATCCATCACCTCCCGATCAAATCCGGCGACGCCATCTTCATCCCGAGCGGCCGCATCCACGCCATCGGCACGGGCAACGTCATCTTCGAGGTGCAGCAAAACAGCGACACCACCTACCGCGTCTTCGACTGGAACCGCGTCGGTGCCGACGGCCAGGCGCGCGCGCTGCACGTCGCCGAATCGCTGCAATCCATCGACTTCGACGACTTCGAACCCGCGCTCGCGACGCCCACCGATGGCGCGCTCGTCGCCTGCGAATTTTTCCGCGTCGAGAAGTGGGAACTCACCCGCGCGCGCGACGTGCCCACCGGTCGCTTCAGCATTTTTTGCGTCGCCGAGGGCGCGGTGGAATCCGGCGGCCGCCCGTTTCAACGCGGCGAATTTTTCCTCATCTCCGCGACTGCGACTGCGAGCGTGCGGCCCACCAGCGAGACCGCGACCGTCCTGAGGACCACGATCCAGTAAACTCCCCTGCTGACCTACAGCAGCATCAGCGTCGGGCTCTCGATCAGCTTGCGCAGCTCGCCGAGGTATTGCGCGCCGACCGCGCCATCCACCACGCGGTGATCCGCACTGAGGCCGATCGCGAGGCGCTGGCCGGCGACGATCTCGTTCTTCGCATTCACCACCGGCTTCTTCACGATCGCGCCGACGGCGATGATGAGCGCTTGGGGCGGATTGATGATCGCGAAAAAGGAATCGATGCCGTAGCTGCCGAGATTCGAGACGGTGATCGTGCCGCCCTGGTATTCCTCGGGCTTGAGCTTCTTACTGCGGGCGCGGCCGGCGAGGTCTTTCACCGCTTCGCTGATTTCGCGGAGCGTGCGTTTCTGCGCATCGCGAATGACGGGCGTGACCAGCCCGTCGTCGACCGCCACCGCCACGCACAAGTTCACGCTGCCATATTGAATGATCGCGTCGCCGGCGAAGCTCGCATTCACCGCCGGCACCTTCACCGCCGCGGCGACGACCGCCTTGAGGATGAAATCGTTCACCGTCAGCTTCGGCGCGCCCGACGCTTCGCTCGCCGCATTCGCCTCGCCGCGGAACTTCATCAGCGGACCCGCGTCGACTTCGATGTTGAGATAGAAATGCGGGATCGTCGTCTTGCTCGTGAGCAACCGCTCCGCGATCACGCGCCGCATGCCGCTCAACGCGATCCGCTGGTCGCCCTCGCCTGCCGGAGTCGCCGCGATCGGCGGCGCACTTTTCGCCGCCGGGGCGGGAGCGCCCGCCGGGGCGCCTTCCACATCCTTCGCCACGATGCGCCCGCCGGGGCCCGTCCCGGCGAGGCCGGAAAGCTGCACGCCTTTTTCCGCCGCGATTTTTTTCGCCAGCGGCGACACCTTCACCCGCTCACCGCTCGCCGCGGCCTTTGCCGGAGTCGCCGCAGCGCCGGGCGCGGGGGCTTCGCTTTGCGCCGGGGCGGCTTCGCCTTTGGCCGGAGCCGCTTTCTTCGTCTCGGCGACCGGAGCTTCGCCGTCCTCCGGCGGCGCTTCGCCTTTGCCGAGCAGCAGCGCGATCTTTTCGCCGATCGGCACCTTGCCGCCTTCCGGGACTAAAAACTTGTGCAGGATCCCGCTATCAAAGGCCTCCACTTCCATCGTCGCCTTGTCGGTCTCCACCTCGGCGAGCACGTCGCCGGTTTCCACTTTGTCGCCCTCCTTTTTCCGCCACTTGAGGAGGACGCCCTCCGTCATTGTGTCGCTGAGTTTGGGCATTTCGATGTAGGTGGCCATGAGATGAAAAGATGAGGGTGGAAGTGGCGGGACACGCGGGTCCGCGCAGGGCGTCGGGACTTAAAACCAAAACCCGCGCGAGGGAAACAAAAAGGACGCCTAAGCCGGCGGCCGCATCGCCAGCTTCTCAAACTCCGCGAGCGCCATGCCCACGACCTGATCCATGTTGTAGTAGCGGTAAGCGGCGAGCCGGCCCACGAAGCTCACGCCCGCTTCCGCTCGTGCCCTCTCGGCATACTGCTCGTAAAGCGCCTTCGTATCCGGCGCCGGGATGGGGTAATACGGCTCGTGTCCCGGCCCAGCGGCGAGCGGGTATTCGCGGATGATCGTCGTCACCGGGAGCTGCTGCCCGGTCGCGTGTTTCAGCTCCACGATGCGGGTGAAGTCGTGATCGTTTGGGTAGTTCACCTGCATCGCCGGCAGAAAGAATTCCTGAGCCAGCGTCTCGGCTTCAAAGCGCAGCGAGCGATACGGCAGCGCGCCGTAGCAGTGGTCGAAATACTCATCGATCGCGCCGGTGAAGATGAGGTGCCGGTGGGCGATCTGCGCACGGGCCTCGCGATAGTCTGTGCGCAGCCGCACCTCGATTTTCGGATGCGCCAGCATGCGCTGAAACATCGGCGTGTAACCATCGGCGGGCAGGGCCTGAAATTTTTCGCTGAGAAAGCGGTCATCGCGATTGGTCCGGATCGGGATGCGACCGCAGACGCTGGCGTCGAGATCGCGCGGATCGCGCTGCCACTGCTTGCGGGTGTAGTTCCTGAAGAACATCTCGTAGAGCTGCGGGCCGACCTGGGAAAGGATCTGCTCCTCGGAGTTGCGCGGCTGGGCGATCGGGACCCGCCATTTCGCGAGCGTGGCCGCCATTTCCTCGCTCGTGCTCGCGCGGCCGAGCAGTTGCTCGAACGTGTTCAGATTGATCGGGAACTGCCAGTAACGGCCACCGGTCCAGCTCAGGATTTTGTATTCCACTGGCCGCCAGGCGGTGAACTGCGAGAGGTAGTCGATGATGCGGTCCGAGTTCGTGCGGAAATAGTGCGGACCGTACGGATGGATGAGGACGCCGGCCGCGTCGTGCTTGTCGAAGGCGTTGCCCGCGACGTGATCGCGGCGGTCGATGACCAGACACGTCGCGCCGCGCTGCGAGGCCAGACGTTCCGCCAGCACCGCGCCCGCGAACCCCGCGCCGACGATGAGGTAGTCCCACGTCATTCCTCAGTCATGCCGGCTCGGGCGGTTTGCGCGAGGTCGTTTTTAAGCCGAGCACGCTCAGAAACCAGCTCGCCGCCATCACCTGATGACCCACGATGATCAGCGTCACGGCGGCGATGATGCGGCGGAGATTTTCCGAGTAAGGGATGGTGCCGAAGCCGGCGGCTCTCCAGATCCAGATCGACCACACCAGCAGCCCGAGGCCCGCAAGCAGCGTGAGCGCACCGGCGATGAGCCCTTTCTCCAGCGTGAAAAAACGGAACACCCGCGCGAACCGCGGATCGTCCGGGAGCAGCCCTTCACCGATGGCGAAGACCTTGGCGAAAAACGCGAACGCCACGAGCTGCACGCCGATGGTGAAAAGCATGCACGCGACCGCGAGCGTGCCGGCATCGAGCTGCACGCGGCCGAACTGGAGCGGCCCCCAAAAGATCGCGATCGAGGCCAGCGCGCCGACCACCGCCGCGGCGAGCCCCGGCATGAGAAAGAGCCAGCGCGGCGAATAGATCAGCATGAAACGCAGGTGGCGCCAGCCGTCGCGCCACGGCTTGAGATGCGGCGGGCGGGAGCGCCCGTCCTTGTGCAGCGTGATCGGCACCTCGGCCACGCGCATCGCCTGGATCGAGGATTTCATCACCATCTCGCTGGCAAATTCCATCCCCGTCGTCTTCGTCGCCATGCGTTCGTAGGCTTCGCGGGTGAAGGCGCGCAGCCCGCAGTGGAAATCGCGGATCGGCGTGCGAAAGAGCAGCCGACCGAGGAAGCTGAGCACGGGATTGCCGAGCCACCGATTTTTGAAGGGCATCGCGCCCGGCATGATCGTGCCGCCGCCCTTGGGCAAGCGGCAGCCCATGACCATGTCGTTTCCCTCGCGGAGCTTGGCGATAAAGCGCGGCGCTTCCGAGAAGTCGTAGCTGTCATCCGCGTCGCCCATCAAAATCCAGCGACCATGCGCCGCCTCGATGCCACCGCGGAGCGCGTTGCCGTAGCCTTTCTTCGCCACGCGCACTACGCGGGCGCCGTGTTTTTCCGCGAGTTCGATCGAGCCGTCGGTCGAACCATTGTCCGCGATCAGCACCTCGCCGGTCACGCCCGCCCGCTCGATCCCGAGCTTCGCTTTGGCGATGCAGGCCACGATCGTCTCCGCCTCGTTGAGGCACGGCATGAGGATGGTGAGATCGAGCGGAGCGTTCACGATTCGGGAGACGTGAGCAGCACCACCCCGCCGTCGCTTTCGATGACCGCGGCGAGATCGCGCAACCGCTCGCGATCAGGCCTCATGGATGAGGCGTCCGCGTTCCCTCACTTGCTGTTGCAGCGGAGGTGAAGCCTCTTCGATGCGCACGAGATCGACCGGGCAGCGCAGTTCGTCTTCCAACCGCGCCCAGACCGCGAAGTGTGTCCTCCGCGGGCAAACCCCGAACCGCCAGGTCGAGATCGGAAAGCCAATCGAGCCGGTCGCCGCGGGCGACCGAACCGAACAACCAAATCCGAACCACGCCGGGCACCCGGGCGAGAATCCCCCGCGCTGCGTCGAGGGCTTCCGCCAAATCCTGCGGTTTCCATTCGGTGAGAGCGTTCATCGAGAGAACTACGCTCGCGTGCGGCTCGCGGCAAACCCGCCTCAGCGCACCACACCGAACTCCCCGCGGCGGTTCTTCGCCCAGGCGCTTTCGCTCGAGCCGGCATCCGCGGGCATCTCGGCGCCGAAGCTCACGGTCTGGATCTTGCCGCCGGGCGCACCGGCGCGGATCAGCGCTTCGCGCACGGCTTGCGCGCGGCGTTCGCCGAGGCCGCGGTTGTATTCCGGCGTGCCTTGTTCATCGGTGAAACCGGCGATGATCACCGAATTTCCCGCGCTGCGCATGAACTCGGCGACCTGCTGCACCTTGCCCTGCTCGCCGCCGCTCACCGTGAAGCTGTCGAAGCCGAAGTAAACGGGCGCAAATTTATTACGGTCCACATTACTGCTGAGGAAAGAGACGCCTTCCGTGCGATCGGGCAGCGCACTGCCGCTCACGAAGTCGCCATCCGCGGAGCCGCCGCCGAGGCCGGCGCCTTTGTTTTTGGCGCAACTGGTGAAGAGCAGGGAAGCGAGCGCGAGCGTGGTGAGGTGCAGGACGAGTTTCATGGGAAAGGTAATGGGTTCAGCAAGGGAGTCGGGCATTAGTGGAAGTTCAAAGATTCACTTTTGGAACCACGAAATAGACAAACCACACGAAAGAAGAATCCCTGCTTTCGTCTATTTCGCCTGTTTCGTGGTTCCCCCTCGTCATCAGTCACTCAGCGCGACCAGGTGGGTTCGGAAATCTTGCCGAGGCCGCTCACGAGAGTTGTCCGCTGGCCCGTCTGCGCATCAAGCAAAATGAGCGACCCGCCCGTGGCGAAAATGAGGTGGCGGGAATCCGCGCCCCACACCGGGTCCTGGCCTTCACCCACCGTGCGCACGCTGCCGCTCGCGAGGTCGAGGATGCTCACCTGGAAGCCGCCGCCACGCGTGTTATAGGCGACCTTTTTCCCGTCGGGCGACCAGTTGGGCTCCGTGCTGTAGCCGCCCGGGCCCACGGGGCGGCCGCCGCCGCCGCTGGAAGACATGCGGTAGAGCCGCGGCGAGCCGCCCTCATCGCTGGAGTAGATGATCTCATTGCCATCCGGCGACCAGGTGGGCGAACTCTCGACACCCGCCGTGCGCGTGAGCCGCCGCGCTCCGCCGCCGCCGGAGCCGGTGACGTAAAGCTCGGGGTTGCCGTCCTTGCTCAGCGTCACCGCGATGCGGCCACCATCCGGCGAAAACGCGGCACCGGAATTCGTGCCGGGAAACTTGATGATCCGATTCCGCGCGCCGCTCGCGAGATTGATTTCGTAAACGTCGGCGTAACCGCTCTTGTAACCCGTGTAGACCAGCGAGCGGCCATCCGGCGAGAGGCACGGCGCGACGCTGATGCTGCCGTCTTTGGTGAGCTGCGAGACGCCGGAGCCGTCCGCGTCTGCGGTGTAGATTTCCTTCGCGCCGCTGCGTGTGGCCACGAAGGCGATCCGGGAATTGGCGATGCCTTTGTTGCCGGTGAGCGTCTCGACGATTTCGTCGGCATATTGATGCACCTTGCTCCGCAACGAACCGCTGAAGGTCTTGCTCAGCACCGTCTTGCCGCCGCGATCGGTGACGGTGCCGCTGAGCGAAGTGGCCGCCGACGTGCCGCTCGCGATGAAGGCCGCACCGGCCTGCGGCACCACGCTGAAATAACCCGACATCGCGAGATCGTTCGCAAGGATCCTGGCCTCGCTAGCCGGCAGGCCGGTCACCGCGATGGCGAGCTTGTCGCTCTTGGAGACGGTGATCACCGGCGGGTCCGCAGCGAGGGCGAGCGAAGCGGAGAGGAAAAACAGGGCGAACAATTTCTTCATGGCGCGCGGACGTTAGCGGGGCTGGCCAGAAAAGTGGAATCCTCAATCCGGCCCGCGCGGCGTTTTCCCGCGGGCGAAGCGAAAAAAATCCGCGCGCTGCCTGTCCGCGATCCATTCGCCGCGGGATCGCCATCAACCCGCCCCGGAATCACCACGGAGGCGTCGCGAGACTAATACATACCCAGCGTTGTTGCAGAGCGGTCCGATTTTCAAAGCTGCAAGCCGGTGAGCAAGCGACCGCAAGGAAAACGCAAGCCACCGCTAAAAAGGACAACAACCCCGGCGCGCCCACCGTTCGCCGGAGCCTGCGCAAACCACACACCAATCCATGAAAATCAAATCCCCGATCCTCCAGGGTCTCTTCCTCGCCGCGCTCACCACCGCGGCCTTCACCTCGGCTAGCGCCGAGACCATCTACGGCGTCAATGGCAGCAATTCGTTGCTGACCTTCGACAGCGCCACGCCCGGCACCATCGTCACCAGCGTGCCGATCACCGGCACCAGCGGCGACGTGCTGAATATCGACATCCGCCCGGCCACCGGCCAGCTCTTCGGCCTCGATTTCAACAACAACCTCTACACGATCAATGCGCTCACCGGCGCGGCCTCGCTCGTCGGCGGCACCACGATCAGCAGCGGTTTCGACTACGGCTTCGACTTCAACCCCACGGTCGATCGCATCCGCGTCATCACCGACGCGGCGTCGAACTTCCGCCTCAACCCGAATACTGCGGGGACGACGAACGATCTCGCCCTCGACTACATCACCGGCGATCCGAACGACGCCGCCACGCCCACCCTCGTCGGCGCCGCCTACACGAACAACTTCGCGCTCAACTTCGGCGGCTCGACGACGCTCTACGCGATCGATTCCGCCCTCGACATCCTCGCCCGCTCCACCAACGCGAACAACGGCACCTACGTCACCCAAGGCAGCCTGGGCCTAGACGTGACGGGCCTGCTCGGCTTCGACATCTCCGGTCAGACCGGCACGGCCTACGCCTCGCTTTCGACCGATGGCTTCACTTCCAGCCTCTACTCGATCGACCTGCTCACCGGCGCCGCCACCTCCATCGGCGGCATCGGCAGCAACCAGACCATCCTCGACATCGCCGCTCCCTCGGCCGTCCCCGAACCCGCCACCACCCTCTTCGGCCTCGCCGTCGTCGGTGCTGCCGCCCTGCGCCGCCGCCGCGCCGCCCGCGCCTGATTCCCCACGCACCGCACTCCATCCACCATCCCATGAAAAACCATCTCTCCATCTCCAAGCTCGGCGCGACCTGCGCCGTGCTCGCCCTGAGCATCGCGAGCCTCCAGGCTCAGTTCCTCACTCCGCAGCAGGCCTACCTCGTGCCGACTACCGGCAGCGACTACGTCTTCACCCCGATCATCACTGCCGGTGAATCCGTGCAGATGACCGGCCAGGCTCCCGGCATCAACTTCCAACTCGTCGGCATCCCCGACGGCATGGGCGCAGTCAAGAACGCCGCGGGCAACGTCGAACTCTACTGCAATCACGAGTTCAACAACTCCCAGACCAGCGTCCCGCAGATCGGCGGGCCGACCTATCGCGGCGCCTTCGTCTCGAAGTTCATCCTGCACCCCACGAGCGCCGGCGTCATCTCCGCGGGCCCGGCTTACACCAAGGTCTATCAGGACGACACCCTCGTCGGCGACATCCAGACCTCGCTGAACCCCTCGGTGCGCGCCTTTGGCCGCTTCTGCTCCGGCTCGCTCGCGGGCAAGGAATCCGGCTTCGACCGCCCCATCTTCATCGCCAATGAAGAGACCGGCGGACCGAACGGCGCCTTCGATGCGAGGGGTGCGCAGGCCGTCGCCGTGTTCGACAACAACGGCGTCGGCGAAGCGCACGCGCTGTCTTACCTCGGCTTCTTCCCTTGGGAGAATTCGCTGGTCATGGCGCGCCGCGACGCACTCACCGTGATCATGGGCATGGAAGACGGACCGAACACACCCGACTCCCAACTCTATATGTATGTGGGCCGCAAAGTGCGTAGCTCGACGGCCACCGTCTTGCAAAAGAACGGTCTCGTGAATGGCAAGCTCTACGTCTTCCGCTCCACGAGCGCTGGCATGACCACGGAAGGCAACTTCACCGCCCAAGGCACCAGCATTACCGGCGAGTGGGTGGAAATTCCCAACGCCAACAACCTGACCGACGCGCAACTCGAAGTTGCCGCGGACGCCCTCGTGGGCGGTCCCGCCTTCGGCTTCGTCCGCACCGAAGACGGTAGCTTCGACAAGAACACGCCGACGAAGGACTTCTACTTCGTCTCCACCGGCAGCGGCGCGCTCAACGCCCTCGGCCGTGCCTATCACCTCCGGTTCAGCAGCACCACGAATCCGCTCGCGCCCTGCACCCTGACGATGCTCTACAATGGCGACACCGTGAATGCGGGGTCCGGCGACATTGCCTTCAGCCCCGACAACATCGACACCAACGGCCAGCGGTTGATGATCCAGGAAGACGGCACCACGCAGAGCCGCGCCGCGATGACCGCCCGCGGTCGCGACGGCCAGATCTGGAGCTTCGACATCCCGGCGGGCTCCCCGCTGACGAGTGCCGCCGCCTTGGCGACGAAGAAGGCGCAGGCTTCCTTGAACCCGCCCGCGCCCGCCCCGAACAATCAGGTCGTGACCGCCGGTATCTGGGAAAGCTCCGGCATCATCGATGCCACGAGCTTCTACGGCGCCGACACCTGGCTGGCCAACGTGCAGGCGCACGGCCCGACCACCGCGCCCGCCGGTGCGACGGAGAACGGCCAGATCCTGCTCATGAAGCCTGCCGTGGCCACGCAGCCGTAAACAAACACACCTCAGACTTCGCGCCTCCCCGCCTCTGCGCGGGGAGGCGCCAGTCTGCCTCTTTCGGGCTGCGCTCCCCGCTCATGCGGGGGGCCAGCCCTTAAGTCGTCTTTAGCCCATGCATCTTCCCATCCATCCCGTCCCCCCACAGACGCCGCTCGCCCCTTCGGCGGCGACCGTGCGGGGACAGGCCGTTTTCATCCTGCTCTTCGCCGCGCTGGCCGGCGTGGGCGGGTTCCTTTATCGGGCCGATCCGGCCGGGCTTTCCCTCGCGCTCCTCGCCCTCGGAGCTTGGACGGTCGGCGCGGCCGTCGCCTCGGGCATTTCGCCGCGGCGCCGCCGGCTGCGCGGAGCGGTGGAAGCCGGGACGCTGCTCGCCGCGGCTGCGCTGCTCTGGCTGGGCTGGCGTGCGCCCGCTGCCGCGGCGGTCGCAGTGGAGGCGCACCGCTTCGCCGCCGTGCTGCTCCTCGTCCTCGGCGTCGTCCTGCGCTTCGCCGCCCTCCACGCCGAGTCGCTGCACCGGCTCGAAGGCCGCCCCGCGCCGCTCGCGCCCCTCGCCCGCTTCCTGTTTCTCTATTCCCTCACCGCCGCCGTCGCGATTTTTCTCCGGCTCTCCGCCGGCTTCGATGCCACCCGCGTCGTCGCCTTCGCCGGCCTCGCCTGCGCCGCCGTCTTTCTCGCCGAAGCCCTCGCCCGCGCCGCGCTCCGCATCTACCAGCCGCGCCATCTGCGCGCCGGTGAAACCATTCTCACCGGCGGCATCCTCACCGTGCTCCTCCGCGGCGGCCACCCGCTGCGCGCCCTCACCGAAAGCCTGGAGCGCCAACTCGGCGTCCGCGTCGAAGAAATCTGGGCGCTGCAATTCGTCCGCACCCGGCTCCCCATCGTAGCCGCGGGCACCGCGCTGCTCGCCTGGGGCGCGAGCTGTTTTACCGCCGTGCCCACCGGCTCCCACGGCGTCCGCGTGCGGCTCGGCCATTTCCTCCAGCCCGCGCTCGGCCCCGGCCTGCACGCCGGCTGGCCCTGGCCGCTCGAACGCATCGCCCTCGTCCCCACCGGCGCAGTGCAGGAGTTTTCCCTCGGCTTCGAGCGCGACATCGGCGGGCCGATCCTCTGGGCGGAAAAACATTTCGAGGGCGAGCGCAACCTCCTCGTCGGCACCGGCGAGGAACTGCTCACGGTCAACGTCCCGATCTATTTCCGCATCGCCGACCCCATCGCCTGGCTGCGCCACACCGCCGACGCCACCGCCGCGCTCACCCACCTCGCCGAGCGCCACCTGCTCGCCCTCACCGCGGCCCACGAGAGCTTCCGCCTCATGACCACCGAGCGCGTGGAAACCGCCAGCCAGCTCCGCGCTCGCCTCCAGGCCGAAGCCAGCGAACTCCAGCTCGGCCTCGAGATCGTCTTCGTCGGCCTGAAGGACGTGCATCCCCCCGTCGCCGTCGCCTCCGCTTATCAGGATGTCGTCAGCGCCGAGGAGGAAAAAGAGGCCCACATTTATCTCGGCCGGCAGTATGCCGCGAATCATCTCCCGCTCGCGCAGGAGGAAGCCACCCGCCTGCTCACCGCGGCCCGCGCCGCGGCCTTCGGCAAAGTCGCCGCCGCCACCGGTGAAGCCGCGCGCTTCAGCAGCCTCGTTGCCGCGCATCGCGCCGCGCCCGAGCTTTTCCGCCTGCGGTTGAAGCTGGAGACGCTCGCCGAAGTCCTGCCCCGCCCGCAAAAGATCGTCATCGATCGCCACCTCGCTGCCGGCCAGCCCTTCACTCTCGACCTCCGCCCGCGCGACGGCGGCAACTTCCTCGACCCCGCCGTCCTCCCGACCGATCGCGCCCCGAGCGCCGCCGACGCCTCCTCGCTCGACGCCTTCATCGGCACCCCACCCGCCGCCGCTGCTCCATGAAAAATCCCCTCTTCGCCCGCCTCGCCGTCGGCCTGCTCCTGCTCGGGCTGCTCGTCGCCGCCACCGCCACCTACCAGGTCCGCGAAAACGAATTCGCCGTCCTCACCGCCTTTGGCAAACCCGTCCGCGTCGTCCGCGCGCCCGGCCTTTACGCCCGCCTTCCGTGGCCTTTCCAATCCGTCCAGCGCTTCGACACCCGCCTCGATTTCTACGAAGCCCGCATCTCCGAAGCGCTCACCCTCGACAAGCGCAACATCATCGTCCCCGTCTTCATCGCCTGGCGCATCGACGACCCGCTGCGCTTTCTCAAGGCCGTCGGCTCCGCCGAAAATGCGCGCGCCCGCTTCGACGCGCTCGTCACCAGCGCGCGCAATTCCGTCCTCGCCAGCTACGAATTCCGCCAGCTCGTCACCTCCGACGGCACCGCGCTCCGCCTCGTGGCGATGGAGGACGAGATCACGAAAATCGTCCGCGAACAGGCCGGCCAACTCTTCGGCGTGGTGGTGGAAAAAGTGGGCGTGAAGCGGCTCTCCCTGCCCGAGGCGAACACCGAATTCGTCTTCCGCCGGATGCGCGCCGAGCGCGAACAATTCGCCGCCAAATTCCGCGCCGAAGGCCGCCAGCAGGCCGACGAACTGCGCGCGCAGACCGAGGCGAAAAAGTCCACCGTCGTCGCCGAGGCCCGCCGCGAAGCCGAGGAAATCCGCGGTCGCGCCGAAGCCGAATCCGCCGCGATCTATGCCAAGGCGCACGGCGAAGATCCCGAGTTTTACGCCTTCCTCCGCGAACTCCAGGTGCTGAAACAGACCGTCGGCAACAACACCACCATCGTCCTCGACACCGATTCCGAGCCCTTCCGCCTGCTCAAGGAAAAGCCGCTCCCGCTCCCCGCGCCGCAAACGGTTCAAACGCCCATCCAGGCCACGCGATGACCGCCCGCCGCTCCGCTTCGCGCAACGCGCAGGCCATCCTCCACGCCCTCCGCTCCAGCCTCGCGCTGCTCCGCTGGGCGCTCCTCGTTTTACTCCTCGTTTACCTCGGCTCCGGCATCACCACCGTCGCCCCGCACGAGACCGCGCTCGTCCTGCGCTTTGGCAAGATGCAGCCCGCCCTGCGGCACTCCGGCCTCGTCTTCGCCCTGCCGCCGCCGCTCGACGAGGTGGTGAAAATCCCCATCGCCAGCGTGCAGGAGCTCGCCCTCGAAGCTTGGGCCGCTCCCGCCGGTCCACCTCCCGAACGCGTCACCGAATACGCCGCCTCGCAGCGCACCGACGACGCGCAGAAAGTCAGCGTCCCCTACCTCCATCCCGTGCAGCACGGCTACACCCTCACCGGCGATGCAAACATCGTGCAAGGCCGCTTCGCCGCGCGCTACCAGATCGCCGATCCCGTCGCGTGGTTCCGCCTCGGCGACCGGCGCACCGAGCTGATCGAGTCGCTTTTCTACAGCGCCCTCACCCTCACCCTCGCCGGCCGCACCGTCGATCACGTCCTCACCTCCGGCCTCGAGGAAACGCGCACCGCCGTCCGCACCCGCGCCCAGGCCGAGGCCGACCAGCTCGGGCTCGGCGTCCATTTCACCGCCTTCGAAGTCCGCGAACTCGTCCCCGCCCGCCACGTCCTGCCCGCCTTCGAGCAAGTCGTCAACGCGCAGATGGAAGCCCGCACCGCGCTCGAAGCCGCCCGTTCCTACCAGGTCTCCCAGCTCCCCGGCGCCGACGCCGAGGCCTACCGCATCCGCCAGGCCGCCCAAGCCTCCGCGCAAAGCCTGCTCGCCGCCACCCGCGGCGAGGCCACCTCCTTCCTCGCCCTCCTCGCCGAATATCAGCGCAACCCCATGCTCGTCCGCACCCGCCTCCGCGCCGAAACGCTCCAGCAAGTCATGCCGAAAATCGTCTCGAAATCCTTCCTCCCCGGCGACCACGAAGGCACCCGCATCCTCCTCCAACCCCGCACCGCCACACCATGAACCCGAGCGCCTCATCCCGGGTAGGGTGGGCGTCCCGCCCGCCGGTTTTGTCGTCCCGACCAAACGCACTTCCCAGCATCAAGGACAGCCCGCAGGTCCCCGCGACCCTCCACGAACAAAGAAAAATTCGGTCAGGCGGGACGCCCACCCGACCCGAAACCACCCCATGACCTCCACCCCCGACGCCGACGCCGATCTCCAGCGCCGCCTCCTCCTCGTCCTCGCCGGCGCCGCCCTGCTCGTGGCCAGCGGCCTCGTCGGCTGGGCCCGCCCCGCGCAGCGCGAACTCGCTGCTTTCCTCGCCATGGCCGGCGCCGTCGTCGTCGCCTTCCCGATCATGGCCGACGCCGTGAAATCCCTGCGCGCCCGCGGCTTCGCAGCCACGAAATTTTACATGGACCAGTACATCACGCTGGCCGTGCTCGCGTGCCTCGCCGCCGGGCAATACGTCACCGGCGGCATCGTCGCCATCATCCTCGTCGTCGGCCAGGTGCTGGAGGAACGCAGCGTCCTCGGCATGCGCGAGGCGCTCGACAAATTGGGGCAATATTCCAAGACCCGCGCCCGCCGCCTCCGCGACGGCACCGAGGAGGAAGTGGACGCCGCCGACCTCCGCGCCGGCGACCGCGTCCGCATCCGCCCCGGCGACACCATCCCCGCCGATGGCCGCGTGCTCACCGGCGCCTCCACCGTCGATCAGGCCACCATCACCGGCGAATCCATCCCCGCCGACGTCGAGACCGGCAGCGACGTTTTCGCCGGCACCTCGAATCTCACCGGCGCCTTCGAGTTCGAGGTCAAGGAAGCCGGCGACCGCACCGTGCTCGGCCGCGTCCGCCACATCATCGAGGAGGCCACCGGCACCGAGGCCCCGATCATGCGCCTCGCCGAAGAATACGCCCGCTACTACACCCCGCTCGTCCTCATCGTCGCCGCGTTCGTGCTCTTCTTCACCCGCGACCTGAACCGCGCCATCTCCGTCATCATCGTCAGCATCCCCTGCGCCTTCGTCCTCGCCAGCCCCTCGGCCATGGTCGCCGCGCTCGCCACCGCTTCGCGCCTCGGCATTTTGGTGAAAAGTGCGCGCTTCTTTGAAGTGGCCAACGAGATCGACACCGTCGTCTTCGACAAAACCGGCACCCTCACCGAAGGCCGTCTCGAACTCGCCCGCATCGAGACGCTCGACGGCCGCCCTTCCTCCGAAGTCCTCGCCCTCGCCGCCGCCCTCGAACAGCACTCCAGCCATCCCGTCGCCCGCGCCGTGACCGCCGCCGCCGCCGAAGCGCGCCTGATCCTCGCCCAGCCTGCCGACCTCGAAGAACAGCCCGGCCGCGGTGTCGCCGCCCGCGTCGGCGCGCACCACATCGTCATCGGCCGCGCCTCCTGGCTCGCCGCCCGCGGCATCCCCGCGGCCGAAAGCGAAGACACCCTCAGCGTCCTGCACCTCGCCGTCGATGGCACCCACGTCGCCCGCTTCCACCTCCGCGACCGCGTCCGCCCCGAAGCCGCCGCCGCCCTCACCGCCCTGCGCGCCGCCGGCGTCGAGCGTTGCGTCATGCTCACCGGCGACCGCCCCGCCGTGGCCTCCGCCGTCGCCGCGCTGGTCGGCGTGGATGAAGTCCGCGCCGAATGCCTGCCCGAGCAAAAGCTCGAACACGTCAACGTCCTCCGCGCCCAGGATCGCCGCGTCATGGTCGTGGGCGACGGCGTGAACGACGCCCCCGCCCTCGCCGCCGGCGACCTCGGCGTCGCCATGGGCGCGCTCGGCAGCGACCTCGCCATCCAGACCGCCGACGTAGCCCTGATGACCAGCGACCTCTCCCGCCTCCCCGCGCTCCTGCTCCTCGCCCGCCGCACCGTCGCGATCATCAATCAAAACATGCTCTGCGGCTTCCTCTTCATCCTCATCGCCATCGTCGTCTCCAGCCTCGGCTGGGTCAGCCCCATCGCCGCCGCCTTCATCCACGAGTTCAGCGCCTTCTTCGTCATTTTTAATAGCGCCCGCCTCCTCCGCTTCGACGCCGCCCCCATCGCTGCGCCACCCGCCGCGTCCGCCCCGGCCGCAGCGCCCGCCCTCCCCGTCCCCGCATGAAACGCCTCGCCATCGTCGCCACCACCCTCGCTGGCCTCCTCGCCCTCGCGGCCTTTCTTTTTCTGCAAAGCGAACCGCAGCCGGCAATTTCCATCGTCGCCGAAACATCCGCGCCTCCGCTCCTCCCGCCCGCGCCGGTCGCCACCGTCCCCACTTCTCCCCTGCTCCCCACCGCACCGCAGCCACCCCCGGCAATCGCCGAAATCCGCGAACTCGATGCCCGTCTGGAACGCCTGCTCCCGCTCACGACCGACCGCAAAACGCGGGGCGAGATGACCCGCCTCGTCGTCCTCTGGATGGAAGCCGACGCCGAATCCGCGCTCGCCTGGCTGCGCTTGCACCGCGGCGACCCGCGCATCGACGAAACCACTTCCGCCGTCGCGCAGGGCATGATCCGGCGCGGCGAATTCACCCGCTCGCAAGAACTGGCCTCCGTCATCGTCGAGGCATCCACACGCGACTGGACGATGGAAGAAGCCTGGTCGGTCGCCTACGAGCGCGGCGCCGTGACCCTTCGCGACCTGCAATCCGCCGGCCTGACCGAAACCGCCCTGAACTCCATCACCAGCGGCGCGCGGCGCGACTGACTTGCCCCGCATTACGGCTCGCGAGGCGCCGGTGCCCGCGCAGCGGGAAAGGCGAGCGTCACCGGCTTCCCCTTTGCCTCGTCCTTTGCGCGCAGCTCAAAGCCGCCCGGCGTGGGCACATATTGCAGTGGCGCGCCCGTCGCCGGGTCACGGTACTTCGCGAGCTGCGCGGGGCTATTTTGCAGCACATCCACACCGGCGGCGAAAAGCACCCGCTCCACCCGCCGCTGCTGGGCACGGGCCTGCACGCTAGCCATCCAAGGCATCACCGCTTTGGCGGGCAGATGCCCGTTTTCCAGCGCTGCGGCCACCGCCTTCCACCAGGCCTGAAACTCCGCCTCGGGAAGACCCAGCGGAGCCGCAAGTTTTCTCTGGGTGGACTGTAAAAATGCCCCCTCCGCCTTGAGGCTTTCGGGGGATTCAAACAGCGCCATCAGTTGGCGCTGCTCCTCGGCTTTGAGATCCGACCTTGCGCCCACGTCGAACGCCCCCGAAAGCTGCTGTCGCTCCGCCTGCGACTTGCGCATCAGCTCTTCGATCCGAGCGCGGCGGGCGTCGCCGCGGCGGGCGTCGGCTCCGCCCCCGGCCCGGCGGGAATCGCCGGCCCATGAACGCGCCCAAACCACCACAGCGCGACCACGAGCAAGAGCAACGCGAGGGCGAGCAGGAGTCGATGGTTGCGGGAGGAAGCGGTCATCGGCGCTCCACCATAACCGCCCCGATCGCCGCCGCCAGCGACCACTTTGCGGCACGAGGAGCGGGATTTTTGGAACTACGAAAGGGGCGAAATAGACGAAAGCAGAAGCCCGCCACGGAGGCCCGAGACGCTCCGGGAGAATGCCGAATATTCGCGTTGCTCCGCGGCCTCTTCCTTTCGTCTATTTCGCCCTTTTCGTGGTTCCTCCCATCCACCCGCCCTCCCGCATTGCGCCGCCCCGGCGCGGCCCCTAGCCTCCGCGGTCCTCATGAAAGTCCTCGTCATCGGCAGCGGCGGCCGCGAACACGCCCTCGTCTGGAAACTCCGCCAGTCGCCGCGCGTCACCGCCGTCTTTTGTGCGCCGGGCAATGCCGGCATCGCCAGCCTCGCGACCTGCGTGCCGATCAAAATCACCGAGCAGGCGCAGCTCCTCGACTTCGCGAAAACGGAAGGCATCGCGCTCACCGTCGTCGGCCCCGACGATGCGCTCGCCGCGGGGCTGGTCGATCTTTTTGAAGACGCCGGACTGCGCGCTTTCGGTCCGCGCCAGGCGGCGGCGCGGCTGGAATCCTCGAAGGTTTTTGCCAAGGAATTCATGGAGCGCCACGGCATCCCCACGGCGCGCTCGGGCAACTTCACCGACGCCGCCGCCGCGAAGGAATTCGTCCGCAACGCCGTACATCCGCTCGTGGTGAAAGCCGACGGCCTCGCGCTCGGCAAAGGTGTGATCATCGCCGCCAGCGTCGCGGAATCCGAGCAGGCCATCCGCGAGATCATGGAGGAGCGAAAGTTCGGCGACGCCGGCAGCCGCATCGTCATCGAGGAGTTTCTCGTCGGCGAAGAATGCTCCATCCACGCGCTCGTCGATGGCGACAGTTACCTGCTCTTTCCCAGCGCCCAGGATCACAAGCGCGCGCTCGACGGCGACCTCGGCCTGAACACCGGCGGCATGGGCACCTTCAGCCCCGCCGCCCGGCTCGTCACCCCGGAGCTGGAAGAGCGCATCCGCCGCGAAGTGCTCGCGCCTTTCATCGCCGGCGTGAAGGCGGACGGCCTCGATTTCCGCGGCATGCTTTTCCCCGGCCTCATGATCACCGCGGATGGGCCGCGGGTGCTCGAATTCAACTGCCGCTTCGGCGACCCCGAGACGCAAGTGCTGCTCACGCGTTTGGAGAGCGATCTCGTCGAGTTGCTCGAAGCCACCATCGATCGCCGCCTCGCCAGCGTCACCGCGCAGTGGCGGCCCGAAGTCGCCGTGTGCGTCGTCATGGCTTCCGGCGGTTACCCCGGCAGCTATGCGAGCGGCAAAGCCATCACCGGCCTCGACCGCACCGACGCCTCCGTCTTCCACGCCGGCACCCGCCGCGACGGCGACGCCATCGTCACCGCCGGTGGCCGCGTGCTCGGCGTCACCGCCCTCGCGCCCGATCTCCCCGCGGCGCGCGCTAAAACCTACGCCGCCGTCGACGCCATCCACTTCGAGGGCGCGCAGTTCCGGCGCGACATTGCAGTGAAGGGCCTGCCCGCCTAGCTTCCCCGCGCCCTTATGAAAATCCCTGTGGTCCCCACGCTGGCCGCGTTGCTCCTCACCGCGTCCGCGCTCCACGCCGAATCGCCCACCGTCGAAACCAAACCCGCCGCGCCCTCCGCCGCCGAGCTGATCGACGCTCTCTCCGCGCCGGAACTCGACGAAGTGCTCACCCTGCTGCGCGAACATTTCATCAAGCCCGAGATGCTCGCCGACCTCGCCCTGAAGCGCGCCACCCTGCTCGGCGCGATCACCCGGCTCGCCCCGGGAGCCGCGATTTTGCAGGCCCCGGCGGCGGGTGAAGCCGCGGCCAGCCCCTTCCGCAGCGAGGTGCTCGATGGCCGCGTCGCCTACGCCCGCCTCGGCGACGCCTCCGCCGCGAACCTCGCCGAACTCGACACCGCACTCGCCAAATTTTCCGAAGCCAAACTCAGCTCGCTCGTCCTCGACCTGCGCGCCACGCCCGGCAGCGCCGACTTCGATCCCATCGCCGAGGTCTGCCGCCGTTTTGTGCCGAAAGGCAAAATGCTCTTCACCGTGCGCAAGGCCAACGTGAAGCAGGAGCAGGTGCTCACCTCCCGCGAAGATCCGAAGTTCAGCGGCGTCTTCGTCGTGCTCGTCGCCGAACATTCCGCGGGCACGCCCGAGGTCATCGCCGCCGTGCTCCGCACGCATGTGAATGCGATGATCATCGGCCAGCAAACGCGCGGGGAAGCGGTCGAGTTTCAGAACTTCCCCCTCGCCAGCGGCAAGCTCGTGCGCATCGCCGTGGCCGAGGTCGCGCTGCCCGATAAAACGACCGTCTTCCCCGGCGGCGTGAAGCCCGACATCGCCGTCGACATTTCGCCCGAGAGCACGCAGGCCGTGCTCCAGCGCGGCCTGGAAAAAGGCGTCGCCGAACTCGTCTTCGAGACCGAGCGCATCCGCATGAACGAAGCCGCGCTCGTCGCCGGCACGAACCCCGAACTCGACGCCGCCCAAGCCGCGCAAAAGCTCAAGGCCGAAAAAAAAAACATCCTCCGCGACCCCGTGCTCCAGCGCGCCGTGGACTTCATCACCACCCTCGCCGTCTACAACAAACGCGGCGCGAAGTAGAACGCGCGTCGGGAGCACCGGACGCTTGCGCGCCAAGCTCGCCGCCCGGCATGATCCCGCGCAAATGGCGACCAGCGATGCCAACGATCCGGGCGAACAAGGCGACGTCACACGCATCCTGCACGCCCTCCGCGCGGGGCAACCCGCAGCCAGCGACGAACTGCTCAAGCTCGTCTACGCCGACCTGCGCCAGATCGCGCGCGGGAAGATGCGCAGCACGAGCAGATGATCGGCACGCCACTCTATATGTCGCCGGAGCAGGCGGAATCCGGCGGCTTGGACATCGACACGCGCAGCCGATTGGGCATCGTCTTTATTTCTGAAGAAGCCGCCGATACTCGGCAATCTTGGGGTCATCGCTCAGCGTCTCTGGGCCGTCGATTTGGAGGGCAAATTCCAGCGTCTTACAAATCTGCGTCCGGCCAGTTCCCGACGCCGCGAAAAGCGGGTCACTGAAATCAATCCTGCTCGCTGCTGAAAGGCGCTTCTCAAAAGATGCCACGCGTAAATCCCGTTGCTGCACCGCATCGTGCAAAAGGGGGCGGGAAATATCGAAAAGAGCCTGAACGCCGACGGTCTTCCGGATGTATCCCGCTGGCGATGCCTCCCGCCAGAGCGTGTGCTCGACGGCTGTGAAGTAATTCTTGATCGAGGTATGAATGACCTCGTCATTGCATTCGCGGAATAGCTCACGCAGTGGCGTTTTGCCGGGATCGCGAGCCGGCCTCCACGAGGGATTCCGAGCGACGTTCTTTGAGCACCTTACGCGCTTCATCGAGCACCAGCAGATGGCGGAAGACGCGGTAGCCGCCGGTTACCGGCGAATCCGGTTGGTCGAGCAGATAGGCGCTCACGGCATCGAGCAGGACGAGCGTGACGAGCCGCTTCAATTCCTCGGGCAGCCCTTTCAGACTCACGATCCACGACTGGCTGAAGAACTGCGCGGGCTGAAGCTTCGCGTCGGAGCAGCGCAAATCGGTCAGCTCGTTCAGACGACTGACGATACTGTCGTCTTCCTTTCCAGCCGCGCGGAGATCCTGCCGGTAGGCGTCACGGATGGTTTCGAGGTTGCGGTCGCCCTCGTCGGTGATTACGCGCTCGATGGTGAGGCGCAGCAGATTCTTTTGCAGATCGCCGGGCGACTTGCAGCAGAGTGCGAGCGTATCGCGCAGGAGCATCGCGGCTCGGGCGATCTTGTTTTGACCGGAGTCGGGGCGCGGCAGAAAATCGAGCCGGTAAGGGATCGGTCCCGGCTTCCACTGCTCCCACGTTCGGCAGGTCGGCGAACGCACCGGCAGGCCGTCCGTTCGCGACGAATTCTCCCTTGGGATCGATGAAGAGAAACGGGATGCGGGCCTGCGCGGTCAGATCTCGGGCGATCTGCACGCCGGTCGTCGTTGTGCCGCGCCCGATCGCGCGCCGCGCACCTTCCCTCAGCCTACGAACATAGGGCGTGGTTCTTTCAAGCTCTCGATCCTGGGCACTTTCCAATCGCACTTCAGTAGGCCATCGCTTTTTAACGCCCTGATTACGGGAACGGCATGCGATGGCGTCATTCCACTGGAGATGCAAAAGCGGTAGATGTCGGCTTCGGAGAGGAATTGCTTCGTCAGTATCCCGTCGCGGAGATCAGCCTCGAACGCCGTAACCTTGGTTGGGCGTTCGTTAAAGAGGGTGGGCTGCTGCACGGACAGTCCTTCGCGGTTGATGTCGAAATCCGCTTCGCCGTTGAGCTGATCTTTTTTCCAGGCAACGTGGAGGAACTTCTCCATTCCGAGCGGATGTCGGGAGCCGAAGACGAGGCCATAGACATTGGCCGCCTTTTTAATCGAGAATGGTGCGAGGTAGTATTCGCCACCTTTCGGAACCAGGCCGCGGAAGTGATCCACCACGGAACGATGGGCATCGTGGGAATCTTCCGGCTTTTCTCCAAGGTCGATATATTTGCGGATCGACGGGTGGTCTCCGAGGCGACTGAAAATCGCTGACGAGATAAAGAACAGGAAGTCTGTGCAAGGACAGGCGACCAGGAATTTAAAGACCTCCTCGGATACATCTTTGATTCCGTATTGATCAAGAAAGACTAGACACGCGGTGTCCGGGGAGAGGAGCAGCGGTTTCGCTCGGGCAAACGTCTCCGCGAAGGTTCCGGCGGCAATTGTGTAGCGGATATTGTTCGTCCGAAGATTACGCCGGTCGATTTCGGCGTTCAACGCCTCGATCTTTCCAGCCTTCTCGTCGTGAAAATGGACAGTGATCGTTACGTCCCGGCGCTGGAGCCAGTGCGGTTGCTTGACCAGCTCTTCCAAAACCCGCACCGGGCTGCCAGCCACGCCTTCGGAATCACTGCCCGAGCCGCAGAAGAAGTCGAATAGATGAACCTCCGGCCAGATGATTTTCTCGCGCGCCAGAAAGACGGGCAGCCATTCACGGACGTAAAGCTGGAAGACTTCCAGCTTGGTTTTTGTCCCTCCGTCAAACGGCTTCTCGTTGATGTCCTGCCGCGGCATGAGGCGTCATTTACTATCTGGCTGCATGGCCAGCCGCTTGCGCGCATCGCGTTCGTGCAACGGTGGCACCTCCTGCTCGAGGATCGCTGGAATTTCATCGTAAGTCCGGCCATGCAAAGTCCGCCCGGTGCGACTTTTTTGCACGCCGCCCCATTGCTTGAAGAAGAACGGGACAGCGGCTTGGACGCATTGGCGGTGAATTCCCTCCACCCAGACAGGCTCCATCCTCCGGGCTCGCGGGCCGCTTTCCCCACCGACAATCACCCAATCCATCTTATCGAGATTGAGCGGTCCCAGATCTTCGAGCAACGGCTCGACAGAAAGAAACCTCACGGCGGCGCGAGATTCACGAAGCAGCTTGATCCGCGGGATTCCTTGCTGACGATTTTCCACACTCACCCCCCACCAGATATGCGCCGCACGCGCCGCCTTGGCGAGTTTGCCACGCAATAGGCGCTGGAGTCTTTCAGGTCGCTTCGTGAGCACTTGATACACATGCCAGTCGGCCTGCAGCATGACCGCCGCGACCGTTTCGATGTAATCGTCGGGGACGGAATCGTGAAACAAATCGCTCATCGAATTGACGAAAATCCGTCGTCCGGTCGCCCATTGAAACGGCTGGCTGAGTTTTGCGGGAACGAGGCGCAGATCGAAGCCGAATTCGAATGGATGACCAGGCACTCCGCGGAAACGTTCGGCGAAGGTTTCGGCATAACAATTTTTGCAGCCAGCGCTGACCTTTGTGCAGCCACGCACTGGATTCCAAGTCGCGTCCGTCCATTCGATCTTTGACTTATCGCTCATGTTCTTCTGAACACATATACGTTTCGGCAGACATGGCAATCACTCTTACCAAAGCCCGGCGCGGCGGCGATGCGAACGCAACATTTCACGCGAGGGACGCAGCTTGGCGGCAGGGTCGAATTGCAGGTGTCGCCCGGCGAAACAGCCGAGGCGGAAGGCTTCGGGGCCGTGCTCGGTGAAGGAGCGGGCGTTGACGACGATGCGCAGGTTTTCGTCTGCCGACCACAGTCCCGCGTCGAACATCCAGTGGGCGTTTTTCGAGAGCGCGAGGCCGTTGTTGGGCTCGTCGTTTTGCGACGCGGCCCAGCATTGGATGTGTGCGGCATCCACGATGGTCGCACCGTCGCCGGTGACGCAACGGTAGCCGGTGAGCGCGCAGGTGTAGCGGTATTCGGAGCAGACGCGGACGGCGAACCGGGCGCTGCGTCCTTTGCGTTTCGCGGCTTCCTCGGCCTCTTCCATGATTCGCCCACTGGAGGGCGATCCGGAGTTGCCACCTTGGATGCCGAGGCTTTCCAGCAAGGCGATTTGCTCGGTCGGGTCGAAGTATTTCGTGACCAAGACGATTCGCGCTTTCAGGCGGAAGCCCGGATCGGCGATGAGGTCGAACAATTCGGGACTCATCTCGCAGACCGTGCAAGTTTCCGGCGAACCGGCCGGGCGCATCTCGGCGTCGAGCGCTTCCCAAAATTCCTGCGTGCTGAGGTAGAAAAATGGCAGCCGGAGATCGAGCCGCGTGGGCCAGCGATCCGCGACGAGCGATCCGTAGCTGCGGAAGCGCAACACGAGGCCGGGTGTGCGGCCGAACGCGCGCGACGGAAACTCGCCGGCTTCCGCCATATCCAGCAGGCACAGCAGGACCAGAGGCTTGTGCGGCGCCTTGCCGCGGCAGTCTCCGCGACCGGCCGCGGGGTTGAGGCGTGTGAGCTTTCCTAGCCAGCGTTTCGACGGCTCAACCGCGCTCATTTCTACACACCCTCCAACACCAGACGTGGCATGTTCCGCACAATGTCCGTCGTGCGGTCCTGCGCCCACTGCTCGCGGATCAATCGAACTTCATGATCGGAGATGAGTGGCATCGCCGTCTCTTCCCGAATGGCCAGCAACTCCTCCAGCAGCATCCGGCGGGCTTCGTAGGTCAGTGGGCCGAGGCCGGGCTGGCCGTTGCGGCGGGTTTTGCTGCGGTAGTCGGGCGTTTCGGAGACGGTCTTGAGGCGCTTGCGGAAGTCGGCCAATGGGATGAGTCGTCGTGGCCGAGGTTGATGAGGGATTCGAGGGGGTTGTCCTTTTCCACCACGGTGCAGGTCCAGCAGCCGAAGCGCGCGGAATTGCTGCCGCAGGAAGGCGCGTCGTCGTTGCTGACCACGAAAGGGCACTCGCCGCCGAGCGCGTTTTTGTAGAGTGTCCGCACGTCGTCGTAGCTGCCGCCCCACGGCGGGCGGACGCTGATGAGGGTGAGCCAGACTTCCTGCGTGGTGAGTTCCTGGATGGGGGAGAAAATCCAGACGCCTTGGTGGTCGGAGTGCGGGGTGAGGCGGCCGAGGGCGTTGGCCGAATTGCGGGTGATGCTGCCGGAGCGCGTGGCGGATTCGTCGCGGCGCACGCCGAGGAGCAACACGGCGCCACCGCCCTGGCTGACCTGTTCGCGGATGAAACGCGAGGTGGGGCGGATTTTCATCCGGTCCGTAGACCAGCGGAAGCTGCGGTTCGGCGCCGGGTAGCCGCGGCCGAGCAGATTCACCCAAAAGGATTCCTCCGGCAGCGGATGGGTGCGGACGACATCCACGGGGACATTGAGCGCGCCGATGTTTTCCTCGATATTGGCGAGGATTTTCCCGACGAAGCCGTGGAACACGGGTGACTCGACGAGCGTGTCGTTGCAGACGAGGTGGACGGGCCGGGTGCGCTGGAGAGCAGTGTCTCGACGACGAGATGGGTGAGGAGCGTGGAATCCTTGCCGCCGGAAAAACCGATGATCCAAGGGCGGTGGCCATCTTCCTCGAGGTATTGCGCGCGAATTTCCCCTCGGGTGGCTTTGAGTTTGGCCGGCAGGTTCTCGAGGTCGATCATCGGGGCGCATTGTTACGAGGAGATCTGGGCGGGGGCAACTCTGGGGGTGGTGGTCGTCATCAAAACGAGTGCGACGACATTCAACGCCGGGTTGCCATTCGTGAGAAGCGCCGCACCATGCGCGGCGATGTTTGCCTCTCTCGCCGATTACCACGTTCACACGCCGCTGTGTCATCACGCCGCGGGGTGGCCGGTGGAGTTTGCCGCGCGGGCGTTGGAGTTGGGGCTCGGGGAGTTGGGGCTCGATCACAATCCGATGGCTGAGCCGTTCGACAACTGGTGCATGGCGAGCGGCGATCTGCCGCTGCTGATCAGTTCCGACGCGCATGCGGTGGGTGAGTTGATCGCCGGTTTCGCGGAGGCGGTCGCGCTGTCGATGAGCGCCGGGAGGTAGTTTTTCCGCAGATCGTCCGACCGCGCGGAGGCTTTCGCGCAGCGACGCGTGGATTCGTCGGCCGGATTTCGGGTTGCGGATTGCGAAGTGCGAAGGTGTAACTCACCCTGCACGGCCCGCTGCACTCAGCGGACGCGCGTTTTTCCATCCTCATGTCCCTCGAAATCAAAATCCCCGCCGTCGGTGAATCCATTACCAGCGGCCTGCTTTCCACCTGGCACAAGAACGACGGCGATGCCGTGAACGCCAATGACGCGCTCTTCACCCTGGAGACAGACAAGGTCTCCACGGAGATCGTGGCCGAAAAAGCCGGGACGCTGCGGGTGAAAGTGCCGGCGGGCAGCGAGGTGAAAATCGGCGACACGGTGGGGCTGATCGAGGAAGGCGGAGGCGCGGCGGCCAAGCCCGATGCGGCGCATTCCGCGGACGACAAATCCGACGCGCGCACCACCCGCGAAAAAGTGGAACCGCCCGCCGTGGTGAAACCGAAGACGCCCGCGGTATCGATGCCGGCCGCGACGAGTTCCGCCCCGGTCGTTGCGCCCGTGGCGGAGACTTCGTCGGGGCCGAGCTTTTCTGCCGCCGCGGTGGAGGCCGCGAACGTCTCCCTCGCCGTGGTCTCCGAAAATCTCGCGCCCGTCACGGAAGGCCGCAGCACGCGAAAAAAACTCTCCCCTTTGCGCCGCAAGATCGCCGCGCAACTCGTGATGGCGCAGCACACCGCGGCCATTCTCACCACCTTCAACGAAGTGGACATGAGCGCGGTGATGAAGCTGCGCAGCGAGCAGCAGGAAGCCTTCACGAAAGAGCACGGCGTGAAGCTCGGGTTCATGTCCTTTTTCATCAAAGCCGTGGTCAGCGCGCTGAAAGCCGTGCCGTCCGTGAATGGCCGTATGGAGGGCGACGACTTCATCCAGAATCACTACTACGATGTGGGCGTGGCGGTCGGCACCGAGCGCGGGCTGATCGTCCCGGTGATCCGCGATGCAGATCAGAAATCCTTCGCCGATATCGAGCGCGATCTCGCGGAATACGCGAAGAAAGCGCGCGAAGGGAAAATCAAGATCGAGGACCTGAGCGGCGGGGTTTTCACCCTCTCGAACGGCGGCATCTACGGTTCGCTGCTCTCGACCCCGATCCTCAATCCGCCGCAGAGCGGCATCCTCGGGATGCATAAAATCCAGGAACGCCCGGTCGCGGAAAAGGGCCAGGTCGTCGTCCGCCCGATGATGTACCTCGCGCTGAGCTACGATCACCGCGTGGTGGATGGGAAGGAAGCCGTGACCTTCCTCGTGCGGGTGAAGGATTGCATCGAGCAGCCTTCGCGGCTGCTGCTCGATCTATAAGGCTGAAGCCTGACGCTGGAAAATCGGCTCCTTGAGAAGCAGACTGCTTTGGTTCGCCGTGAACGGCGCGACGGGTGCGGGCCTGCTCTTCACCGCGGCTGGCTACGCCGGCGGGTGGCACTGGTATGCGGATCTTTTTGCGCAGTTCCGGCCGCAGTACGTGGTGGTGCTCGGCGCGCTCCTGCCGCTGCATCTGCTGGCCAGGCAGTGGATGACGGCGCTCGCCTGCGTGATCGCCCTGGGCGCGAACCTCGCGGAGGTCCTGCCCCACGCCGCCGCGTCGCCCCTCGCTCCAGCGGAGAGCGAAGCGGGTCCGCGGATTCGCTGCCTCAGCTTCAACGTCCTCCACCGCAACCACGAGTACGCCGCCGTGCAGCAGTATCTGCGGCAGTGCGGCGCGGACGTACTCGTCTTTCAGGAGGTCTCGCCGGATTGGGCGGAAGCGCTCCGCGGCCTCGCCGATGTTTACCCGCATCAGCTCCCGCGCGGGAGGATGGACAGCAAGGGCGCCGCGGTGCTGAGCCGGCTCCCGGTGCGGCGGCTCGATTTCGAGGAAGTGCCCGGTCACGCGCCGATCGGCGCGATGATCGCGGAGGTGGAAGGCGACACCCCCTTTACGCTCCTCGGTGTCCACTCCCACAAGCCCACTTCGGCCGCTGGCGCGCTTTCGCAGCACGCCCTCTTCACCTGGCTGGCCGCCCGGTGCCGCACGGAGAATGCGCGCGGCCGGCCCGTGGTGCTGATGGGCGACTTCAATTCCACGCCGTGGGCCCGCGCGTTCCGACAGTTCACCGCGCAGACGCAGCTCCGCGACACCAGTCGCGGGGTGCTCTTTGGCGCGACGTGGAGCGTCCGCCTGCCGCAACGGTTGCTGATCGATCACGCGTTCGTTTCGCCCGAGTGGCAGGTTCTGCGCCGCGAAGTCGGCCCCGACCTCGGCTCGGATCACCGCCCTCTGCTGCTCGACCTCGCCCTGCCGCGCTGAGCGCTCCTCCGGAGGAAAGCGCGGGCGGCTGGGCCACTCGACGCGGTGAAAAATCTGTGGCAGCGGCGCGGCGACGTTCGCTCGCGATGAAATCTTTCTCGATCGCTCTGCTCCTCCTCACGGCCGCCTTTGCCCGCGCCGATCTTTACCTGAGCAGCTTCAACAGCGACGCCGTCTTTCGCTACAACGATTCCGGTGCGCTGATCGGCACGGGAGCCTTTATCGCCGCGGGCAGCGGCGGGCTGAACGAACCCCATCGCGTGCGCGTCGCCGCGGATGGCAGCCTGCTCGTCGCGAGTGCCGTCACCGATAGTGTGCTGCGCTACAGCGGCACCACCGGTGCGTTCCTCGGCAGCTTCATCGGCACCGGTTCCGGCACGCTGGATTATCCCGTCGACATGGCGCTGGGACCGGATGGCGCGCTCTACGTTTCCAGCCAGCTGAATAGCAAAATCCTGCGCTACCACGCGACGACCGGCGCCTTCCTCGGAGAGTTCATCGCGGCCGGACTCGGCGGCCTGGCGCAACCATCGGGAATCGAGTTTCACGCGGGCGACCTCTACGTCGTGGGGCGTGGGAGCAATCTCGTGCATCGCTACCATGGAACCACGGGCGCCTTCCTCGCGGCCTACGGGTCCGGGCAGTTGAATTCTCCATTCGGCATCGAGTTCGGCGTCGATGGAAATTTCTACGTTTCCAGCGGCAACGAAAACGTCGTCAAGCGCTTCAGTGGCACGACCGGCAGCCTGCTCGGCAGCTTCACCACCGGCGGCAGTCTGTCCTTTCCCATCGACCTGACCTTTGGGCCCAATGGCGGGCTCTACGTGGCCAGCTTCGGCAACGACCGCGTGAAGCAGTTCGACGCCACCACCGGGGTCTTCGCCGGCGACTTCATCACCACCGGCGCGACGACCCTGAGCGGTCCCAATTTCCTCAGCTTCATCCCCGTGCCCGAGCCCACCGCCGCGGCTCTCGCCGCCCTCGGCGATCTCCTGCTGGCGACCCGCCGGCGCTGGTAGGGCAGCCCGCGCCGCGGGTGCCACAGCCTCGGCGATCTCCTGCTGGCGAACCGCCGGCGCTGGTAGGGCAGCCGCGCCGCGGGTGCCACAGCCTCGGCCTGCCCCCCCGCCGCGTGAAGCCGCCGCGAGCGGGAATCCCCGCTTGACCTGCCCCGCCCTCGCGCGGACACTCCGCGCCCTTTATTTATGCGCCACACGATCTCCGTTCTCGTGGAAAACAAATTCGGCGTGCTCACGCGCATCGCCGGCATGTTCTCCGGGCGTGGCTTCAACATCGACTCGCTCAATGTCGGCCCCACGCTCGATCCCAGCACCTCGCGCATGACCATCGTCGTCGCGGGCGATGACACGGTGCTCGAGCAGGTCACCAAACAGCTCAACAAGCTCATCGACGTGATCGAGATCGAGGACTACCGCGACCATGAAGTGGTCGAGCGCGAACTCGTGCTCATGCGCGTGCGCGTGGACTCGGCCAATCGCACCGAGGTGATGCAGCTCTGCGAAATTTTCCGCGCGAAGGCGGTGGACGTGCAGCACAACGTGCTCGGCATCGAAGTCACCGGTAACGAGTCGAAGATCGAGAAGTTCCTCATGCTCATGGGGAAGTTCGGCATCTCCGAACTGAGCCGCACCGGCCGCGTCGCGCTCGCGCGCAAAAAGGACTAGCCGCCCATCTGCGACGGCGGGCGCATCCAGCGGTGGCGGGTGGCGAGTTTCCTTGTCCGAAACCGGGCGCGGTGGACTCTCCCCACTGCCATGCGTTCCACCCCGCTCATCGCCGCCCTTTCCTGCCTGCTCGCTTTCACCGCGGTCGCCGAACCGCCCCAGTTCAGCGGCATCTACCCGCACCTCGCGATGTTCAACGACGAAGGCGAATGCGGCACCGGCGCCGTCGTCCCGTGGGCGGGGAAACTGTGGGTCATCACCTACGGGCCGCATCTTCCGTTCGGCTCATCGGACAAGCTCTACGAGATCGACGACGCGCTGACGCAGACCATTCGCCCCGAGAGCATCGGCGGCACGCCGGCAAATCGCCTCATCCACCTCGAATCCGCGCAGCTCTTCATCGGGCCCTACGTCATCAACGACCAAGGCGCGGTGCGCGTCATCCCGTGGAAGGAAATGCCCGGTCGCCTCACCGGCACGGCGCGGCATCTCGAAGATCCGGAGAACAAAGTCTACTTCGCCACGATGGAAGAGGGGCTCTACGAAGTGGACGTGCTCTCGCTCGCGATCACCAACTACATCCACGACGGCAACCCACCCAAACCCGGCCAGGCCGCGCGCGACCCGCTCGCCATCGATTCGCAGCTCCCCGGCTACCACGGCAAGGGCCTCTACTCCGGGCACGAACGCCTGATCTACGCCAACAACGGCGAACGCAGCCCGGCCGCGCTCGCCGATCCCACCATCCCGAGCGGCGCGCTCGGCGAGTGGCGCAAGCCGGGCGACGACTGGCAGCTCGTGCGGCGCAACCAGTTCACCGAAGTGACCGGTCCCGGCGGCATCGAGGGCAACCGCCGCAGCGACGATCCGGTGTGGAGCATCGGCTGGGATTTCCGCTCGTTGATCCTGATGCTGCTGGATTCTCCGAAGGCTGATGCCGAGGCGAAGTGGACGACTTTTCGCCTGCCCAAGGCCTCCCACAGCTACGACGGCGCCCACGGCTGGAACACCGAATGGCCGCGCATCCGCGATGTGGGGCTGCCCGCGGGGCCGGGCGGCGAGCCCGACCTGCTCATGACGATGCACGGGATGTTTTGGAAATTTCCGAAAACCTTTTCGCTGCGCAACACCGCGGGCATCGCCCCGCTTTCCACCTATCTCAAAGTGGTCGGCGATTTCGCGCGCTGGAATGACCGGGTCGTCCTCGGTTGTGACGACACGGCGGCGAGCGAGTTCCTCAATAAACGCAAAGTGAAGGGCGACCTCGCCGGCCCCGGCCAATCGCAGTCGAATCTCTGGTTCGTGAAGCCGGAGCAGTTGGCCCACTTCGGCCCGGCCGCCGCGACGGGCGCCGTGTGGCAAAACGACGCCGTGAAAGCCGGCGAGCCCAGCGATCCGTTTCTCTTCAGCGGCTTCGCCCGGCGCAGTCTGCATCTCACGCACCGCGGCGGCGAGGCCGTGACCTTCACGCTGGAGACGCACGACGGGCGCCGGCGTTGGGAGAAGTTGCGCGACATTTCCGTGCCTGCGGGCGGCTACGAGCGCGTCGCTTTTTCCCCGCAGGAAAAAGGCGCGTGGGTCCGCATCCGCGCCGACCGCGAGGTCGCCGGCGCGACTGCTGATTTCCATTTCTCCAGCAACGATGAACGCACCGCGCGAGCTGCGGCAATCTTCGACGGCATCGCCGCGCCGGCGGCCCAGGATTACTCCGGCGGCGTGATCCGCACCCGCGGCGAGAGGAAGAAAACGCTCGCCTTCGCGGCCAGCATCATCCGCGGCGGGAAGATCGCCGAAGAGGGTTACTACGAACTCGACGGCGCCGCGCAGCTCCAGCGCGTGGAAGATAAACCCGCCCACGACTTCACCAAAAAAAACGCCGCCATCCCCGCGGGTGTGATTAGCGCCGACGCCGCGAGCGTCCTCGTCATCGACGATCGCGGCAGCCGCTGGCGCCTGCCCAAAGGCGATCCCGCGCTGCACGCCGAGGGCGCGCTTCCGCTCCGCGTCGACCGCGAAGTCTGCACCGAGCGCGACCTCTTCAACGCGTTCGGCACCTTCTACGAACTCCCCGCGGAAAACGCCGGCGGCTTCCGCAAGATGCGTCCCGTCACCACGCACGGCCGCCGTATCACCGACTACTGTTCCTATCGCGGGTTGCTCGTCATCGCCGGCCTCGCGCCGGACGCCGTGGGCGAGCACATCGTGCGTTCCGCAGACGGCAAGGCGGCGCTCTGGCTCGGCGGGGTGGACGACCTCTGGAGCTTCGGCAAACCGCGCGGCGAAGGCGGACCGTGGAAGGACACGCCGGTCACACCGGGGCAGCCCAGCGATCCGTATCTGATGACGAACTTCGATCACAAATCGCTGTCGCTCGCGCACGATTCCAAGCAGCCGGTCACCGTCACCGTGGAAGTCGATTTTCTCGGCGACGGCTCGTTCCACGAATCCGCAAAACTCACCGTCGCGCCCGGCCAGACGCTCCAGCACGAGTTCCCGGATGGCTTCAGCGCAAAGTGGGTGCGCTGCACGGCCGACCAGGCCACGCGCGCCACCGCGACGTTGACCTACCGCTAACCGCCGGGATTCGTAGCGATTGCTGCGCAACAAATACGGGCGGCCGTGATTTCATGGCGTCCCCATGCGCCGCCTCCCGCTTGCCCTTCTCGTCTGGCTCCTCGCCATCGCGACCCGATCCGGCGCACCAGCGCGGGCGAATAATCTGTGGCTGATCGCCGGGGATTTCAGCCCGCCGTCATGACGACGATCCCAGCTTTCCGCGCGAATGGCTCGCCACGCCTTGATTCCCGCACCACTCGCCCTTCTCCATGAAACATCGCCCCTCACTCGTGGCCTGCCTGAGCCTGTGCGCGGCGGCCGCTTCCGCCGCAGAGCCGCGCCCGAACATCGTCTTCATCCTCGCCGATGACCTCGGCGCGCATGATGTCGGCTGCTTCGGCAGCACCTTTCACGAAACGCCAAACATCGATCGACTCGCCGCGCGCGGCGTGAAGCTGACGCAGGCTTACGCGGCGAGTCCGCTCTGTTCACCGACGCGCAGCAGCATTCTCACCGGGCAATATCCGGCGCGGACCGGCATCACCTCGCCAGCGTGTCATATGCCGCAGGTGCAGCTCGAGAAACGGCTGAGCCCGGGAAAAAATCCCGCGTTCAAGGTGCTCAATGCGGACAGCCTCACCCGGCTGAAGCCGGATTACTTTACGCTCGCCGAAGCGCTGAAAGAAGCGGGCTATGCCACCGCGCACTTTGGCAAATGGCACCTCGGCCACAATCTGCCCGCCAACCCGAACGATCGCTATGAGCCGAAGGATCAGGGCTTCGACTTCGACTTTCCGCATACGCCGAGCGCGGCGGGACCGGGCGGCGGTTACCTCGCGCCGTGGGCGAAGTTCATCAAGGATCCAGCCATCGTCGGTCAGCCGGGCGAACACATCGAAGACCGCATGTCGGCCGAGGCGGCGAAATACATTAGCGAGCACAAGGACCGGCCGTTTTACGTGAACTACTGGGCCTATTCGGTGCATTCCCCGTGGAATGCGCGGCGCGACTATATCGACTACTTCACACCCAAAGCCGATCCGAAGAATCCGCAGCACAATCCGCTCTACGCCGCGATGGTGCGCAGCCTCGACGACGGCGTCGGCCGCATCTTGAAAGCGATCGACGACGCCGGGGTGGCGGACCGCACGATCATCGTCTTTTTCAGCGACAACGGCGGCTGGGCGTTCCCGGCGAAAGCGACCGACCCGGAGGGTTACACGAGCATCGCGACGACCAGTAATTTGCCGCAGCGCAGCGGCAAAGCGTCGCTCTACGAAGGCGGCACGCGCGAGCCGTGCATCGTGGTCTGGCCGGGGAAAGTGCCCGCCGGTGCGGTGAACGAAGCGCTGTTCCAGAGCACGGATTTTTACCCCACGCTCCTCGCGATGAGTGGGCTGAAGCCGCACGCCGACGTGAAGCTCGATGGCTTCGACCAATCCGCAACGCTGCTCGGCAAAGCATCGCCGCGCGACCGCGTCTTCTGCCATTTCCCGCACGGCAGCCCGAAGCAGGCGGAGAGCATTCCGGGTTTCCTGCCCGGCACCTCCGTTCGCCGCGGCGACTGGAAGCTCGTGCGTTTCTACGCCGACAACGACGACGGCACCGACCGCTTCGAGCTCTACAATCTGCGCGACGATGCCAGCGAATCGAAGAACGTCGCCGCCGAAAAACCCGCGCTCGTGCAGGAATTGAACGCGCTGATCACCGGCTTTCTGAAAGACACCGAAGCCGTCGTGCCGGTTCGAAATCCGGACTACGGCAAGGTCGTCGCGGCGAAGAAGGACGACGAATTCCCCGGCCTGCAGGGCTGGAAAGCGCGCGGGCTCACTTACACAAATCGGGACGGCGTGCTGACGGTGAAAGGCACGAACGCGACGCCATTCCTCGGCGTCGGTGCGGCCACCGATGGACCGGCCGTGGTGAAGCTGCGCGCGCGCTCTGCAGCCGGTGGCGAGGGAAAGATCGAGTGGATGAAACCCGGCGAAGAAAAGAACGGGGCCAAGCCGCAAGCAACGTCCTTCACCCTCCGCGCCGGCAGCGAGTGGCAGGACGTCGAGGTGCAGATTCCCGCGAAAGGCGCGCTCGGCATTCTCCGCGTCTATCTGCCGGCGCAGACCCAGCCGGTGGAGATCGACCGCATCGAACTCAAGGGCACCGGCGCGGCGAAGCGCTGGCTTTTCGAGTGATTCCACCACCGGGAAACGCCAGACTTCACCCCATGAAATCCTCCCGCTTCGCTCTCGCGCTCTGCGCCCTCGCGGCACTCGCCATCGGCCGCGCCACGGCCGCCCCGCCGAACATTCTCTTCATCGCAATCGATGATCAGAACGATTGGATCGGCTGTCTCGGAGGACATCCGCAGGCGCGCACGCCGCACATCGATGCGCTCGCGAAACGCGGCACGCTCTTCACCAATGCGCACTGCCAGGCGCCGCTCTGCAATCCCTCGCGCTCCAGCCTGCTCACCGGGCTGCGGCCCTCGACCACGGGCATCCACGGTCTCTCGCCGGGTATCCGCGAGGTCGAGACGACGAGGAATGCGGTGACGCTCCCGCAGACTTTCACGCAGCTCGGCTGGACGACTTTCACGAGCGGAAAAATCTATCACGACGGCTCGCTCAAATCGAAGGAGCGGACCGCCGAATTCACGACGTGGGGCGCCGCTCCGGGCATGGGCAAGCCGCCGCAGCGTTTCGCCAAGCTGCCCGGGAAACCGCATCCCGCCATGGATTGGGGTCCTTTCCCGGAACGCGACGAAGACACCGCGGATTACAAAATCGCCGACGCGGCGATCGACGCGCTGAAGACCGCGCCGGCGGAGAAGCCGTTCTTCATCGCCACGGGATTTCGCCTGCCGCACGTGCCGTGTTTCGCGCCGCAAAAGTGGTTCGATCTCTTCCCCGCAAAGGACGTGATGCTGCCGCCCGTGCAGCGCGACGACCGGACGGATACGCCGCGCTTTTCGTGGTATCTCCACTGGCGGCTGCCCGAGCCGCGGCTCGCGACGCTGGAGCAGTTCGACGAATGGCGGCCGCTCGTGCGCGGCTATCTCGCGAGCATCGCCTTCATGGATGCGCAGGTCGGTCGCGTGCTCGCCGCGCTGGAAGCGACGGGGCGCGCCGAGAATACGATCGTGGTTCTGTGGAGCGACCACGGCTGGCATCTCGGGGAAAAGCTCATCACTGGAAAAAACACGCTCTGGGAACGCTCGACCCGCGTGCCGCTGATCTTCGCGGGACCGGGGATCGCGCGAGCCGCCAAGTGCGGCCGACCCGCGGAGCTGCTCGATATTTATCCCACGCTGCTGGAACTCACCGGCCAGCCGGCGCGCGCCGAACTCGAAGGCCATAGCCTCACCCCGCAGCTTCGCGACGCCGCGGCCCCGCGCGAATGGCCGGCGATCACCACGCACAATCAAGGCAATCACTCGATCCGCACCGAAGACTGGCGCTACATCCACTACGCCGACGGCAGCGAGGAACTCTACGACGAGAAGGCCGATCCCAACGAATGGACCAACCTCGCCGCCGATCCGCGGCACGCCGCAACCAAGGCCACACTGGCGAAGTGGCTGCCGAAGATCGACGTGCCCGCCGCTCCGAACAGCGCGGCGCGCGTGCTGACCTACGACCAAAAGACCGGCGCGGTGACCTGGGAAGGCCAGCCCATCGGCAAAGACGATCCCATCCCGAACGACGACTGATTTCACCCGCACTCCCCATGAAAAAACTCTCTCTCATCTGCACTGCCGCGCTCGCCTTCGCCCTCGCCACGCACGCCGCCGATACGCCGAAGCCGAACTTCATCGTCATCAATATCGACGACCTCGGCTATGCGGACATCGGCCCATTTGGCTCGAAGCTCAACCGCACGCCGAACCTCGATCGCATGGCCGCCGAGGGCCGCAAGCTCACCTGTTTCTACGCCGCGCCGGTATGTTCGCCGTCGCGCGCTTCGCTGATGACGGGCTGCTATCCGAAGCGCGCCTTGCCCATTACCGGCGTGTTTTTTCCCGGCAATGTGTCGGGTCTCGCTCCCGCCGAAATCACGCTCCCGGAAGTGCTCAAGCAGGAGGGTTACGCCACGGCGATCATCGGCAAATGGCACCTCGGCGATCAGCCCGAATTTCTGCCGACGCGGCAGGGCTTCGACTACTTCTACGGCCTGCCCTATTCGAACGACATGGGCCCCGCGACGGATGGCGTAAAAAGCAACCTCGGCGATCCGATTCCGAAAAATCCCAAAGGCGATACGCAGCCGCCGCTGCCGCTGATGCGCAATGAAACCGTGCTCCAGCGCGTGCGCGCCGATGACCAGACGCGACTGGTGGAAAACTACACGACCGAGGCGGTGAAGTGGCTGCGCGAACACCAAACCCACCCCTTCTTCCTCTACCTGCCGCACTCCGCGATCCACTTCCCGATTTACCCCGGCAAGGCATTCCAAAACAAATCGCCGCACGGCATCTACAGCGATTGGGTGGAGGAGATGGACTGGAGCGTCGGCAAGGTCCTCGACACCGTGCGCGAGCTCGGCCTCGCGGAGAAAACGCTCGTGCTTTTCACCTCGGACAATGGGGGCACGCCGCGCGGCGTGAATACGCCGCTGCGGGGATTCAAGACGACGACTTGGGAAGGCGGAATGCGCGTGCCAACGCTCGCCTGGTGGCCGGGAAAAATTCCCGCCGCGACCACGAGCGATGCAATCACCGGGATGCGCGATGTGCTGCCGACTTTTGCCCGGCTCGCGGGCGCAAAACTGCCCGCGGATCGCAAGCTCGACGGCGCCGACATCTGGCCCGCGCTCAACGGTCCTGCGGATGCGAAAGCGCCGCACGAGACCTTCCACTATTTCCGCGGCCTCGTGCTCGAAGCCGTGCGCAGCGGGGCGTGGAAGCTGATCCTCAAGACCGGCGAACTCTACAACCTCACGACTGACATCGGCGAATCGACGAACGTCGCGGCCGCGAATCCCGCGGTGGTCGAGCGCCTGCGCGGGTTCGCCGCCGAGATGGATGGCGATCTCGGCTTGCAAGGCATCGGGCCCGGTTGCCGCCCGCTCGGCAGAGCCAAGCATGCCCAGCCGATCATCGCGCCGGATGGCAAAGTGCGCGCGGAACTGGCGACCAGCCCCGCTTCGCTGTAGCCCGCGATCTTTTCTCGATGAACGCCGATCACTACTCCTCACGAATCCTCCGATCGCTCGCCGCTCTCGGGCTCTGCGGCACGGCGGCGATGGCCGCGGAAGCGAACCGCACTCCGGCCGGGATGGTCTGGATTGCGGGCGGCGAATTTTCCATGGGCACGGACGATCCGACGAAGATGAAATGCGAAGGCGTGGGGCACGATCCGATGCCGGATGCGCGGCCGATTCACCGCGTGGCGCTGGAGGGTTTCTGGATGGACGCGACCGAGGTCACGAACGCGCAATTTGAGCAATTCGTGAAAGCAACCGGCTACGTGACGATCGCCGAGCAGAAACCGAAGGCGGAAGATTTTCCCGGCGCGCCGCCGGAGGCGCTCGTGCCGGGCTCGATCGTTTTCACGCCCACGCCGGGACCGGTGCCGCTGGATAATTTCATCGCGTGGTGGCGCTACGAACCGGGAGCGAACTGGCGACATCCCGAGGGACCGAAGACGGACTTGAAAGGGCGCGAGAGTTTTCCCGTGGTCCACATGTCCTACGGCGACGCCGCGGCGTATGCGAAGTGGGCGGGCAAACGACTGCCGACGGAAGCCGAGTGGGAATTCGCCTCGCGCGGCGGCGCAGAGGGTCAGCCTTTCACCTGGGGCAGCGAGCTGCGGCCGGACGGCAAATGGATGGCGAACATTTTCCAGGGACCCTTTCCCGTGAAGGACGAGGGTGGCGATGGCTTCGTCGGCGCGGCGCCGGTGGGACGCTTTCCGGCGAATGCCTATGGCTTGCACGACATGGCGGGAAACGTCTGGGAATGGTGCGCCGACTGGTATCGCCCCGACTACTACGAGCAGCTCGCCAAGGCCGGCGTGGCGCGCAATCCGCAGGGGCCCGGCGACAGCTTCGACCCGCAGGAACCCGGCATCCCGAAGCGCATTCATCGCGGCGGTTCGTTCCTGTGCAGCGACCAGTATTGCACGCGCTACATGGTCGGCAGCCGCGGCAAAGGTGAGCCTTCCTCCGCGGCCAATCACCTCGGTTTTCGCTGCGTGAAATCTCCCACTCCATGAACCGCCCTCTTCCCATCATCGTCCTCTCCGCGGCCATCTCCCTCCTGGCGGTCGCCCGCGCCGATGCGGCCGCTGCGCCTCGGCCGAACATCCTCGTCATCCTCGCCGACGACATGGGCTTCTCCGACGCCGGTTGCTACGGCGGAGAAATCGCCACGCCGAATCTCGACGCGCTCGCGGCCGGCGGCATCCGCTTCACGCAGTTTTACAACACCGCGCGCTGCTGGCCCTCGCGCGCGGCTCTGCTCACTGGCTACTACGCGCAGCAGGTGCGGCGCGACGCCGTGCCGGGCGTGCCGAGTGGCGGGCGCGGCGTTCGCCCCGCGTGGGCGCGGCTACTGCCGGATATGCTGAAGCCGCTCGGCTACCGGTCGTACCTTACCGGCAAGTGGCACGTCGATGGCGAGCCGCTGCAAAACGGCTTCGATCACGCCTACGTCGTCGAGGATCACAACCGGAACTTCACGCCGCAGCACATTGTCGAAGACGGCGTGAAACAGCCGCCGATCCCGCCCGGCAGCGGCTACTACACCTCCACGGCTTACGCCGCGCACGCGATCAAGTGTCTCCAGGAACACGCGGCAAAATTCCCCGGCCAGCCCTTCTTTCAATACCTCGCCTTCACCGCGCCGCACTTTCCGCTCCAGGCTTCGGCGGAGGACATCGCGAAATATCGCGACAAGTATCTCGTGGGCTGGGATGTGACGCGCGCGGAACGTTACGCGCGGATGAAAAAGATGGGCATCGTGACGTGCGAACTCTCCGCGCTGGAGCGCGAAGTCGGACCGCCCTACGCCTTCCCCGCCGAGATCGCCAAGCTCGGGCCGGGCGAAATCGATCGCCCGCTGCCGTGGACGGAACTCACCTCGGAGCAACGCGATTTCCAGGCGATGAAGATGGCCATTTACGCCGCGATGATCGACCGCATGGATCAGGAAATCGGCCGCGTGCTCGCGCAGATCAAGGCAATGGGCGCAGCGGAAAATACGCTCGTGATCTTCCTTTCCGACAATGGCGCCAGCGCCGAGATCATGGTGCGCGGCGATGGCCACGACCCGCAGGCTGCGCCCGGTTCGGCAGGGAGTTTTCTCTGTCTCGGGCCGGGATTTTCCAGCGCGGGCAACACGCCGTTTCGCCGCCACAAGACGTGGGTCCACGAAGGCGGCATCGCCACTCCCTGCATCGTGCAATGGCCCGCGGGCATCGCCGCGCGCGGCGAGCTGCGGCACACGCCGGGGCATCTTGTGGACCTCGTGCCGACGCTGCTCGCGGCGGCCGGCGGCAAGCGCTTTGAGACATGGGAAGGCCAGCCCACGCCGGAGCTGCCGGGCAAAGCGTTGACCGCCGCGCTCGCCAGCGATGTGCCGGTCGGGCGCGATTCGCTCTGGTGGCAGCATGAGGGCAATCGCGCGCTGCGCGTGGGCGACTGGAAAATCGTCGCCGCCGGCAAGGACAGCGCCTGGGAACTTTACGACCTCGGCACCGATCGCACCGAACAGCACAACCTCGCCGCGCAGCAGCCCGATCGCGTGAAAGCGATGGCGGCGCAGTGGGAAAAACAGACCGCCGAGTATTACGCCCTCGCCCGCAAAGACGCACCGCCGCAACCACCCAACAAGGGCGGTAAACGCAACCAACCCGCTGCGGAATAGTCGCCACCGGGTTTTTTCAACGGCGCGCGCTTCGACGAAACGCTGGCCGAGGCGGACAAATTTCTCGTCTCGCTCGGCTATCTCCCGCCGCTGAAACCTTAACCCCGCCACCTCCATGAAATCTCTCCCCCTGATCGCGGCGCTGTTCTGCGCCGTCACCGCGACGCTTGCCGCCGCGGAGCCGAAGCTGAACGTGCTGCTCATCCTCTCGGACGATCACAGCTATCCGCATGTCGGGTGCTATGGGAATACAGACATCAAGACGCCGAACCTCGACCGCTTCGCCGCCGAGGGCATGCGCTTCGATCGCGCGTATGTGACCACGCCGCAATGCGTGCCATCGCGGGCGAGCATCTTTACGGGGCGCTCGGCGGTGGCGATCAATATGACGCGCTTCTCGGCGGCGCTCCCGCGCGATGTGAAGACTTATCCCGAGGCGCTGCGCGCGGCGGGTTGGTTCACGGGCGTCGCGGGTCGCACCTATCACATGGATGGCGCGGGCAACTCCGCGGAGTCGCGCGAGATCATTGCGAAATACAAGCTGGCGTCGTTCCCGGATCGCTTCGACTTCGTCAAGACGGCGGGCGCCAACGACGTGTCGCTCGCGCAGTTCCGCGAGTTCCTCGACGCGAAGCCGGCAGAGAAGCCGTTCTTCCTCCAGCTCTGCTCGAGTGACCCGCATCGACCGCTCAGCACCAGCGGCGCGGAGAAACACGACCCGGCGAAGATCAAGCTGCCCGCGCACTATCCCGACACGCCCGCCGTGCGCGCGGACTTCGCGCGTTACTACGACGAGATCGCGCACTTCGACATCTTCTTCGGCGAGGTGCTCGCCGATCTGGAAAAGCGCGGCCTCGCGGCGAACACGATCGTCGCCTTCATGGCCGACAACGGCTGCTCACAGTTTCGCGGCAAGGGCACGCTGTTCGAGTTTGGCATTCGCGTGCCGCTGCTCGTGCGCTGGCCGGGGAAGGTGAAGCCGGGTTCGTCCTCGGGCGAACTGATCAGCGGTGAAGACATCGCGCCCACTTTCCTCGAGGCGGCCGGCGTCGCGGTGCCGCCGGAGATGACGGGGAAGAGTTTCGTGAAGTTGCTGCGTGGTGAGCCGTTCGAGGCGCGGCAGTTTGTCTTCGCCCAGCGCGGCGCGCACGGCTCTTCGTTGCCGGGGAACAGCGCTGGTTTCGACCTCGGCCGCGTGGTCGTGACCAAGACGCACAAGCTTATCTATAACGCCCTCGGCGAGCTGCCCTACTGGCCCGTGGATTTTGCCGGAGACGCGTTCTGGAAGGAACTCGTCGCCGCGCACGAAGCCGGGACGCTCGAACCAAAAATCGACGCGCTCTACTTCGCGCCGAAGCGCCCGATGTTCGAACTCTACGATCTCGAAAAGGACCCGAGTGAATTCAATAACCTCGCGGGCAAGATGGAGGCGACGAGCCACGAAAAGGAACTCAAGGCGGCGATGCAGGAGTGGATGATTCTCCAACGCGATTTCCTCCCGCTGCCGGTCACGCCAACTGATGGTCCCGGCAAACGAAAGAAAGCCCGGTAAGTCGCGCCACTCCATCATAAAAATCCGCCCGTTCTTCGGCCGCAAACCCTGCCTCTCCCTCGTGAAAACCCTCGTCTGCCTCCTGGTTAGCGCCGCAGCTTTGTGCCAGAGCACCGCGGCCGAACCCGGCCCGTCCAAGCCGAACCTTCTCCTCATCGTGGCCGACGATCTCGGGTGGAGCGATGTCGGGTGGCATGGCGGCTTCGGCAAGACGCCGAATATGGATCGGCTGGTGAAGGAGGGCGTCGAACTCGATCAGCACTACGTGCAGCCCGTCTGCACGCCCACGCGCACGGCGCTGATGAGCGGGCGCTATCCGGGGCGCTTCGGTCCGCAGCCGCTGACGCCGAGCAATCTCCGCGCGATGCCGCTCGGCACGGTGACGATGGCTTCGGCGCTGAAGGCGGTCGGCTACGCGACGCATCAGTGCGGGAAGTGGCACCTCGGCGCGCGGCCCGAGTGGGGGCCGACGGCGTATGGCTTCGACACGAGCTACGGCACGCTCACCGGCGCGGCGGATCCGTGGACGCACAAGTATCGCCAGGGCAACCCGTACGAAGATACGTGGCATCGCGACGGCCAGCGGCTCGACGAAGAGGGCAACGCCACCGAACTCGTCGCCGCCGAGGCGTTGCGCCGCATCGAGGAAAAGAAAGCGCCGTGGTTTGTCTACGTGCCTTTTCACGCCGTGCATACGCCGGTGGATGCGCCCGAGAAATACCTGCGACTCTACGACGGCGTGAAGTTTCACGACGATCCGGTGAAGCACGAGTCCCGGCTGCGCCTGGCGGCGATGATCGCCCAGCTCGATGCGAAGATCGGGCAATTCGTCGCGGCATTGGAAAAGACCGGCCAGCGCGGGAATACGCTGATCATTTTCACCAGCGACAACGGCGGCATCGAGTCGCTGAAAAACAACTACGTTGGCAAGGTGGGCGACTCGCCGCTGAACAGCGAAAACGATCCGCTGCGCGGGCAAAAAAACACGCTTTACGAAGGCGGGACGCGCGTCTGCGCTTTTGCCAACTGGCCGGCGAAACTCAAGCCGCAGAAGTTCGCCACCCCGATGCACGCCGTTGATTGGCTCCCCACCGTCGCCAGCCTCGCGGGATACAAATCCAAGGCGGAGTTGAAGTGGGACGGCATCGATCAATGGCCCGCGCTCACCGGCACTGGCGCGGCGTCCACCGCACCGCGCACGATCTACATCGCGATGGCCAAAGGCCACTCGCTGCGGCACGGGGATTGGAAGCTGATTGCACCCGGCAAGGGCGCGCCGGAACTCTATGACATCGCCGCCGATCCCTTCGAGAAGACGAACCTCGCCGAGGCGGAAACCGGCCGGCTGACCGAGTTGCAAAAGCTCCTCGCCGCGCAACGGGCCAAGGACGATCCGAAGCTGTCGGAGGATCTGGTGGGCCTGCCGCACTGAGACGCCACGAATCCGGGCGCAACCGGTGGCCGGCAGTGTCGGTTCGAGCGACGACTCCCCATGAAACCCATCCTCAGCCTCTCCCTCGCGTTCGCAGTCGTCGCCGGCCTCGCATGCCCGCTCACCGCCGCGCCTCGCACGCCGAATATCGTGGTGATCCTCGCGGACGATTACGGCTCCGGCAGCGCGGGCTGCTACGGCGCGAATCCCGCGCTGGTGGAGACGCCGAACATTGACCGGCTCGCGAAAGAAGGCCGGCGCTTCACCGATGCGAATACGACGTCGTCCGGGTGTTCGCCGACGCGTTATTCTCTGATGACCGGGCGCTACTGCTGGCGCACTTCGCTGAAATCCGGAGTGCTCTCGACCTTCTCCCCGCTGCACATCGAACCGACGCGGCTGAACATGGCGTCGCTGCTGAAGAAGCACGGCTACGGCACGGCCGCGGTGGGTAAGTGGCACCTCGGCTACGGCACGGCGACCGACTCGCCGAAGTGGCGCACGGACTACAGCGCGGAGCTGTCGCCGGGGCCGCTCGAGAGGAATTGCCACCGGCGACCCAGGCCGCGGAGGACAGCCTCAGCTTTCTCCCTGCGCTCCTCGGCGATCCGGCGCAGCCGACCCGCGGCGACATGATCGTGCATAGCTCATCGGGCGTTTTCGCGATTCGCAAAGGGCCGTGGAAGTGGATCGAGGGCGTGCCGGTCGACGAAATCAAGCCGGGCGCGCGCAAGGCGAATGCGGATCAGTTTCGGGCGCAACTCTACGATACGCAGGCCGATCCGGCGGAAACGAAAGACGTGAGCGCGCCGCATCCCGAGATCGTGCAGGAACTCACCGCGCTGCTCACCCGCTACCGCGATGGCGGCCACAGCCGCGAGCTGCCGCCGGCCGGCGTGAAGCCACAGCTTCCGGTCGCAACCCTGCCGCCGCTTCCGGGAGAGACGATCTTGAACGAACCGCTCCAGCTAGTGCCGGCCAAGCCGTGGACGACCAGCGCGGGTGAATGGAGCGCGAAAGCCGGCGGACTGTGGGGTGGGCAGAAAGGCCCGGAGGACCGGGGCGCGGTGCTGCGGGTGCCGCTGGCGATCACGGACGGAACGATCGACTACGAGATTCAGTTTGACGGCGCCAACCGCCACTCCCTGCGCGTGGAGTGGGGCGAGCGGAAAGGAAGTTTTCGCATCGAGATTTCCCGCACGGCGCTCGGCATCACGAAGAATCCCGCCGGCGGTGAAGACAAAAGCGCGCTGGAGCCGATCGCGCGCAAACCGCTGACGCTCGAGCCGCGCCGGTGGTATCCGGTGCGGATCACCTTCAAAGGCAACGAGGCGACCGCGCAGGTCGACGACGGGGTGGTGAAAGGCACGCACGCGGTGCTCGGCGAAGCGAAGACCGGGTTGAACTTCCTCGTCTTCGGTGAGAGCGCGGGCTTCCGCAATGTCCGCGTCACCAAGTGAGCGTCGGCGGAGCGGGGCCGGGGCGAAGCTGCGGGGCTTCGGGCGGAGTGGCGCGCGCTACCGGTGGCGGGCCTTGGTCAGCATGATCTCGTTGCCCTCCGGGTCGGCGCACATCGCGAGATGCGCGGGCTCCTCGGGCGTATCCTCCGGCGGGCGCAATACGGAGCCGCCTTGCGCGGTGAGCAGATCGCACGCGGCGAAAAGATCGCCGACCTGAAAGGCCAGCCCGGTCCAGGTGCGTTTGCCTTCCCCACCGCTGTGGATGCCCAGCGTGCCGCCCGCGATGGTCAGCTCCGCCATGATTTCGGACTGCCGCACCACCGCCGCATCGAAGACTTCGCGGTAAAAGTGAACCGCCCGCGCCATGTCCTGCGCCCAGATGAGATACTTGAATTTTTCGACGTGCATGGGGGCAGCGTAGCGGCGTTTCTCGGCGAGTGCGAAGCTCCGTCGCGCGGCGGCTCACCGGGCCAGCACGCGCTGCAACGCCGCGCCGATGGCGGCCAGCGAGTAGGTCTCGGCGACGTACTGACGGGCGGCGGCGCCGAGCGCGGTGCGAGCGGAGACGTGGTCGCGCAGGCGGAGGAGTTGGGCCTCGACGGCGGTGCGGTCGGGGAGATCGACGATGAGGCCGGTGCGGTCGGGTTCGACTTGCTCGAGCATGCCGCAGTCGCGGTTGACGATCACGGGCAGGGCGCTGGCCTGGGCTTCGAGGACGACGTAGGGAAACGCGTCGAGATCGGAGAAGTGGATGAAGACATCGTGCTCGCGGTAGAGCGCGGCGACGTCGCGGACGAAGCCAGGAAATTCCGCGCTCGCGGCATGACGCTGGCGGAAAGTTTCGAGGCTGAGACCAGCGCCGGCGACGGTGACGCGGAAACCCTGCGCGGCGAGGAAGTCGCCGTAGTCGGCGAGGAAACGGCCGAGGGCGGCGACCTTTTGCGGGAAGTTGAAATTGGTGACGGCGAGCAGGCGGAGCGGCGGGGTGTCGCGAGGCGGCGCGGGCGGGAAGTTTTCCAGCGGCACGGGAATGCGCACGATGCTGCTGCGGGCGGCGATGCCGAGGCGGCGGACGATCCATTCCGACACGGGGACGAAGTGATGGACGAACACGAAGAGGCGCGCATCGAGCAGCCACGCGACGGCGACACGGGCGAGCGGCAGCCATTCGCGTTGCTGCCAATGAAAGGCGAGCTGACCGCGCGTCTCGGCGAACGGATCGCCGCGGAGCCGCAGGAGCACGCGGCAGCCGTGCGCCTTCGCCACGAGCAGGATCGCGGCGAGGAAGGCGGAGTTCATGTCGGTGAAAACGGTGGCGCCGCGGTGCGCGCGGATGAGCGGCCACAGCTCGCGGAGGAAGCGCCAATGCGGCGAGCCGGGCTGGCGCGTGAGGTCTTCCCAATCGAGCACGCGGCACGGCACGCCGACGGCGGCGAGCGGGCGGACGATTTCGCGCTGGCCGCGTTCGCCGGTGATGATGGCGAGGAGCTCAGGCATCGTAGACGGCGAGGAGCGCGCGGCGGATCGCGGCGTCGGAGCTGGATTGGTCCACGGTGATCGCGGCGGTGAGCCGGGCGCGCAGCGGGTCATCGGCGAGACGTTCCAGCGCGGCGGCGAGTGCGGCGGGGTCGCCGGGCGGAATGAGCAGGCCATTCACCGCATCGTGGACGATGTCGGGCAACGCACCGACGCGGGTGGCGACGACGGGGCGACCGAACGCGAAAGCCATCTGCGCGACGCCGCTCTGCGAGGCGGCGTGATACGGCAGCGCGACGACGTGGGCGCGCTGGAAGTGACCGGGCAGCAGGTCGTCGGTGATGAAACGGTTGTCGATCTCGACGTTCGGCGCGGTGATGGCGGGTACTTCACCCTCACCTGCGATGACGAAGCGGAAGCGCGCGGGATCGAGCAGGCGCGCGGCGGCGAGCAGCACGTCGAGGCCTTTGTAGGGCAGGATGCGGCCGAAGAAGAGCACGGTGAGCGGCGGCGCGGGCGGCGGCGGCGTGGCGGCGCGAGCCCAGAGGCTGTAGTTCACATGCGGCACGATGTGGATGCGCGCGCGCGGAAAACTCGCGGGCAGGGCATCGCGGATCGCCTCGGAGTGGACGATCACTTCTTTCCTCACGAACCGGCGGACGAACTGGAGATGGAGCTGGTGAAAGGCGCGCTTGGCGAGGCTCTCGCCGGCGTGGGAGCGGGCGTCGTGGAGCGTGATGACGGAGTTGTAGCGCGCGAGCTGCGGATAGATCGGGAGCAGCGCGGGCTGCTCGTTATTCAGATGGACGGCGCGCGGCTGGATTTCGCGGAGCAGGGCGGCGACGCGCCGGATGGCGGCGGCGTTGCGCCAGCGCAGCGGGTGGAAGTCGATGTCGAGCACGGGGCCATCGGCGCCGGTGTCGCCGGGGTAATTGCGCACGTAGCAGACGGGCTCGGGTTGGAGCGCGTGGACGACGGATTCCGAGTAGTGGCGCATGCCGCCGTCGCGCCAGAAATTGATGAAGACGATCGGGCCGCGCTCGCGCGCAGGTCGGTGATCATCGGGGTGGGGCATCGCGGGAGTTAGCCGCAAAGCCGCGGTGCCGCGCAAGCTGGGCGCTTGAATGCCGCGCGGCGTCCGCCGAACGTCGCCGCGTGAATTCTTCCCCAGAGCCGGAAACGCCGACGATCGCGACCGAGGTGCAGGTGATGTTCTTCGACACCGATTGCGCCGCCGTGGTACACAACATCGCGTATCTGCGCTTCATCGAAATCGCGCGCACGCTCTTCGCCGAACAGCTCGGCTGGAGCCTCGCGGAGATGGCGCGCACGCAGCTTTACCCCGTAGTCGTGCGCTCGGAGATCGACTACCGCCGGCCCGCGGTGCTCGGCGACAAACTCGTGGTCCACGGCCGGCTGGAAGGCGTGGATCGGATGCGCTTTTGGTGCGCCTTTGAAGTGCGCCGACCGGCGGACGGCGCGCTGATCGTCAGCGCGCGGCAGATGCTCGCGGTGGTGCAGATGCCGGCGGGAAAACCGGTGCGGCTGCCGGGCGAATGGACCGCAAAATACGCGCACCTGCCCGTCGTGCGACCGGCCACGCGCTGACGGCGATCCGCGCCGGCACGGGGATGGACGGGAGGGAGGTGACCACAGATTTCACAGATGACACGGCTGGAAGAATCGCGCGGCCAACGCCCTCCCCATCCGTGTCATCTGTGAAATCTGTGGTCAAAAAATCCGCGTCATCCCCGTCACTCCGGCACGAGGATCCACTGTTTCTCCAGCGTGATCACGCGTTCGCGCATCGCGGGGTCGAGGAACTTCACCTTCACCGTCTTGGCGCCATCGCGGATGATCCGCGCGCAATCCTCGCCGGTGCGGCCGGCGGTGATTTCGCCGTTGATCTCGGAGACGATGCAGCCGGGGGCGAGCCCGGCGCGGGCGGCGGGGGAATCGGGGAGCACGATCCGCAGCGCCACTCCGGCGAGGGCGCCGCTGGGTTCGAAGCCGACGCCGATGCCGAAGATGCGCTGGCGCCGCGGGGGCGGCGGGGCTTCGAGGCCGGGCTTCGCGGGCTCGGTGCCGCGCGGGAGTTTGTCGTTCTTGGTGCCGCGCAAGGCGGCGGGCGCGTCCGGGGCGGCGAGCAGGAGGGCGGCGAGGAGAAAAAAGAGTGGGCGGATCACGAGCGGCGAATGATGAGGGATTTCAGCTCGGTCATTTCTTCCATGGCGTAGCGCACGCCTTCGCGGCCGAAGCCGCTATCCTTGATGCCGCCATACGGCATGTTTTCCACGCGAAAAGTGGGCACCTGATTGACCAGCACGCCTCCGACCTCGAGCACCTCGTAGGCGCGAAACGCGAGCTGCAGATCGCGGGTGAAGACGCCGGCCTGGAGGCCGAACTCGGAGTTGTTCACAAAGGCGAGCGCTTCATCGAAGTCGCGGTAGCGGTGCAGCGTGACGATGGGCGCGAAGGCTTCCGTCGCGCAGAGATCGAGCGCGGGTGCGACGTTTTCGAGCACGGTGGCTTCGAGGCAACGCCCGATGGTTTGCCCGCCGTGGACGAGCTGCGCGCCCGCGGCGAGCGCGGCGTCGATTTTCGCGCGGATGCCGGCGAGCGCGTCGGCGGTGATCATCGGGCCGACGACGGTGGCGCGGTCGCGCGGATCGCCGGTTTTGATCTTCGCGCGGATCTCGGCGACGAGCCGCTCTTTCACCTCGTGGTAGCGCGACTCGTGGATGACGACGCGCTGCACGCTGATGCACGACTGCCCGGCAAAGGCGAAGCCGCCGAACGCGATCGCCGGGATGGCGAGATCGAGATCGGCATCGGCGTGGACGATCGCCGCGGCGTTGCCGCCGAGCTCCAGCGTGATGCGCTTTTTGCCGGCCTTCGCTTTCAGCATCCAGCCGACGCCGGGGCTGCCGGTGAAGGTGATCTTTTTCACCCGCGCATCGCTGACCAGCAGCGCGGCGTCCTGATCCGAACACGTCACAAAATTCATCTGCCCGGCGGGCACGCCGGCCTCGACGAGCACCTCGGCGAGAAGCAGCGAGGTAAGCGGCGTTTTGCCCGCGGGTTTCACGACCATCGTGTTGCCGGTGGCGAGCGCGGGCGCGACTTTGTGGGCGACGAGATTGAGTGGGAAATTAAAGGGTGTGATCGCGGCGACGACGCCGAGCGGGAAGCGGCGCACCAGCCCGAGGTGCCCCGCGCCGGTGGCGAATCCATCCACATCGAGCAGTTCGCCGTGCTGCCGCCGCGCTTCTTCCGCGGCGATGGTGAAAGTGAGGATCGCCCGCGTGACTTCGCCCTCGGCGAGCGTGATGGGTTTGCCCGCTTCGCTCGTGATCGTGGCCGCGAATTCCTCGCGCCGCCGCTCCAATCCCTGCGCGACGCGCAGGAGCAAGGCCGCGCGTTCGTGCGGCGCCGTCGCCTTCGCCGCTGGGCAAGCCGCCGCCGCCGCCGCGAGCGCGCGCTCGATTTCCGCCGCACCGCCGAGCGGCACGCGTGCGATCTCGTCGCCGGTAAAGGGATTCATCACCGGCAAGGTCGCGCCGGTGGCGGCGATCCATTCACCGCCGATGAGCAAAGAAGGAGGGGCGGGCATGATGCGGCGGCAATGTAGCGTGAGGTGAGGGCGGCGCGCCAGCGGTTCGCGCGGCGGGTGGTGGCTCAATTTGCGGAAATCGCGGTAGGGAAGCCGCGCCGCGGGTTCCCTAAATCGCGTGGAGGGCTGTTTTGTCGCCTACCCTTCAACGTGGGAACCCGCGGCGCGGCTTCCCTACCTCACTGAGCCACTACTGCGCGTGGCGCGGGCGCGCCGGGTCGATGCGCCGTTCAGCGAGAAATGGCCATGCTCAGCCAGCCGACGAGGTGGGCGCAGAGTTCGGATTTATCCGCGCAATGCAGGAGCGGCACCCCCGGCTCGATGAAACCGAAACCCGCGCCGTAGGCCCGCCCATTGACCACGCAGACATCGGTGCGGTTTTCGTCGATCTGCCGGACGGCGGCGCGCAGCGCGTCGGTGCGGGAACCGTTCAGCTCGTATTTCCAGCCCACGATGCGGCTCACGGGGAAGAGGCTGCGGAGATGCGAGATCACCTTTTCCGCCGGGCCGAGCCGGAGCGTGAGATCGCCCTCGCGCGACGGCAGCTTCAAGGCCGCGACCTCCGTGCCATCGTCGCGATGCACGCTCTTGAGGCGGAAGTCGGAAAGCGCCGCGGTGTGAAAAACGGCCGTGACCGCCTCGCGTTCCGGGAGCGTCTCGAGCCCGGTGAGGAGGTGCGCATTCGTGGCAAAAGGAAAGACCCGCGCGCCCTCGATCGGCCGGGAACAGGTGGCGCCGACGCCGCGGAAACAGACCACATCGTAACCGGCGCTCGCCAGGGCGTTGGAAAGCAGGATGCCCAGCTCTCCGGTGGAAAAATTCGTCAGCCGGCGGACCTCATCGATGGGCTCGAAACTCGGTCCGCAAGTGACCACTACTCTCGTCATACGGTCGATGATGGGCAGGGTGTGGCGCGCTTTGGAAATGAAATCTCCTTCCCGTTTGCGCTCCCCGCCGGGAGATTGCCCGCCACCGAACCCATGGACCGCCCGACCGCCATTCAGCAAATCCGCGCCACCTGCAACGACCTCTCCTCCGGCGTGACCCGCCTGCACCCGCTGCTGCCCGCGCTGGGCGACGAGCCGACGAAGGGCGAGATCATCAAGGCGCTCTTTGAACTCACCAAGCAGATCGAGGTGGTGAAAAAACAGGTGATGCGGCTGGAGAAGCGCGACGACAGCGCACTGCTTTAAGAGGATGTCCCGGAAGTCCGACCGACGAGCTGAGTTTGAGCCGCGGATGGACGCGGATGAAACGCGGATCCAGAGAATGCGAAGGTTTTCCTATCCGCGAATATCCGCGTCCATCCGCGGCTGAATTGAGCTTCATTACATACGCTAAGCCGCGTGCCGATCCACGCCGCGCCGCACCTTTTGAGGAGACGACGCGGCGGGACCGACAAGGCTTTCCGCGCGGCGCTATTGCAGCCGCTGGATGTAGGCGAGGACGTAGAAGGGGTTCAT
>Ga0209181_10000801_pt1 | contig 57749 bp, 52 predicted proteins | sample MAT05_FD_187208 | JGI IMG/M metagenome (GOLD analysis project Ga0209181, IMG submission 187208) | Freshwater microbial communities from Lake Fryxell liftoff mats and glacier meltwater in Antarctica - MAT-05 (SPAdes) (version 2) | ecosystem: Environmental > Aquatic > Freshwater > Ice > Liftoff...
CGCCGCCGACGGCACCGGCGCCGTCATCGCCGCCGCGCTCGACGCGGGCGACGACCTCGATGCCGGTATCCAAAAAGCGGATGCCGTGATCGACTTCAGCTTCCACAAGACCACCGCCCGCGTCATCGAGCTCTGCGTCGCCCACCGCAAGCCGCTCGTCATCGGCACCACCGGCCATTCCGCCGAAGAAAAAGCCGAGCTACTCAAAGAAGCCGCCAAGATCCCCTCCGTCTGGTCGGGCAACTATTCCGTCGGCGTCAACCTCCTCTTCGCCCTCACCCGCCGCGCCGCCAGCGTGCTCGGCTCCGACTACGACGCCGAGGTCGTCGAGATGCATCACCGTTTCAAAAAAGACGCACCCAGCGGCACCGCCGCGCGCCTGCTCGAAATCATCCTCGAAGAACGCAAACTCACGGCCGACGCCCTCCGCCACGGCCGCGAAGGCATCACCGGCGAGCGCACCTCGACCGAAGTCGGCATTCACTCGCTGCGCGGCGGCGATGTCATCGGCGATCACACCGTCATGTTTGCCGCACTCGGCGAACGCCTCGAACTCACGCACAAAGCTTCCGACCGCGGCATTTTTGCCCGCGGCTCACTCCGGGCCGCCCACTGGATCGTCTCACGCCAACCCGGCGTCTACGACATGCAGGACGTATTGGGCCTGACATGATCACCTCCATCCAAGGCACGCTGACCGAGGCCACGCCGCTTCGCGCCATCATCGAGCTCAACGGCTTTGGCTACGAGGTGAACATCCCCGTGACCACGGCGGAAAAACTGCCCGCCAACGGCACCGTGGTGAAACTCCACACCCTCGTCATCTACCGCGAAGACGCGCAGACGATGTACGGCTTCGCCACGACGGCTGAACGCGATTTTTTCCGACTCATGATCGAGCACGTCACGGGCGTCGGCCCGAAGATGGCGCTCACCATCATGAGCAAACTCTCGTTGCCGTCGCTCGAAGCCGCGATCCGCGCCGGTGACATCGCCACCTTGGCAAAATGCCCCGGCATCGGTAAAAAAACCGCCGAGCGTCTCGTGGTCGAACTCCGCGCCAAAGTCGGCGCAACCGGAACATTTGATGCCTCATCGCTCGGCGGCGCAGCTTCCGCCGAGGGCGCGCCCGCAGGCGAATCGCGCTTACACGACGCCATCATGGCACTCACCGCGCTCGGCTACAAAACCGCCGATGCCGACACCGCCATCCGCCGCGCCGCGTTAACGCTCGGGCCGAAAGCCACGACGGAGCAGCTCATAAAAAAGGCGCTCAACTGAGTTGAGCGCCCTTCAGAAACAAATCACTACCTCAAAAAATATCCGTGCGATCAGGTTATTTCTGAAATTGGAAAGCGGCTTTCTCGTACATCTCCTGCACCGGACGGCGGTTGTTGTTGATGTAAGGACGTTCAGGCTGCTGGATCGTGGGATTATTTGACTCCATCGCCAGCTCGTCGACGTTCACCGAACGCATCGGAGCTAGCTCCACGTTTTTCATCCAATTATAATCAGTCTGCTCCTGATTCTGCGCCACAGAATCGCCATTGGCCGAAACCACTTGGACTGGCACAAACTGGCGAACCGGGAAAACAGCATAATACAGACGGCGCAATTCCTTCGTGTGCGGATCAGCCGACGGGATGTTGACCGACTGCGTGGAGGTGGCCACCGGTTCGACTGTGGCGACTGCCGATGCGAGATTCAACGCCAACGGCGTGGAGACCGTTCCGGTTCCTGCAGGCTGACGCATAAACACCACGGCCACACAGGCCGCCATTGCCACCAAACCGACCGCAAATAGGCTGCGCTGACGCCAGACATGGCGATGGCGCGGAAAAGCGATAATCTTTTGGTCAGCCTTGGCCAAGGCGCGGGACAACGCTGAGGTCGAGGGCGCAGCCAAGCATTCACGCTCAAACAATTCTGTGCAGGCTTTTTGTATGCGACAGTACTGATGATAGGTCCGGCAACGGGACGAGTTATGCTGAAGCTCACTTTCCAATTCAGTGGCTTCAACAGCATTGAGCTGCTGATCAACGTATAAGTTGAGCAGCTCGATAAAACGTGGTTCTTTCATTTAAATTCATCTCCCAATTTTGAGCGGAGGGCTTCGCGGGCTCTGGCAATCCGGCTTTTTACCGTACCGACCGAAATGTCCAGAATCCCGGCAATTTCCTCGTAGGATAGGTTTTTAATATTTCTTAGGATCAAGATTTCGCGATGTTTCGCACTGAGCTTCTCCATTCCGACTGCAATGCGGTCCACGAGTTCCTGCGTAACTGTAGCATTTTCAGGCGTCTCAAGTTCAGCGGCGAACACTTCGCCAAGGGTTGTATCGTTACCGTCACTCACCGGTTGATCAAAAGAGATGCTTTTATCGCGTTTGCGGCGCCACCAGTACCAATAGCGATTACGCGCAAGATTGGTCGCGATCTGATAGAGCCAAGTCGAAAAAGCGGCCTCGCCACGGAAGTTGACAAGCCCGCGATGGGCACGAATAAAGGCATCCTGCGTGACTTCCTCGGCATCCTGCTGATTACGCAGAAGCTGATGAACCATCGCGTAGATGCGATCCCAGTAGCGCGAGACCATTTCGTCGAAAGCCGCTTGGTCGCCGTTATTAAAACGGTCGACCAGCAAGCGGTCATAAGCTACTTCGTTGGCTTTCGTTGACATGTGATCAACGGAAGTGTGATTGATATACTTTTCGATTGTTCCCACTATTTTAAGGGAAGAGAAGACGGACGAGAATATGAGCGGTTGGAGCCGCGAAGAACTCCAGTATTCGGCATGATTTGTACCATTCGCCAGAAAAAATTGTGTGTTTGATGCATTCTCTGTTAAAAAATCCTTGCAAAGATCCGGACAGGAAACGTATTCAGCTGCCCCTTTCGGTTGGTCGCTGGGTTGGTAGCTCAATGGTAGAGCAGCGTCCTTTTAAGTCGTTGGTTCCGGGTTCGAATCCCGGCCAACCCACCATCCGAAACGCGGAGCAGACAGTGCTCCGCTAGGGTTCCTCGGCCGCAAACGAGGCGTAAACTACGCCGAGCAAATTCTCCCGCGTCACCTGCTCGATATCTTCTTTTTCGTTGTTCAGGCCTTGCACGCGCCAGCCACCGCCGTCTTGCGCTAGAATCTGGTGCACCACTTGGCGTCCTCGGCGATTCAGATAGGCTACGGTCATGCCGCCCTTAAGCTCTTCATACGCAATTTTCGTGATCACGATCATCGTGTTGTCGCCAAACACCGGCTGCATCGAACCTCCCGAGCCAGCGGCAGAAGACCGCCCTTCGCCCATCGAGGAAACGAACTCAGCGTCTTTCCAGGCCTGCACCCGGCTCACGTTGGAGGACGGCACTTGCTTCGCCGCAGCAGAGGCGGCCTCCGCAGGCGGCTTGGCAACCACACTCGTCCCCACAGCAAACCCGCCAAGCAGGATAAGAACCGGCCTCAAGAGCCGGAATCGGCGCGTTAAAATATAGATAGGCGGCTTCACTCTCTTACACTCTTCGACCCGCAGCAGCAGGAGCTTGAACCTAATTCGTAAAAACTATGTCAAAATGAGTTAAGTCCCGTCAGCGAATACGTTTTCACTGAAAGCCTAGGGTGATTCCGCCGAAAGACTAGGGAACTGAGGCAAGCAACTATGAAACGACTCGTTATCATCGAAGACCAAACCGCCATCCGTGAAATGCTGGTGGAAATCCTCCGCTCCGACCCCAACTACCAACTCGTCGGCGAGAGTGGTGACGGTCAAAGCGCCTACACCCTCTGCCTAGAGGTGAAGCCCGACGTGATCGTGCTCGACGCCAAGCTGCCCGGCCTCAACGGCGTCGATGTGCTCCGCCGCCTCAGCAAACAATTTAAAAACCTGCGCGTGCTCGTTTTCTCCGGACACGAAAACCCCGTCCTCGTCCGCGAAATGCTCGAAGCCGGCGCCCACGGTTTCGTTGAAAAGACTGCTGGCCTCGTCGAATTCAAAAAAGGCCTCGAAACCGTCGCCAGCGGCGGCACCTACTTCGGCCCCGCCGTCGCCTCTCTGTTGCGCAACGTTGTCGCTAACCCCGCCGCCAGCAACACCGCCGATTTTCTCACCGACCGCGAACGCGAAATCCTCCAGCTCGTCGCCGAGAGCAACAGCACCAAGGAAATCGCCTCCCGCCTCAACATCAGCGTCAAGACCGTGGATAACCACCGCACGAACCTGATGCGCAAACTCAACCTCCACGACGTCGCGAGCCTCACCCGCTACGCGCTCGAAGTCGGCTTGATCGAACAAAAGAAAATGGGCTAAACCCACTAGGTCTCGTTTCCCTTTGCCCAAAGCCCGCGCAACCCGCGGGCTTATTTGCGTCGCCGATCATCGCCGAAAAAATCTCTGGCGGTTTGTCCGCAAAATGGTTTGGTCGCGTCCTTCAGTAAACGTTCTTTCCCATCGTCGGTGGCAACCGGGAAGGCTGTGAAAATCAGCCACAGTTGCGCTGCGGTAACGCATCAGTCCAAACCTCGACCAAGCACCAAAAGCTTGGGCATCGCCAATCGGTACAGCCACCGGTGAAGGCAGAGGAGAGGCATTTCTCGACAACGAGAAAAACACATGCGGAGTCCGAACACCATTGCCTCCGACCCTCATGCGGCCGACGCCACCCAAGCGCGGCGGTCCGCGAAATCTTCAACGCAAAATTGAAGCGTGAGAGCAAAGTGATCCTTGGAAAGTCAGCGGTGCCACACGCACCCGCCCACTCCGGAGATTTCCGCTCTTGCCCAGAGCTCCATGCAGAAATCCATCCACCGCCCAATAAGGACAGGCCACCTCGCGCCCGTCCGCCCACACACCCTTTTCAACGCCCTCGCCTTCGCCGGTCGCACGACCGACGAGACGAACCTTTCGCCATGGGCCGCCTGAGCTACCTCACCGGTCCCGTGCGCAGCGGCAAAAGTTCCCAAGCCGTGAAGCTCGCCGCCGACTGGGGCGCGAACGCCGTTTTTGTCGCTACCTACCGGGTCGACCCAACCGATGCCGAGATGACCGAACGCGTCCGCCGTCATCGCGCCGAACGCCCCGGCTGGCGCGTGATCGAGGCGGCCGACGACATCGCCGCCGCCCTCGACTCACTCCAGCCGCCACCCTCCGGCGTACTCATAGATTGCCTCACGCTCTGGGCCAGCGACCGCTTCGCCCTCTCCGACGACGAGCTCCTCGCCGCTTGGGACAACCAGCTCGCCCGCTTCCGTGCCTTCCCCTGGCCGATGGTTATAGTCGGCAACGAAATCGGCTGGACCCCCGTGCCCTCCGATCCCGCCCTGCGTCGCTTCCGCGATCTCGCGGGCTGGCTCGGCCAGCGCACCGCTGCCGCCGCCGATGAAGCCTGGCTCATGGTGGCGGGTTGCCAGGTTCGGCTCAAATAAACAAAAACGAAAAACTCCCCTTTCATGACGACCAACACCCTCGACATTCCCGCCCTTTCCCGCGAACTCGAAGCACCGCTTCGCCATCGCATCAACGACAAGACCAAGCCTCTTGGCTCTCTCGGCAAACTCGAGGATTTCGTCCTCCGCCTCGGCCTCATGCAGGGCACGCTCACGCCCGAGTTGAAAGCGCCCATCGTGCTCGTCTTCGCCGGCGATCACGGCATCGCCCAGGCCGGCGCCAGCCCGTATCCACCCGAGGTCACCCAGCAAATGGTGCTCAACTACCTCAGTGGCGGCGCGGCCATCAACGTCTTCGTCCGCCAGCACGGCATACCCATGAAAATCATCGACGCTGGCGTCGCCGCCGATCTGCCCGCGCACCCTGACCTCACTTCACTGAAAGTCCGACGCGGCACGCGCAACGCCCTTGCCGAACCAGCACTCACCGGCGAAGAGGTTGATCTCTGTCTCGTCTGTGGCGCGAAAGTAGCTAACGACTGCATCGCCGACGGCCACGACGCGCTGCTCCTCGGCGAAATGGGCATCGGCAACACCGCCGTCTCCGCGCTCCTCATTTCCTCGCTGCTCGATCTGCCTCTCAACGAATGCGTCGGCCGCGGTGCCGGCCACGATGACGCCGGACTCGCTCGCAAACACACTATCTGCGCCCAGGCCCGCGCCAAACACGGCGCCCACACCGACGCCCGCGCCGCTCTCGCCGCCTACGGCGGTTGCGAAATCGCCATGATGACCGGCGCCATGCTCGCCGCCGCCGCCGCGCGCAAACTCATCGTCGTCGACGGTTTCATCGCCACCGCCGCCGCCGTCGTGGCCAGTCGGATACATCCCGGCGTGCTCGACTACTGCGTGTTTTCCCACGCGTCCGCCGAAAGCGGCCACGCCAAGGCATTGAAAAAACTCGGCGTGCAACCACTCGTCGACCTCGGATTCCGCCTCGGTGAAGGCACTGGCGCCGTCGTCGTCTGGCCACTGCTACTCTCCGCCACGGCCTTCCTTCGCGAGATGGCGACCTTCAGTTCCGCGGGCGTGAGCGAATCGAACGCCGGGAAAAACTAATATGGATCTCTTCCGCCGCGAGTTTCGGGCTCTCTGGTCGGCGCTGCTGTACTTCACGCGGCTGCCCCTGCCCTGCCCGGTCACCTACGAACCCGAAGACCTGCGCCGCGCCGCCGGTTACTGGCCGCTCATCGGGCTGCTTGTCGGACTCGTCGTGGGCGGCGGATACGTTTTGTCTTCGCGCCTCCTCCCCGCCGACATCGCGGCTGGCCTCGCCCTGACCGCCGGCATCCTGCTCACCGGCGCGATGCATGAGGACGGTCTGGCCGATGTCTGCGACGGGCTCGGCGGCGGCGCGACGAAGCAACGCGCGTTGGAGATCATGAAAGATTCGTCCACCGGCGTTTTTGGCGCTATCGGACTGATCGTTTCACTCGGCCTGCGCTGGCGTTTGCTGGTCGAGCTGCCACCCGCGCAGATCATCGCCCTGACTGTGGCCGCCCACACCACCAGTCGCGCCGCAGCCTGCGCACTCCTCGCCGCGCAGGACTATGTCCGCGAAGGTCCGAGCAAAGCCCGGCCGCTCGCCCAACGGATGCACCGCGGACGGCTTGCGCTGGTGCTCGCGCTCGGTCTCGCACCGCTGGCGTTTCTACCCGCACTTTATTGGTTCGGCACAGTCGGTCCCGCCGCCGCCGTGCTCGTGCTCGGCCTTTGGTTTCACCGACGACTCGGCGGTTACACCGGCGACTGCCTCGGTGCCACGCAACAAACCGGCGAACTCGCGTTTCTGCTGATCGCCGCCGCCGCCGCCAAGCCATGAACACCTGGCTCCTTCGTCACACCCGCGTCGCTGCCCCCCCAAGCCTTTGCTACGGACGCACCGATGTGCCGCTCGCCGCCTCCTTTGACACCGAGGCGGCCGAGGTGCTGGCCCACCGTCCGCACGCGGATTTCTTCGTCGTCTCCAGTCCCTCGCTGCGCTGCCAGGCGCTCGCGAAACAGTTTTGCGCGACACCGGTGCTCGACGAACGCCTGCGTGAACTCGATTTTGGCGAATGGGAAATGCGCCAGTGGGCCGACATTCCCCGAGAGCAGATCGATTCTTGGTCGGGCAACTTTGTCCAAGGCCGTCCGCCCGGCGGCGAGAGCTTTGCCGAACTTCACGCCAGAGCTACCGCCGCACTTGACGAAGCCCGCCAAACCGCCAAGGGCCGCCCGCTGCTCCTCTGCACGCATGGCGGCGTCATCCGCGCCCTACTTGCCACCGCCCGCGGCCTGCCGCTGCGGGACGCATTTCCCCTGCACGTCGATTTCGGCAGTTACCATGAACTCGCCCGCAACTGAACGCCACTGCCCATGAGCCCGCTCATTCCTCTGCATGGCGGCTGCCCTCGCGGCCGGTCGATTCGCCACGATCTCTCCACTAACGCCAACCAGCTCGGCCCCTGCCCGTCCGTGCTGGCCGAAGTGCGCGCGGCGGATTTCTCCAAGTACCCAGATCCCGAATACCGCGAGCTGCGCGCCGCCCTCGCCGCTCGGCATGAAGTGTCGCCGGAACGTGTGGTCGTCGGCGCAGGGGCGAGCGAACTCATTCTCCGCCTCGTGCGCCGTCACGCCGGACCCGTGCGCGTACTCGGCCCGAGTTTTTCCGAGTACGCTCGCTGCGCCCGCCTCGAGGAACGTGCGTATTCAGAAATCACCGACCCAGCCACGTTTGCCGCCACCCAACGCAGCGACGACGGCATCGGCTTCGCCTGCTGGCCGAACAACCCCACCGGCGACGCCTGGCCGCACGCCCTCATCGCCGAAGCGGCCCGGCGCGGCCTCCTTGCCGTCGACCTCGCCTATGCGCCGTTTTGCTCCGACCACGCCCGCGCTCACAGCGAGAAAGCCGCAACCAACGCCTACCGGCTATATTCGCCCAACAAAACCTTCGGCCTGACCGGCCTGCGCGCCGCATACCTGATCATGCCTAGACCCGATGAGCGTCTGCCCTGGCTCGGTGCCAGCTGGTCGGTCGACGCCGCGGGCGTGCGTTTCCTCCACGCCACGCTGACGCCCGAAGCCGACGCCTGGCTGGCCGCATGTCGGCCGGTTTTGCAGGAGCGGCGCAGCCATTTTGCCGAACAACTCCGTATCGATGGCATCGAGGTGCGCGAGAGTCCCGCTAATTTTCTGCTCGCCCGCCTCGGCGATCCATCGCTCGTGGTGCCCGCGCTGGAGGAGCGCGGCGTCGCCCTGCGTGACGCAACGAGTTTTGGCCTTCGCGGCTGGTTTCGCTTGGCGGCTCCGCTGGCCGATGCGGCCGCCGAAGTGCTCGCGGCGATTTTAGCCGCCCGCGCCGAGGCACAGGCGGCTTACAGCGCGGCGCGGTAACGATCCGCCAGCACCGCCACCACGCGCGGGTCGCTGGCGATAGTTTCGGTTAACTGCGTGCGCAGCTCCGGCCGCTCCGCCCGGGCTTGCGCGCAGATCGTGGCAACGTCGCCCTCCGGCCCCGCGTGACGGCCCGGCGATAAAAATTGCAATGCCACCACCACGTCGCCCCGGTCAAACGGCGGCGTGCGCAACCGCTCCGCGAGCAGCGGATCGTTGAACGCGAACTCCGCCCCCGCGCGTTTTTCCATCGAGGCCACCGCCACCGCTTCCACAGCGGTGCCCAGCAGGCTCTGCACTTGCCGCCCGAGAAAATCACGCACCGCCGTCACCGCCCGCTGCGGGCTGCCGTGATCAACCAGCACCACTTTTGAACACGCCAAGTTGGCCACCGCGCACTGCCGCCGCACCGCCTCGGCCAGCGCTTGAGCAATGCGGTTGTCGGACTCGGCCGGATCGACCAGCCAACGCGCCAGCCGCAGCCGTGCTAGAGGAAGTTTTTGCGCCAACGCCGCCAGTCGTTGCGGCACGTAGTCGGTCAACGCTCCGCTCGGTCCGAAAAACAGCGGCAACACGACCACGTCGGCTGATGCGTTTTGTTCAAGGTACGCCGCCAAAGCCGGTTCGAGCAGCTGCGCCGGTTGCCCGCCCAAACTGGCTGCATCGACCGCGCTCGAATGCAGCAGCGAGACCGCACGCACCTCCACGCCCAGTTCCGCCGCGAGCCGCAGCGCCGTCGCTCGCAAGCTCAGCGTCGACGCCGGACGCAGCGAACCGTTGTCGAAGAGAAAACAAACGGGCGATTTATGCGGCGGCACGGCGTTCATTTGGATTGAATAAAACTTGCCGACCCAAAACCATTGTAGGATAAGGTCAACCCACCGACTCACCTCTCATGAACCTCTCCAAGAAACTTTACCTCGTCCTCACCTGCATGCTGGTTGTCTTTACCGGTTGCTTAAAAAAACCGCAGCGCCCCACGCCTTCTGACACGCTGGGCGGCACAGGCAACGGTCTCAACCCGAGCGACGTGAGCGGCGGAGCCAATGGTTTCACCGACGCTTCTTCGGCCGGCCTCAGTGCCCGCACCGACGGCGTGATCGACGACGGTCATACCATCCGCGGCCTCCTCCAGCCCGTCTACTTCGATTTCGACAAGTCCAACATCAAAGAATCCGAACGCTCCAAGCTCAAAGCCGCGAAGGAATATCTCGACAAGAATCCCGACCAACGCCTGCTGCTCGAAGGTCATGCTGACTGGCGCGGCACTGCTGAATACAATCTCGGCCTCGGTGACCGCCGTGCAAATGCCTCCAAGAGCTACCTGAGCAAGATCGGCGTCGGCGCCGCGAAGATCGAGACCCTCTCCAAGGGCAGCCTCGAAGCCAAGGAAAAGGGCACGTCCGACGAGATGTCCAAAGATCGCCGCGTCGAACTCGTCATCATCAAGAAGCAGTAAGCTTCCGCTTTCAGTTTTTCCTCAAAAGCTCCGGAGCAATCCGGGGCTTTTTTGTTTTCGAACTTCCGCATGCCGGAAGGCGGAAACAACCCTCGCATGGCGAACCAAATCTAATCGCCTCACGCGCCCGCAAGCGGGCGGCCTACGCGGCCTACCGGCCAGCGCGAATCACCGACGCGCATGACGAGGATGATCGGGTACAGCTTGGTTCGTCACGATCCTCCGCGGAAAACCCCTGCGCGGTACGGACGACGAAGCTGAAAGTAGCGTACCGCCAAGAAGGCAAACCCTACATTCTCGTGCGCATTGTTACGGCGCAGTGACATCACAGTCCCGGGCTGCTTTTGCCTTTGCCGAATGCTCTCAACTGCCCCACGCAAAGAGCCGTTGGTTCCCATAGCCTTCCCTTGAAAATCGCCCTCGTCACCGAAACGTTTCCGCCCGAGATCAATGGCGTCGCCATGACGCTCAGCCATCTCGTCGAGGGTCTGGGCGAACGCGGCCACGCCGTCACCGTGGTACGCCCGCGCCAGAACGACCGCGACCTGCCCCGCGCCGACGGCGTCCACGCCGAGCTTCTCTGCCCCGGCGTGCCGATCCCCGGCTACCCGAGCATGCGCCTCGGCCTGCCCGTGCGCGGCCGCCTACTTCGCGCCTGGCGCGCCGAACGCCCCGACCTCGTCCACGTCGCCACCGAGGGCCCGCTCGGTTACGCCGCACTCCTCGCCGCGCGCAAACTCGGCCTGCCCATGACCTCCAGTTTCCACACCAACTTCCACAGCTACAGCCGCCACTACGGCTTCGCCTTCCTCACTCGCCCGGCGCTCGCCTACCTGCGGCACTTTCACAACCGCACCCGCCTCACGCTCTCGCCCACGCAGGAACTCAACGACCAGCTCACCGCCGATGGTTTCGAAAACATGCGTCTGCTCTCGCGCGGCGTGAATACCCGAACCTTCGCCCACGCCCAACGCGACGAATCGCTGCGCGCCGCCTGGGGCGTCGGGCCCGAAGACCTCGCTGTCATCCACGTCAGCCGACTCGCCGCCGAGAAAAACTACCCGTTGCTCCTCGCGGCCTTCGAAGCCATTCGCGCCGCGCAGCCCCGCGCAAAATTCATCATCACCAGCGACGGCCCGCTGCGCCGCAAACTCGAACGCCAGGCCCCGTGGATCCGCTTCACCGGCAACCTCCCGCGCGCCGACCTCGCTCGCCACTACGCGTCCGCCGATCTCTTTCTTTATCCCAGCCTGACCGAGACCTTCGGCAACGTCGTCACCGAAGCCATGGCCTCCGGCCTGCCGGTAGTGGCTTTCAACTACGCCGCCGCCCACCGCTTCATCCGCCACGGCAAAAACGGCTGGACCGTGCCGCTCGACGACCGCGACGCCTTCATCGCCGCCGCGCTCCAGCTCGCCGGCGCCCCCGCCCTGCGTCGCCGCCTTGGAACCGCCGCCCGCACCACCGCCGAAGACATCCCGTGGGATCGCGTGATCGATGGCTTCGAAACAGATTTGCGCACGGTGTTCACCGCTCACACGCTCCCCCACGCCGCACCCGCCGCCAAATTTTCCTCGTGATCAAAAACGTAAAAGCGCGCTTCATCTTTAACCCTTGCTCAGGGCACAACGCCCAGAACCCCTACCTGCTCAAGCACGCCCGGGAGTTTATCCGCGAGCACCAGCTCAACGCCGACGTCGTGCTCACCGAGCGCCCGCGCCACGCCACCGAACTCGCTCGCCGCGCCATCGACGACGGCTGCCTGCTCGTCGTCGCCATCGGCGGCGACGGCACGCTCAACGAAGTCGCAGCCTCCCTCGTCGGCACGCCGATCGCCCTCGGCCTGATTCCCTGCGGCTCGGGCAACGGCCTCGGCCGCCACCTCGGCATCCCCGGCCCCGGCAAGGGCGCATTCCGCAATCTCCTCGCAGGCAAACCACGCGCCATCGACACTGGCTCGGTCAACGGCCTGCCTTTTTTCAACACCATGGGCATCGGCTTCGACGCCGAGATCAGCCACCGCTTCAACCGCCTCGTCCACCGCGGCCTCGAAGCCTACGCCCGCACCGCCATCAGCGCCTTCTTCCGTTTCCGCCCCCAGGTCTGCACTATCCGCAACGGCCAGTCTTCCCTCGCCACCTCCGCCTTCATCGTCTCCATTTCCAATTCCGACCAATACGGCAACGACTGCTTCATCGCCCCGGGCGCGCAGGTCGACGACGGGCGCCTCGACGTGACTGTCGTGAAAAAAGTAAATCTCTTCAACGCCCTCCCGATCGCCGTGCGCCTCTTCACTCGCTCGATCGACGGCAGCCCGAATGTCCTGCGTCTCAGCGGCCCGCACTTCACGATCGAACGCGACACCCCTGGCCTCATCCACACCGACGGCGAGACCCACCTGACCGGCGCGCTCCTCGACATCCAAGTCCTCGCCCATAGCCTCAACATCATGGTTCCCCACGAAACCAACTAAAACCGTGACGATCGCGTAACGATTTCAGCCCACCCCTAGCCCGCCGCCCACCAATTTGCTAGCCTCGCCGCCGATGGATATCAAACCACTCAAGGTCAAAACCGTCATCATCTCCGATGTGCACCTCGGCACCACGGACTGCAAAATCCGTGAGGTGAATCATTTTCTCAAATACACCCGTTGCGACCGGCTGATTCTTAACGGCGACATCCTCGACGGCTGGCGCCTCAAACAAACCGGCTACTGGCCCAAGAGCCACACCCGCTTCGTCCGACTCATTCTCAAAAAACTCGAAAAGAAAGACACCGAGGTCATCTACCTGCGCGGCAACCACGACGACGTGCTCGCCAAATTCCTCCCCATCGCCTTCGAAAACTTCAGCATCGTCGAAGACTACATCCACGATTCACCGCGCGGCCGCTACCTCGTGTTACATGGCGATGTGTTCGACACCATCACGAAAAACTTCGTCTTCCTCGCCTACATCGGCGACTGGGGCTACGGCCAGCTCATGCGCCTGAACCGTTTCTACAACAAATGGCGCGCCTGGCAGGGCAAAGAATACTACTCCCTCAGCAAAGCCGTGAAAGCGCGCGTCAAACAGGCCGTCAGCCACATCTCCAACTTCGAGGACCACATCGCGCGCCTCGCGCAAAGCCGCGACTGCACCGGAGTCATGTGCGGCCACATCCACACCGCCGCCGACAAAATGATCGGCGACATCCATTACCTTAACTCTGGCGACTGGGTTGAGTCGCTCACCGCCATCGTCGAACACTTCGACGGCCGCTTTGAACTGATCGATTTCGCCGAATTCAGGAAAACGTATCCGCTGCCCGACGACACGGCCGAACCAGACGAAGCGCACACCGCCAACACCCGCCTGCCCTCGTTGCCTGCCCATCCCTCCTCCGCCCAAGCGGGTTGAGCGATTGCAACGCCGCACCGCATGCAGAAAAAATTCGCGCGCCCTTAAAGCTCCGCGGCATAGCAGAAACCGGGGGTCCGGGGGTCCGGGGTCCGGGGAGCACACGCGTCTCGCGTGTCGGTTTGGGCGTCCCGCCCGAACCCTCCGAACCGCTCTCGGCGGGACGCCGAGAGCAGCACACGAGACGCGTGCGCTCCCCGGACCCACCCAGACCAAGATGAAGCAAGCTTCGGGGAATTGAGCCGTCTCGATTACACAGGATCCGGTTGACGGATAGGCTCGTAACCCGGCTCCAATTCCACCGCCGCGACGGCTTGGTTGCGGCCCCGCGCCTTCGCTTCGTAAAGTGCCTTGTCCGCCGCCTGCACCAGCACGTCGGGCGTGGCTCCATTTTTCGGCATCGAAGCCGAACCAGCGCTAATCGTGACAGCGAGCGTCGTGCCATCCGGCAGCACCACCGGCTGACGCGCCATCATAGTGACGATCCGCCGCGCGACCTCCGACGCCGTCACATGATCGACCTCAGTCAGCACGATGGCGAATTCCTCGCCGCCGATGCGAGCGATGCGATCGACACTGCGCAACTGGCGGGCGAGCCGCTGTGCCGCCGTCTTGATCACCCTATCACCCGCCGGATGCCCGTGCGTGTCGTTCACCCTTTTGAAATGATCGAGATCGAGCATCAATACCGCGAATGACCGATTAAACCGCTTCGCGCGCTCGTTTTCTTCCGCGAGGATACGGTCAAACTCGCGGCGGTTGAGCAACCCCGTGAGCGAGTCATGCGTGGAGAGCTTACGCAACGCCTCGAGCGTGTCGCCCAATTTCAACGCATAGCGCAGCGAACGCTCCAGCGAAGGCGGGCTGATCTCGCCCTTGATGAGATAATCCAGAGCGCCCGCCTCCATCGCCTTGATGTCGACGTCCTCACCGGTCTCCGCCGTCAGAAAAATAATTGGCACACAACAACCAGCAGCCATCGCCTCGCGGATCAACGCCAACCCGTCGCGTTCGCCCAGCTGATAATCGAGCAGACACACGCAATACTCACGACTGAGCAGTTTCCTCAGCCCGTCCGAGTAATTGTCGACCCAGTCGACCTCGAACTTCTCCTGCCGGAAACGCGCAAAACTGGCCTTCGTCAAAAGGCATTGCATCCGGTCATCGTCAATAAGAAGTACGCGTCTCGGCATAGGAATGAACGTGAATGTTTATCGGCGGACCCCAAGCGCAAAATCCGCCGCCTTCGCCGCCAGCGCCGGTGCGATCCGGTCGCGCTGGGCGAGATTATCGCGAATGCAGTTCACCAACGCGCTGCCGATCACGACGCCATCGGCACACGCCGCCACCTCAGCCACATGCGCTCGTGTCGAAATGCCGAACCCGACGACAACGGGAAGTTCACCGGCCGCGGCCTTGATGCGCGCGACCGCCTCGGGAACGTTGGCCGCGACTTCGTTGCGCACCCCCGTCACGCCTTCGCGTGAGACATAGTAAATAAAACCCGTCGCTGCGGCCGCGATCTTCGGCAGACGCGCGTCCGGCGTCGTCGGCGCCACAATGAACACCGTTTTTAATCCGTGCTTTTTGCAGGCGGCCATGACCTCGCCCGCTTCCTCCGGCGGCAGGTCGAGCGTAAGCAGCCCATCGACGCCCGCCTCGCGCGCCGTGCGCACGTAGTCTTCGACGCCATTGGCAAAAACCAAGTTGTAGTAAGTATAAAATACGACCGGCACCTGACTGAACTCACGGATACGCCGCACCAGTTCAAAAACCTTCGCCGCCGTCATACCGCTCTCCAGCGCGCGTTGCGCAGCCAACTGGTTCGTCAGCCCGTCCGCAAGCGGATCGGAAAACGGCACACCGAGCTCCAGCACATCGACGCCATGGGCGAGCAGCGCGCGGCACGCCGCGAGCGACGTCTCTAGATCGGGATCGCCCGCGCAAAGGTACGCCACGAAACAGGCGCGGTTTTCGGAACGGGCACGGGCAAAAGCTTGGGCAATACGGTCCATGAAGGGAGGCCGCCGTGAGCGGCGCAGGTTCACAACTGACGAAACGCGCAACAGGCGCAAAGCGAATTTTCAAACGTTTGTGCGCAGAGCCCGGATACACCCATGAACACGCGCTCCTTCCCTCGCGAAAGTTGCAAACCCGGCGCCGATGAATTCCTTACTTTACACATGCCCGCCTCCGCACCGCTTGCTGGTCTGACTGCCCGCCTCGACAAACTCGTCTACCACCACGGAGGCCTGACGCTGCCCGTCGACACCCCGCATGCCTTCGTCTATTTCATCACCATCACCAACGCCTCCGATCGCATCGTCACCCTGCTCGGTCGCAAGTGGGTCATCCATCATTCCGACGGCAGCCACCTCGTCGTCGAAGGCGATAAAATCGTCGGTGAAACCCCGCGGCTCGCGCCCGGCGAAGAATTTTCCTACAACAGCTACCACATGACCGGCTGCGACGCCTGTGCCCAGGGTAGTTTCCACGGCGCCGATGAATTTGGAAACAAGGTTTATGTCGTCCTGCCGCCCTTCGAATTGACCGTGCCGCATACCCCATCTCTCTGAGGCTCAAATCTTGCTGCTTGCGGGCGTCCCCGCTCTGCCTCTTGCTCCGCCGGTTACATGAAGCTTATCGATCTCAACCGAGATGGCGGCATCGGCGCCAATTCACTTTTCGTCCAAATCGGAGAACTCAAAATCCTCATCGACTGCGGCCTCAACCCGAAGAAGGCGGGCCGGCTTGCCACGCCCGACCTCACTCCGCTCCGCGGACAGCGGCTCGACCTGATCATCATCACGCACTGCCACCTCGACCACATCGGCAGCCTCCCCGTCGTGATGCGCGAACACCCCGACACGCCCGTCATCATGTCGCAGTCCAGCCGCATGCTCATCGAGCGCATGTTGCACAACTCCTCCAACGTCATGGTTCGCCAGCGCGAGGAAGATAACATCCCCGAGTATCCACTCTTCACCCACGAGGACATCGACCGCTGCGGCAAGCGCATGACCGGCCTCGCCTTCAATCAGGCCAAGAAATTCCACAACGAACGCGACGAAGTAGAGATCATCTTCCACCCGGCCGGCCACGTCGCTGGTGCCATCGGCGTCGAGATCCACCACAAACACCGCGCCATCTTCTTCACCGGCGACGTGCTCTTCGAAAACCAGCGCACCCTTAACGGCGCGAAATTCCCCGCCGGACACTTCGACACCATCGTCACCGAGACCACCCGCGGCGCGACCGAACGCCCCGCCAACAAATCCCGCCTCGCCGAAGTCAGCCGCCTGATCACCAGCATCAACGACACCATCCAACGCGGCGGCTCGTTCCTCATGCCCGTCTTCGCGCTCGGCCGCCAGCAAGAGCTGCTCGCGATCCTCCACGACGCCCGCAAATTCGGCAAACTCGTCGACTGCCCCATCTTCGCCGCCGGCCTCGGCATGGACCTCGCCGACTACTTCGACGAGATCACGCGCAAGCTGAAGCACACCAATTTCAGCCGCAGCATCATCAAAGACCTCAAGATCAAACCCGCGCCGCGCAAACTCGTGCCCGGCGAAGATCCGCAGCAAAACGGCATCTACGTCATCAGTTCCGGCATGCTCGTCGAGCGCACGCCCTCCTACACGCTCGCCTCCGGCCTGCTCGGTCACGCGCGCAACACCATCGGCTTCGTCGGCTACTGCGATCCCGACACCCCCGGTGGCGAACTGCTCGCCGCCAAGCCCGGCGACTCCTTCCTCTTCAAGGCCGCCAACGTGAAAACGAAAGTCAAAGCGCACATCGAACGCTTCGAACTGAGCGGCCACGCCGATCGCGAGGAGCTGCTGGAATTTTCCGTGCAGGCCACGCCGCGCAGCATCGTGCTGACGCATGGCGACCAACCCGCGCGCGACTGGTTCGCCGCCGAGCTGGCCAAGCAACTCCCCAACGCCAAAATCCTCGACCCGATCCCGCTGAAAACGTACCAGGTCTGAGCCGTTCAAGAAATACCGTAGCCGTTTTTGGCTGAAGGCGGTTTCACCGTAGGCAGCGAGCTTGCTCGCGCTGGGCCCGAACCGCGCCCGCAAGCGGGCAGCCTACACGGCTACAGTTTAATCTCTATGGGCGCAATTCCCCGAAACTTGCTTCGGCTTGGTTTATGTTGGTCCGGGGAGCGCACGCGTCCCGCGTGCTGCTCTCGGCGTCCCGCCGAGAGCGGTTCGGAGGGTTCGGGCGGGACGCCCAAACCGACACGCGGGACGCGTGTGCTCCCCGGACCCCGTGCCTCGGTTTCGGCAATGCCGCAGAGCTTGCTCCGCGGATCTTTACTTTAAGAAGACCCAAGGGCAATTATTCCCCGCGGCAGACTTCTTTCCACCCGGGCTCTTGGCGCGAAACGATTCTGGCTGGGCATGGCTAAACTCAGCAATTACTTAACCACTAATGAACGCTAAGTAACGCTAATGACTGAAATTATACCGGATGACTCATATTATCTACCTTCAACTCAAAGGCGAACTGACCTATTTCCTGAAGAATTTGAATGAGCGAATATGAGCGAAAATAAGCGGTTCCAACGGCTGTTCTTAGGGTGATTGTTTCACACCCATTCCCGCCCGATGCTTACGCCGCGTCTTCGCTCGACTCGGACTTAGCGGTGCTCTTGCGCAGCGTGGGGCGACGTTTGCCGGACACCACCGCGGCGTCGATCACGACTTCTGTCACGTCTTCGCGCTGCGGGAGTTCGTACATCACTTCGAGCATGAGTTTCTCCATGATCGAACGCAGCGCGCGCGCGCCGGTCTTGAGTTCGATCGCCTTGGCGGCAATCGCTTTGACCGCGTCCGAAGTGAAACGCAGCTGCACGCCGTCCATCGCGAAGAGTTTGGCGTACTGCTTCACCATCGCGTTTTTCGTGCGCAGAAGAATCTTTTCCAAATCAGCAATCTGCAACTGGTCGAGCACGGACACCACAGGCAGACGGCCGATGAATTCCGGGATCATGCCGAATCTGATCAAATCTTCCGGCGCGAGCGCCTTCATCATTTCCTCGGGGTGCAGCGTGTTTTCAGTCTGCGTCTTGATCGCGGAGTAGCCCACATTGCGGTTGCCCATGCGGCGCTGCACGATCTGGTCGAGGCCGACGTAGGCGCCGCCGCAGATAAAGAGAATATTGCTCGTATTGACCTGCACGTACTCCTGGTTCGGATGCTTGCGGCCGCCCTGCGGGGGTACGTTGCACACGGTGCCTTCGAGAATCTTCAGTAGCGCCTGCTGCACGCCTTCGCCGGACACGTCGCGGGTGATGGAGACGTTCTCGGTCTTGCGCCCGATCTTGTCGATTTCGTCGATGTAAATGATGCCGCACTCGGCTTTTTTCACGTCGTAGTTGGCCGACTGGAGCAGACGGAGGACAACGTTTTCAACATCTTCGCCGACATAGCCCGCTTCAGTGAGCGTCGTGGCGTCGGAAATCGCAAAGGGCACTTCGAGGATTCGCGCGAGTGTGCGGGCGAGCAGCGTTTTGCCCGAGCCGGTGGGGCCGACGAGCAGGATGTTGCTCTTCTCGATCTCGACGTCGCTGAATTCGGGGGCGAGCGCGGCGGAGTCCTTGGCCGACGTCTGCGTCGGATCAAACATCAGTCGTTTGTAGTGATTATAGACAGCCACCGCCAAAACCTTCTTCGCGTGATCTTGGCCGATCACAAAATCGTCGAGCATCCGCTTAATCTCGGAGGGCTTGACCAGTCGCAGCGCGGGACGGGTTTCCGTCGCGGCAGGGAGTTTCACCTCGCGGTCAATGATCGTCTTGCAGACGTTGACGCACGAGTCGCAGATATAAACACCGGGACCGGCGATTATTTTTTTAACTTCCGTCTGCGATTTCCCGCAAAAGGAGCAGAGCGTCATGCGCGACGATTTAGCCATAAAATAAAATGAGAACGGAAAAGGATACGTGTCGAGGTGCTATTGCTGGTTTGTCAGCAATCGACACACCTTGACGGCGTTTTAGCCGACAACGTGTAAATAAGGAATCCGCCTGCCCCAATCAGGTGGTCAGGCGGATGTCAGAAATCACTCAGGCCACAGTGCCTGTCACTGCGATCGTCTGCGCCTCACGAGTCGATTCGACCACGTGATCGACGATGCCGTAGGTCTTCGCCTCGTGCGCCGTCATGTAATAATCGCGATCAGAGTCTTTTTCGATCTGGTCCGCAGTTCTGCCGGTGTGCTTGGCGATGGTCTCGTTGAGCACCTTGCGCCAGCGCAGGATTTCCTTCGCCGCGATGGCGATGTCGGAAGCCTGACCGCCCGCGCCGCCGGAGGGCTGGTGGATCATCACGCGGCTGTTAGGCAGCGCGAAACGCTTGCCCTTCGTGCCGGTGGCGAGAATCACCGTCGCCATGCTGGCAGCCATGCCGATACAATACGTGACAACGTCGCACTGAAGGAAGTTGATCGTATCATAAATCGCCATACCGCCGGTGACGACACCGCCGGGCGAGTTGATATACAGATGAATGTCCTTTTTGGAATCCTCCATCTGTAAAAACAACAGCTGGGCAATGACGTTGTTGGCGACCATGTCGTCGATCGGCGTGCCGATGAAAACGATGCGGTCTTTCAACAGACGGCTGTAGATGTCCCACTGACGCTCACCGCGACCGGTGTTTTCCCAGACAGTCGGAAGATAATAGCTCACAATAAAAGCCTTGGTTACGCTTGGATTAGGACTTCGGTTCGATTATTTTAACCGTAGCCTTAGAGACGAGTAAATCAAGGGTCTTGTCGAAAATGATCGACTGCTGCACGGAGCGCAGGCGATCGCGATCCTTCGACAAATCCTTCACGAGTTTGTCGGGGCGCGAGTTGTTCATCATCGCCTCGCGGTAGATGAAAGCATCGATGTCTTTTTCGGTGACGTTGATCTTCTCCTGCTCGGCGATACGGGCGAGGATGAGCTGGGTCTTCACGCGGACGGCGGCGGTTTTCTTGGCACTCTCGAAGAGTTCCTTTTTGTCCTTCTCGAACTGTTCCTGCGGCACGCCGCGGCGCATGTTTTCTTCGATGAAGCTACGCAGCACGTTCTGGGTTTCGCCCTCAACCATGCTCTCCGGCACCGCGAATTCGACCTTGGCCGTGATGGCTTCAGCGACCTGGCGGCGCTGTGCCTGGCGGTTGGCGTTTTCTTTGCGGGACTTAAGTCCGCCAGTGATCTTGGCCTTGAGCTCGTCGAGGTTGGACGCCTCGTGAGCCTTGAAAAACTCTTCATCAAGCGCCGGAAGGATGCGTTCGCGCACCTCTTGGATTTCGACGGCGTAGGCGGCTTCCTTGCCAGCGAGCGCGGGCACGGCGACGAAGTCGGCGGGGAAGTTGACCATCACGGTTTTCTTGTCGCCTGTTTTAAGACCGGCGAGCTGTTTGCCGAGGCCGGGGACGAGACCTTCCTGCACGGCTTCAACTTCTTCCCACGTCTGCGGGACTTTACCGTAAATCTGCTTGTCGGGCGCGATTTCGAGAATCGGTTTGCCCTCAACGGTGCCTTCGTAGGCGAGCTTAACGTAGTCGCCCTTGGCGGAAGCACGGTCAGCGACCTTAAAGTCGGCGCGTTCGCCGCGCATGCCCTCAATCACTTGATCGATCTCGGCGGCAGTCGGCTCGACTGGGAGAATCTCGATCGTGAGACTGGCGTAATCCGGCACAGTGAAGGTCGGGCGCACATCGAGCGTGAAGGTCACGGTCGCGGCCTTGTCGTTCTCGATTTCACCGGGGTCGACATCGGTCAGCGAAAGGACTTCGAGCTTCGACTGCTCCAAGCCGTCGCGATAGGCCTTGCTCACGACCTTCTGCTTAAATTCCTCAACGATCTGCTTGCCGTGATGCTTGATGATGAGCCCTGCCGGGGCCTTGCCGGGACGGAAGCCAGGCAGGCGGGCCTGCTTGGAAAACTCGGCCACGGTGGACTGATGCTCGGCGGCCACCTCGGCTTGATCGAGGCTAACCACGAGGCTCTTGCGGGTTTCAGAGACGTCTTTGATTTCGATGTTCACGTTGAAAATTTTTGACAGATTTTGCTTGTCGTAATGGGTCAAGCTACGGAAGGCCTCCGCTGCCGGTCAATGCCGGATTCACGCGAGATCGCGAATGGAGAAAATACACCATTGCCCTGTCAAATCTGGCCACATCTCCTTATTAAGAGCCAAAAGATGCCGTTAAATAGGCATCGCTCAGCCATAACCGTTCGCAGGACATCACCCCGCAACGCAACCCATCACGCCATGACCCGTCGCCTCCTTCCCCTTTGTGCCAGCCTGCTTCTCGCCGCCGCTTCGTCCTTCGCCGCCGCTCCGACGCGCGACGCCGCGATGGAGGCCAAAATCGAAAAACTGCTCTCGCAAATGACGCTCGAGGAAAAACTCGGGCAAATGAGCCAGCACCACTACGAAGTGAAACCCGGCGTCACCCTCGCCTCCATGCAAGATGCCGCGCGGCAAGGCAAGGTCGGCTCCTTCCTCAACCCCGACTCCGCCGAAACCGTCAACATGCTTCAACGCCTCGCCGTTGAAGAGAGTCGCCTAAAAATCCCGCTCATCTTCGGCCTCGATGTGATCCACGGCTACCGCACCCTCTTCCCCATCCCGCTCGGCCAATCGTGCAGTTGGAATCCCGAACTCATCCAGGCCGCCGCGCGCGTCGCCGCCAGCGAAGCCTCCACCGCCGGCATCCGTTGGACCTTCGCGCCTATGCTCGATATCAGCCACGACCCGCGCTGGGGCCGCGTCGCCGAAACCCTCGGCGAAGATCCTTTTCTCACCTCACGCCTCGGTGCCGCCATGGTGCGCGGCTTCCAAGGCGAAAACCTCGCTGATCCGCAAAGCCTCGCCGCCTGCGCCAAACACTACGTCGGCTACGGTGCCGCCGAGGGCGGTCGCGACTACAACACCACGCTCATCCCCGAACCCGAACTACGCAATACCTACCTACCGTCCTTCCGCGCCGCCCGCGAAGCCGGCGTGCAAACCTTCATGAGCGCCTTCAACGACCTCAACGGCGTGCCCACCTCCGGCAACGCCTTCACCCTGCGCAAAATCCTCCGCGACGGATGGGCCTTCGACGGCTTCGTCGTCAGCGACTGGAAATCCGTCGTCGAACTCATCCCCCACGGCTACGCCGCCGACGAACGCGACGCCGCCCGCCTCGGCATCAACGCCGGCGTCGACATGGAAATGGTCTCCACCACCTACCGAGAAAACGGCGAAGCCCTCCTGCGCGACGGCGCGATCACGCAGGCCATGATCGACGACGCCGTGCGCCGCATCCTCCGTGTGAAATTCCATCTCGGCCTCTTTGAAAACCCTTACACCGACACCTCGCGCAAACCCGTTTATCTCACCAAAGAAAGCCTCCACGTCGCCAGCGAACTCGCCACCCAAAGCATCGTGCTGCTCAAAAACGACCACAACACGCTCCCGCTTTCACCCGACACTAAAACCATCGCCCTCCTCGGCCCGCTCGCCGACAGCGCACTCGACATGCGCGGCTGCTGGTCCTGCGCCGGCGAGGCCAAAGAGTGCCGCACGCTGTATTCAGTTTTCAAAGACTACGTCAGCCCAAAAACCCGCGTACTCTTTGCCCCCGGGCTGCCCAGCGCCACCAGCCTCGCCACCGCCGGCATCGCCGCTGCCGTAAAAGCCGCCCGCAAGGCCGACGTCGTCGTCCTCTGCGTCGGCGAGGGCCACGATCTTTCCGGCGAAGCCCGTTGCCGCGCCTTCCTCGACCTACCCGGCGCGCAGCAGCAACTCGTCGACGCCGTCGCCGCCACCGGAAAACCGCTCGTGCTCGTCGTCTTCGGTGGCCGCCCGATCACCTTCGCCCGCGCCGCTGACGCCGCGCAATCCGTCCTCTTCGCCTGGCATCCCGGCACCATGGCCGGCCCCGCCCTCGCCGACCTCTTATTCGGCCGCGCCACCCCGTCCGGAAAGCTCACCATGACCTTCCCCCGAACCGTTGGCCAGATACCGATCTACTATAATCATAAAAACACCGGACGCCCGACCGACTTCACCGAAGAAAAACGCGGCATCCCCGTCGGCACTCCGCAAAACACCGAGGGCTACTATTCACGCTACCTCGATGTACACTCGACGCCCGCCTACCCCTTCGGCTACGGCCTCTCCTACACGACCTTCGCCTACTCCAGCCTCAAACTTGGTGGCCCCAACGAAAATGGCACGTGCACCATCACCGCCACATTGACCAACACCGGCTCGCGCGACGGCGTGGAAATCGTCCAACTCTACACCCATCAATTCACCGGCAGCCTCACGCGCCCAGTCAAAGAACTGAAAGGCTTCCAGCGCATCGCGCTCAAAACAAGTGAAAGCAAAACCGTCACCTTTGCGCTACCGAAACAATCGCTTGGTTACTACAACGGCGAAAACCGCTTCGTGATCGAACCCGGCCGCTTTGAACTCTGGCTCGGCGGAAGCTCCGAAACCGGCCTGCACACCGAGTTCACGCTAAAGCCCTAAAGAACGAAGCTGGGCCGAACCGATTTTGAACACCAAGAACGCAAAGAAACAACCACCGACCACAAACCTTTGAGTTTACCCCATTCAGCTAGTTCCATCGATACTGGAAGGCAATTTATTAAGCCCAATGAAAACCTTCGGCGCTCTGCGCCTCTGCGAGCGTAATTGATTGCAATCGAAAAAACTGAATCTCTCGCAGAGCCGCAGAGCAGTGTTCGGTACATGAAACAGAACGTAAGTTTTACCAGGTTGGATGCGCAAGCCATCTGCCCGTAGCGACAAGTAGGGTTTCGCTCCATAGCGGCCGTTCAATTTAAGAGGCATCGTAAACAGGCAACCCAAAGTCAGCCTAACGCCCGCACGCGCGGGTGCTCGGCCACACGTAAACGATCAACCCTCCTACTCAATTCTATGAACAAAAATTTCTCCACGCCGACACATACGGACATCGGACAACGCGCTCAGAAAATCTGGCAGGATTGTCACTGTCCCCAAGGGCGAGATTTGGAAATTTGGCTCGAAGCCGAGGGACAGCTCTCGGGCGAGGCCAACACCACGACTCATGATAGCGAGCAACAAACCGAGGCCGAACGCATAAAGTCAGAAACAGCGGCAGAAAGCGTGGTCGAGTTTGCTATCTCCCCCGCATCGCCGGACGAAGACGCGGTGCAGGCTGCGCTGCAAACAACCGAAGCGAGGTCACCCAAATATCCGCATAAAACGGCATCGAAAAACAAACCACCAGAAACAGGTAAACCGCTCTGGAACAAACCGCATTCCTCCTAAACCCGGCTAAAAACGCCCACCACCCGCTGCACGTGCTTCCAGCACACCGACTCCGCTCATCTCTTCGGCGGAGCCGGGTGTTGCTCCTTTTCCTGATCGTCATCGTCTATATAAAATCGATGCAAGATCCGATGAAATAGGGGCAAGAGCAAAAACCCAACCGCTGCCCCCTCGCAACAAAGGCGTATTCGCCGCAAAAATCTCGCCAGCCAAGCTCTCAACCAAGCAGCTTCTCGTAGGCGGTGGCGTCGAGCAAATTCGCGGGACTGAGCGGATCGGCGAGCTTCAACTTGAGTATCCAACCACTCTCATAAGGATTCTGATTCACGGTCTCAGGCGCGGAATCGAGGGCGCTATTCACTTCCATGACAGTGCCCGCGACCGGCAGGTAAAGATCGGAGGCCGCCTTAACCGACTCAACCACACCAAAGACCTCGCCCGCCTTTAGGCTAGCGCCGACTTTGGGCAATTGCACATACGTGATGTCGCCCAAGCTCGCCTGCGCGTAATCGGTGATACCGACGAGCGCCGTGCCATCGCCCGCGGGATTCAGCCATTCGTGTGATTTGACGTAGCGGAGATCGGAAGGGACGCTGCTCATGACGTTTTTTTGAGTTCGATGAAGGGAGGCTTGATCAGGGTGAGAGGGATTTTTGCGCCGCGAATGTCGACCGCCAATTTACGCACCACGGTGGAGGTGCCGACAATAGCCGAACCAATCGCCTCATTTAGCACGGGCGACAACGTGCCCGACAAGACGGAGCCCACGGTCGATTCGCCGGCGTCAGTCACATGCGCGCCCGCGCGCACGATGCGGCGGTCGCCGGTTTTAAAAAACACGACATGACGCACAGAACCGATCTTGGCCTCATGCGCGAGCGCCTCGCTACCGATGAAACCGCCAGCCTTGTCGAGCTTGACCGTCCAGCCGAGGCCCGCGGTCAACGGAGAAATCTCTTCGCTCAACTCGTGCCCATAAAGTGGATACCCTGCCTCCAGCCGCAGGCTGTCGCGCGCGCCGAGTCCGGCCAGCTCCAGCCCGTGCGGAGCGCCTGCTTCGAGCAGCGCCTTGGCCAGTCGCTCGGCGTCCGCCGCCGGGTGGTAAAGCTCGAAACCATCTTCACCGGTGTAGCCCGTGCGACTGAGCAGGCACTGCACGCCGGCGACTTCGCCCTCGGTAAAATGATAGTACTTGATCGCGTCGAGCTTCACGCCGGTGAGCGATTGCACGATGGCGACGGCCTTCGGGCCCTGCACAGCGAGCAGCGCGTAATCGGCAGAACGATCAGTGATCGTCACGTTAAAGGCCTTCGCCTGCTCGCGAATCCAAGCAAGATCCTTGTCAATATTGCCCGCGTTAATGCAGAGAAAATAGTCGTTCGCGCCGCGCATGTAGACGAGCAGATCGTCCACCACACCGCCATTTGCGTAGCACATCGGCGAATACAGCACGCGCCCGGGGAAGAGTTTCGCGACGTCATTGGTCACGAGGCGATTTAAGAACTTCAGCGCCTCAGGCCCGCGCACATCGACTTCGCCCATGTGGCTAACGTCGAAAAGTCCAGCGGCGCGGCGCACGGCCTTGTGCTCCTCTAGAATACTCCGGTACTGCACCGGCATCTCCCAGCCGGCAAAATCTACAATACGTCCGCCATGAGCGACGTGGAAGGCGTGGAGCGGTGTGCGTTTCAGGCTCATCGAATCCAATACGGGCCAGCCTCGCATCCGGAGCAAGGAACTTTTGCGGAAGTAGCGCCCCACTTTAGATTCGTAAACCCGCCACAACCCTTAAACTGCGCGCATGCTCTGGTTTATTTTGGCGATCTCGCTCACCCTCGCCGTCGTATTTATCTGCTCGATGATCGAAGCCATGGTTTTCAGCACCACCATCGCTGAAATCGAAGCCCTCAAACGCTCCCTGCCACGTATCGGCGGACTGCTCGAATCGATGAAGCTGAACATGGACGAAACCATCTCGACCATTCTCACCGTCAACACCATCGCCACCGCCCTCGGTTCCGCCGTGATCGGCGCCATCGGAGCGCACCTCTTTCCCGAGCGCCTCCTCGCCATCGTGATGATCGGCTACGGGGCAACGCTACTCATCCTCGCCGAAGTAATCCCCAAAACCATCGGTGTCGTCTCTCGCAAAACCTTGCAGCCTTCGCTCACCTACCCGCTCTGGCTCATGTGCCGCACCCTGCGTCCAGTGACCTACCTGTGCAACCTCGTCGTACGCCTCGTCATCACAAAACCAGTCGAAACCGAGAAATCCGACGAGGAAATCATCCTGCTCGCCGAACGCGGAGCGCTTCAAGGCACGCTCTCCAAAAGCGAATCCAACATCATCACCAACGCCCTCTCGCTCGACGATGTGCGCGTGAGCGAGCTCATGACGCCCCGCACCGTCGTCACCGCGCTCAAAAACCATTCCACCGTGGGCGAAATTTTCCGCGAATTCCCCAACATCCCCTTCGCCCGCATTCCTGTTTACGGGAAAAGTATCGACGACATCGTCGGCCTTGTCCGCCGTCGCGATCTACTCAAAGCCAAGGCCAACGACCTCGATTTCGAACTCATCGAAAAGCTGATGCAGGAGATCAACTTCATCCCCGAAACCGTCACTGCCGCCAACGCCCTGCAGGTCTTCCTCAAAACCCAGCAGCAACTGCTCGTCGTCGTCGACGAATTCGGTGCCACCGCCGGCGTCATCACCATGGAGGACGTGATGGAACACCTCCTCGGTCGCGAGATTTTCGAGAAAGACGACGTCGCCGTCGACATGCGCGAACTCGCCCGCGCCAAGCTGCAAAAACAAAACCGCAACCGCCGCCACGGCGACACCGGTAGCACGCCGCACGGCAAAAGCTAAACCAACGCCTAGCACCACGACACCCGTCAGTTTTTCTCTTCGCATGACTCTCCTCGCCTACTGGCAGCACAGCCTCAGTCCCTTCGTGCCCCACCTGCAATTCACCGAAAACATCGGTGTGCGTTGGTACGGCCTCGCCTACGTGCTCGGCTTCGTCGGCGGCGCCTGGTTTTTCCAGCGCAGCGCTAAAGCCGGACGTTCACTGCTGGCCGCGGACAAAGCTTGGGACTTCATTGTCGTCCTTGTCGCTGGCGTGATGATCGGCGGACGGCTCGGCTCCTTCGTTTTTTATCATCTCGGCGACCTACTCCACGATCCGCTCAGCCTCTTTCGTGTCTGGGAGGGCGGCATGGCCAGCCACGGCGGCTTCATCGGGCTGGCGATTGCCCTTTGGTGGTATGCGCGCCGTCAGCGTCTCCCCTTTCTCCACCTCACCGATCTCACCGTCGCCATCGGACCGCTCGGCCTGATGCTCGGCCGCATCGCCAACTTCATCAACGGCGAGCTCTGGGGCAAACCCGCCGACGTGCCGTGGGCCGTCCTTTTTCCACAAAGCCCCTGGCCGCTCGTGCCGCGTCATCCCTCGCAGCTCTACGAGGCCGCGCTCGAAGGCGCGCTGCTGCTCGCCTGCACGCAAGCCTGTTTCTGGCGCAGCACTTTTGTACGCAGGCACCCAGGCCGCCTCACCGGCGTGTTTCTCGTCGGCTATGCGCTTGTGCGGATCTTCTGCGAACTGTTTCGCGAACCCGATGCCGAGCTCATCCTCGGCCTCAGCCGCGGCACGTTCTATTCGGTTTTCATGCTTCTAGCCGGTATTGCTTGGTTGTTGGTCGTTCGCCGAAATCCTCCCGTGGTAATCAAGTCCCCGGCGGCTCTGTCCTCCACCGCACGCTCCTGCGCGACGGGCCACCGAAATGACATGAAGGCTTGATTCCCGTCGCAGAGCTGTTCATCTGATAGGCTATCTCAAGATAGCCTCTATGCTCACTGAACGCCAAGAATCGATTTTGGATTTTGTCCGCGAATACCAGCGGGCTCAAGGCACCGCGCCCTCCACCCGCGAAGTTGCCCGTCACTTTGACTGTGCACAGCCGACCGCACTCAAACACCTGCAAGTCCTCGCTCGCAAAGAGGAGCTGGAAAAACTCGCCGACGGGAAATGGGGCTTCAAAGGCACGATCACTCAGCCTCATCTTTTTGAAGCTCCCATCTACGGTGCGATTCCCGCCGGACTGCCTGCGATGCAGGTACAAGATCCGGAAGAAATGATCACGATTGATCCGGCGATGTTTGGCCTGAGCAAACCTCATCCCGGACAGTTTTGGTTTTTGCGCGTGATGGGTGACTCGATGATCGGCGCGCATATTTGCCCCGGCGATCTTGTCGCCTTGATGCGGCGAGATCCCAAACCAGGCGACATCATCGCCGCTTTGGTTGATGAAACAACGACCACCCTAAAGCGACTGGTGAAAGAAGGAGGCCGCCTGCTCCTGCGGGCCGAAAACCCACGTTACGCCGACATCGTGCCCAAACACTTCGAAAGCCAAGGCGTCGTCGTCGGCATCCTGCGTCGAAGCATATCCTGATCCGCCACCCGCATCGGCTCGCCCGATCAGTCAGAAAAACCGCAATTAGAACGACCAAGAATAGAAGAAACAAAGGATGCAGGCCGTGAGGTGGAGGAATCGTTGACCGTGATGGATGCAATTGAGCCAAAACGCTCCCCGTAGCTAATTATTACCCTTCGCTTCTTCGCAGTTCAAATCCAACGGCGGGATCGAAGATCAAATCTCTATTTCCAAATCAGCTCTAAAAAGCTCTAAAATGGCGGGCGCGAACGTAACGGCAAAGTTCGCAAGGCGTCGCAAAAACGGTGGAGTTTTTCGGCGCTTTTAATCCCAGGGACACTTTCGACGCCGCTATTCACGTCCACGGTACTGGCGCCCGTCGCAGCGAGTGCGGCGAGGATATTGTCTGGAGCCAAACCACCGGCCAGAATCCAGTTCAGCCTCGCATACTCCGTTTTCATCCGGGCAAAGGCCGACCAATCGCCTGCTTGGCCGCTGCCGCCAAAAGAATCGGCCCGGTAGGTATCCAAGAGAAACGTGTTGGCGAGGGCGAAGAGCGCGGGCTCGATCGTTGCTCTTTGCGGCAGGCGCGGGGCGAGCCAGAGTTTTTCCGGCGTCACGGCCGCGGACCACGCTTCGACGCAGGACCGGGGCGTTTCCTGCGGAAAATGAAACTGAAAGCAATCAAAGCCTGCGTCTTTTAGCCGTGCCACTTCCTGCGCGGTCGGCTCCACCGCCACCGCCACCTTTGGCTTGAGCGGCAGGTGCGCCGACATCGAGCGATACGTTTCCAACGACACGTAGCGCGGCGATTTCGGATAAAAGATGAACCCAAGATAATCGGCGCCGCATTCGGCCGCCAGCACCGCATCCACTTGTGAGGTGAGGCCGCAGACTTTGAAGCGCACGCCGTTGATCATGGTGAATTCACTCTAAAAAGGACGATCTTGCAAACCGCAACCAGTACGAACGATCCGAGGCACAGCGCCTCGGACTGCGCGAGCAAGCTCGCGGCCTACGAAAGATCGTCTTTTTCGGCTGCCCATCTGGAAAATTAAAACTGGTTCACCGCGGCGATAACGTGATCGACTTGGGCATCGGTCAGTTCGGGGAAGATCGGCAGGCTGACCACCGTGGCGCAGGCATTTTCCGCAACAGGTAGCGAGCCGACTCCGTAACCGAGGTCGGCGTAGCATTTCTGCTGGTGGAGCGGCACAGGATAAATCAGGTCGGTGCCGACTTCGTGTTTATTGAGGTGTTCGCGCAGCGCGTCGCGGCGTGGGTGGCGAATCGTGAACTGGTGAAACACGCTCTGGCCGTAGTCGGGCTGCGCAGGCAGGATCGTATCGGCAAGTTTGATACCGGCGAGATAACGCTGCGCGATGGCCTGACGTCGGGTGTTCCAGCCGGCAAGATGAGGGAGCTTCACATTGAGCAAGGCGCCTTGAAAACCGTCCATCCGGAAGTTGCCGCCGACAATGTCATGATAGTAGCGGCGGTCCGAACCATGCACGCGGATGTGGCGGGCCGTGGTGAACACGTCGTCGCGGCGCGAAACCAGCGCCCCACTCTCGCCGCAACCGCCGAGGTTTTTCGTCGGATAAAAGCTGAACGTGCCGACATCGCCAATGGCGCCGACAGGCGTGCCTTTGTAGCGGGCGCCGACGGCCTGCGCGCAATCTTCGATCACGAACAGGTTGTGCTTCTTCGCCACCGCCATGATTTCGTCCATACGGGCGGGTTGGCCAAAAAGGTGCACGACCACGATGCCTTTGGTGCGAGGCGTGATGGCGGCTTCGAGTTTCGCGGGATCAAGATTGAATGTGCCCTCCTCGACATCGACAAACTTAGGCGTCGCCCGCACGTAGCTGATACCCCAAGCCGACGAGATAAAGGTGAAGGGCGGCACGATCACTTCGTCGCCGGGGCCGAAGCCAGCAATCATACAGGCGATATGGAGCGGTGAGCTGCCGCTGTTGTAGCCGAGCGCGCGTGGATAACCGAGCGAGGCCGCGAAGTTTTTCTCAAAGTCCTCCACATCTTTCCCGAGGCAAAAACGGTTGCCGTCATAGGTCGCGGTCAGTGCGGCGAGCGCTTGTTCGCGAAGGGCTTTATGCTGCAACGAGAGATCGAGAAACGGGACTTTCATGGCTTGCCTGTTATCTTCGCTCCATTTTACCCGGAAGGGAAAGGCTCATTTCTCTTCCGGCAAAAAAAGGGAGCGGCGCGTTCTACCGCCCGCCCCCTGATCAAACACACACTAACTACCAGACACAGATATTTCGAGTTCAGCGATCACGTAGGAACGTAGCCAAGTAGGGGCGTCGACGCTGTCAGGAGTGATCGCATCGATTTCGTAGATGAAATTCACAAACTGCCGCGCGGCTTCTTCGGCGGAGAGCGTTTCCGGGATGTGCGCGGCGGCGCGAGAGGCCTGTTCCAATTCACGCAATAACGACCAGACCGCAGTAACGGCCGGCGCGTTCTTCACGGGGTGCATGCTCCGCATGAGGATGCTTCGCACGTGATCGCTAAAAATCTCCGCTTTTGTTTTCATCTATAGGCTCCTCTCTTTGGACTTTAGGGGTTCAATAAGTAACTGTCGCACGGTCCCACACTGGCTCCCGCGGACTGAGGTTTTTACCCTAGTCCCGCACCCTTTCTCGGCAAGCAAATGCATCGCACTTAGGAACAATATTATCATATAAATGCTCTGCAATACCGTAACTTATGTAAACCCGTACGCAAAAATAGGGTAATTGCCATAAACACAAAAGGGAAAGCCATGACGATGCCGTGCTTCCGTCCATGAGCTTGCAAAAACGAGGCTTATTTCAGCATCCGCAGTCGCCGATTCTTTAAGGGGAATTGCAGCGTCACCAGCGTGCCCACGCCTTCCTTGCTCTCGATGCCGACCTGGCCGCCGTGTTCGCGCATGATGCGCTGCACGATCATCAGCCCGAGTCCGTGGCCGCCCTGCTTGGTGGTGTGATAAGGTTGGAAAAGCCGCACGAGATCTTCCTGTTTGATACCCGCGCCGGTGTCACCGAAGAGCAAATACACGTTATCGTCGTCGGCGCGGGTCTTGATGCGCAGGCAACCGCCGGACTGCATGGCTTCGAGCGCGTTTTTGATGAGGTTGAAAAAGACTTGTTTCACCTGATTTCGGTCGGCCTTCACCACAGGCAAATCCGCCGGTGTCTCCACCTCCACAGTGATGCCGCGGTCCGCGATTTCCTGCTGTTGAAAACGCAGGACTTCATCGAGCACCTCGGCGAGGTGGGTGTCGGCGAGGTCGGGCGGTTGCGGGCGGATCGCGTTGAGAAAATTCGAGATGATCCCGTCGAGCCGCCGCACTTCCTCCTGACAGACGCGGATCGAGTCATCCATCGCGGCCATTTCCTTGGTTGGCGCGGCCTTCAGTTTTTTCAAACGCCGCTCGATGAGTTGCAGGTGAATCGTGAGCGAATTGAGCGGGTTGCCCAATTCGTGCGCCACACCCGCCGCAAGCAGGAGGACCGACGAGGTGCGCTCGTTTTCGATGCGTTCCTCGGTGGTCTGTTTGTCTCGGGTGATGTCGCTCAGGATGACGGCAAATCGCCGCGTCGCGCCCGCACCCTCTTGCTGAAACGGCACCATATACAGCCGCACCGAACGCGGTTCCGGGTAGGAAAGTTCGATCTCGCGCGCCACCACCGGAAGCGATGGAGCGGTGTCGTCGAGCGCGTTTTCGAGTGAGGGACGCAGCCCTGGAACCAGCCGCCAGAGAATCGCGCCGCTTAATTCGTCCTCGCGCAGGCCGATAATACGGTGAGCAGCATGATTTGCATATTCGATTTCCCCCTTTGCGCTGATCACCAGCACGCCCTCTTGGAGCGTATTGAAAATATTTTCGAACAACCCGCGTTCACGCGCGAGCCGTTGCACAAGGTTGGTCAGATTGACCGTATCCAGCGTGTCGAGACGGCCAAGCACGCGATCCAACGAGGTATGTTTTTTCACGGCCATGCGAAAAGGAAAAGCAAACCGTCCGCACGTTGCAACTCGGAGACTCGCCGGGTCAAAAAAACCACCAGCCTACAGCAAGGCTTGTGACTCAACGCCAGTCCGACCATTTCTAAATTATGAAGCTAGAGCGTATCGGCATTCTCACGGGCGGCGGCGATTGCCCCGGCCTCAACGCAGTCATCCGCGCCGTGGTTAAATCCGCGTCACGCCTCGGCTGGGAAACCCTCGGTTTCCGCGGCGGCTTCGAGGGGCTGCTCTCGCCCGTCTCCTACCATGCGCTCGATCACCGCGAAATGGGCGCGCTGCTCACCGCGGGCGGCACCGTGCTCGGCACGACCAATCGCGGCCGTTTCTCCGCCAAAACTGGCCACGGCCAGAAAGCGGAAATCCCCCGCGAAATCCTCGATGAAGCCAAACGAAATTTCGACGCGCTCGACCTGCGCGGACTCATCTGCGTCGGTGGCGACGGTTCGCTCACCATCGCCCAGGCACTCTACGAACACGGCATCCCCGTCGTTGGCGTGCCCAAAACCATCGACAACGACCTAGAGGCCACGACGATCACCTTCGGCTTCGACTCCGCCGTGGCCTGTGCGACCGACGCACTCGACCGCCTCCACACCACCGCCGCCAGCCACAACCGCGTCATGGTGCTCGAAGTCATGGGCCGCTACGCCGGCTGGATCGCCGCGCACTCAGGCATCGCTGGAGGTGGCGACATTATTTTAATCCCGGAAATCCCGTTCAACTACGACTCCATCTGCCGCAAAATCGCCGAGCGCGAGGCCATGGGGAGGCTCTTCACGCTCATCGTCGTCGCGGAAGGCGCGCGCGCCCAAGGCGGCGATTTTGTTGCCAAAGAATCTTCCGCCAAAGACCACGAGATGCGCCTCGGCGGCATCGGTGCCGTCGTCGCCGATGAAGTCAGCCGACGCACCGGCAAAGAAACGCGCGTCGTCGTGCTCGGCCATCTACAACGCGGTGGAGGCCCAACCACCTTCGATCGGCTACTCTGCACGCGCTTCGGCGTAAAAGCCGTTCAGCTCATACAAGAGGGGAAATTTGGATACATGGCCGCCTCGCGCCCGCCCGACACCGTCGCGGTGAAAATCACCGAAGCCATCGGTCGCCTGCGCACCGTACCGCCCGACGGCGACATCATCCACACCGCGCGCGCCCTCGGCATCTCCTTCGGCGCAGACTGAGCGAGACGGCGCAGCTACTCTATTTTTTATCCCCGCGCCACCAAGACATGCGCGGCCTGACGCAGCACGTCGCTCTTCGATTTTTTCTGCGCGCTAGCGAGGGCGTTGAGCCGCACCACCTCCGCCTGACTAAGCACCGTCAGACGATCACTGCCATCGCGGTCCACCCATTTGACTTGGTGCGTTTTTTGGCGTGAAGCCTTCACCAAATCGCGTAAAAAGGCCTGATCTTCCGTGTCGTTTTCCATAGACGACAGTCTGTGACCGCCGCGCTTAGCAAGGTCAAGGCAACCGCCAGCTCCGACGGGCAAGCGAAGCCATTGATCATTGCCTACCATAAACTTGGCCAGTATTGCCGCCTTCAAGTGAACGTGAGCGCCAGAAACACGCTATTCACGCCCTTTATGGAGACCACATCCGGACGCAGTGATAAGCTTATACCATCCATAAGTTTTATTTTCACGTCGCACCTTGACAGATGCAAAAGTACAAAAGGGAACGATGCCAGTTCTGTTAGGTCATCAGCCCTAGCACCACGGCCTCGTTCAAAGAAAAGTGCAGTGGAAACACTCAACAATGAAAGCAGTTATGGCTACTCAGACGAAATCCCATCGTAAGTATGCAGCGTCGGACGAAACCGATTCTAACGAATCCTCCGCTCCAGTCGCGGTGATCACCACCCCGATCGACGCGCCTCCGTCCTTTCTCGAGAAAAACGAGCCCGCGCCCGCCGAGCAGGCCGCTCCGCTCGAACGCAGCAACCTCCAGCTCTATCTCCAGGAGATCGGCAAAACTGCCCTCCTCACGCCCAAGGAAGAGGTCCAACTCGCCCGACGCATCCGCAAAGGCGACAAGGCCGCTCGCGATCACATGATCTCGGCCAACCTCCGCCTCGTCGTCAAGATCGCCTACGACTACAAAGACTTTGGCCTGCCGCTGCTCGACCTCATCAGCGAGGGCAACATCGGTCTGATCAAAGCCGTCGAACGCTTCGACCCGCGCAAAGGAGGCAAACTCAGCACCTACGCCGCCTGGTGGATCAAACAATCCATCAAGCGCGCCCTCGCCAACCAGAGCAAAACCATCCGCCTGCCCGTCCACCTCGTGGACAAAATCTCCAAGATGCGCCGCACCGCCATGGCGCTCACCGAAGAACTCGGTCGCGAACCCACGGACGAAGAGTTGGCCATGGAGCTCCAGATCCCGACCAATAAAGTCGCGCACCTGAAGTCCGTCAGCACGCGCCCGGCCTCACTCGACGCGCCCATCGGCGAAGACGGCGACTCCTCGACCTTCGGTGAAATCGTCGGCGACGAAAACGCCGCCAGCCCCTTCGAATCGCTACGCGAGAGCAACCTCAACGCCGACATCAAAGCCATGGTTGATTCGCTCGAACCACGCGAAGCCGAGATCATCCGCCTGCGCTTCGGCCTCGAAGGCGCGAGCGAGCTCACCCTCGAAGAAGTCGGCCAAAAATTCAAAGTCACCCGCGAACGCGTCCGCCAGTTGCAAAACATCGCCCTCTCCAAAATTAGAAAGGCGATGGCGATCAACGATACTCAGCGCTCAGTGGAAGAGATCGAAATCGACGACCGCCAGCGTCAGCGCATGGAAATCATCCGTGAGTTCATCGAGTCCAAATCGAGAAAAACCGGGCGCAATTAACTCAGCTCCACCGAGGTGAAAAGCTCAGGCCGCCGCGTTTCTACCGGCGGCCTTTTTCGCGCCCAAGAAGCCGCCCCCCGCTCTCACTCCCACAACCACAACCCGGAGCCAAGAGTAACCTAATAGGTTACTCTTGGCTCGGAGGATTGCCCTCTCTTCACGAGGTTAATCACGCTGAAATACAATCAAATCACGCCTTCGCGAAGGATCTCCACGCGTTCCCTGGACCTAGCATCACGAAGCGACCGCCGCGTTTTCCCGCTTTCCTGACGAAGCGAATCCGCTCTTACTGCCCCGCGATGTCGCAGAGTTTTGCCCGCATCGTCTTCGCCCTGACCGTGGCTTTCTTCGCCACGTTCTTTCTGTGGCCGATTTTCCTGATCCTCAAGGAAGGCGTCGTCGACGCCAACGGCCACCTCACCGGTCGATATCTACTGGTTTTGGTCGAATCGCCGCTCTACCGCGGAGCGCTCGCCAACTCCTTTCTGCTCGCCTGCACCACGACCGCTCTCGCCTTTGCCCTCGCGCTGCCGCTGGCCTTCATCTCCGACCGTTTTCTTTTCCCGGCGAAAAACCTGCTCAGCTCGCTCGTCCTCGTGCCGATGATTCTACCGCCCTTCGTCGGCGCGATCGGCATCAAACAAATTTTCGGCCAATGCGGCGCGCTCAACGCCCTCATCGTCGCCCTAGGCCTCAAGCCACACGGCTGGACCTTCGACTGGTTTGCCGCAAACCAGTTTCTCGGCATCGCCATCGTTCAGGCGCTTTCGCTCTACCCGATTCTCTACCTCAACACCGTCGCCGCGCTCGCCAACGTCGACCCCGCCATGGAGGAAGCTGCCGAAAATCTCGGCTGCACCGGCTTGCGGCGCTTCCGCAAAATTACGCTCCCACTCATCCGCCCCGGCCTCTTCGCTGGCGGCACGATCGTCTTCATTTGGGCCTTCACCGAACTCGGCGTGCCACTCATTTTTGACTACCCACGCGTCGCCTCCGTCCAGATTTTCAATGGTCTGAAAGACATCGGCAGCACGCCCCTGCCCTACGCGCTCGTCACCGTCGTCCTCGCCAGCACCGTCCTGCTCTACGCGCTCGGCAAAGGCCTCTTCGGACAGCAAGGCCACGCCATGATGGCCAAGGCCACCAGCACCGGCGGCCCCCGTGCTACGTCGCGACGCACGGCGCTATTTTGCACGGCGCTTTTCTCCAGCGTCATCCTGCTCGCCGTGCTCCCGCACCTCGGCGTGATCCTCGTGGCCTTTGCCAACGACTGGTACGCCACCGTTGTGCCGAACCACTACACACTGGATAATTTTCGCCTCGCGCTCGGCCACGACCTCACCGTGCCGGCCATCGCCAACAGCCTTCGCTACGCCAGCCTCTCCACCGTGGTCGACCTCGTCCTCGGCCTCGCCATCGCCTACGTGATCGTGCGCACAAAATTCGCCGCGCGCCATCTGCTCGATTTCCTGGCGATGCTGCCGCTCGCCGTGCCGGGCATCGTGCTCGCCTTCGGCTATCTCGCCATGAGCGACGAAGACTCGTTCTTCGCGTTCATCAACCCGCGCAACAACCCCACGATCCTGCTCATTATCGCCTACTCCGTGCGCCGTCTGCCCTACGTTGTGCGCTCCGCCGTTGCCGGTTTCGAGCAGACCAGTGTGACCCTCGAAGAAGCCGCGCAAAACCTCGGCGCGTCGCCGCTCAAGGCCACCTACCGCGCCACCTTACCACTCATCACCGCCAATCTGATCGCAGGAGGACTGCTCGCATTTTGCTTCGCCATGCTCGAGGTGAGCGACTCGCTTATCCTCGCGCAAAAACAGGCGTTCTACCCGATCACAAAGGCCATCCTCTCGCTCTTCGAACTGCTCGGTGACGGCAAATTTATCGCCAGCGCACTCGGCGTGTGGGCCATGGTTTTCCTCGGCGTCGCCATCGTCAGCCTGAGTCTGCTGCTCGGCAAAAAACTCGGTGCCATCTTTCGCGCCTAAACCAGTCTCAATCGACATCCATCACCCGTGCCGCTCCTGCTTTTCGTTTCCCTCATCTGGGCTTTTTCCTTCGGCCTCATCAAAGGCCGGCTCGGCGCGCTCGACAGCTCCTTCATTTCCGCCACACGCCTCAGCCTCGCCTTCCTTGTTTTCCTGCCGTTTTTCCGTCTGCGCGGAATCACCCTTCGACTCGGCTTCACCCTCGCCGCCATCGGCGCGGTGCAGTTCGGCCTGATGTACCTGGCCTACAACGAAAGTTACCGCCACCTGCCCGCACATGAAGTCGCGCTGTTCACGCTGACCACACCGATCTTCGTCACGCTGCTAGCCGACGCGCTCGAACGCACCCTCCGGCTCCGCGCGCTGTTTGCTGCACTGCTCGCCATCGCCGGTGCCGCGGTCGTCGTGGCGAAACCAACACTACCTACAAGTGGATTGATTGGTTTTGGTTTGGTGCAGCTCGCCAACCTCGCCTTTGCCACCGGCCAAGTTTTCTACCGGCGCACGCGGCAGCAACATCCGTCGCTCAACGACCGGCAGGTCTTCGCCCTGCTCTACGCCGGAGCTGTGGCGGTTACGCTTCCGCTCTGCTTGGTCAAAACCGATTTCGCTACGCTCGCGCTCAACCAAAGCCAAATGCTCACGCTGCTCTACCTCGGCGTCATCGCCTCCGGTCTGTGTTTTTTCTGGTGGAATCTCGGCGCCACCAAAGTCAGCGCCGCCACGCTCGCCACGTTCAACAACGCCAAAGTCCCGCTCGGCGTCGCGTGCTCGCTTCTGTTTTTCAACGAAAGCGCCGATCTGCGCCGCCTGTTTCTCGGCGGCGCACTGCTCCTCGCCGCCATCGTGCTGGCGGAGAAAAAAGCGATTTAGATCACGTCGAGATCAGTGCGGGCGACGGATTCGAGCCGGGCCAGCGCGGCCTTGACGATCGCTTCGGTCGGCCCTTCCACGAGCAGGCGCAACTTCGCCTCAGTGCCAGAAAACCGAACCAAGACACGTCCGCAACCGCCCATTTCCGCCTCCAGCGCCTGAATCGCAATCGGCAGATGAGGCAGCGCCGCGAGTTCTTTTTTCTCGCGCACGCGCAGATTCAACGTGGCCTGCGGAAACTTCTTCATGCAACGGCGCAGCTGTGAGAGCGGTTGTCCCGTTTCCAGCATCACGCCGAGCACCTTCAGCGCTGCGACCAAGCCGTCGCCCGTCGGGGCAATATCCGAGCAGATAATATGGCCCGACGACTCACCGCCGAGCGTCGCGTGTTCGAGCATCATGCGCTCGATCACGTAGCGGTCGCCGACGTTGGTGCGCAACACGCGGCCACCCGCCTCGCGCAACGCCGAGTCGACACCGAGATTGCTCTGCACCGTCACGACGAGCGTCTTCTCCGCCAGCGTGCCTTGCTTGAGCGCATGCAGCGCGAGGATCGTCAGGATTTCGTCGCCGTCGAGCACCTGGCCGCGTTCGTCGCAAAGGATGCAACGGTCGCCGTCGCCATCGTGCGCGATGCCGAGACGCGCGCCAGTTTCGAGGACTTTGGCCGCGAGTTTTTCCGGGTGTTCGCTGCCAACGCCGTCGTTGATATTTCGACCATCGGGCGCGCCGCCCAGCGTCACGACTTCGGCGCCAAACGCACGCAGCGCGACCGGACTCGTCAGGCAGGTGGCACCATGTGCCGTATCGAGCACAATCTTCCAGCCTGCGAGCGCATTTACCGGTAGTAACTGCTTCACGTTGTCCAGATAAGACCGCAGCACGTCGAGATGGCGCGAGCGACTATAGATAATGCTCGGCTGTTCGGCGGGGATGAGTTGCTCAATCTCGGCTTCCTGTTCGTCGGAAAGCTTGATGCCACCCGAACCGAAAAATTTAATACCATTATCGCAGGCCGGATTATGCGAGGCGGTGATCATCACGCCCAACGTCGCGCACTCGCGCACGACCGCCGCTGCCACCGCTGGAGTGGGAACCACGCCGAGCACGGCTGACTCCACGCCGATCGAAGCCAGACCGGACGAGACCGCGTGCAACAAGCTTTGCCCCGACGCACGCGTATCGCGACCGAGCAGCACGCGCTGCACGCCCGTATGCGGCTGGCGCGATGCAAAGCGCGCCGCAGCGACTCCGAGCCGCTCCGCAAACGCTTCGTTAATGACTGGGCCGCCATAGAGACCGCGGACTCCGTCGGTGCCAAAATATTGTCGTTTCATAAGTGAAAAAACTCCTTGGTTGCAGCGATTTTTGCCTTCACCGCGCCGCCGAGCAGCAGCGCGCGCGCCTGTTCAACACCTTCGCGGATCGTGGCCGTCCGGCCGCAGATCCAAAACGCCACCGCGGCATTAAATACGATGGTTTCCACCAGCGCCGCCGGCCCACGCCCCACGATGACCGCCTCGGTGATCGCCAGATTCGTCGCGACATCGCCGCCCTTGAGCTCATCGAAATGCCCCTCGGACAAACCGTGGTCACCGGCACTCCACACGCCGTCGACCGAGCGCAACCGACCGATACCGCGCACGCGGTTTGGCGTCGTTGTAGTCAATTCGTCGATACCGTGATTCGCGCCGAGCACGCCATGCGCCGCGATGCCAGCCTGGGTGCCGAGCAGATGCAGTGCGTCCGCCAGCCGCGGCACCCACACCTCCGAGGAGACGCCGAGTAAAATATGCGCCGGACGCCCCGGATTGATGAGCGGCCCGAGGATATTAAAAATCGTGCGTTGGCCGATCACCGCGAGCGCCTTGCGCGCCGGGACGATGTGCTTGAACGCCGGATGATAAGCCGGAGCGAAGAAAAACGCGAAACCGAGTTGTTCCAGCGACGCCTGGATTTGTTTCGGGTCGGCCTCAAGATTCACCCCGAGCGCCGCGAGCAAATCCGCGCTGCCACACTTCGAGGTGATGCCACGGTTACCGTGCTTCATCACCGTGACGCCGCCTGCTGCGAGCGTGAACACCACCAGCGTAGAAATATTAAAACCACCCGCATGATCGCCGCCCGTGCCGACTACGTCGATCGCCTGCGCCGACCACTTGGCGACACCAGGGTCAATCGACAAAGCGCGGAACTCCCGCGCAAACGCCGTCACTTCAGCCGCTGTCGCGCCCTTGCCTTCCAACGCGTCCAAAAAGTCGATTTTCTCCGCATCCACGGTTTCGCCAGACGAGAGCGCCCTCGTCGCTGCGGAAATCTCAGCGGCGGCCAATTCGCATAGCCCCCTCAGGCGCTGTGTAAGCTCTACAAGTGCAGACATAAACGATCAGGGAAGGCAAAATTCCGGCACTTGGCAAAGCATAAACTGGACAGTCCCGCGGACATGTGGAAACAAGAGCCGCGTGTCGCGTCTATTTATTCTCCTCGTCTTACTCACTCTCGCCACCCGACCCGTTGCTTCTGCCGAGGCAACATCAACCACACCGCCCGCAGAAACGGTTTCAGTTGAAACAAAGCCAGCGGCCGAATTGAGCACCAGAGATGCAATCGTGCTAGGTGTGGTGGAAGGGCTCACGGAATATCTGCCCATATCCTCAACCGGCCACCTCATCATCGCCAATAGATTACTGGCATTGAATAAGGACCTTCCCCTGATCGACTCAAGCGGTGCACCGCTATGGTTTAAGAAGCCCTCGAACAAGCACCCCGAAGGAGAGCCGCTCACCCTGAAACTCGCGGCCGACACGTTTACCGTGGTCATTCAGTTCGGTGCTATCGCCGCCATCGCTTTCCTCTACTGGCGTCAGGTGCGCGCCATGCTGCTCGGGCTGCTCGGACGCGATGCGGCGGGACTGCGCTTGGTGCGCAATATCTTCGTCGCTTTCGTGCCTGCGGCCGGACTGGGATTTCTCCTGAGCAACTGGATCGAATCTCTGTTTTCCATTCAAGTCGTGGTAGCGGCGCTCGTGACCGGTGCCATCATTATGCTCTTTGCTGAAAGCTGGCGCAAAAAACAGCCCATTGGCCACGGCGACCGCGACCCCGCAGACATCTCGGTTCGCGAAGCACTCAGTATCGGCCTGCTGCAATGCCTCGCGCTCTGGCCCGGCATGAGCCGCTCGATGACCACGATTGTCGGTGGTTATTTTGTCGGTTTGAATCCCAAGCGCGCGGCGGAATTTAGTTTTCTCCTTGGACTGGTGACCTTGACCGCTGCAACCCTCTATAAGAGCGCGCGTTCCGGCGCGGCCATGCTCGCCGTCTTCGGCTGGTCGCACGTGCTACTCGGCTGCATCGTGGCGGCGCTCACGGCGGCGCTCTCGGTGAAATTTCTCGTCAACCACCTCTCGCGCCACGGACTCGCCGCCTTCGCCTACTATCGCATCCTCCTCGGCGGCGTGCTTAGCGTGCTGCTTATCGGCGGATATTTGTAAATAAATTTGCCCGCGCTGGCAGCATGGCAAATTCGTGAGCGTATAGCGCTTGACGCTGACATGCTCCGCCCTTTACTCGGTCACCTTTCAACTTGTCACATAGGCGTAACCAAACCACGCCACTGACACCTTAACACTTCCCACCATGGCCAATCCGAAACGTAAGCAATCCAAACGCCGCAGCGCCAACCGCCGCGCAGCCAACGCCTTCAAAGCTCCGCAAATCGCCACGGACCCGACCGACGGCAGTGCTTTCCGCCCGCATCACGTCAATCCGAATAACGGCATGTATCGCGGCCGTCAGGTGCTCAACGTCGAGGTCTAACCTCACGTTCTGAAAGTTCTCAACCATCCACCTGTGATGGTCTCCAGCAGCGGCGCAAGCACTCGGATCGCCGTCGATGCCATGGGCAGCGACATGGGTCCGGCCGAAATTGTCGAAGCCGTAAAACTTGCCCTAGGCGAGTTTACCGATCTACCACAGATCACTCTCGTGGGTGATCAGATGTTCTTGCGCCCCTTATTGTCCAGCGCCCGACTCTTGGATCATCCCAAGGTAGGGCTCTTTCACGCCTCCGAAGTCATCACGATGGAGGACAAGCCGCTGGTCGCGCTCAAACGCAAAAAAGACTCCTCCATGGTTCGCGCCATCGAGCTGGTCAAAGCGGGCGAAGCCGGCGCAGCCATCAGCTGCGGCAATACCGGCAGCCTCGTCGCCGCTGGTATTGTAAAACTGCGCACGCTGGACGGTATCGACCGTGCCGCTCTTGCGCCAGTTATCCCGCGCGCCAACGGGCATTTCATTCTCATCGATGCCGGCGCCAACCCCGAAGCCAAAGCCGAACACCTCGTGCACAATGCCATCCTCGGCACGCATTACTGCCGGATGGAACTCGGGGTCGAGCGTCCCCGCGTCGGACTGCTGACCATCGGCACGGAGGAAGGTAAAGGCAACGCCCTCATCGGCGAAACCCACGACTTGCTCAAGCGCATCGGCACGCTGATCAACTACGTCGGACCGGTCGAAGGCTTCCAAGTGTTCAAAGACGAAGTCGATGTGCTCGTTTGTGACGGTTTTGTCGGTAACATCTGTCTTAAGAGCTGGGAATCGCTCGTGAAATTTTTCAGCGCGGAAATGAAGTCCTTCATTTACGCCAACCCGCTCCGCATGATCGGCGGCAAACTCGCAAAAGGCGCCTTCCGCGATCTGAAGCATCGCATCGAACCCGAACGTTTTGGCGGTGCTCCCTTGCTCGGCCTGCGTGGTAATTTAATCAAAGCACATGGTTCGGCCAACCGCTACGCGTTGAAAAACGCCATCCGCGACGCCAGCATCATGATTAAGACCGACCTCAACCAACGCATTGAGGCAGATGTAGCCCGCGCCAACGAAGCCATCCGACAGATCTCGGCCTAAGCGCGGAGCTAAGCGGAAACCTTTTCACGCCTCCATGGCTTCTCCCACGATCGCAATCCTCGGCACCGGGTCCTACGTCCCGGCCAGAACCCTCACCAACGAAGAACTTTCCAAGCAGGTCGATACCTCTAACGAATGGATTTTGACCCGCACGGGAATCACGCAGCGGCGCATCGCCGCCGAAGGTGAAAACACCTCCGACCTCGCCACGCATGCCGCGCGCGCCGCTCTCGCGGATGCAGGATTGACCGCGGCGGACATCGATCTGCTCATCCTCGCGACGATCACCCCCGACCTGCCAATGCCGGCCTCGGCCACCATTGTTCAGCATAAACTCGGTATCGGTTCTCACGCCGCCTGTTTCGATTTAAACGCCGCCTGCTCCGGCTTCGTCTACGGCATCGACACCGCCAGCGCGATGCTCGCCTCCGGACGTTACCGCCACGCCTTGGTTATAGGAGCGGAAAAACTTTCCTCCGTGGTCGATTGGAAAGATCGCACCACCTGCGTGCTCTTCGGTGACGCCGCTGGAGCTATCGTGCTCGGACCGACTCGCGGCGACGGCGCGCGCATTATCGGCACCAAACTTTACAGCGAAGGCGGACAAGCCGAGCTCCTCTGCATCCCCGCCGGCGGCAGCGCACGTCCCGCCAGTGCTTCCACCACGGAAGCGGGTCAGCATTTCATCAAAATGAAAGGCCGTGAGATCTTCAAAGTCGCTGTGCGCGAGATGGAGGACGCCGTTGAGGAAATCCTGGAACAACACGCGCTTAGCCCTGATCAGATTGCTTGCGTGATTCCACATCAGGCCAACCTGCGCATCATCGAGGCGCTCTCAAAAAGTCTCAAAATTCCGCTCGATCGTTTTTTCATTAATGTCGACCGCTATGGCAACACTTCAGGTGCCTCCGTGCCTCTCGCCCTCGACGAAGCCCGTCGAACCGGTCGCGTACGCCGCGGCGACACCACCTTACTGGTGGCGTTTGGGGCGGGCTTGACCTACGGAGCAGCGCTGGTTCGCTGGTAAAAATTTCTCATGCCCCATCTTTTGCAAAACCGGTTAAGCTTCATCTCATTGCTATTGGCCTTTGCGTTCCTGCTCACGAGTCGCGCTAGCGCAGAGCTCGTCTGGACACCGCAAACGGGCTGGCAAACCGAGGGAGGCGTGTTCGCAGGCGGCAACAGCAGCAACGCCCAAAGCGCCCTTAAGTTCATGAACAAGGCCCGTGCCGCCGAAGAAAAAGACAGCGATGGCACAGCAATCAAATACTACAAACGCGTCACCAAGAAGTATCCAGATTCCGTCTACGCCGCTGAAGCCTTCTACCGCCTCGGGAAAATCCGCCTTGACCGCAAGCAATACAGCAAGGCCTTCGAAGCCCTCCAGGTCGTCGCCGTGCAGTATCCAAGCACCACCCACTTCGATGAAATCATTGGCTTACAATACCACATCGGCAGCTCCCTTCTCGATGGAGCACGCGGTCGTGTTTGGGGCATTTTCCCAGGGTTCCAGCACAGAGATAAAGGCATCGAATACCTTAAAACGACCATCTTTGAAGCACCTTACAGTGACTATTCGCCGATCGCGATGATGAGTGTGGCACGCGGTTACCAGTATTTCAAAGAAACCGCCGAGGCCATCGACGCCCTCGACCAGATGGTCAACAGCTTCCCTCAACATCCGCTCACCCCCGAAGCCTACCTCTACCTCGGCTTGGCGCACGCCTCGCTCGTCGAAGGCCCCTACTACGACCAGGCATCAACCCGCGACGCCATCACCTTCTACGAAGACTTCATGATCCTTTTCCCGAGCGACAACAACGTCGCCTCTGCGGAAAAAGGCCTCATCGACATGAAAAAAGTGCTCGCCGAGAGCAAAATGAAGATCGCCGATTTCTACTTCAAGCGCCGCTCCAACTACAAAGCCGCCCGCGTCTTCTACAACGAAGCGATCACCGTCTATCCCGACTCTGACATCGCCAAGCTCGCCCGCGAACGCCTGACCGAAGTGGATGCCGCCGTCGCAAAAAGCACCGAGCCGCAGCCCAAGAAAAAGCGCTTCTACTTCTTCTAATCAAAAGGGCGCTACGCCCTTTCCTTTGTTGTGATGCGTTTCCTCCTCCTGTTTTCCAGTCTGCTCACCGTTGCGCTCACCAGCGGCTGTGCGCATTACCAACTCGGCACCACCGGCAAACTGAGCTTTCACACACTTTATATCGCGCCCGTGGAAAACAAAGCCGCCCTACCCCAGTCCGTCGCCATCATCAGCGCTCAACTGCGCGAAGCCTTCCTCCGCGACGGACGTGTGACCATGGTCAACTCACCAGAGGAAGCCGACGCCACGCTCAGTGTCTCCCTCTCCCGCTTAGGCCGCGAAGTCACTTCGGCCCGCACGGACGACACCGGCCTCGCCCGTAAATTCAATCTTGACCTCACCGCGCTCTGCACGCTCCGCGACAACCGCAACAGCACGCTGATATTCGAAAAGCGCCCCGTCCTCGCCGAGCAACAGATTTTTACCACGGCCACCACGCAGCAGACGGACAGCCAACAACTCCAAGCCGAGTACCAAGCGCTCCCGCAACTCGCCGCCACGCTCGCCGATAAAATCACGCACACCACGCTCGACGTGTGGTGAACGAAAACCCGCGCCCGCGCACCTCCCAGCGTCTTCCATGCACGCGCCGATCCTAGCGCCTTCCCTTCTCGCCGGCGACCACGCCCGCCTTGCCGACAGCGCCTCCATCATCGAGCAACTCGGCATCCCCTGGGTCCACCTCGACATCATGGACGGCCATTTCGTGCCGAACCTGAGCTTTGGGCCACAGACCGTCGCCGCCCTGCGCAAAACCTCAAAGCTCTTCTTCGACACGCACCTCATGCTCGATGAGCCGCACCGCTACATCGAACCTTTCGCCAAGGCCGGGGCCAATCTCATCAGCATCCACATCGAGCCCGCCTACGACCACGCCGCCACCCTCGCGCGCATCCGCAGCCTCGGTTGCCAAAACGGCATCGTGCTCAACCCCGGCACACCCGCCGAGGCAATCAAACCGCTGCTCGCCCACGTCGATCTCGTGCTCGTCATGACCGTGCAACCAGGCTTTGGCGGACAAAGTTTCAAACACGACATGCTCGCCAAAATCGCCCAGCTCGACACTTGGCGCCACGAGCAAGGCCTCACGTTCCGCCTCGAAGTCGATGGCGGCGTCGATCTCTCTAACGTCGTCGATTGCCGCAAAGCTGGTGCCGACACCTTTGTCGCCGGCACCTCGTTTTTTGCCGCCCCCGACCGCGCTGCCTTCGTCGCCACGATGGCAAAACTCTAAAACCAGCCACCACCGGCTAAGGTTTCGCCCGGGCCAGCGCCTCGGCCTTCCGGTACTGCGCGCGGAAAAGTTCGCCCAACTCGCCGGCCAGCCTCAGCTGCTCCATTTTATCCTTGGCACCAAGCGCCTGCCTAATCCGGCCCGAGGCCGCCGCGTAATCGACCGCCGACAAATCCTGCAACACCGCCAGCGCGTCATCAGGCCTCCCCGCTGCGATGATCGCGCGCCACGCCTGCACTAGCTCGTCGTGCGTATCCAGAGCCATAACACGGATGATGAAACTCATTTCTCGAAACAACCCTCCCGTCCACGCCGCGCGATAAACCAGCTGCCCCTCAGCGTTGTAGGGATTTTCATCAGGATCGCTGCACCACGCTTTGAAATCGGCCTGCTGATAAAAATCCCGGCGCACCGGCAGTCTGCGCAAAGCAAAACGTTCCGGCCCGCCCGGCGTACCCGCCCGAAACGCCCATAGCTTTTGCCCGTCCATCGATAGCACATATTCAATGAAGGCCACGGCGACGTCCCGGTGCGGCGCGCCTCGAAAGAGTGCGATAGGATCGACCGAATTCACCGTGCCACCCACCGGCGTGACAAACGCCAACCGTTGCCTATCGGCACGCCGCCGGATCGCTTCTTCCTGCTGACGCCCGAGAAAATCGATACTGATACCCGCCGCCGAATCGCCCTGCGCAACGTCGATCGACACCTTTTGCGCCGAGTCCGTGAAGTACCGCGCGTTTGCACCGAACAACTGCAACAAGCGCAGCCCGGAGAGCCAGCCTTCGCGGATCGCTTGCGCCTCGTTTTGCTCCGCGTCTGCCTCCGGATGCGCAGCCTGCAAAGCGTGCCACCGTTTCTGCATTTGCTGCTGAATGATATTTTCGTACGCCTTGGCAACAGAACCGCTCTTGGTCGGGTCCGCCAGCGCCAGCTCACCGATCAAACGCGTATCCGCCAAATCATCCCAGCGGTGCACGCCATGACTGACACCGAGCCGAGCCAACGAATCGGAATTCGCGATAATTCCAAAATTACTCAGCGCCGTACCCACCCAAAGTCCGCGCACATCCCAGTAGGGTTCGCCTGAATACTCCCGCGGAATAACGCCCTCGCCGAACCAATCGGGACGCCGCTGTATAATTCCGCTGTTCACCAGCCGCCCCGCCTGCGCCTGCTTGATAAAATCCAGCGCGCCACCGCCAAAAAACAGATCGAGGCCACAGCTCACTTCCGACTGCAAAAATGCCTCCCGTGCCGTCTTTACTTCTGCTGACGCATCCGCTGGCAGCTTGTGATTTTTGTAGCCAGCCAGAATATCGTTGTCCCAGGGCTTCCCGAGCGCGTTCGTCCAGTGCCGAAGGAACGCCGTGTCATATTCGCCTTCGAGGTACCGCGAGATCTCGCTCGTGCCGCCGATCACGCGCCAGTCAACCTTCACGGTTTTGCCAGCTTTAGCCTGGTACCAAGCACTGAAGCCCCGCCCAAACTCGTAGCGCAAAGCCTCGTTGTGCGGCGTGATAATCACCACCGTCTCGTCAGCCGGCCCGGCGGCGGCCGGCTTCGTGCGAAAGATAAACGGCAGCGCCACCGTCACCACGATCACGAGGAGCAAGGGCAGTCGTTTAAGCATGGCCGTTGGTTCGACTCTGTCGCTCAATCGAGCAGCACGACGACATCATCCGGTTCGACCGTGGCGTGCAATTCGCTGCCCGACGGCGTGCCGAAAAAAAGCGGATTTAACTCCAATATCTTCAACTCCGCCGTCGCATCGGCGCTCGCGACGAAGCGATATTGCGCCACTTCACCTAGGTAAACGGACTCACCAATCCGCCCCGCGACGGAGTTCTGCGGTCCCGGCTCGCGGCCGAGTTTCCAGCATTCCGGACGGATCGAAAGCGTCACCGTCGCACCGACGCCAGGCGTCGACGTCGCGTCACCCAGCACACCCTCAAAAGGCCCCATCGCCGTCTCGACCGCCACGCGACCGTCGCGAATTTCACGCACCGTGCCTTGAATGAAATCCGTCTCTCCGATGAAATGAGCCACGCTCTTCCGCGTCGGGCGGCGGTACACCTCGCGTGGCGTACCCACTTGCAGGATACGTCCGCCGTCGAGAATCGCCATGCGATCAGCAATCGACAGCGCCTCCTTCTGGTCATGCGTGACGTACACCGTCGTGAGGTTGTAGCTTTTGCACACGCGGCGGATTTCCGCACGCATCTCCAAGCGCAGCTTCGCGTCGAGATTGGAGAGCGGTTCGTCGAGCAGCAGGCAACGCGGCCGAATAACCAGCGCCCGCGCCAGAGCCACGCGCTGTTGTTGGCCGCCCGAAAGCTGGTTGGGTTTGCGCCCGGCGTAGTCCTCCATGCGCACCGAGGCGAGCGCTTCGGCCACGCGCGTTTTCAACTCGGCCTTGGGCACGTGGCGTTCCTCGAGGCCAAAGGCGACGTTTTGCGCCACCGTCATGTGCGGCCAGAGCGCATAACTTTGAAACACCATGCCGGTGTTGCGCTTGTGCGGCGCGAGCTGCGAAACGTCTTCGTCGCCGAATAAGATGCGCCCCTGCTCCGGCAGGTAAAACCCTGCAATGCTGCGCAGTAACGTGGTTTTCCCGCAACCGCTGGGGCCGAGCAAAAAAAACAACTCTCCGGGCTCAATGGTGAGATCGAGCTCATGCAAGGCGGTCACTGCGCCGAATTTTTTGGTGAGCTTTTCAATCCGGATGGAAATCATCGCAGGGCGTCGGGCTGCCGCGAAGAAACATTCCGGCGGGCAGTCGAGTCAAAGGAATAAAAAACCGGTGGGGCCGGGAAGCTATTGCCTCATGGCCAGCGACCCTTAACGTTTACCCGATGCTCACCGTGAAGCCTGCCGCATCCGAACAAGCCGAAGACCTCGAAGCCATCTTGGTCAGTGAAACTGCGATCAAGCGCCGACTGAAGAAACTCGGCTCGGATATCGTCGCCGCTTACGGCAAGGAAGAGATCACAGTCATCACGATCATCAACGGCGCCATTTTCTTCACTGCGGATCTGCTGCGCCAGATTTCCAATCCCATTCGCCTCGATTGCATCCGCGTCTCCAGTTACCGCAACGACACCCGTTCGCGCGGGAAGCCGAATCTCCTCTACAGTCTCACGCTCGATATCACCAACCGGCATGTGCTGCTGATTGACGATATACTCGATACCGGCAAAACGCTCTCGGTGGTCGTCGAGCTCATCAAGAAACAACACCCGGCCAGCCTGCGCACCTGCGTGCTGCTCGATAAAAAAGGCCGGCGCGAAGTCGAGTTCGAGGCCGACTTCGTGGGCTTCCAAATTCCCGACCGCTTCGTCGTCGGCTACGGTCTCGATTTCGCCGAGCGTTATCGCAATCTGCCCTGCATCGGCATCCTTAAGCCGCAGCTGCAAAACCCACCCGAGTGGGCCTGAGCCTCCTGCGACGCGTATCTCGGCAGCGGCCCAGAGGGATCTTCTTTGCGCCCCTTCGCGGCCTTGGTGTTCAAACTTTGAATTCAGCTTCTGGGGCTGGCTAGACCAGCCCGGCCGCGCGGAAACTAAAATAGCCCAGCCCGACCGGATCGCGGCCAGGCCGGCCGATGATCACATGGTCGAGCAAGTCGATACCGACAACCTTCGCCGCCTCACGCAGCTGCCGCGTGACCCGGATGTCCTCCGCACTCGGCGCGGGATCGCCGCTCGGGTGGTTGTGCACGCAGATAATGCTGAGCGCACCTTCGCGAATCGCCTCGCGAAACACTTCGCGCGGATGCACGAGGCTGTTGGACGCCGTGCCGGAGGTGACCTCCACACACTTGAGCAGTCGGTGCTTTCGATTCAGGCATAAGACCCAAAGTTTCTCGATCTCCAGACCTGCCGCGATCGGCACAAAGTATGCCGCCACGGAATCCGCACTCTCCAACATCGGCGCTTCACCGCCCTGCTGACTGAGCACGCGTCGGGCGATTTCCATCACGGTGATCAACTGCAACGCCTTCACGCGGCCGATGCCTTTCAGTCGTTTAAAATCGGTTTCCTTCCACGCGATCAGTCCGGCGAGTGAACCAGCTTCCGAGATCAAACGCGTCGCAAGCGTGAGCACATCATGACCCTGCGTGCCGCTGCGCAGCAGCATCGCCAGCAACTCCGTGTCGCTCAGCGCGCCCGCGCCATGTTTCTCCAGCCGCTCCTGCGGACGCTCGCCCACGGCCAACTCCTTCAAGCGGTTTCCTGCGGGGTAAACAGTTTTTTCGCCCTCGTTCATACTCATCTGAAGTCACCAGCTTGGTGGTTTCACAACGGTTCAGCAACCCTTGTCCTCCGGCAAACGCAAAAAAAGGCCGGCATGGAGGCCGGCCTTGAGAAAAGTAAAATCAGGGAAACGCGTCGCGCTCAGTAATGTTTCACGTAGCCGTTGCGACGCAAGCGTTCGAGCCAGCGGTCCTGACTCTCGCGGGCCATCTGCTGCACGAGGGTGCGCTCGATGTCGTCGCGCACCTCGGTGATCGGCTGGATGCCAGCAAAACGACGATCTTCGACGTAAAGTAGAAACGCGCCTTCCGGCATAACAATCGGCTGGGTGCCTTCGCCCTTCGCGAGCTGGAAAAGCGGTTCGCTCAGTTCGGCCTTCAGGTCGGAGCGTTTCTGCCAGCCCCAGTCGCCACCCTTCGAGCGGCGCGTGTCCTGACTGACTTCCTTGGCGATATCTTCGAATTTTTCACCGGCTTTCAGGCGGGCAAGAACGTCGTTGGATTTGATCAGGAGAGCCTGATCGGTTTCGCCTTCTTCGCGGCGGAATTGAATGAGGCGCAGGTGCACGCCGTCTTCTTGGAAGAACTTGTCTTTATTTTCAGCGTAGTAGGTTTCGACCTTCACCGGGCTGACGATGCTCTGGCTCTTGCGCTGCTGCTGGCGCATGTAACCGTAAACCATGTCCTCTTCGACTTCGCGGCGGTATTCGCGCGTCGTCTTTCCGCGGCCGCGCAGGTAGGCGAGGAACTTCGAGCGGTCGTTGTCAAACTGCGTGATCATGATCTCGTCGATCTGATTATCGATGTAGCTCGCCGGAATCTGACGCTTCGGCTGGTCACCGTCTTTTTCCTTGTAGAACTCCTTCACGATCAGGACGCGGTCGATGAGGTTCTGCACGATGTCTTCCTGGAGCGCTTCGATCTTTTCGTTGAATTCCTTCTCACTGTGCGCGTCGCGCTGGAGCTGAGGAATCAGCGGGGTGATCTCGCGGCGGATGTCGTCGACGGTGATGATTTTAGCTTCGGCGACGGCGGCGATGCCGTTGGCAAAACGCAGCTCCAGATGATCAGCCGGCGGAGGCGTCGTCGGCGCAGCGGTCGGTGCCGGCGTTTGCGCGCGGACGGCAAAAGGCAACGCACAGGTGAAGCAAACGAGCGCCAAAGCGCGGGGGAACAGGCAGGAGCCGGACATCATGGGTTGGGCAGATTGATCAGGAACGAATTGATTTCACGCAAACGTAAAAGTGGCTTAGGAGCGGTCAACCTTGGAAACCGGGTGCCGACCATCACGAAATCGTCGCGTTGACTGGTGTTGCGAAGGCATTTGAGGCGGGACGATTCTGTTTCGACGGAAAGCAGGTTCCTTTGTTCCGCCCGAATGCGGATCTCGGTCACGAGCAGCAGCGCACGCACCTCGTCACCATATTTTCCGAAGCGGTCGCGCAGGTCGGCATCGATCTCCTTCAACTTCGCCGGTGAATCAGCCAGCGCGAGTTTCCGGTAGAAATCGATGCGCAGCCGCGTCTCCGAAAGATACGCCGCCGGGATGCGCGCCTGGATTTTCGCCACCTCGACCGCCCCGCTCGCCTCGTGCTCGGCGTCTTTCAGCGCAGTGTAACCGTCCTCGTAGCGCCGTCGCGCACCGGCATCAGGCGCACCTTCGCCGATGTAAACGAAATCCAATTTCACGCTAGCGCGAATAGAGGCCGCGGCTTTGTCGCCTTTCAACCGCGCGACCGACTGCCGCAACAGTTGGCAATAAAGTTCGAAGCCCACGCCGACGATATGCCCGCTCTGCTCCGCGCCGAGCAGGTTGCCCGCGCCGCGCAGTTCCAGATCGCGCATCGCGATGCGAAAACCCGCGCCGAGCTGGTTATGCGTGCGCAGGGCGTTAAGCCGCTGCCGGGCGATTTCGAGCAGGCGCGTATGCCGGTGCAGCAAGAGATACGCGTAAGCCTGATGCTTAAAACGGCCGACACGTCCGCGCAACTGATACAATTGCGAGAGACCAAAACGGTCCGCGCCTTCGATGATGATCGTGTTGCAGTTGGGAATATCCAGACCGCTCTCGATGATGGTCGTGCAGACGAGCACATGATATTTCCCCGCGACGAAATCCGTCATCATCTGCTCCAGCTCATGGTCGTCCATTTTGCCGTGACCAACCCCAATCGACAAGTCGGGCAACAACTGCCGCAGTCGCGCCGCGACAAGTTCGATCGTCTGCACGCGGTTGTGCAAATAAAACACCTGGCCGCCGCGGCGGATCTCGTGGCGCACGGCGTCGACCACGACTTTCTCCTCGTAGGTTTTGACGATGGTCTGGATCGGATGGCGGTTGGTCGGCGCGGTCTCGATCACGCTCATGTCGCGCGCGCCCGTCAGCGCCATGTAGAGCGTGCGCGGGATCGGCGTCGCGCTCATCGCGAGCACGTCGATCGTGGCGCGCATCGCCTTAAACGCCTCCTTGTGCTTCACGCCGAAACGCTGCTCCTCGTCGATCACCACGAGGCCGAGCTCGCGGAACGTCACATCGCTTTGCAACAACCGATGCGTACCGATAAGAATGTCCACCTGCCCCGCCGCCGTCGCCTCAAGAATTTTTTTTTGCTCCGCACGCGTACGAAACCGGCTCACCATCTCGATGGCGATGGGATAACCCGCCATGCGCTCGCGAAACGTGTTGAGATGCTGCTGCGCCAGCACCGTCGTCGGCACCAGCACCGCCACCTGCCGCCCGCCCTGCACGGCCTTGAACGCCGCGCGAATCGCCACCTCGGTCTTTCCGAAGCCCACGTCACCGCAGATCAGCCGGTCCATCGGCCGGGGCAGTTCAAGATCGGACTTCGTTTCCTCGATGGCGCGCAACTGGTCGCGCGTTTCGGTGTACGGAAACGACGCCTCAAATTCCTTCTGCCACGTGGTGTCGGGCGGATACGCGTGCCCCGGCTGGGCCTCGCGCGCGGCTTGAATGCGCAATAACTCCGCCGCCAAATCGAGCGTCGCTCGCTCGGCGGACTGACGCGCTTTTTCCCAACGCCCCGAACCAATCCGCCCGAGCTGCGGACGCGTTTTGCTCAGGCCGACGTAACGCGAAATCAGGTGCGACTCCTGCAACGGCACATGCAGCGTCACATGGTCGTCGAATTCGAGCGAGATGACTTCGCGCTGACCGCCCGCGTACTCGACTTTGCTCAGGCCGCGATAAAGCGCGATGCCGTGTTGGAGATGAACCACGAAATCGCCCTCAACCAGCTCCGAGAAATCCAGCAGTTGGTCAATTTGCGCCCGTTGCGCGAGCGCCCGGCGATTACCGACCGGCCGCCGCTGACGCTGACGTCCGAAGAGCTCCGTCTCAGTCACAACGACCATCCCGCCAACGGCCGCCTCACCGCGCTGCGTGATCCGAAAACCTTCATTCAGCGTCCCGCGCAGAAAACGCGGCTTGAGCGCCTTCAGCTTTGAGTCGGCTTCGAGAATCTCCCGCGCGCGCTGCTCCTCGCCCTCCTTGGAAACGACGAAAACCACCTCGTAGCCGTCCTTCTTCCATCTGGCGACTTGATGCAGAAAACGCTGGCGCGCCTCCTCCTCGACTTGCAGCCGCTCCTGCGCCACGAGCGCGTCCTCCGGATAGGAGCGGTGATGCACGAGACTTTCCGTGTCTTTGGTGATATCGGTTTGAACGACCTCAAACAGCGCCGACGCCTCATCGAGATCACTCACGCCGTAAGCCACGGCGCATTTTGCCAGCAACGACGCCAGCCCAGCCTGCCCTTCGCGCGCAAGATTGCTGAACTCTTCATCGAGCGAAGCCGGCTCGATAAACACGAGTTGCGTCGCCGGCGTCAGGTAATCGGCAATGCCGGTTTTCGATGGATCGAGTCGCAGGCGCGGAGAGGCCGAGATCGTGATGGCGTCAGCTTTTTCACCCGAGCGTTGCGTGACAGGATCGAAGGCGTGGATTTCCTCAATCTCGTCGCCAAAAAAATCGAGCCGGTACGGCTGGTTCGCCGTGATCGGATACACGTCGATGATGCCGCCGCGCACCGCGTAATGCCCGGGTGCCTCGCACACCGCTTCGGAGTCGTAGTCGAGTTCGCGCAGCTTTTCGAGCAGGCCCTGAAACGGCTGAGGTTGTCCCGGCTTCAACTCCAGCTCGCGCGTACTGAACGCCTCCAACGCCGGCACCGCCTGCAAGAGCGCCGTGGGCGTGGTCACCACGACAAGCGTGGGCGCTGCCGCGAGCTCCGTTTTTTGCGTGCGCGTGGCCCGCAAACGCGACAGCACGGTGAGCCGGTCCGCCGAGGCGGCGAAGGCTTCGCGCATATCGCGGCTGTCGGGCATCGACTCCGGCATGACGAGCGTTTCGAGCGTTTGGCGGTTGCCGCTGGCTGCGTAAAACAGCGCGATGTCCTCCGCCAGTTGCTCCGCCGTTTTCAACTCCTCCGCGATGACCACCCACACCGGCGCCGGTTGCGCGCGCACGAGCTCACCGATCACCACGCCGCGGGCAGGCGGGCAGACACCAGTGAGTTTGTGACGCACGATCGCGACAGGGTCGAACGACATGAAGGGGTTTACAAAACAAGGAACCGCGCCCGGCGCAATCCCGCCAGCTTCGCCGGGCGGAATAATCTCCGCCCACGCGGCGGGCGCGCGCCGGTGGCGTTTGTGCGGTTGCGAGTGACTTTTCCGGCGGCGTGGCTTCCGTATGAGACGATGCTTTTCCAACTCCAGGCCGATTATCAGCCCACCGGCGACCAGCCCGAGGCGATCGAGAAACTGGTCGCGTCCCTCCACGCGGGCAACAAGCACCAGACGCTGCTCGGCGTCACCGGCTCGGGGAAAACCTACACGATGGCCAACGTCATCGCCCGCTGCGAACGCCCCACCCTCATCATCTCGCACAACAAGACGCTCGCCGCCCAACTCTACTCGGAGTTCAAAAACTTTTTCCCGCACAACGCCGTCGAGTACTTCGTCAGCTACTACGATTACTACCAGCCCGAGGCCTACATCGCCTCCAGCGACACCTACATCGAGAAGGACTCCTCGATCAACGAGGAGATCGAGCGCCTGCGCATCGCCACTACCAGCTCGCTCGTCTCGCGCCGCGACGTGATCGTGATCGCCAGCGTCTCTTGTATCTATGGCCTGGGTTCGCCCGAGGACTTCAGCGAGATGCGCATCCCGCTCCGGCGCGGCTTGTCCATCGGCCGCAACAAGCTCCTTGAACGCCTCGTGGACAATCTTTACGACCGCAACGACTACGAGCTGAAGCCCGGCCGTTTCCGCGTGCGCGGCGACGTCGTCGACATCATGCCCGCCTACCTGGAGCAGGGCTTGCGCGTGGAGTTCTTCGGCGACGAAATCGAATCCCTCGCGGAGTTCGATCCGCTCACCGGCAGCGTCATCCGCCCGCTCGACCAGTTCGACCTGTACCCAGCCAACCAATACGTCACGAACCGCGACCGCCTCAATGCAGCCGTCGGCGGCATCAAGCGCGAGCTCGACGAACGCGTCGCCTACTTCGAATCCAAGGCCATGTACCTCGAAGCCCAGCGCATCCGCATGCGCACCAACTACGACCTGGAGATGCTCCAGGAAATGGGTTTTTGCAGCGGCATCGAAAACTATTCCCTGCACCTCACCGGCCGGAAAAGCGGCGACCGCCCCTTCTGCCTGATCGACTTTTTTCCCAAGGACTACCTGCTCTTCATCGACGAAAGCCACGCCACCGTGCCCCAGGTCGGCGGCATGTACAACGGCGACAAGGCCCGCAAAACCACGCTGGTCAATTTCGGTTTCCGCCTGCCCTCCGCCCTCGACAACCGCCCGCAATCCTTCGAGGAGTTTTCGGGTATCGCCGGCCAGACACTCTACGTTTCCGCCACACCGGCGAAATTCGAGCTGGAGAAATCCACCGTCATTGCCGAACAAGTCATTCGTCCTACCGGCCTGCTCGACCCCGAGATCACCATCCGCCCGATCAAGGGACAGGTGGAAAACCTCATCGCCGAATGCCGCCGCTGCGTAGAAAAAGGCGAGCGCGTGCTCGTCACCACGCTCACGAAACGCCTCTC
>Ga0209181_10000803_pt1 | contig 57617 bp, 43 predicted proteins | sample MAT05_FD_187208 | JGI IMG/M metagenome (GOLD analysis project Ga0209181, IMG submission 187208) | Freshwater microbial communities from Lake Fryxell liftoff mats and glacier meltwater in Antarctica - MAT-05 (SPAdes) (version 2) | ecosystem: Environmental > Aquatic > Freshwater > Ice > Liftoff...
TGTCTGATGTCTTGTGTCTGATGTCTTGTGTCTGATGTCTTGTGTCTGATGTCTTGTGTCTGATGTCTTGTGTCTGATGTCTTGTGTCTGATGTCTTGTGTCTTGTGTCTGATGTCTCGTGTCTGATATCTTGTGTCTGAAGTCTGATGTCTGATGTCTTGTGTCTGATGTCTTGTGTCTGAAGTCTGATGTCTTGTGTCTGAAGTCTGAAGTCTGAAGTCTTGTGTCTAAAGTCTGAAGTCTTGTGTCTAAAGTCTGATGTCTTCAAGTCTCGCGTCTTTACCCCCGCGCTTTTGCCTTAAAATTCATCATCAGGGAAATGCCATCCGAGCCAATAACTGTACCTGAAGGCCGAGCCGTTGCGCTTTTATCCGTGCTTTCCGGCTTAGGGTTTGTTGCAGGGCGAGGCTTATCGCCGGGCATCATCATATTCCATTTGGCATAATTCAGGGCAAAAGTGACGCTTTCAAACGTACATATATTGCCGGAAAATGTTACCTTTGCCGGAAGGTTAATGATGTTGGCTACTTCTTTTATTTTTAATTTGCCTTCCAATACCGTATTAAAAGCCGGAATGCTGCTGGGCAACGCGCCTTCAATAATATATTCCATTTTTGGGTATTTTGCGGTATTCAGGTAGTCTTTAGCCTTGAGAATGGATTCAAATTTCTGTTTTTCGCCAGCATCCATTTCTCCCAACACAGACAAAGAGGCGGCATCTAAAATGATTTTACCATTTAAGATAAAACCTTTATTGACCAATAGTTCGCCACCGGAAATTTTAATCTCTGTGGAGTACATATCGTTGCCTTTTTTGCCAGACCAATACATAACGCCTTCGGTAATATCATAAGTTCCGGCACCTAAGGTAGAGACCTCCGGCATTTTAACCGTATCCTGTGTCGGTTTTGAAATATCTAAAGCCTGATTTGTTTCGCCGGAAGCAGTGGTTTTGGGGTCATTTTTGCAAGCAAAAAACAACAGCGCTGGCAATAAAAACAGCAAAATAATAGTGTGTCGCATGATTAAAATAGGTTAAACAAAATTTGAGGTCTTAGACCCCGTTAAGTAGAATGAATTGATCCTGTACCTTCAAAAATAGTGCCGGGTCTTTTCCTGCCAAAATGGCCTTTGGCGAATATTTTGTGGAAAAAAGCGTTAATTTCCAATCATTATTGCCCAATATCAAATTTCGCTGCCAATTGTTTCTGATTTTTTTTTTGTTAACAACTAAATAATTATTATTATTTTTGCATTTTTAATAAAAAAATAGTATATTTGCACCGGAATTCACAAAAAATATTCTATTTTTTTGTCTTAAATCTAAAAAAAGACCCATAAAATAGTAACCACTATCTTTAGTGACAAATCAACCAATCCATTTATTTCATCATATACTTTTATTCCGATGTCACACGCTCGTTTTACCGCATTACAAACCATCGAAAATCGTTTAGATCCGTTCCCTGGCGAGTTGCCGGAAACAAAGGCGGAAAATATTGCTTCTTATTTTGGAGAAAATGTCTTCAATGATGAAGCCATGAAAAAATATCTGCCGGAAAATGCTTATCTGAGTGTTAAGGCAGCCATTCAAAGTGGCGCCAAATTGAACCGAGAGGTAGCGGATATTATTGCAAAAGGCATGAAAGAGTGGTCGCAGGAGCGCGGTTGTACACACTTTGCGCATTGGTTTCAGCCACTCACCGGAAAAACTGCCGAAAAACACGATTCGTTTTTCACCATGACCCACGATGGCCGGGTAATAGAAGAATTTGAAGGCACCGCACTCGTCCAGCAGGAGCCAGACGGCTCATCTTTCCCTTCGGGAGGGATGCGTACCACTTTTGAAGCACGCGGATATACCGTTTGGGATCCCAGCAGCCCGGCATTTATCATGGCGGTAGGCGAAGGGAAAACACTGTGCGTTCCCACCATTTTTGTTACTTATGGCGGTCAGGCACAGGATTACAAACTCCCGCTGCTTCGTTCGCAAGCCTACTTAGATAAAGCAGCAGTGCCGGTTTGCCAGTTGTTTGATACCAATGTAAACAAAGTAACTGCCACTTTAGGCTGGGAACAGGAATACTTTGTCGTAGAAGAAGCGCTGTTCAATGCCCGTCCTGACTTAGTGATGACTGGCCGAACCCTCTTGGGTGCGCCCGCTTCCAAAAACCAGCAATTGGAAGACCACTACTTTGGCTCTATTCCGGAGCGGGTATATGCCTTTATGCGTGATCTCGAAACCGAATGCCACAAGCTCGGCATCCCGGTGCGCACCCGCCACAATGAGGTAGCACCTTCCCAATACGAAGTAGCGCCCATTTTTGAAGAGATCAATGTAGCGGTTGACCACAACCAATTGCTCATGGACTTGATGGAGCGCGTTGCGCGTCGCCACAACCTGCGCGTATTGCTCCATGAAAAGCCATTTGCCGGTATAAACGGCTCTGGAAAACACAATAACTGGAGCCTTAGCACCAATACGGGTGTCAACCTGCTTTCGCCCGGCAAAAATCCGGGAGCCAACCTGCGCTTCCTTACGTTCTTTGTCAATACCATTGCCGCTGTTTATAAATATGCAGACGTACTGCGCGCTGCTATTGCCCACGCTGGCAACGACCACCGACTTGGCGCCAACGAAGCGCCCCCGGCCATCATTTCCGTATTCATCGGTGAGGCCATGAGCCAATTGTTAGATGAGGTAGCAAAAGGCAAAAACTCAGATAGTAAGGAAGTGAAACGCGCACTCGACCTGATCAGCAAATTGCCCAACCTCGAAATGGACAATACCGATCGCAACCGCACTTCTCCATTTGCCTTTACCGGCAATAAATTTGAGATACGCGCCGTGGGTTCCAGCCAAAACTGTGCCGGACCCATGACCGTTATGAACACCATGATGGGGCTACAGCTCATGGAATTCAAGACAGAGGTGGATAAACTCATCGCGAAAGGAACCGGTTCTGATGAGGCTACACTCACCGTGTTGAAAGCGCTGATTCGCAAATCTAAAGCCATTGTATTTGAAGGCAACAACTATTCTGACGAGTGGAAAGCAGAAGCAAAAGAACGCGGCCTGAATAACTTTGCCAATACACCGGAAGCGTTGGATGTACTCGGCACAAAACTCGCACTTGAGTTCTATACAAAAGCAGGCGTGATGAGCAAGGTAGAATTGGAAGCCTTCCACGCGGTTCAACTGCACACCTACTGCACCAAATTGAACATCGAAGCAGAAGTACTGAAAGAACTTGTTCAGTCTATGGTCATACCGGCGGTACTGCGGTATCAAACCGAATTGGCCGGCAATATCGGCGCATTGAAAGACATAGGTCTGGAAGATGCCACTGGTTATCAGAAGGATATGCTGAAAGTAGTCATCAAAGCCATTGCCGCAGTAGAAGAAGGACTGGCAAAAATGAACAAAGGCCTTGAAAAAGCACATCATGGCGATGGCGTACGCGAAGAAGCAGAAATACTTTGTAATAAAGTAAAACCGCAAATGGAAAATATCCGTGAAGCGATTGACCAACTCGAAGGTATCGTAGATGACCAGTACTGGCCATTGGTGAAATACCGGGAGTTGTTGTTTGTGCGATAGAGGGGGGGTGGCACGGGAATGAATAAATAGGAGGGTGCTTGTATAGTTTTTTTGTAAAAAATTATAAGTCGGTAAATAGAAATAATCGTAGTTTTTAATTTCATTAATTACCTTATTATCAAGGGTTTGTGAGACTGTGGACTGCCGACTATTGACTGTGGACTGCTTATAAGCACCCTCCAATTAATTTATTTACCGGAAAAAAGACGTAACCATTTTTTGTTTTTTGACATATCTTTGCGTGAAGGTTACACAAGACATGACTTCACGGAAAAATTAAAGCGCACACAATCCAGGCAGTTGTAGCAGTTGTAGCACGTGTAACTCATAATTAATAACTCATAATTGCTTAATAAGTGGGTATACTGAAATGAACGCGGTTATAAATTTATGCAAAATTCACACAATCAAACAGTTGTGAAACTCATAACTAAGTAGGTAAATAGAAATAATCGTAGTTTTTAGTTTCATTAATTACCTTATTATCAAAGGTTTGTGAGACTGTGGACTGCCGACTATTGACTATGGACTACTTACTTGTATTCCCTTGAAAAAAAAAATATTAATTACCGGTGCCAACGGCCAGACAGGACAATGCCTGGCTGCTTTAGCGGCTGTTTTCCCGCAATTTGAATTTTTACTTACAGATCGAACGGTATTAGATATTTCCGACTCCGAAGCCGTGCATAAAATGGTCGGCATCAGCGACTGGTGTATCAATTGCGCCGCCTATACCGCTGTGGATAAGGCCGAAAGCGAACCGGAAGTAGCGCGGCGGATCAACGTGACGGGTGCACGCCATTTAGCGAAAGCCTGCGCGAAAAAAAACATCCCGCTCATCCACCTTTCCACTGATTACGTCTATCACAACGCGCAAAACACCCCCTTTCGGGAAGACGACCCGGTTAACCCGCAGGGGGTATATGCTGCCACCAAATTAGCCGGCGATATAGCCGTTTTGGAAGCCCATCCGGCACTGGGTATGGTGATCCGCACTTCCTGGGTATATGCACCATTCGGGCACAATTTTCTTAAAACCATGCTCCGGTTGGGTAAGGAACGCCCTGCGCTCAACGTAGTATTTGACCAAATCGGCACGCCCACTTATGCGCCCGATCTGGCCGCCGCCATGCTTCAAATCATTCAACAGGTGGAAACCGGTGTAGTTGCTCCCGAAACCATTGCCGGCATCTGGCATTATTCCAATGAGGGCGTAGCCAGTTGGTATGATTTTGCCGTAGCCATTATGGACATTGCGCAATTGCCCTGCAAAGTATTTCCCATCGAAACCAAAGATTACCCCACGCCGGCTCAACGTCCACCGTTCAGCCTGCTCAATAAATCAAAGATCAAACGGGCATTCGGGTTGGAAATTCCGCACTGGCGGGAGCGTTTGGTGCAGGAGATTACGGGATAACCGCTGCGTGTTGACCGCTACGGTTACGAAGCCTCAAAGATTTCGTAACAATTTGCTACTCTTTCACGGTTGGATGACCACTTTTCCCGCAAAACGCATCTTTTTCTCCTTGTCTATACACTTTACGGTATAAAAACCGGGTAGCAGGCTATTGACACTAATCGCCCTTCCCTGTTCCGGCTGATATTAGCAGAGAAGAGGAAGGGCTGATGATTGCTTTTTCTGTTGCTCACCGCACTACAAACCGCCCGACCGACCGGCTTCCAATCCCGCTGACCACTTCCCAAAAATAAAGACCCTGCGGCCAGTAGGCTACCCTAAACTCCAAGTCTGTTTGGCCTTTTTCGAGTTGCCTGGCTTGTAGAAAACGCCCGGTAGCATCGTAAAAACGGACGGAATGCGTGGATTCCGGCATAGCATTTTCGAGGTGGATAAACAATTTATCTGCTGCGGGATTGGGTGCGACGACCACTTCCAAAAGCGGCGATTCCGGCACCTCAGTGTCTACAAGATTCAGAGAATCACATATACTGCCTTTAAGTACCCCTGTGCGAAACCACGGCATATTGGGCAGCATGGCGTAATTCCAGTTGGGCAGCAGGATGGCCTGCTGCTCAAAATCGCAGGCAACACCCGGCAAATCCGGCTGGTTGATGCGGTGCAGGTAGGTATTCGGGCCCGGTATAGAGCCGTATATCTTGCCATCAGGGGCTAATTTCAGGTAATAAAAAGTGGTGGACCACCGATCGTTGGTGAAAAAGGTATCCCACTGCGCGATATGCTGTTTGGTGGCCAAAATATCCGGCTGCTCCAAGTCAAACTGGTAGCAATTGAGGTAAAAGGCCACGTATAGATAGCGATTGTTGGCCGAAACCGCCACGCCGGGCGTGTTCCAGCCACTGTCGTTGGGTTCCTCCATAATCGGCATTTCCAATGGCTCCCCATAAAACAACCCCGCACAGCGGTCAAAATGATAGACCCGTACCCCCAGCCGGTTTTCGGAAGCGATGTACCAGTCGCCCTGCGGCGAAAAAACAGCCTGACCAGTACTTACCCCGTACAAACCAGCAGGTGTGCCAAAATTTTGTGTGTGATCAAAATGCAGGCCTGTTGGATCCAGTAGAAAAAAATGATAACGATTGTTTAATCCGCCCGGTACCACCACCCACCAGTCGCGTCCGTTGGCGTGACGGCAGGCCGTCAGGTGGTTAGCGTAAAAAAAAGTATCGGACAATACTGGCTGATTTTTAATAACTAAGGCACCCCGACCACCTGCCGCCTTTAGGTTGATGACACTTTGGTAGAAAGTATCGCTGATGGCGAATAATTGACTATTAGCATCTAATCGCAAGTCCAATGCCAAATGATATACCATACTGTCGTTGCCCGGTTGTGGCAGCAGCAGGTTGCATTGGCGCAGCACGTGCAACTGATATACAGCGCAATAACCGTCGTAAATCCATTGATTGGGCAATGAATCCCCGTTGAGCAACAGTTCGTGCTTTCCGTTGAACATTCGGCAGCCATTGGTATAAACGGCCAATTCCCCCTTGTCGTTGCAAAGACCCGCATTGGCATGGTCAAATTGTATCCACCTCGATTCTGTCCGGAGTGCCATACGGTGTGCGTGGAAATCCAGCATTATCCCGTCATATTTCACCTCTGGCCCATAATAATTGTAACCAATCAGCCATAAATAATCATTTTTTAAATGTTCATTTTGGGCGGAAAGCGGTGCAGCAGCGGCAAAAAATAGCAACAAAAAAAGTAATATTAGCCGGATCATTTCTGGAGAATCATTTTAGTGGTCAGGAGGGCTTGTGCTTTTCCATCCGTTAATCGGGCAAGATAAAATCCCGGTTGCAAGTGTCCGATGGCTATGGTTGTCGGGCCGGTAGCCGCTACCGATTGCCGTAGTACAGCGCGGCCATTCAGGTCGAAGAGCGTCAATTGCAGCATATCTCCATCGTTGACCCCAATGGACACTGTCAATGTTTCGGTGGCGGGGTTGGGTGAAATGGTTATATTTGCGCCGACACTGGCAGCGGTTACTGCCCGTTGGCGAGGCTCCACCGCAACAGAACAATTTTCCCGGATCAGGTCACCCGTTTTAGCCAGTAATGGCCCTTGCAGCACTGCCGATGGGGCCAATTTTGTCGTGGCATAAAGCAGCAATGAATCGCAGTTGTATCTCCTCCTGCTCCGACAGGCTGGTATCCGGGTTCAACGCTAAGGACAGAGCAATCCCGTTAACATATTTTACGTATTTTTCGTAATCGGTTTCTCCAACGAGCATTTCACTATTAAGGGCGATCAGTTGCCCTATATGCACACGCCACGCATTTTGATAAGCAGAGAGGGCCTCCGCCACCGCTATTTCTTTTAAACTCAAATCTGTATCTGCATCAGCGTTTAGTGCGTAATGCTTCAGTTCGTCACTCTTTACGCGAACCGACTCGGCCAAGCCAGCATGATTGATTTGCCAAACTTTTGAAGCTAGTGCCGCGTCCAGTAAATGGCGTGCAGATTAGCGAGACCTATTTTTTGCTCCATTAGGCATGAGGAGGGCGAAATGCCGGACATTTTAACCGACGAATAACGAAATGGAGCGAGAAATAAGGCCGCAAAACGGTGCGTTATTTACTGGACGCGGCACTAGGTGCATCCGGGCCAACACCCCCTGCGTGGTGGCATAACGGCTGCTCCAAAAACTTGTCCAATCAGGTTGGCTATCCATACCATTGTCTGCCATCATAGTCAGCACATCAGCCTCTATTTGCCATCGAAGAGCCGGAGAGAGCAGACTGAAAGGGGCTTGGTTAGCAAGCACTTCGGCGATCAATGCCGATGATTCATCAAAAGTAGCTTCCGTAACAAAGCCCGCACAACCCGGCTCTGAGGCGGCGCAAGTGCGGGTAAGCAGGGCAGGATTTATCTGATTTCTAAACCAGTTATTTCCAACCACATAAGGCAAAAATTTCGAATTTTCGGCCCCATCCACTATGAAAGGCCAAAGAGCATTTTCACTTGGAAACATATTACTCACTGCTCCGGGTCGGTTTGCATTGGTGGCGTATAACCAACGATTTCCCTGATGTATATGCTGCCCATTGAAGAAAGTGTACAATCTGCCACTTACTTTTAATCCTGCTTCATCATGTTCTATAAAACGGTTGGTGTGCAGGGCTACAGGGTAGCAATTGCCCGATGTTTGTATACCAACATTGGTGTAATTAACCCCATTACAGCCCAGAAAAGTACGATCTGTATTTAGAAATTTAATGCCTGTATGTTCGGCGGCAGCGTTTTGGGTTGTCTGGGTAATTTCATTTTTAGAAACATCCAAAGAATGACCATTCACTACTAAAATACCAATATTTACCGTTTCTGTATTGGTTCCCGGCAATCCGACGATATTGGAACAAACTTTTATGGCCCCTCCGCCCAAACCCTGCACCTGAGCCACATAAATTCCTGTGGCTCCGGCATTAGATTGAGGAATCAGGCCGCTGTTATTGCGCAGGGTGATGGTTGAGTTCAATATCTTGTGGCTGCTGAAAATGGAGCCTCCCATCAGAAAATCTGTCACAAAAATTCCAGTCCCGGAAGCATTGGTGATGATATTGCCAGCGGATATTTCGATGGTACAATTGGGGTTGAGGATAGCCTCTATACCTCCAAAAGTATTGGTTATTTGATTGCCCAATATGTAATTGACAGAGCCGCCATAACTATTCGAACAGATGATGCCCCCGTCCATGTTTTCCATCACATTGTTCGATACCGAAAAAGTGGTATTAACCAAGTATCTGCCGATATCACGTCGTTGAAAAACACATTGATTGATCTGATAGTTTCCTTCTTTTGCACCAACTGCTTTTCCTGTAGGTTTGAGCGCTGTCCAAAAAATGTTCGTAAATTTTATACCCTGTATATTGCCATTACTGTAAGTAGCCTCTACACCATACTCACATTTATTGATGATGACACTCAGGTTTGGCGCAAGGGTAAAATTTACTAAGCCGGATACCGTAATGCCCGCTTGCCCATGTTCTCTCTGCAGATCAGGGTCAATAGGCTGTCCCGGATAGGCTGCTTTTAATGGCCCTGTTCCATTTATCGTCAAATTAGAGAGGGAAGGCACTACTTTTTTTCGGGCGTTCCGCAGATTTAAGCCATAAAAATTACGGGTTAGCGTCGCTCCTCCCGAAATGGAGAGATTATTGATACCGGATGTCTCCACGGCACTGGTGGCATCGCTAATGCGCCCGCCAGTCATAGAGAAGCTAGCGTTTCCCGGCAGGAGGATACCTCCCCACATTTTGTCGCAACCCTCTAAGACAGAGCCCGAGATATTAAAGGCAGTACCGGAGTTGACCACTGTGGAAGATCCACTAAACATATAAACCAATTTGCCCGACCAATTCGTGTTTTGGTCAATCATTAAATTACCGCGAATGCCAAACCAAACAGGAAGATTGACTGGTAATTGAGACGCATTAATACTGCCCCCGATTGTGCCATATACCGGCATCGCTTCGGAAGCCAAACAGGGTTCTTCAGCAAAAGTGGGTTAAGTTACTGATTTAGCCGGAAAAAGCAGGGCCATGCATAAACTTGTAAAAAGAATTATTGTCTGCCCTCCCCCATTTTTACCAAAGAAATTAACGCCTAAAAGGTGCTTAAAGTCAATAAATTTTTTCGTACAAAATTGTCTAAAAAGTGAAAAATCAATATGTGACAATAGGACTATATAAGTGGTAAATACACAGAAAAAGCAGCAATCTTCGTGGTTAGATATAAATTTTAACAAAAATTTAACGTTTTTGGAAAGCATTGTACAGCGCTCAGATAGCCTATCTTTCTGCTTAAACAGCTCCGTTATTCGCTCAAAAAAATTGTTATTTGATCAAAACGAATCTGCATTAAAAGAACAAATTATTATTTATCTGTTTATTATTTCAAATTTTACCCGCATCTTTGCCTTGTCAACACGCAATATAGCATGATAAATAATTTCCTTAACATGATTATTCGTCCCGGTATCCACACCTGACGCGGCATTGTTTTTTTGTCCTATCGTGCGCCCTTAAAAAAACTTAGAAAATTGAAAATTTTCAACCCGCTCCTTATCAACAAGTTGAATGGCAGCAGTTTGGCAACTTATTTTTTTCTCGTCCCTTAAACGTTACAAAGTATTAAAGTTCCATCCTCTTCAAAAAAAATCGCAAAATATTTGTTTTTTCTTCAATTACCCTTAGTTTTGCACGGTCTTAGCAGAAAATATGTAGTTTTACCTTTTTGTACGACCGCTCCGTTGCGGTCGCTCCTGTATTGAACACCCCGTAATTTTTTTACGGCCCGATTTGTAATAAACGCCACCGAGCAAAGGTTTTTGACCATCCATGAGCGGATATGCCTTTTGTCGGGTGTGTCCATGATTTTCTTGTGTTCTTTCGTTAAGACACTCATCTCATGAAAACTGATGTCACCCTCTGGGAGTCTGTCGGCACGGGTGAGACTGTTACCATTACTGCTCCAGCCGATGCTAAGCTCATCACCCTCAGAGTATTGCTTCCGGGCGGTGCTTCTGCCACTTGCGCCATCAAAGTGGTGGGATGTCGGGGACAAACTATGACTGGGAGTTCTTCAGACGAGTTTTCCACAGAAAAAGAGATAGGAATCTTTCCCAATCCCGTCAGAGATCAGATAGAAATAGTCAATGTCCGACCCGAAGACAGGATATCTCTTTTGGATACGCAGGGTCGGGTATTGAAAGAGCAAACCGGGACTGCTACTGCCATTTTGGATATGCAAGCCCTGCCTGCCGGATTGTATCTGGTTTCCGTATCCAATCATCATCACAAACAGTATTTTAAAATTGTCAAACTATGAAACATTTAATGACCTTGGGCCTCTTTTTGCTGTTATGCACGGTCAATCCAAGAATATAGGCAGAAAGATGATGGCATCACGGTGATTGTCTATTTGGCGTTTCATTGGTTGCCTCGGTATCCACACCTGACGCGGTATTGTTTTGGAAAAACAAACAACCCCGGCAAGTGTAACAACTTGTCGGGGTTGTTTGTTTTTTTGGCGTATCTTTGCGCCCTCAAATACAGCGCAGCGCATAATTTATAACTCATCACTCATCATTATTATAAGTGTATCGCGAATTTAAAGGCTTAAACCTCCCGGTCATAGATGCCGAAATACGGCAATTTTGGGAAGACGAACGCATTTTTGAAAGGTCGGTCGAGCAACGCGACCCCCACCATTCCTTCGTTTTTTATGAAGGCCCACCCTCCGCCAATGGCAAACCGGGCATTCACCACGTTATGGCCCGCACGGTCAAGGACCTTTTTTGTCGGTACAATACCCTCAAAGGCTTTCGTGTAGAGCGCAAAGGCGGCTGGGACACGCACGGACTGCCCATCGAATTGCAGGTAGAAAAAGAACTTGGTATTACCAAAGAGGATATTGGCAAAAAAATATCGGTGGATGAGTACAACCACGCTTGCCGCGACACCGTCATGCGCTATAAAGACCTTTGGGACGACATCACACGGCGCATGGGGATGTGGTTAGATTTGGACAAGCCCTATATTACCTTTGATAATTCGTATATTGAAACTGTCTGGTGGATACTCCAACAGCTGTATCAGAAAAAAACAGCCTCCGGCGAATCTTTTCTGTTTAAGGGGTTTACGATACAGCCATACAGCCCGGCAGCCGGCACGGGACTGAGTACCCATGAGCTCAATATGCCCGGCTGCTACCGCGAAGTGACGGACATCTCGGCAGTGGCCATGTTTAAGGTGCGCCGAAATGAAGCCGCTGCTGCGCTGTTTGAATCCGATACGGAGGATGTCCGAATACTCGCCTGGACGACCACGCCCTGGACGCTGCCATCCAACGTGGCCCTGACCGTCGGCCCAAATATTGATTACGTGAAGGTGCGCACTTTCAGCCCTTACACCGGCGATAAAGTAAGCGTGGTATTGGCTAAAAACCGTTTACAAGACTATTTTTCAAAAGAAAATGATGCCTTGGTCTTTGCGGATTATAAAACGGGCGATAAAAAAATCCCGTATAACGTCGTTAAAACGTTTAAAGGTACTGACCTGATCGGGTTGCGCTACGAACAGTTGCTGCCCATGCCCGAATTGATGACCCCGGAATTGGAACGCGATGGATTTCGGGTAATCGGAGGCGATTTTGTTACTACCGAAGACGGCACGGGCGTGGTACACACAGCGCCGTATTTTGGTGCTGATGACTTCCGCGCCTGCAAAGCCGCCGGCGTACCTTTTATCGGTATCCCCGATGAAAAAGGCAACATCCTGCCTTTAGTAGATCGTCAGGGCCGATTTGTGCCGGAAGTGCCAGAATTTGGCGGGCGTTACGTGAAAGCCGAGTACTATTCCGCTGAAATACAGGCGGAAAAAGATTTTAAATCCACCGATCTGCTCATTTCCCTACGCCTGAAAGAAGACAACAAAGCCTTCCGCGTAGAAAAATACAAACACAATTACCCGCATTGCTGGCGGACGGATAAGCCGGTCTTGTACTACCCTTTGGATTCGTGGTTTGTACGCGCCTCGGCGCTGCGCGAACGCATGAGCGCGCTCAACGACACGATCAATTGGAAGCCCGCCGCTACCGGAACGGGGCGCTTTGGTACCTGGTTAGATAATTTGCAGGATTGGAACCTTTCCCGATCGCGCTATTGGGGCGTGCCGCTTCCTATATGGCGCACAGAAAATGGAGAAGAAGAAAAATGTATTGGTTCGGTGCCGGAATTAGCCACTGAAATAGCAAAAGCCAACGCTGCTTTGGGACTTTCCCAGCAGGTTCCGGCGGATTTGCACCGGCCCTACATGGATGAAGTGGTATTGGTATCGGCCACCGGACAGCCCATGCGCCGCGAATTGGATTTGATTGATGTATGGTTTGATTCGGGTTCTATGCCCTACGCGCAATGGGGATTGGATTACGAAAAACTAAAAAATGGCGATCCACGTCCTTTTAAAACGCCTTTTGAGGTGAGCTACCCCGCCGATTTCATTGCGGAGGGAGTAGATCAGACGCGGGGTTGGTTTTACACCCTCCACGCCATTGCCTCCATTGTTTTTGATTCGGTTGCCTTCAAAAATGTGGTCTCCAACGGATTGGTTTTGGATAAATTGGGCAATAAAATGTCAAAATCCAAAGGCAATGTGGTGGATCCGTTCAAAACCCTCGATGAATTTGGCGCTGACGCTACCCGCTGGTATATGATGGCCAACGCCAATCCGTGGGATAACCTGAAATTTGACGAGTCGGGTATCACAGAGGTGCGCAATAAACTCTTTGGTACGCTGTTCAATACCTACAATTTCTTTGCCCTATATGCCAATTTGGATGGCTGGAAAATGGATGAACACCAGGTACTGCCTTACGATCAGCGCACAGAATTGGATCGCTGGATCATTTCAAAGCTGTACAGCCTCGTGGCAGAATACCGCGCCGCGATGGATGATTACGACGTGACCCGTGCCTGCCGCGCTGTGGAAACCTTCGTGGATGAACACCTATCCAACTGGTATGTGCGCCTCTCTCGCCGCCGTTTTTGGAAATCCACCCCCGGCGGTGGCATTGGGGAAGATAAAGAGGCAGCCTATCAGACCTTGTTTGAGTGCCTGATGGTAACCGGGCAACTGATGGCTTCGGTGGCACCTTTCTTCTCTGATTGGTTGTACCGCAACCTGACGGCTCCGATCAAGGCCGTTGCTAAAGCCGATAATACGCCGCTGCGCCACGATTCGGTACATTTGAGTGACCTCATACAGCCGGAACCGGGCAAAATAGACACTGCATTGGAACACCGCATGGATTATGCGCAGCGTATCTGCTCGCTGGCGCTGAGTATCCGCAAAAAAGAAAGGTTACGCGTGCGTTTGCCGTTGCAAAAACTGTTGTTGCCGGTTTTGGATGAAGCATTTATGGCCGCAATAGAAGGGGTAAAAGATTTGATTTTGAGCGAAATAAATGTAAAAGACATAGAATACGTGACCGATGCATCGGGTTTATTGAAAAAAGGTGCCAAAGCCAATTTCAAAACACTCGGAGCCAAACTCGGTAAGGACATGAAAGACATCGCCACGCAAATTGCGGCATTTACCAATGAGCAGATCAACGCAGTAGAAAAACTTGGCTCAATAGCAGTAAGCGCTAATGGCAATATGTACACCTTAGTGCCGGAAGACTTGCTCGTTTCTACCGAAGATTTGCCGGGCTGGAAAGTAGCAACCGACGGTGCTTTAACCGTTGCCTTAGATGTGACCCTCACCCCCGCCTTACAAGCCGAAGGCACCGCCCGCGATTTGGTGAACCGCATTCAAAATATCCGTAAAGAACGCGATTTTAATATCAGTGATCGGGTGACGGTGACGGTAGAACGCCACGAAGCCATCTTAGATGCGGTGGCACATTTCCGCGAGTACATCAAAGGCGAGGTATTGGCCACCGATTTATTGCTCGTAGATGGCTGGACTGGCGAACAGGTAGAATTGAATGAGGAGGTGGCATTGGGGATTGGGGTGCAAGTGACACAGAATTAATACGAAATATTACTCAATCATGAACCTGATAAGTAGTCCACAGTCAATAGTCGGCAGTCCACAGTCTCACAAACCCTTGATAATAAGGTAATTAATGGAATTAAAAACTACGATTATTTCTATTTACCTACTTATTAAGGAACGAGTAAATATGTGATCATAAATAATTTCGGTTTAAATTTTGGATTTCCGACTGCCAATTTATTGACTGTTGATTTATTAACTGCCGACTACTCAAACCTGCAACTTAAATTTTGTCTCGTCTTCAACGCAAACACGATACCCTGATTTTTGCTGCTGCCGATGTCCTCATGGCGGCGCTGGCTTGGGCCTTGTTTTTCATCTATCGCAAACAGATTGAAGGTATTCCCTTCTCGACCAGCATTTTGCGCGACCCCAATTTTGCCCTTGGTATCCTGATGGTGCCGGTGGGTTGGGTCTTGTTATACGCTATTTTCGACCAATATCTCGATATTTACCGGATGTCTCGGTTGGCAACCTTGAGTCGCACGTTTTTTCTCACTTTTTTTGGGGTCACGTTTTTGTTTTTTTCCCTTATTTTAGATGATGTAGTACACGATTACCACACGTATTACCAGTCGTTTTTCACCCTGTTTGGGCTACATTTTCTGCTGACGGCTACGGCACGGATGTTGATCCTGACCTGGGCCAGCCGCCGATTGAAAGCCGGAAAGATTACCTATAATACCCTGATGGTAGGCGGCAATCAAAATGCGCTGGATTTATACCACGATATTATTGACAGAGAAAAAGGATTGGGCAACCGTTTTATTGGTTTTATTGATACCAATGGCGGCGAAAAGCAATTGCTTCAGGAATATTTGCCACTCTTGGGGAAATCTGCTGATCTGGCGGCGGTTATCAGGAAAGATGCAATAGAAGAGGTTATTGTGGCCATTGAAACATCAGAACACAACCGCTTACGCGACATCCTCAATACCCTGTTCGATTTTGGCGACGGTATTTTAGTGAAAATTATCCCGGATATGTACGATATTTTGCTCGGCACCGTGAAAATGAACCACGTTTACGGAGCAGTATTGATCGAAATTCGACAGGAATTGATGCCCAAATGGCAGCGCGTCATCAAAAGGGGATTAGACCTCACGGTAAGCATTTTGGCGCTTCTGATATTATCGCCTTTGCTGCTCTATATCATCATCCGCGTAAAATTGGCCTCTCCCGGCCCCATCTTTTTTGCGCAGGAACGCCTTGGTCTGCACGGAACGCCTTTTACTATTTTCAAATTCAGATCCATGCATGTGGATGCGGAAAAAGCAGGCCCTCAGCTTTCTACCGACAACGACCCGCGTTGCACGGCCTGGGGCGCTGTCATGCGGAAATACCGCTTGGATGAACTGCCGAATTTCTGGAATGTTATTCGGGGGGAAATGTCTTTAGTGGGACCACGCCCCGAACGCCGTCATTTTATTGAACAAATCCTCGAACGCAATCCACATTATCGCCACCTGATGAAAGTACGACCCGGCATTACCTCCTGGGGGCAGGTAAAATACGGCTACGCTTCCAATATTCAGGAAATGCTCCAGCGCCTGCGCTTCGATTTGCTCTATATTGAAAATATGTCGCTGGCGCTGGATTTCAAAATCATGTTTTATACGGTATTAGTGTTGATTCAAGGGCGGGGAAAGTGATAAATGCCACCTTCTACACTCAACCCAAATAAAGCAAAGTCGTATTTTACCGGGTCTGTTGCATCAAACTCCCGAAGTCGGGCAGTGAGTTCCAGCACCGCCAGCCAGTCGGTCTGTTTACGTGTTAAAAGCCCCAGGCTGCGGGCCACCCGATCCACATGAACATCTAAAGGTATGAGCAGTTGCGCCGGGCTGATACCCGTCCATTGTCCAAAATCCACACCTGCTGTGTCCCGACGTACCATCCAGCGCAGAAACATATTCAGGCGTTTGCAAGTGGAGCCACGTTCGGGGGTGGCTACGTGTTTTCGGGTGCGCTGTGGCGCATAGGGATGGTCGAAAAAATCGCGGTGAAAACCTGACAGGGCCGTTTCTGTTGTAATAGTACCGGGTGAGAGATGCCGGGTAAAAGCGGTTTCTAAGGAAGTATGCTGTCGGTAATACTGTTGAAAAAATTCCAAAAACCACAGGGTATCGGTCGCCTGAAAGGTACGGTGCTTGAAGGCCAGGAATCGCTCACGGTCTTTCTCTGTGTGGTGCAGTACAAAATCGTGCGGCGCGCCGTCCATTAGTTCCACTAACCGTTCTGCATTTTGTATAATGGTTTTTCGCTGCCCCCAGGCCAGCATAGCCGTCCAGAATCCTATGATTTCCCGATCGGGCAAGTGACCGAAACGATGGGGGATGGAAATAGGATCCGGAGTAATGAATGCGGGCTGGTTGTAGTGTTCAACGGCTGCGTCTAAAAGCGATTTTATATTTTTGGTATCTTTCAAAACATAATAAGTTAATCCGGCATACTAAGTGGTCCACAGTCAATAGTCGGCAGTCCAAAGTCTCACAAACCCTTGATAATAAGGTAATTAATGAAATTAAAAACTACGATTATTGCTATTTACCTACTTAGGTATTTTTGCTGGCATTTTTTGTATGAAATATTTTAATATATTTATTTTTTCAATATTTATAAGCGGCTGCCGGGAACAAAACAGCACCATATCTCCAGCCTTTTACCATTGGAAAACTGCGCTGCAAATTTCCCCTTATGAACAATCTGCCTTGGATAGTTTGGGGTGTAATACGTTGTATGTCAAATTTTTAGACATTGCCCGCGATCCTGACCAAGGCAATATCCGTCCTTATAGTGTTTTGGAAATTGCGGATACCTTGGGTTTGCAGGGACGCAGCATTATTCCGGTTATTTTTGTGGCGAACAATGTTTTTGACGGCATTTCAACAGAAAAAATCAACTGGCTGTGCGATAAAATTGTCGGATCCTTGCGGGCTAACAGCCAGCGCCTGCCCATTAGTTGTTTACCTTTTCGGGAGGTACAATTTGACTGCGACTGGACGAGTAGTACCCGATCCGCTTTCTTTAGTTTTTTGAAGCAAATCCGCCTAAAACTGCCCGCTGCAACCCGTTTGAGTGCTACCATCCGACTGCACCAGTATAAATTCCCGTCGGCTACGGGCATTCCTCCGGTTGATCGCGGTATCTTGATGCTGTACAATACGGGCGATGTAGATGATACCAGCGAAACCAATTCTATTTTTGAGGCCGCTGCCGCCCGAAAATACCTGACTGGCGCACCTGCCCGATACCCGTTGCCTTTAGATCTGGCATTGCCCTTGTTTTCCTGGGGTTTGGTGTTCAGGGAAGAGGCTTTTTGGAAAATCATACCGGATATAACGCAGGAGGCGTTGTCAGACACTACCTGTTTCCAATTGGAATGGGAGGCAAAGCGCACTTGGTATTCCATCAAAAAAGGCACTTTTTTAGGCGGGCATTATCTGCGACCAGGCTATCGTATTCGTTTGGAGGGTATCGGCATAGAACAACTTCGGTCGGCCGCTGCTGTGTCCGCTGCCGTGGCATTAGCGCCTGATGCGCGCATTGCTTTTTACCATTTAGATTCAGCAATAGTGCGACGGTTTTCGGCACGGGAGTTAGCGGCGATCTTGTCTATTTATAGAGTTCGGTAGTGCTATCTTTTTCATTCTGTTCAAATGCACTATTTGTGCGCTCCGAGGCATTATCTGCATCAAAGTGGTCTTCACCTCCCATCTCGGTGGTATGCTCCACTTCCTCATTTGTTTCATGTGCACTACCTGTTGGCCTAATTCTATTCAAGGAGGTTTCCACCAATTTGGTGATACCTTCCGTTTGCTGTGGGGCAACTGTTTCCTGTATCTGCGCTGCCGGGCTGTCCGTATTTAAAGTGCTTTCAACCACATCTGTATTTTCGGAAGCATCAGCCGATATCAGGGGCGTTCAACGGTTGTTCCGCCGGAGTATGTTCCCGAAAAAAGCGGTGCTGAAACAGCAGGATGGCTATTACTCCGGTAGAAATAGCGGCATCTGCCACATTAAAAATTGGGCTAAAAAACAGGAATTGCTCGCCTCCAATGCCCGGTACCCATTCCGGAATATTGATCCATTTTATGGGAAAATACAGCATGTCCACCACTTTCCCGTGCAAAAAAGTACCATAACCCTGTCCAAAGGGCACTACTTTTGCCACACCTTCCGTGTGAAAATCGGAGCTGGAAAAAATTAATCCGTAAAATGCGCTGTCTACGATGTTGCCAATAGCTCCGGCAGTAATTAATCCTACACTACAAACAAACCCGGCGGGCGATTTCGTTTGTATCAGCATACGAATATACCAGATCAGTCCGGCGACCATCAGCATCCGGAACAGACTGAGTGCCAATTTTCCGTATATCCAATCGAATGTAATACCGAAAGCCATGCCTTCGTTTTCCACAAAGTGCAGTCGTGCCCAGTCAAGACCCCAAATGCCCACCTCCTCATTGTATTCAAAGTGTGTTTTGATGTAAAACTTGGAAGCCTGGTCAATGAGGAGCACCAAGAGCACCAATAATGTTACTTTATATCCCTGTTTCATTAAAATAATTATGCAATGGATGGATCGTTACCCTGTGCAGCAGGCTGTTTAAAACCCTGCTGCAAGAATCGGCGCTGAAAAACCAGAATACAAAATACTCCGACGGTAATAGCAGCATCTGCCACATTAAATATATAAGAGAAAAATCTATACTGACTCCCGCCGAGGTAAGGCACCCATTCGGGGAAATGAAGGGTAGTCAACGGAAAATAGAACATATCTACCACTTTCCCGTGCAAGAATGGTGCGTAGCCCTCCCCAAATGGCACAAATTTGGCAAGTTCATACGTTTGATCGCCGGAAACGTCGAATATCATGCCATAAAAAGCGCTGTCAATAATATTTCCGACAGCACCTGCTGCTATCAACCCGACACAATAGACAAAACCCACGGGTGCTTTCGTCTGTATCAGGTGGCGGACATACCAAAAAATTCCGACCACCATGAACACGCGGAAAGTGCTGAGCATCAGTTTGCCGTACGACCAATCAAAAATTATACCAAATGCCATCCCTTCATTTTCCACAAAATTCAGGCGCGCCCAGTCGAGGCCAAACATCTTGACCGAGTCTCCGTAGTTGAAATGTGTTTTAATGTATATTTTGGAAAATTGGTCTGCCAATAATACCAGAAATATCAGCAGCGCCACTTTATAGCTTTGTTTCATGTTTATATGTTTGTATGTTTATTCGTTTATTTGGCGTGTCAAATCAACACCTCAACAATTTTAGTACAGGCATTATCCAACATTTGAAAGACATCATTAAATCCATCATCATTATAATATGGGTCGGGTACCTCCATGTTTTCTGCCGGAAATGCTGCATTCATTATCATCTCTACTTTTTTTCGGTCATCATCATGGCGGGCTTGCCGCAAAATATCGCGTAAATTTTGTGCATCCATCGCAAAAATTCGGTCGAAACGATCAAAATCGGCCACAATAAACTGTCTTGCACGCTGTTCGGAGATATCAATGCCATATTTTCGGGCCATTTGAATGGCGCGCAAATCGGGTGCTTGCCCGGAATGCCAATTTCCGATACCTGCACTGTCAACATTCCAGCCCAAATTTTGTTTCGTTATTTTACGTTGTAAAATGCCCTCTGCTAAAGGACTTCTGCAAATATTGCCGAGGCAAACCATGAGGATGCGCATTATTGAGTGCTAAATGAATGAGGCATTATAAATAACCTGTTTTTCAACGTTGTTCCTTCCTCGTTCCTGAATCAAAACCAGCGTTTATCTTTGTTCCTTAAATTTGGCTGCAAAAGTACAGACTATTTTGCTAAATTTATGCCCCACCTGCCAAATGTCAATAATTTAAACGACCTTTGCGGGCTATTTCGGCGGAAGTATCAAAAATATCTGCCAGAGTATTCATTTATAAGTACAGACGAATTTAACAAATCAATATTTCATAGGATGCCGACGAATGAACAGACAGATGTGATCATCTATAGAGTACGCGAGACGGGTCTCGAAGTGTTTTTAGTCCGTCAAAGCCAATTAGAAGGCGGTATCGAAAATCTGGATTCCCTTCAGGCACCAAGTGCCGGAGAATATGCCCCTGATCGGCTCGCTACACATTATATTGCCTTAGACCCGGTGACGGACGCGAATGGCGACACCCGAAATGCTATTGCTATTGAAGCCGACTGGCATGAAATCCCCTCTTTGCGAGCACTGATTTATGAAGATTACCGCGTGGCAAAAGAAAAAGCACGGCACCACCTTAAAAACTTCCTACCGGCCATGGAGCAGGGCGCATTTGTTGCCGTCAAAGAAGCAGTAAAACGGATTATGCCGTCGCAATATGCCTTTTTAAAAGAACTAAAAGATATCGTGACAGAGCAAAATCAGACAAAGTACCTGTAAGCGGCACGGTAAAAGTACCCAACATTTAGCGCTGCTATACAATTCGTTTTAAACTATTGGGTGCTACAATAGTGACTTTTGTTAATTCTATTTTTTTAAAAAAATTATGCGGCAATATTTGTAGAGCCACAAATTTCGATGTACCTTTGCGCCGCTTTTTACAACCGTCGCCCAATTCCATTTGTTTATTAGCGTAAAGAACCGGGCGGCACCAAATAACATTTCGCATTTACATGGCAAATATTGGTCGTATCAAACAGATTATCGGTGCGGTAGTGGACGTTGACTTCAGCGGTCCGGACAGCAGCCTCCCGGAAATACTCAGTGCTTTAGAGTTAAAGCGTGCTGACGGTTCCATCTTAGTACTCGAAGTGCAACGTCACCTCGGTGAAAATAGCGTTCGCACCATTGCAATGGACTCCACTGACGGTCTCATGCGTGGCCTCGAAGTGGTTGACACCGGATTGGCCATTTCAATGCCCGTTGGCGAAGAAGTTCGCGGTCGTCTGTTCAATGTGGTGGGCGAAGCTATTGACGGTATCGGTACCGTAGTAAAAGGTAAAGATGCCTACGCGATTCACCGCAAACCACCTGCCTATGAAGATCTCTCTACGGAGCGTGAAATCCTTTACACGGGTATCAAAGTAATTGATCTGATCGAACCTTACGCAAAAGGTGGCAAAATCGGTCTCTTTGGTGGTGCGGGGGTAGGCAAAACCGTATTGATTATGGAATTGATCAATAACATTGCTAAAGCTTATGACGGTATGTCAGTATTTGCAGGCGTAGGTGAACGTACTCGTGAAGGCAATGACCTGCTGCGTGAAATGATAGAATCAAACGTAATCAAATACGGCGAGGAGTTCAAGCACTCTATGGAAGAAGGTGGCTGGGACTTGAGCAAAGTAGATAAAGAAGCCCTGCGCACCAGTCAGGCAACCCTTGTGTTCGGTCAGATGAACGAACCGCCCGGTGCCCGCGCCCGGGTAGCACTTTCCGGTCTGACCATGGCCGAATATTTCCGCGATGGCGATTTGAAAGACCCCGCTGGCGGACGCGATATTTTATTCTTTGTGGATAATATCTTCCGTTTCACCCAGGCTGGTTCTGAAGTATCCGCTTTATTGGGCCGTATGCCTTCTGCGGTAGGTTATCAGCCAACATTGGCTACTGAAATGGGTGTCATGCAGGAGCGGATCACCTCCACCAAACGCGGTTCTATCACTTCCGTACAAGCCGTTTATGTTCCGGCGGATGACTTGACCGACCCGGCTCCGGCTACTACTTTTGCGCACTTGGATGCCACGACTGTATTGAACCGAAAAATTGCTTCTTTGGGTATCTACCCCGCAGTGGATCCATTAGACTCTACTTCCCGTATCCTCGACCCAAAAATTATTGGTGACGAGCACTACAATTGTGCTCAACGCGTGAAGCGTATCTTGCAGCGTTACAACGAGTTACAAGACATCATTGCCATCCTCGGCATGGAAGAACTGTCTGACGAAGACAAGTTGATCGTATCCCGTGCACGCCGTGTTCAGCGTTTCCTTTCTCAACCCTTCCATGTTGCAGAACAGTTCACGGGCATGAAAGGCGTATTGGTTCCGATTGATGAAACCATCCGCGGCTTTAATATGATTATGGATGGCGAAATGGATGAATACCCTGAAGCGGCCTTCAATCTTGTCGGCACTATTGATGATGCCATGGCAAAAGGCAAAAAACTGATGGCGGAAGCAGCAGCACAATAAGTCCACAGTCAGACAGTTGACAGTCCACAGTCAGACAGTCAGACAGTTGACGGTCCATTGATAATAAAGATCAAATAAAGGTTTTTGAAGTTCAACTTTTTTGAATATGAATTTAGTTATTTTATCTCCCGATAAAGAAATTTTCTCCGGTACTGTCAAATCAGTGGCGGTGCCTGGTGCGGATGGTCAGTTTCAAATGCTGAACAATCATGCTCCAATTGTTGCTTCTATCGGCAAAGGAACCGTGCGGATCGTCACGGAACAAGGTGAAAAAAAGGATTACCCGGTCAATGGGGGCTTTGTAGAAATGCTGAACAATGAAGTAGCGTTGTTGGTATCGGGGGTCGCTTAAAACAGTCCATCGTTGGCAGCCCAAGCGTAAGCATAAAACAAATTTGAAATAAGTAGGCCATTCAGAAGGACAATTGTCTTTTTGGATGGCCTGCTGCTTTTAGAGAATACACCAAAAATATTGGTCCAGCGTTTTTATCAGTGAATGAATTATTTGATAGTACTTGCGGGGATTTTTTTGCAAAAAAAATCCCCGCAAGTACTATCAAATAATTCATTCCCGTTCCACTATTTTAAATTACCTACCTTTGTTTTCAATTGACGATGCTTGTAGACATTGATTTGCTTCAATTTCAATCCACCCTTAACTTGGTCAAAAAAGGTGAAACGGCCTTAGTACACGACCCGGTCAGGCGAAAAAAAGTGGTGCTTACCCCGGAGGAGCTACTCCGGCAGCTGGTGTTGTGCTATTTATTGGAAGTCAAGCAATATCCACTCCATCGCATCCGGGTAGAAATTGGCATCGAAGTAAATGGACTGAAAAAACGTTGCGACATCGTCGTTTTTGATAAAAATATACAGCCTTGGCTCCTGATTGAATGTAAATCGCCCAAAATACCCTTAGCGCAAGCTACTTTTGAACAGGCCGCCCGTTATAATCTGAGCCTCAAAGCGCCTTTTATGGCCATCACCAACGGATTAGCCACCTTTTCCTGTGCTTTACACTTCAAAGAACAGCGATTTGAGTACCTGGCTGATTTCCCGGATTGGCCGAATAGACCTATTAGCACGGGAATAAATTAGTTGATAGTACTTGTATAATTTTTTTTGCAAAAAAATTATACAAGTACTATCAACTAATTTATTTACAGATGTAAACGCGTAACTAATTTTTGATATTAAATAGGTTTTTGATATTTTGGATGATCTGAAGAAAGGACTTCAATTGGTGAGCAGCCCGTTATCCACGAAATAAAAACCCTACAAATCCTGCAAAATTTTGTAAATCCTGTAAATTTTGTAAATCCTGTGAAATCAACATCCTGTAAAATCAACATCCTGTAAATCCTGCAAATCTTGAAAATTCACAAAATCCGCCTGCTCAACCTCAATTCGCTGCGCACTGCTGTGACGCTGGATTTTGATATGCCCCCGTTGGCGTACAGTGGATTATTTGCTATTACCGGCGATACGGGAGCCGGTAAAACAACGTTATTAGATGCCATTACCCTGGCGTTGTACGGACGCACATCCCGCCAACACGAAAGTGAAGTCATGTCCAATGGTGCCACAGAAGCCTTTGCAGAAGTAGAATTTAGCAACGAATCGGGGCGTTTTTCGGCGCGTTGGGAGCAGCGAAAAACCAAAAAAGGCAATATTAATACCGACCGGAGCTGTTCGCGTTGGGAAAATGAATCGTGGATGCCGAAAACGGCGGGCATGAAAAAAACAGCCGCTAAAATAGAAGCCGTGTTGGGCATGAGCTACGAACAGTTCAAACGCACGGTATTGCTGGCACAGGGCGAATTTGCCGCCTTTCTCAATCCGCCCGGCAGCGCTAAAAACAAGGAAGATGCCCGTGCCGAAGTATTGGAACGACTGACTGGCACGGAAATTTATAAAGAAATTTCTAAAGCGGCCTTCGAGCGCGCTAAAGCGGAAAAAAATGCCCTCGAACAGTTGGAAGAACAACGCGCTGCCTTGCGGCTATTGGGGGCCGATGAAATTGCCGGTAGGCAACAACGCCGCCGTGACTTAGCCAATGACGTACTCGCCATTCAACAGCAATGGGCCGCTTTGCAGGAAAATAAAAACCTGTTGGCGCAGCTAAAAGCCTTGGAAACGCGCAAAAAGGAATTGGAAAGCGCGCTGCAACAGTTGGCCGCCGAACGCATAGCGATGCAGCCGGACAGCGGAAGATTGGTATTACACCGGCAGGCATTGCCCTTTCGACCGTTGCTGGAACGCACCACTGCTTTAGCAACTGATAACCTCCTGATAGCATCAGCATTTGAACAAATGGAAGCAACGATTGCCGCCACTACTGCTGAAAGAGATATTCAGGAACAGGTTTTTGTGTTGCAACAGGAACAAATACAGCAGCAGCGCGAGCAATTGAAGGCGGAAGAAGCCATATTTGACCGGGTGATGGTGCTGGATGTTCAAACAGATAATACTCAACAACAGACAGACACGGCAAAACAGGCGTTGGATATTGCCCAAAATAGCCAGAAAGAGCAGGTAGCCTTATTGCAAAAGATGCAGGAATCCCGGCAGCAATTGCAACAGGAAGTAACAGCACTGGAACAATGGTTAATAACACATCAGGCGTTAGAAAATTTTGGTACCAACATCCCCAAAGCAGAAACCCACGTAGAAAGGTTACGCATTTTATACGGAGAAATGCGTCGGGTAGAAAGTGAAATCAAAAAAAATAGCGAACAAAAAAAGGCTGCTCTCGAACAATGGACGACTACCCAAAAACAAGTCGCCGAAGAAACAGCCGACCGTGATCGTCAATTGGATGAAGCGCAGCAGTTTTTGCGCCACCACCAATTGCCCGAAGCAGAAACCGAAGCAGAATGCGCTATTGACCATTTGGTAGAGCAGGCCACCGCGCAACTGCAACAATTTGAAGATTTTACGCGCTATCATGCCGACTATCGCCGCGTGGCAGAACGTTTGGCAGCAGCACGAGAACAACACCATTTTTTATTGAGCGAGGAATCGGCACTCGGGAAAGACTTGCTCAATTTGCTGGATGAGCTGCCGCATTTGGAAAATCACCGCAACCTCAAACAGCAACGCCTGTTGTTGCAGCAAAAAGCGTTGTCTATTGTAGCAGTTCGCTCAGAATTGCAGGCGGGGCATCCCTGTCCGGTATGTGGTGCGGTAGAGCATCCTTATCGCCATTTGCACGCTGATGCGCTGGAGGAAGATGCCCGCAGGGAGTTGGAACGCGCCGACGAAGCCGTGCAGAAAGCCAAAATACGATTTGAGCAACTCCGCATCCGGCAGGAACAACTCAACAGTAATTTGGAGAAATTTGAAGACGAGGTGGAAGAAAGCATGAGTACAGAAATGCGCAAAATACAGGATGAGTTGGCCATAAGAGAGCACCAGTTTGCCATTCAAGATATTGTTTTTTTGGAAAATACGGCTGCCGAAGAATCGTATTTGACAGAAAAAATCGCTCAATTTCGCGCAAAAAAAACACAAACAGAACATATTCGGCAGACATTTAATCAACAACTGCGGGCCTTGCGGGCGACCGAACAGGCAGTTGCTAAAAGCACAGCAGACTTTCAGCAGGCAGATAAAATCTGGCAAATATTGGCGGCTGAAATAACCAATCTGCAACACATTTTTACCAATCTTACGAATGACCAAACCAAAGAGCAATTAGCAGTAGATGACTTATTAAGACCCTTCGACTTTTGCTTTGCTCCAAATGGTGACTTCAAACAGCAATACGACGCACTTCGCCAATCGGCCCATGAATACGCTGGCCGGGTTCAACAACTACGAAACATAGAAACAGAAATCGAAAAAACAAGCATAGGGATTGAGGGCCTGACGCAGCAAAATGCTGCCTTAATCATGGAGATAGAACACCGGCAACGCCTCGAATCTGCTGCCCGCCAGGCACTTGAAGCCCTGAAAACGGAGCGTTTAGCGCTTTTTGGCGATAAAAACCCGCAACAGGAACGCGCTCAACGACAACAAACGATGGAAAATCTGCGAGAATCCACGGAAAATCTTCAGAAAAAAACACGGGAATCGGGCGAGCAATTGGCCCGACTTCAGGAAGCTGCCAATGCCAACCGCCGGGCTTTCGCGCAAAACCAACAAGCAACGGATCAATGCTTTGCAAACATTGAACAATCGCTTCAAAACACGCAATTTCAGGATATTTCGGCTTTAAAATCCGCATTTTTGTCGGAGGAAATCGCCCAAAGAATAACGACTGCCCTTGTTGAACTGGAGCAACAAACGACCGCTGCCGAACAAAACCTGAGTGAAAATGCCCGGCAAACCGAAGCAGCCGAACGCCGCGAATTGCTTTTTCGCGACGAAACATTGCTGACTGAGGAAATAGCGCAAATAGCAGATGCCCTGCAAACGCGACAACAGGAGATCGGCAGTATTGATGCCATTATACGCGAAAATGCCCAACGCGCCCGGGAAGCAGCCACCTTGTTAACGCAAATAGCGCAACAACAATCAGAAGTTGCCCGCTGGGATGCCTTAAAAAAACTGATCGGTTCTGCAGACGGGTCCTTATTCCGGCGTTTTGCACAGGGGTTGACCCTCCGACAATTGGTAGAACAGACCAATCGCCATTTAGCGCGTTTTCAGGGCGGCCGCTATCGGTTGCGCAAAAGCCCCGGCCTCGACCTTGATTTGGAAATAGTGGATACTTTTCAGGCGGATCATGTCCGCTCGGTCAATACCCTGAGCGGCGGCGAGACATTTCTGGCCAGTCTTGCCTTAGCCCTCGGCTTAGCCGACATGACGGGCAGCAGCACCCGGGTGCAGTCCCTGTTTATTGATGAAGGTTTTGGCTCTTTGGATGAAAATGCCCTCGAAATCGCCATTGATACCTTGGAAAGCTTGCAGGCACAGGGCTTGAATATTGGCGTTATTTCTCATATCCGGGAGATGAAGGAGCGTATTGCCGTGCAGGTGCAGGTGCTGAAACAGAGCGATGGATTTAGCAGGGTGCAGGTGGTGGGGTAGATTGCGGCACGGCAATGAATTAAATGTATCCCTCTATGTATCTTCATCCCTTTCCGCACCGGGATAATAGCTGACATAATGTTTTTAAAACGAAAAATAATTTTACCTTTGCGGAAATAATATGCGCGCCCTTTTCCTTTTGTTTTTCCGCAATGGCGGGTTTGTCACTTTCGTTCTGGTGGAGGCTCTTTGTTTTTGGTTGATCGTGGAGTTCAACGAAAGACAAAATACTATTTGGGCACACTCTATGAGTTTGCTGAGCGGTGACATTTCTACCCGCCGGCAAAATGTGGCCGATTATTTTTCGTTAAATCTGCAACGTGACAGCCTCGCCGCAGAGAATGCCCGTCTACAGGAGCAATTAGCCAATGAACGCTACCTGCGTTTACAACGTGCGTATTCAGATACCCTGCGCAATGGTGCTTTGCGCGATAGCAACACCATTCGACCCGATTCGATGCGATTGAAACAGGCGCGGCCACAGTTTCAGTTTATACCAGCCAGGATTATTGGAAATGCCATTGGAGGGGCTAATAATTTTATTACCCTAAATCGCGGCAGCCGCGATGGGTTAATGCCCGATATGGCCGTCATCTCCCGAAATGGTATCGTGGGAATTGTACGCCACGTAACGACCAAATATGCTTATGCCATGTCGGTTTTGCATCGCCAGATAAAAATTTCGGCCAAACTCAAAAATTACAATGCTTTTGGCTCTCTTGTATGGGAGGGGAAAAACCCCGGTATTATGACACTGCGTTATATACCCAAACACTTTATTATACACCCTGGCGATACGATATTGACCAGTGGATATTCTCAAATGTTTCCAACCGATATAATGATTGGTACCGTGGCAGAAAATCCGAAGCCCGATAGTGAAAATCCTTATTTTTTGACTATTTTGATACAGCTTCGTCAAGATATGACCACCGCCGAAGAGGTTTATGTGGTAAAAAATTTGCATGCTGTAGAATTGGACAGCCTGCGAAATATGTCCAACTCAGATCGTTAGTCCCAATTTATGAACAGCAATATTTTTCCGCATCTTTGGCGATTCATTGTACTCGTTTTGTTTCAGGTATTGGTGCTGAAACAACTTGCTCTGTCAGTAGGATCTTACTTCAATGTATTGATCTATCCTCTTTTCATCTTTTTTTTGCCGCTTCGCATCGCCACTGCTTATACGGTATTATTGGGTTTTGCCATTGGTATTACCGTGGATACGTTTTATGGTTCCCTCGGTGTACACGCCAGCGCCGGGGCATTTTCCGGGTTGATTCGCGGATTTATCCTGGAAGCTTTCGGTCCTAAAGGCGGATTTAAAGGAAAAGAACCCATTTTTTCTCCCGCTTATTTTGGATGGCAGTCTTTTTTTCAGGCAATAGGCGTATTCATGGTATTGTATCTGTTTTTCTATTTTTCTGTAGATGCCTTTACCTTTGTTTATTTGACAACTATTACCCTGAAAACGATTACATCCTGGGTGCTTTCTATGACTTTTGTGTTGCTGTATATGGCGTTTTTTAAGACGAGAGCATAAAACCCCTCAACAAACCTAAACCCCTCAACAACCTGAACCCCTCAACAAACCTAAACCCCTCAACCTTTCTCAACCCGCCTCAACATCACAGCGCTTGTAACTCTACTAAGCGCCGATAGGCCCCATTTTTTTGCATCAACTCCCCGTGTGTACCCCGTTCAGCAATGTGGCCTTCGTCCATGACAATAATTTCGTCGGCGTGTTGTACCGTGCTAAGACGATGGGCAATGACCAAAGCCGTGCGATTCCGCAGTAAATGGTCGAGTGCTGTCTGCACCAAGAGTTCAGATTCGCTGTCCAAGGCGGAGGTAGCCTCATCCAAGATGAGGATGGGCGGATTTTTGAGTAATGCACGAGCAATCGTCAGCCGTTGGCGTTGCCCGCCGCTGAGTTTATTGCCCCGATCTCCTATATTAGTATCATACCCGTTGGGCAAAGCGCTGATAAAATCATGGGCATTAGCAGCCTGGGCAGCGGCTGTGATAGCAGCTTCGGTTGCGTGGTCGCTGCCAAAAGCGATATTATTTCGAGCAGAGTCATTAAAGAGAATGGCTTCCTGACTAACAATACCCATCAAGGCTCGCAGGTCGCGCTGTCGAAATTGGCGAATATCGGTGCCGTCTATCAGGATTTGCCCCGTATCTACGTCATAAAAACGCGGTAGCAGATCCGCTAAGGTGCTTTTTCCCGCCCCGGATGTACCCACTAAGGCGGTGATTTTTCCACGTGGAATGGTAATATGGATATTTTCCACTGCGTTTCGATCGGCATTTGGATACCGAAAGGTGATACCTGAAAACTCAATTTTATCGTTAAATTCAGCAATGCTTTTCGGATTTTTCGGGTCTTGTACCGTAATGTCGGCATTTAGCACTGCTTCAATGCGCTCCAAAGCACCCATACCTTTTCGGATACTGTAAGAGGCCCCGGATAATGCCTTAGCAGGTTCGATCACATTATAAAAAGCATAAAGAAAAGTAATAAAAGTGGCCGCAGAAATCTGCCCGGCAAATACCTGTTTGGCACCAAACCACAGCAGGATAGACACCGCAGCGATGCCCAAAAATTCAGAAAGCGGAGAGGCTAAATCGCGGCGACGATACAAAGTAGTCAGGGATTGCGCATAATGGTCGTTTTCCTTTCCAAATCGGGCCGATTGCCAATGTTCCGCATTAAATCCTTTTATAATGCGCAAGCCACCGAGTGTTTCTTCAATTAAGGCACCCAGAAGCCCCAATTGCGACTGTACTGCACCCGATTGCCGTCGCAATGTCCGGCCCACACTGCCTATAATAACACCGGAAAACAACATAAGCCCAATGACAAATACCAGCAATCCCGGTGACATCACAATCATAAAAATCACACTGCCAAGAATAACGATCGGCTCACGGGCGATAGCCTCTACTACGCCTATAATGCTAAATTCTACTTCTTGTACATCGGCAGTAATGCGGCTCATCAGGTCTCCTTTTCGGGCTTCACTAAAATAAGATACCGGCAAATTCATGATTTTTACGATCAACTGCTGTCGCAAATCGCGTACAATGCCATTCCTGACCGGCGCTAAAAAATACATCGAAAGATAACGAAACAGGTTTTTTCCAAAAAAAACCAATACAAGAAACACACACACGACGAGCAGCGCCTGCTCGCGTCCGTATGAGGCAATTAACTTCGATAAAATACCATTTATCCACTGCTCCAGCCCGGTTTTGGCACCAGTTGCCGGTAAAATATTTTCTCCTTCGAACAGTATTTTCAAAAACGGTTGGAGGACAGGAATACTAATCACCATAAACAGGGACATGAGCAAGTTGCTCAGCACGGCAAAACCTATCAGGCGCTTGTAGGGTGTATAATACCGGAGTAGTTGGAGCAAAATAAAGAATGATACGTGGTTTTTTACGGATATAGCAAGCCGAATTTCAGGCTGCCAACTGTTTGACTGTAAACTGTTTGACTGTAAACTGTGGACTGTAAACTGTGGACTGTAAACTGTATGGCTGTAAACTGTATGACTGTAAACTGCCAACTGTCTGACTGTGGACTGTCTGACCGTGGACTGTTTGTATTTATCCTTTATAAAAAAGCCACTTGCCCAACTCCTTAAAGGTTACTTTTTTTCCGTACATCAAAATACCGACACGATAAATACGGCCTGCCAGCCAAACAAAAAAGAACGCAGACAGCACAATGGTCACCAAAGAAAGTATAACCTGCCACAAGGGCGGGTTGAAGGCCATTCGGAAGGGCATAACAATGGGCGAAAACAACGGAAAAATGGAGGCGAAAACCATTAGCCCGCTGTGAGGGTTCCTGATTCCGGCAAAAAAGACAATGTATATCGCTAATACAATTGGGATCGTGATGGGCAATACCAATGCCTGGCTTTCTCCCAGATCATCACTCATGGCAGAACCAATAGCCGCAAACAGAGAAGAATAGATAAAATAGCCACCCAGAAAAAAGACAATAAAAGAAAAAATAATCAAGGGCCAGTTCTGATTGCTCAATTCTTTCATCATCTGAAAACCTGCATCCTGCACGGCAGCTTCATTCATGCTGTCCGCTGCCATGGAAGCTCCCATTTGCCCAATATCGGGGCTACCAAACAGCAAAGGAACCAATAGCGAAATGGCACCGCTCAATATGATCCAAATCACTACCTGCGTCAGCCCAACGGCCCCGGCACCGATAATTTTTCCGAGCATCAGATCGAATGGTTTCACGGACGACATCATTACCTCTACGATTCGGTTGGTTTTTTCTTCCATGACGGAACGCATCACCAACTGGCCATACATCAGTACCATAAAGAACATGATAAAAGCCATCACGCCTCCTATGGCTAAACCCACGCCGATGGTGTATTTGCTTTCGTCTTCCTCCGGTTTACTGATGCTTTCGGGATCAATGGAAATATCGGTATCCAATTTTTCGAGGTCTTCGCGCTTTAGGTGCAGCGAGTCAATTTTAAATTCTCGAATCTTCTTTTTAATAATTGATTCAATGTTACTACGCTTTTCTAACGCTAACTTATCATCTGAATAATAGTAGATGGTGTGGTCTTTTTTTTGAAAGGTACTCAATGGCGGAATGCGCAGCACGCCATTATATTCGCCTTTTACCACCGCTGTTTTGAGTTGCTCCAGCGTTCTGTCTTTAACGGGGATATAGTGTATCCCTTTTTCGTCGGGGATTTGCCCGATCATGTTCGCTTCGTCTAATACCCCGATTTTCATATCACTGTTGCTCTGATAGCGGGTCAGTAATAACACCACCAGCATATAGGCCAGCAAACCCAACGGTGCCAGCAAAGTTCCAATGATAAATGATTTTTTGCGAACGCGTGTCAGGTATTCACGACGAACAATAAGGCCAAGTTTGGACATAAATGAAAGGTTGAGTTGAAGGGCTATTAAAAACGATTAAATTAGTCCTAAAGGTGGGCAATCCACACAAACAGTTCGCTTTTTTTCGCCGAAAGTGGTCCATTTTAAGGCTGGAGGTAAATAGTTCAAAGACAAACGGCCCCGCGCAAAAGGCATCAATACAGCAGGTAAAATAATGAAAAAAAGTCCCGCCCGGCACATAGCCAGGCGGGACAGACAGTTTTATCAGAAGGGATTCAATGTAAGCAGCGGTTTATTTCTGCTTTACACCACCTTTCAATTCGGTTTGCAGCTTTTCAAGTTCGGCTTTTTTACCATCGCGGGCGAGGGTCGCCTGCTTAGGCCAAGTGGCTGGTTCATGCATTTGATAGCGCTTTCCGGCAGCTTCCAAAATTGCTTTCAGGGCAGCGGGCTTAGTGCTTGCCAATTCAGCAAAAGAATTAATACCGGCGTTGTTCAACAGTTCTGCAATCTTCGGACCAATACCTTCTACGATAGTGAGGTCGTCTGTTTTTGCTACCGGAGCAACTTTTGTAGCCGCGCTTTTTGTTGCGGGCTTTTTGTCAGCTTGGGGTTTAGGCGTTTTGTCGGTGGGCGTCTTAGCCGTCGTAATTTGAGTCGGTGCAGCGGAAGCAGCAGGTTGTGCATCCAATGACTGACCAATCAGGTACAATTCCTCCAATAATACACCATCTTTCCAAGTGCGGCGAATCACTTCATTGTACACCAATGGTTGACCGCTGTTTGCTGTAAAATTAAACTCAAACTGAGAGTCAGTAGTATTTTTACTAACTGTAAATCCTTTCAGTTTGATGTTGTTGATGGTGGCCACGTTGTTGAAGAACCAACGAAGCGCTTCCAATTTTTGAGTTTTAGAGTGGGTTATATCATGTGGGCCGCTTGAGGTAATGCAGTTTTCAGCGGCAAATTTGTCAAACGCACCAATGATATCGCCAGTTAATACTTGTGCGTCAATGGCTTCTACTAATTGTTTAATTGTCATAACAATAATCCTTTTAATTTAAAGGTAAAAATTAAATTCGCCGCAAAGGTACAATCATATAACAATACCAAATTAAATTTGTTTAAAAAGTTTTTGTTAATGTTTTTCAAAATAAAAATTTGACCTTTAAAAGAGACACCGGATAATGCTTATAAATTTATTGTGCATATTTGGGGAGAATTCAGAATATTGTTTGGACAACAGGTATCAGGTCCGCTACTCCCTCCGCAGCACCGCCCGTTGAAACACAGAAACCGGGTAAGCTTGCACTACTGATATATTTTCATCGCCCTGTTTGGTACCACCAGTGGTACTCACCGGGGTTTCTTTACCCGAAATGACCTCAAATACCAAGGTATCCCCTATTTTTTCGTAAGTACACAAGATTCGGGCGCCTTCTACCGTAAACCAGCACAACAATTTTGGGCCGTAAAGATAACTCTCCATAACGATACTGTTTTTTTCATCCACCCTCCACAGGCCCTTAGCCGGATCAACAGGCACTAACTGGTATGGGCGATAATCTTTGTCCCGGCCGCCATAGACCAACCCGAACGTGTAACGACCTTGTTGTGAGGTATCTATTTTGAGCAATTCTATTTCCATGCTGACAGATTGCACTTTCCCCTTACCGGAAAACACATCGAGTGTGCCCATCCAACGGCCAGCCCAGGAAGCGGGAAATGGCAAAGAATCTGCTGCTTGGGCAGCAGCGGACAATGCATAGAAAGAGAAAAAGAAAGCAAAAATATAACGCATGGATATAAACAATTCAACAATTCAACAATTCAATACTTAAACTCCTAAACTCCTAAACCCCTCTTCACTCCTGACGCACCACATTGGAGACCCATGAAAAAGTTTTGAGTGCATTCATGGCTCGATTTAGCTCATCGGTATTGCGTACGACCATAGAAATTTTCCCTTCAAAGTACCCGCCATTGCCATCAATACTAAATGAACGGAGGTTGATGCCCAAACCGTAGAGGCGATCGGTTAGCTGGTGGATGACTCCGGGGCCAATATCCGTGCCAGTCACGATAATGGGGACTACAAATTCTAATTGATGCGCCACCCCCCAGTCTGCTTCCTGTACCCTGTATTTATAATTGGTCATTAAATTGGCGGCATTTGCACAGTTAATTCTGTGTACTTTAACGCCTTCTTTAATGGTGACAAAAGCAAAAATCGGGTCGCCGGGAACGGGATTACAACAAGTGGCTAACGTGTAAGCATACATACTTGTTTCTCCGGCAATAGTCACATCCGGCCGATTGGCGGGGCGGGCGCGGCTGGGTGCGGCTTCCTGAGTAGGTGCCGTTTCGGTGTCAGCCTGATGCTGTGCCGGCTCAATTTCCACTAAGCGATTACCCTCTGCACGGAAACTTTTAGACAAGATGGACAGATCAACCTGCTCTAAATGAATGGCGCTTAAAAACTCTGTTCGATCCGAAAATCCGAATACTTTTGCGAGCATATCCACATTTTCTTCTACGGGCACCTTAAAAGTATTGTTGAGTTTGCGTTCCAATACTTCTTTTCCAAATTCTGCTTTTGTGCGAATCTCTTCCCGCAGCGCAGCCCGTATTCTGGTTCTGGCTTTGGCCGTAATCACGTGTTTTAGCCAATCGCTGGAAGGCTTTTGGTTTTTATCGGAAATAATTCTTACCTGATCGCTGTTTTGTAGTTTTTGGAAAATCGGAGCAGGTTTATTATTGATCATAACTGACCTGCAGGAACAACCCAAATCGGAGTGGATACCAAAAGCAAAATCTAATGCAGTGGCCCCTTCCGGCAAAATACGCATCTCTCCCTTTGGAGTAAATATATGAATTTCTTCAGAATACAGGTTACTGCTGTGGAAATCCGCCAAAAATTCCACTGCATTGCCAGAGGTATCATTTTCCAAAGTTTCCCGCACCTCATCCAACCAGGTATCAAAGGTTTTTGCTCTGGCACCCATTCCTTTTATCCCCTTATATTTCCAGTGAGCGGCAAATCCACGCTCGGCAATTTCATCCATTCGCACGGTTCTGATTTGAACCTCCACAAATCGCCCTTCCAAACCAATTACCGTGGTGTGAAGCGACTCATAACCGTTGGTTTTGGGGCTGCTTACCCAGTCTTTAAGGCGTTCGGGTAGCGGTTTGAAAATATCAGTAATCACAGAATAAGCCTGCCAGCACAGCATTCGTTCCTGTTCCGTGGTCATGTTTTTTGTGTCAATCAGGATACGAATGGCAAAAAGGTCATAAATTTGTTCAAAAGGAACCCCTTTAGTTTTTATTTTATTCAGAATAGAATGAATACTTTTGGAACGGCCGATAATTTTAGCCGGAATTCCGTGTTCTTTGAGGGCTATTTCCAACGGAGGCGTAAATTTGGCAATATAAGCTTGGCGAGAGGCTTTGGTTTCGGCTAATTTGTGTTTTATTTCGCGGTATTCTTCGGGGTTGGTAATTTTAAGGCAGCGATCCTGAAATTCTGTTTTTATAGCATACAAACCCAACCGATGCGCCAATGGCGCATAAACAGTCATGGTTTCTGCTGCAATCTTTACTTGCTTGTGCGGCGGCATCCCGTCAATGGTGCGCAGGTTATGCAGGCGGTCAGCCATTTTAATCAGCACCACCCGCACATCAAACAGCATCGTTTTTAGCACTTTGCTAATATTCTCCGCCTGTGGATTGTCGGATTCATGCAGGCCGTCCAACTTAGTAAGACCATCTACAATGCGGGCAATTCGGTCTTTAAATTTATGGTGGATGGTTTTTAGTTCAATATCCGTATCTTCCACCACATCGTGCAACAAAGCGCAAACAACGGCGGTGGGTCCCAAACCAATTTCCTGAACACAGATGCGCGCTACCTCTATCGGATGCAGAATATAAGGCTCCCCGGTTTTTCGGCGTTGCGAGACATGGGCATTTGCTGCCATTTCAAAAGCTGCCCGAATATTCTTCCGGTCTTCTTCATTCAATTTTGTTTTGAATGAACGCAGCAAATTTCGATAATCCCGCCGAATCAGCGGGCGATCTTCTTCCGCCATAACCTCTATGGCTTCCGTTTCCTGTTCTTGTCCCTGCTGCATAATTAAATTAGTATATTGATGAATAAATCACTGCAAAATTATATCAAAAATCCGGCCAAATTAAACATTTGCTATATGTTAACGCTTTTTCAAAAAAAAATTGGAATATTTGACAGAAAAATATTACCTTTGCGGCCCTTTTGGAAAATTACGCGGGCGTGGCGAAATTGGTAGACGTACCAGACTTAGGATCTGGCGCCGTGAGGCATGGGGGTTCGAGTCCCTCCGCCCGCACTTTTCAAACATTATACTAATAGTTGGTGATGGACAATTGTTTCTGCAATAAATTGATATTCAAAATATTGAAACAATTAAACGGGCAAACCTCCCGCAAACGGTATAATGATGCTTCATACAATCATTGGTTAATATGCTCTATTGATACAGCACATTACCGCTAATTAGCACATCAAATTATATGGTCATTCGTCAAGACCGCGATCACACTACCGCCGTTTATATTGTAACGGTTATTCGGGAAGAAATCAAACCACACTTTGATTCAGAAATAAGAAAAATACGCCAAAATGCGCCGGTGAAAGGCTTTCGCCCCGGTAAGGCACCTGTTTCATTCATCCGAAAAATGTATGGCAGGGCAATATTTATGGAAAAACTGAATGACCTGTTTGCCTCTAAATTAGAAGCCCATCTTAAAGAAAATCCAATTGCTATGATCGGGCAACCACTGCCCTCCGAAGATCAGGAAAAATTTGCTGTCAATTTAGAAAACATTGAACCAGAATACCACATCACTTATGAAGTGGGCATCGTTCCTGTTTTTGACGTAGAAGGTATCCATACCGATGAGGTTTATGAGCGATACACGATTACAAATGCTGATGAATTGGCAGAAAAAGACCTCGAAGATATTCGCAGCCGGGCAAAAGCTACATCTGACGTAGATACTGATATCCAATTAAAAGATATGGTCACCATTGCCGCCAGCGAATTAGCCGCTGAAGACGGCGAAGTGCTGGAAAATGGCTATGCCGTATCCATAAAGGTTCTGGTAGAATCCGTCACTGACGAAAATTTTCAGGCGGAGATACTGACAAAAAAGAAAGGTGATGTAGTACGCTTTAATGCACGTACCTTGGAGAACCTCAATGATAAGCAGTATCGAAAATTCCTGCTTCAATTGGAAGAGTCGGATGAAACAACCGTAGGCGATTATTTTGAAGGAATCCTTGAAAACGTCAGTCGCGTGCAGGATGCCGAATACAACGAAACCTTTTTTGCAGAAAACTTCGGAGCAGAAATAACGACCAAAGAAGCAGCACTTGAAGTATTGGGAGATAATATTAAACGTTTTTATGAATCCCGCGCTGGCATTTTTGTCTGGCTTGAAATAAAAAAACGGCTGATGGAACTCAATGACATTGACCTGCCCCATGCCTTCCTCAAGCGGATGATCATATTGAATGAGGAAAATAAAAAAATGACCCCGGAAGGGTTAGATGCAGGGTATGTCTCATTTGCTAATGACTTGCGCTGGCAGTTTATTCATGCTAATTTAGTAGAGCGGTTCAACATTCGGGTTTCAAAGAATGATATTCGCCAGCAGATGATTGCTGAAATGCGCCAATATGCAAACTATGACATTGGAGAAGCCTTCTGGAACAATATGGCTGATCGAATGATGGAAAAAGAGGAAGAAGTAAGGCGTGTCAATGATAATTTAGAGTTAGTCCGACTATTTGACGCCTTAATGAAGCGGGTAACGATCAAGGATAACCCCATACATTCCACAGAACTTCAACTAAAATTAGATGCTGTGAACGGTAAATCCAGTGAGGAGGAGGAAGCCGAAAACAATGTTTTAGAGGAAGTAATTGTCAATATGGAAGAAACAATTGCTGATCTGGAAGCAGAGAATGCCGCTTTGGAAGCAGAGAATGCCGCTTTGGAAGCAGAAAATGAACAACTAAGCACTCCATAGCCGACGCTACTGCCAACTGCCGGACTATCCAACTATTGAAAGTGCGTTACTGATTGAATTGCCGACTATTTTTTTGTCGGTTATAACCATACATTCATCATAAGAAAACCCGCGTTTTATCCTTAATTTTGGTTCCCGGCTTTTTTTGATCCAATCTATTCTGATTAAATGCTGTTATAATACCTCAAAAAATATTTATTATTATGTTTGACCAGAACGAATTTAAAAAGTACGCTGTCCATCACCTTGGGATGAACAGTATGCACCTCGAAAAATACATGTCGCAGTCGGCACCAGGTATCAAAGCCTTCACCCCTGCCGTTATTGAGGAGCGCCCCATGCACGCACAAGCCATTGACGTTTTTAGCCGACTGATGATGGATCGCATCATCTTTATGGGTGTACCCGTCAATGACTATGTTTCCAATGTGATTCAGGCACAATTGCTGTTTTTAGAAAGTGCCGATCCCAAGCGCGATGTGCAAATGTTCATCAATAGCCCCGGCGGTTCTGTCATTGACGGATTGGGTATTTATGATACTATGCAATATGTAGCGCCTGATGTTGCCACCATTTGTACCGGTTTGGCGGCTTCTATGGGAGCCGTATTGTTGGCGGCAGGAGCAAAAGGCAAACGCAGCGCATTGCTGCACAGCCATGTCATGATTCATCAACCAATGGGCGGTACACAGGGACAGGTATCCGATATCGAAATCTCGTACAAGCTCATCAAAAAGATGCAAAAAGCCTTGTACGATATTCTTGCCAACCACACCGGTCAACCTTATGAAAAAATCGCGGAAGATTGTGATCGTGACAACTGGATGTCGTCCGACGAAGCCAAAGAATACGGCTTAGTAGATGAAGTATTGGTGCGGAAAAGATAAACACAGTACATAATAAAATATAATTTAAAAGGTTTTTATTAACCTGAAAACACAAAAAGCTGTCTCATAGATGCACAAAATAACGCATCTATGGGACAGCGTTTTACTATGAGAAACCGTTTTAAAAACTCCTGCTGCGCAATAAAGCGTTGAATTTTGAGGATAGATTTTGTTTGATTTTAAGAGAATAATGGTTTTATTTGATTAAAATCAAACAAAATATAGCGTTAAAAGGTGAGGTTTTACGACTATTGAGGGGTTTCAAAACAATTTCTGAAGGTAAAGGTGGTTTTGTTTTGGCATAAATAATTGATTTTCACTACCTTGTAAGATTATCCATTACTTAACTAACACCTACTAAAAAACTATGGCAAAGCGCGGTCAACATTTTTGCTCATTTTGCGGACGCGGCGAACGCGACGTCATGATTTTGGTTTCCGGGATGGAAGCACAAATCTGCGAAGCTTGCACGGACAGAGCAGTTGAAATAATTGAACAGGAAATGGATAAAAACGGGGCCAAACGCCCTGTAAAGCAGCCTGAAAGCGAGCAATCGCCCAAAAGTACAAAATATAGCGGGCCACTGCACCTGATCCCTCCCCGTGATCTAAAAACCTATTTGGATCAGTTCGTCATAGGCCAGGATGAGGCAAAAAAAATATTATCCGTAGCGGTTTATAACCACTACAAGCGTCTGCAACAGGCCGAAATTGAAAAAACGGATAAAGATGGCGTAGAACTCGAAAAGTCTAATGTTCTCTTCGTTGGCCCCACCGGCACGGGCAAGACCCTCATGGCCAAAACTATTGCCCGATTGTTGCACGTACCTTTCACTATCGTAGATGCTACCGTATTTACCGAAGCTGGTTATGTGGGCGAAGATGTAGAGAGCATCCTGGCGCGCCTGCTTCAGGTTTGCGAATATGATGTTGCTGCCGCCGAGCGCGGTATCGTTTACATTGATGAGATAGATAAGATCGCCCGAAAGCAGGACAATCCATCTATCACCCGTGATGTGTCGGGAGAAGGCGTGCAACAGGGAATGTTGAAAATGCTGGAAGGCGCCGAAGTATTGGTGCCACCCCAAGGCGGCAGAAAACACCCTGAACAAAAATTGGTGAAGGTCAATACCGAAAATATCCTGTTTATTTGTGGCGGCGCTTTTGATGGTATTGAAAAAATTGTTGCCCGACGGGTTAATACACAAGTCATCGGTTATGGCAAGCAGGAACACGACCGCATAGACCGGGATAATTTGTTGCAGTACATCAGCCATCAGGATGTCAAAAATTTTGGCTTAATCCCTGAATTGGTGGGTCGTTTGCCGGTTTTGGCGCATTTAGACCCGCTTACAATAGATTCCCTCAGCAAAATTCTCACCGAACCACGCAATGCACTTTTGCGCCAATATGAAAAACTGTTTGCCTTAGAAGGCGTTAAATTGATATTAGAACCTTCAACCATTGAATTTATTGCCGAAAAAGCATTGGAATATAAATTGGGCGCAAGGGGTCTTCGTTCTTTGTGCGAGGCTATCCTGAACGAAGCTATGTTTGAAATACCAACCAACAATAAAAACAAGGAAAACAGCCAATTTGTCATAGATCGAGCGTATGCAGAAGCGCAATTAGATAAATCCAGAATGGGACATTTGAAAGCAGCTTAGAAAAAATGAAGTCCGCCATCATTCTCGACAAAGTGCCCAGCCACATTGCCATCATCATGGATGGAAATGGTCGCTGGGCCAAACAAAAAGGTATGCCCCGCTTGTTAGGGCATCGAAGTGGCGTGAAAAGCGTTCGGGAAGTAACCGAAGCGGCAGCCGAAGTAGGGGTGAAATACCTGACCCTGTATGCGTTCAGTACCGAAAATTGGAATCGCCCCCTCACCGAAGTAACGGCACTTATGAGCCTTTTGGTAGAAACCATCAAAGGCGAAATTAGGGATTTAAATAAAAATGGCGTTCGCCTCGCCGCTATTGGCGATATTTCAGCGTTACCTAAAGCCAGTTATGAAGCGATAAAACAAGGTATTGAAAATACTAAAAACAATACGCGCATCACGTTGGTATTAGCCCTCAATTATTCCGCTAAGTGGGAAATACTGCGGGCTGCCAGAGCCTTAGCCGAACAAAGCCAACAAGGGCTTTTGAATCCGGCAGATATTACAGAAACGACATTTGAAAAAGAGCTGACGACCCATGGCATCCCGGATCCGGAGCTGTTGATCCGCACCAGCGGCGAAACCCGCATCTCCAATTTTCTGCTCTGGCAAATCGCCTATTCAGAACTGTATTTTACGCCCGTTTTTTGGCCTGATTTTGGCAGAAATCAACTTTTTGAAGCCATTTTGAGTTACCAAAACCGCGAACGACGGTTTGGTATGACCAGCGAACAATTAGGGAGCTAGTGGCACGTCCAGTAAATAACGCACCGTTTTGCGGCCCTATTTCTCGCTCCATTTCGTTATTCGTCAGTTAAAATGTCCCGCATTTCGCCCTCCTCATGCCTAATGGAGCAAAAAATAGATCTCGCCAATCTGCACCCCATTTACTGGACGCGGCACTAGTGGCACGGGAATTAATTAGTTGATAGATACAAACGCGTAATAAATTTTTATTATGAAACAGACTTTTTGATGATCTGGGTGATCTGAAAAGGGTGCATCAATTAATGCGCAGCCCACTACGCTAAGTAAAAAAATAGTATCTTTGCAGGGCAAAGCCAATTACTAATAACCAATCCCTACTTATGATGAAAGTAAATTTATTGCTGGATGATTGCAGAGACGAATTAAAAAAATTGCCGGATAATTCTGTAGATTTAATTTTCACCTCACCACCGTATGCCGATCAACGAAAAAATACTTATGGCGGTATTCACCATGAGGAGTATGTGGCGTGGTTTTTACCTGTTTCAAAAGAATTGCTGCGGGTGCTGAAACCAACCGGCACTTTTGTACTCAATATAAAAGAAAAGGTAGTGGACAGCGAAAGGAGTACTTACGTCATGGAATTGATTCTTGAAATGAGAAAACAAGGATGGCTTTGGACTGAGGAGTTTATATGGCACAAAAAAAATAGTTTCCCGGGAAAATGGCCTAATCGCTTTAGGGACAGTTGGGAAAGGCTTTTGCAATTTAATAAAACAAAAAATTTTAATATGTACAAAGATGCAGTCAGGGTACCAGTCGGAGATTGGGCTAAAAACAGACTTAAAAACCTGAGTGATACGGATAAAATAAGGGATAATGCTAAAAACGGGAGTGGTTTTGGCAAAAATGTATCTAATTGGATTGGCAGAGAAACGGTCTATCCGACTAATGTGTTGCACTTAACCACCGAATGTAATAATAAAAATCACAGCGCGGCTTTTCCCGATGAGTTGCCCGAATGGTTTATTAAATTGTTTACTGAAGAAGGCGATACCGTTTTAGATCCCTTTCTGGGTTCCGGCACAACTGCTTATATAGCCGACAGAATGGGGCGAAAAGCCATAGGGATAAAAATTTTACAAAAATATTTCGATATAGCCAAGGCAAGAATAGGAACTGAACGCACAGTGCCAACACTTTTTGAACAGCAACTATAAAAATACAGTATGAATAAACTCAATATCAATGATGTGACTCAATATGTTGAAGATAACATAGATACTTTTCATCAGAAAAGGATTGAAAGTTTAGATGAATTAAAGTTATCACAAATTTTAAAGCGAAAAAATCCTTATTTATTTAAAGCTAAATATGTTTTGACTGCAAGTGAATTGGTCAAAGGTATTGTAGATGCCCATATATCTTCCAGCGAAGAAGGTATTTTTAGTGACTGGTTAGAAGGCTTATCTATCTTTATCAACGAAAAAGTTTACGCTGGTAAAAAATCTTCTGCTAAAGGTATTGACTTAGAATTTGATAAAAACAACAAGCGGTATATTGTTTCCATCAAATCAGGCCCCAACTGGGGAAGCAGCAGCCAGGTAACAAAAATGATTTTAGATTTCAAAAGTGCTAAAAAGACATTGCGCACAAGTGGCTCTACCCTGGAGATAATTGCCGTAAATGGTTGCTGCTACGGGACTGACAATCAACCGGATAAAGGAGATTATTACAAATATTGCGGACAGGCATTTTGGGAGTGTATTTCAGGAGACAATGAATTGTACGTAAAAATAATTGAACCGTTAGGAAAAATGGCTAAAGAACGCCATGACGATTTCATCATTTCATATTCAAAAAAATTAAACATTTTTACACTTGATTTTTCTACCGAATTTTGTAAAAAAGACGGCGGAATTGACTGGCAAAAATTACTCAAGTTTAATTCAGGGACAAAATGAGTATTAAAGAATACCCGTTATGGGCGGTCATTTACTTGCTTATCAGCCTCACCTCCTGCGCCAAACAAGGCGCGCCTACCGGCGGGGCTAAAGACATCAAACCGCCGGGAATAGACTCCACCCACAGCAGCCGCAATTATACCACCCGTTTTTCGGACAATACCATCCGATTGACCTTTGATGAATGGGTCACCCTCTCCGATGTAAGCACCCAGGTACTGGTCTCCCCCCCCCTCGTCACCAAACCCGTGCCGCAGGTCACCCTCAAAGGCAAAACCGTCACCGTAGAATTTCCGGAGGGAGAAGTATTGCGCCCCAATACTACTTATACGCTCAATTTTGGCACCGCCATAAAAGATTTGCACGAGGGTAACCCGGCACCTAACCTTCGTTACGTTTTTTCTACCGGCGATTTTATAGACAGCCTTCAGGTAACAGGAGTCGTCAGGGATGCTTTTACCAATGAACCCGTAGAAAACATCACCGTGATGCTGTATGACTTGATGGAAGACAGCATCATTCGGAAACAAAAGCCCTATTATTTTGCCCGGACCGATAAAGCAGGACAGTATTTGATAGAAAACATCCGGACGGGGCAATACAAAATGGCGGCGGTAGAAGATATCAGCAACAACCTGAAATGGGAAGAAGGAAATGAACGCCTCGCTTTCCAGGACTCTTCCGTCCAGATAACGGACACCCTCACGAAGGTCAAATTTCTTCGACTTTTTAAAGGAAAAACCTTGGCCCGACGCACGGACGCGGATGCAAAGCGTTATGGCCTCGTCCGATTGCGCTACAATACCCTACCGGATACGTTACCTATCCGCACATCTGCTCCCGAAGGACTACGCTTAATACAAGAGCGTAGCTTGGATACCATGTTGATTTGGTACGATCTTCCGGTAGCTGCTGCCTGGGAATTATATGCCGGGCGTGATACCGTGAAAGTTAAATTATTGGATAAATCGGCTTTCACGGCGCAACATAAATTGCGTTTTGCGGATGATGCACCTATTGCCTCCGTAGGGAAATTTGGAAAAAATAACCGCCTGAATCCCACAGAAAATAGTGAGCCTGCCAAAAAAGAAACCAAAATACCCGCTAAAGTCATTCAGCAAAACCCCGGCAAAAACACTTTTTTCGATTTTAACACGCCTGTTGCGGCCATTGATACCTCCAAATGGCGCTTCGAGACCGATAGTGTCCCCAATCGAAACTTTACCGTGCAGCCAGATACGCTGCATCCCCGTCGCCTGCGTTTTCAACACAATTGGAAACCAAGTAGTGATGGCCTGCTTACCCTGCTTCCCGGTGCCATTACAGATATGTACGGTGTGGCGAATGTAGACACCTTGCAAAGGGCTTTTACCATTTTGGGTACCAAACAATTAGGCGGGCTTAACCTGACCCTCAATAGCCTGAAACCGGGTACTTACTATATTTTGAAACTCCTGGAAGGCGAAACGGTAGAAGAGGAACGGCGGTTTGTGGCCACCGGAGCAGAAAATCGATTGGTATTCGCCAATTTGCGTACCACGACCTATACCGTACAATTGACAGAAGACCGGAATAACAATGGCTTATGGGATTCCGGGGATTATTATAAACACCTCCAGCCGGAACCCATTTATACCCGAAAATTAGAAGCCCTGCGACCTAACTGGGAGATAGAATCTACCGTGGAAGCGACGTATAATATTAGTCAAAAGAAGTTTAAGAAATAATGGTAAGTACTGATAAATGATGGATGACCAATTCCGCAACAAGCCTAATTAAACTTCCAATATTTTGAGAGCGCACTCGCAGCGGTATGCAGATACATTTCATACGTTTCCCATACCCGCAAGCCACTCGTAGTACCTGCCTCCGGGAAAGGCATCTCCAGCCCGCTGATGCCTGCCATGAAATTATGGGCACATTTCGACACGTATCCAATGTTATAGCCACCTTCCAGCACCGCAAACACTTTTTCGGGGAAATGCTGGGTTAATAGTTGACCAATTTTGTAGTAAAATTGCCCGCTGGCCCGCAGTTGCAACAAGGGTTCAAACTGATGCGCATCAAAACCCGCTGAAACTGCTACCACATCTGGCTGAAACTGCAAAGCAATGGTCAACATGTAGTCAATAGCGTGCAGAAAAATATCATCGCCGCTGCCCGGCGGTAAAGGTGTATTAATGGTAAACCCGGTACCTTTCCCGGCACCAATTTCATGGGCTGCTCCATTGCCCGGATACGCAGGATATTGGTGCAGCGACCAGTATAACACCTCATCCGTGTGGTAAAAGATATCCATGGTGCCGTCACCAAGATGCCCGTCAAAATCCAAAATCAACACGCGTTTGCCCGCATTTACCGCTTTTTGAGCAGCAATGGCAACATTATTAAACAAACAAAATCCACACGCTCTGTCCCGGAAAGCATGATGGCCCGGCGGGCGTACCAAAGCAAAATCACCGCGTTCCATGGCGAGTAAGGTTGCGCCTACAGCCGTGCAGGCTGCCGTAAAACTCCCGGTTGAAGCAATAGTATCTCCGTCAAAAGGCAACCCTTTTTGGCAATGTTGTTGTACGCGGGCAATGTAAGATTCCGGGTGAATAAGCGACAAAAATTCCGCCCCATCCGGAATGCCGGAAGTAGTGGCGACTTTACCAAACGATTTAATCCGTTGTGGATTTTCCGGGTGATCATGGCCTGTATCGTGCAACAATACCGCAGGATGATAAATAAATTGCATCGCCATCAGAACTTTGGACACAAAATATTCTCATTCTCATAATTGCCCAGATACGCCACCGAAAACTCCAGCGCTCCCTGCCGTTGATTGGCACCCAAAGCATGGAGGTTTAGGTCGTAGCTCAGGCCAAATAGTACGTTATTGATTTCAAAACCCAGCAAGGCTACCACCGCATCCAACCGCATACCGTCATCTGCTTTTACCGGGCGCGCCCAACTACCGAAATGTACCGCACTAGTACTGTATTTACCCATAGCCACCCGGAAATTGGTGCCGGCATTTACCTGAAGGTGTGGCCCCTGTGTTGCAAATAACAAACGGGGGGTTACCGCTAATTTACTGTTGCGTTTGAAAGGGATATAAGCAGACATTTGCCCGGAATATCGGATAAAAAGGCGATCACCTTCTTCATTTCGTCCTTCTGTAAAAGCAGCACGGGGGCGCGTAAAATGGTGTACGGCGCCGCCCAAAAAGAAGCGGCCTGTTCTCCCAAATTTTGCGATATAGTTCAGTCCTACGTTGTAATCTGCGTAGGAAAAATTATTGGCCGGAAGCACCTCACCAGTGCCGAGCGTATAGCCATCGTTGCCATTGAATTCATCATTAAAATTCAGTGCTTCGTAATTGACATTGCGCTGTGTCAGCCCCCCTTGCACACCCAATGAAAGGTATTGCCGGTTGCGGTTATCCAGAGACTTATGGTAGGCAAAAGACACCGCAATTTGCGTAGTGCTAAAATCTATTACCCCTGTTTTATCGTTAAAAAACACCAAACCCATCCCCACAGCATCTTCTTTGGCATCTTTTAACGGACTTTTAAACCGAAAATCGCCACCTGCTGAAAAGGTTTTAATCGGGTTTTCTACCACCTGTCGCCATTGGTCGCGGTAAGCGGCACCCACGCGGTAACGGCCCTCAAATGCACCGGTCAAGGCCGGATTCAAGGTCAAAGGGGAGGCATAAAACTGAGTCAGTTGGGCATCCTGAGCGGCCATTGGGAACCAGGACAGGAGGGCAAAAAATGTAAAAATGAGTATTTTAATCATGCGTTTGTGCAATAGTAGGACAAAGGTAACACAAACGCAAAAAAGGAGGGAAAAAGTTTAGGGAAGAAGGATTTTAATGAAGAATAGAAAAGACTTGTTGCGGCGAGACGCTGCCTGACGCAAAAATGATCTTTTTTTTCTGCTTTTCGGTACCTGCTTACGTTTTGCAAAAACCCTTACACGCCACCAGCCACCACCTCCCAAGTATGATCGCCCAGCAGCCGCACCGTCGCTAAATGTTGATATGGATTGGTACGTCCCCATTCGCCGGGTGCGATCATGGATAGCAACTCGGTGCCGTCCGATTTTCTTTGATACAGGTGGTATACATGGTGAATGATGGGCTGAAATGGCACATCGGCCTGATAAATCATTTCTGAGATGCTCATGCGCTCGTGCAGCGACTGCGCTTGTTTTGCCAAAGTCTCCATTTGCTGGCGCAATTGCTCCATTTGCCGGTCAGTCTGGTCATACATAGCAGTCATGGCATTACCGCGTACCTGCCCTTTGTCTTCCGGCCGAATGACAGCCCCTCCGGCAGTATGGGCATAAGGAAGCAATCCGGGGGTATCGGTCACTTTGGTTTTATCAATCGGGTTGACAAAAGCATCTACGGGTTCTGTTTCTTGTTCTTTTGACATAGATAGTTTTAGTGTTTTAGTGGCGCGGAAATAAAAAACTTTTATTATTAAATAAATTTTTCGATGTTCTGGATGATCCGAAGAGGGTGCATCAATTAATGCGCAGCCTACTAATGTTTTGGCGTTTTGTTTCCTTAAGGAACGAGTAAATAGTAACTTAACCATTTGATGTGTCCCTTTTGGTGCCATACTATCCATCTTTTTGCTTAAAGAGGGCTACTATTAGCACAAAAAGATGGTTGTCTAACCCAAAAATGATCAACCTGAAATGATCAACTTATTATTTACTCGTTCCTAAACAATGACATCTTACAAAGGTTTGTGAGATGCCCGTCAAAATTAAGTTACTTATGCGGTGCATCTATCAGGTTATTTTTCACTTATTTTGATAAAATGACAGTTATTTGACGGAATTTTTAGATCATATTATTATAAAAAATAATTATATAATATTGTAAACCAATTAGTTATTGCTTATTTATAAACTATGTGGATGCTATTTGCTAAACGTTAACGCAACAATTTTACCAATTATGTGTTATAACATCTAATTTTGCACCGTCAAAATAAAAAACATTTTAAACATTTCATTATAACAACATTCGTTATGAAAAATTTATTTCTGCTCTTCGCATTAGCATTCGTTGCTTTTTCTTTTATTGCTCCTACGGCTTACAAAGTAGATACCAGCGCCAGCAGTATTGTTTGGACTGGCTATAAAGTAACCGGCAAACATACCGGTGGCATAAAAGTAAAAGAAGGCGCCCTGCAAATGGACGGCGGCAAACTCACCGGAGGTTCCTTTTTGATTGATATGACCACGATCAATAACACCGACCTTGAAGGAGAATGGGCTGGCAAATTGATAGGTCACCTAAAAGACGATGATTTTTTTGGTGTTGCTACCTACCCGACCGCTAAATTTGTGATCACCCGTGCGCTGCCACAGGATTCAAAAGGCAACTACAAAATTATTGGTAACCTGACCATTAAGGAATCTACCAAAGAGATAAAATTTCTTGCCAATGTTGCAGAAGCAGCCGGTACGATAACCGCCACGGGTAAAATGACGGTTGACCGCTCAGATTTTAATGTCAAATATGGTTCCGGTTCTTTCTTTGATGGGCTTGGCGATAAAACTATCTACGATGAATTTGATCTTCAGGTGTCTTTAGTGGCGAAATAACGTAGGTTGGATCGTATAGAACGGACCATTATCTAGCATAGGGGCCAATATGTGCCCTATTATTTGAATGATGAATGATAAACACGAGTTGTGTTTGTCATTCATCATTTTTTTAATAGACATAACGTCTATTGCAGGTCAGACCGTTCATGCCCGGCCATCCTGCGTGCGATGAAAGCAAATAAACTTTCTGAGTTATGCTACTCCAAGGTACATTTCCGATATTTTCACATTACTGGGTTAAGAATTATTTTATGTTTGCGTCGGTTTCTCCAATTAAGTAACGTATAAATAATGACTTGGCATTTTTAGGTAGATTTGTTTATCTATACAACTATCCCTTTGCGCGAATATCTATGGCATGCAAATAAATTTTCTAGCCACTTTCCCCAATAATGTCGTCATGGTATCGCGCATCAATCAGCCGCCTTACCTACCCCAAAAACCGCTGCGGCAACTGTCGTCCAATGGATATTGGATTATACACAATTTCGGGCAGAATAATATTCCTGAAAGTATTACCTTTGCACCCGGAAAAGGTGTTTGTGCACCCGATCTGCCAATCCTGTTTAACCGGAATAAACGAGACTCCACTGCTGACATTGCTAACTGGGCTACAGTTGACCTTGAGGGTATGCTATTTCCGGCAACGAATTGACGTTTAATACCCACCTTAGTTTTCAATTTGGCCAACAATACGCCATGGCAGACGGGAAAGGGTTAAGGAACGAGTACATGATAACTTAACCATAAGATGTGACCCTTTTAGTGCCATACTACCCATTTTTTTGCTTAAAGAGGGATACTATTAGCGCAAAAAGATGGTTGTCTGACCCAAAAATGATCAACCTGAAATGATCAACTTATTATTTACGCGTTCCTAAGTTGCAATACAGTTGTGAAATTAATAACCAGTAATTATTTATATCATGCATAAAATAAAGATTTTTGCTTTCGGCTTTTTGCTTTTTGCTGGTGGATATGCTCACGGGCAATCACCTTTTTGCTTCTCTTTCGCCAATCAAACGACGGTGAGTCCTACCGAATTTCGCGTGACCTTACGGGTATACTCGAGTGACGGGAACTTAAAAGTAGGTAGCAGCAATTTTGTATTTAGTTACAATACCGCCGGGCTTTCCAATCCGGTATACGTATCCAGCCCCTTGAGCGCTGCTGCCGGCTATGATTTTTCAACGCCTTCCCTTGTCATTACCACCCCGGTAGCCGGTCAGGTTTCTTTCAACGCGGTATTCGACGGAAATGATAATACCGGCGTGACGGTTCCTACAACTGGGTTGGATTTGGTTGTTATTGGGTTTACCATCCTGAATGCGGCACAAACCCCGAACCTGACGTTGCTCTACAACAGCGGAACCAGTACAACGCAAACCGTTGCTTTTGATGACAACAATGCAACGCAGGTAGCCAGGTCTTCGGCTGACGACTGCTCGCCGCGTTTGACCGCCAAGGCGTATTTTGATGGTGCCTACGATACCGGAAGTGGCCTCTTGAATGACGGATGGAGGTTCCATAATAAACTTCCGCTGACCCAACCCTTTAACACCATCACGTTTGGGGGTACCAACGCCACTACTGCTTATACGGGTACAGAAACAACCACGGCAGGAGTGCTGGCCGTGACGGGAGCAAATGCCATTACAGACTGGGTGTACCTTGAGTTGCGCAACGCCACTGATCGCAGCATCGTCGTTACGCGTCGCGCTGCATTGCTACAACGCGATGGAGACGTTGTGGATATGGACGGTGTAACGCCCGTGAAATTCACCGGATTGGCGGAAGGCAATTATCAGGTAGCCATCCGTCATCGCCTGTGTTTAGCTACCCGTACCCTCAATGCCATTGCTTTTAATTCAGGTGGGGTCACGCCCTTGAATTTTACGGATAATAGCAACGCGTTAACTGGTTCATTAAAGTCAGTGGTGGTGGGTGCTAATACTTTTTACATGATGTATACTGGAGACTGCAGCCGAGACGGATTTATCTTATCCACGGATTTGAACCTCATCCGTCCGATACTGAATACATTACCTTCGGGGATTGATTATTTCATTAAAAACTTAGATTTAAACTTTGATGCATTCATTTTAACCAGTGACCTTACAGCGTTAAGGCAAAATTTAAACAAAATTCAAGTAAATTTAAATCAATAAAAATATGAAAAGTGTTTTTTCACTACTCTTGATACTATTTGGCTTCTATAGCGAAGCGCAGGTAACGTATTGCCTGACGATTACCCAAACAGGAGAATCCCCTACCCAAGTTGATTATTCTTACACAATCGGTGCGAGTGAATCGGTAGACGCGAGTATATTTATTACAGGGACGAATGGTTTATCCGGCAGTATTGCCGCCATAGGCTCCCCTCCAACATCGGCCAATATAGCTGGCACCTTTTTCCTGGCCAAAACGGGTGTAGCACCTTTCACCCGCACGGTATCAGATGCCTTCCCTTTTGGCGTGCTGGCCGCCGATGATGGCGAGCGGGCAACAGAAATTTGTGGTGCTTTGCCCATTGCTTTATCGTCCTTCACTGCTCAGGCACAAGATCGGAAGGGTCTGCTGAAATGGGGAGTAAGTGCAGAAGTAAATGCGAGTCACTATGAGGTAGAACGCAGTACTGATGGCTGGCAATTTGTGAAATTGGGCAGAGTCGCGGCATTGGGCGATACCCGCGAATCTAAAATTTATGGATTTACAGATGAACGACCCGCTGAAGGACTCAACTACTATCGTTTGCGCATGGTAGACAAAGATGGCAGTTTTGAATACTCCAATATCGTGCAGTTGATTTTCAATAATACCAGCACGGTACAAATTGCGCCCAACCCCACAAAAGGAGCAGTATCCGTCACGTTTAATGCAACGATTGAAGCAGCTGTCCGGATGGAAATCACGGATATGAACGGCCGATTGCTCCAGACGCTGACCATAGAAAGACCAAAAGGGGCCAGCACGACCGAATTGGATATGGCACCTTTTGCCGCAGGCGTATATTGGCTGAACCTGTACAGCAATACCGGTGCAGAGCGGTATAAAATCGTAAAAGTGGATTAACCCAACATACCTTCCTTTAGTTTCTCTATCTCTCTTTACTCAACACGCGGGTTATCCGTATGTAATCATTTCATGAACAAGCAATATCTCTCTTATTTTTTAGGGGTTATTTTCCTGTCTTTTTTTTCCTCATATAGTTTTGGACAGGCGCAGACATTTCCTTACTGGGGTGATTTGGAGGAGTCATCTATCAACATACAAGGAGAGCGCCAGATCATTCCTGACAAATATCGGGTGCAGCAACTTGATTTTGAATTAATAAAAACGGTACTAAAACAGGCACCCATGGAGTTTACTCCGGGGTATTGGGCAGCATCGGTGCTGATAAATCTGCCGATGCCTGATGGCAAGATGCAGCAATTCAAAGTCATTGAATCGCCCATCATGGAGCCAGGGTTGGCCGCAAAATTTCCGGAAATCAGGACTTTTCTCGGACAGGGCATAGACGACCCCGCTGCTAATGTGCGCATGGATATCAGCCACAAGGGATTTCATGCCCTGATTTATTCGCCCAATGGCACCGTGTATATTGACCCTTACAGTAGCAGAACGACGAGTGAATATTTGGTCTATTACCGAAAAGATTTTACAAATTCGGGCGAACCACCCTTCATTTGCGGGGTAGACGGAAACCCGGATGAATTGCCCAATATTTCCGATCCCTTTGGAAAAGTAGTGCCTCCCCCTGTCCAAAAACACCAGGCAACAGATTTTCAAATAGGCGACTGCAAATTGCGCACCTACCGCTTGGCCCTGGCTGCTACGGGAGAATATACCGCCTATCACGGCGGATTGGTGCAAAATGGTTTGGCGGCACAAATTGTCACCATGAACCGTTGTAATGGGATTTACGAAACAGATTTGGGTATCCGACTGATACTGATTGCCAATAATAACCTTATTATTTATACCAATAGCACTACCGACCCCTATACTAATAATGATGGCAGCGCTATGCTTACGCAAAACCAGAACAACCTAAACAGCGTCATTGGAACTGCCAATTATGATATAGGGCACGTGTTTAGCACCGGCGGCGGAGGCATTGCACAATTATTCAGCCCGTGTACCACCGGAAAAGCAAGGGGCGTAACAGGGCTTAGTGCTCCGGTAGGCGATCCTTTTAATGTAGATTATGTGATTCATGAAATGGGACATCAGTTTGGGGCCAACCACACCCAAAACAATGACTGCAATCGCTCATCAACTGCCTGTTATGAACCGGGCAGTGCTTCTACAGCGATGGGATACGCGGGCATTTGCCCCACCAATGTGCAAAACAACAGCGACCCTTACTATCATGCGTACAGCATTCAGGAAATAAAAGCGTTTACGGCGGGTACGGGCAATAATTGTGCTACGGCCCCGGCCTATACCAATTCCGCGCCGGTGATTAGTAGTTTTACGGCCAGTCAAACGATCCCGCAAGGCACACCGTTTGCCCTGACGGCTACCGCTACGGATGTGAATGGCAATGCCCTCACCTATTGCTGGGAACAATTGGATGTGCAGGTCAGCACCCAACCTCCGGTGAGTACGGCTACCGGCGGCCCCAATTTTCGCTCTGTTAATCCGTCTGTTAATCCAACGCGTTATTTCCCCAACTTAGCCACCTTAGCATCCAATACAACACCCTCTCCAAACTGGGAAGTATTGTCCACTGTGGCCCGGAGCCTGAATTTCAAGTTGGTAGTGCGCGATAATGCGCCAGGCGGAGGATGTAATGCCCATCAGGATATTACCTTGACCGTAGCGGCCACAGGGCCTTTTGTGGTGACTGCTCCAAACACCAACGTTTCGTGGGCTGCCGGAGGCACCCAAACAGTGACTTGGAGTGTCGCCAGCACGGATATTGCACCCGTGAGTTGTGCCAATGTGGATATTTTGCTGTCCACCGATGGTGGCCTGACCTACCCAACTACTTTGGCCACAGCGGTACCAAATACCGGTTCGGCTGTGGTACTCCTTCCAGACCCGCCTACTACTACTGCCCGCATCATGGTGCGCGGCAATGGGCGTGCTTTTTTTGATATCTCCAATGTCAATTTTACCATTACCTCTGCTTCCTGTACCGCTCCAACCGTCAATGCACCTACGCTGACGCAGCCTACCTGTGCCTTAACAACGGGCACTATTGTGGTCAATCCTGCCGTCGCAGGGGTGGAATACAGCATCAACAATGGAGCGAACTGGCAGATTAGTAATACGTTTGCGGGGCTGACACCAGGCGCTTACAATATCCGAATTAGGACTACCGGAAGCGCCACCTGTTACAGAGTATATGCCAGTAACCCCGTTATTGTCAATGCTGTGCGGTTGGCACCCGTCGTAACCATTCCTACGGTGACGCAACCGACCTGTTCTGTTCCGACTGGCACCATTGTGGTCAGTGCCAACGCCGGGGTAAATACCCTGCAATACAGTGTGGTAGCCGGAACGTGGCAAAGTTCCCGAACTTTTGCGGGATTAGCCGCCAATAGCTATCCTATTGCCGTGCGATTAGTCGCCGATAATACCTGTGTGACCAACTATAGCAGCAATCCCGTGGTCATCAATGCCGCGCTGCCGGTACCCGTTGTAAATATCCCCACCGTCACACAACCCACCTGCGCTGCGCCCACCGGAACCATTGTGGTAAACGCCACCGCCGGAGCCAATGTGATGCAATACAGCGTGGTAGCCGGAGTATGGCAAAGTTCTGCGACTTTCGCCGGATTAGCCGCCAGTAATTATCCTGTTTCGGTGCGATTAGTAGCCGATAATACTTGTGTGACCAATTATAGCAGCAATCCCGTGGTCATCAATGCCGCGCTGTCGGCACCCGTGGTGAACCTTCCGACCGTCACGCAACCCACCTGTGCTATCACAACCGGAACCATTGTGGTCAACGCTACTGCCGGAGCCAATGCGATGCAGTACAGCGTGGTAGCCGGCACTTGGCAAAGTTCTGCGACTTTCGCGGGGTTAGCCGCTGGTAACTATACTATTTCAGCGCGATTAATCGCCGATAATAATTGTGTGACCAATTATAGCAGCAATCCCGTGGTCATCAATGCCGCGCTGTCGGCACCCGTGGTGAACCTTCCGACCGTCACGCAACCCACCTGTGCTATCACAACCGGAACGATTGTGGTAAACGCCACCGCCGGAGCCAATGTGATGCAATACAGCGTGGTAGCCGGAGTATGGCAAAGTTCTGCGACTTTCGCCGGATTAGCCGCCAGTAATTATCCTGTTTCGGTGCGATTAGTAGCCGATAATACCTGTGTGACCAATTATAGCAGCAATCCCGTGGTCATCAATGCCGCGCTGTCGGCACCCGTGGTGAACCTTCCGACCGTCACGCAACCCACCTGTGCTATCACAACCGGAACCATTGTGGTAAACGCCACCGCCGGAGCCAATGTGATGCAATACAGCGTGGTAGCCGGAGTATGGCAAAGTTCTGCGACTTTCGCCGGATTAGCCGCCAGTAATTATCCTGTTTCGGTGCGATTAGTAGCCGATAATACTTGTGTGACCAATTATAGCAGCAATCCCGTGGTCATCAATGCCGCGCTGTCGGCACCCGTGGTGAACCTTCCCACCGTCACGCAACCTACCTGCGCGATACCAACCGGAACGATTGTGGTAAACGCCACCGCCGGAGCCAATGTGATGCAATACAGCGTGGTAGCCGGAGTATGGCAAAATTCTGCGACTTTCGCCGGGTTAGCCGCCAGTAACTATACTATTGCAGCGCGATTAGCCGCCGACAATACCTGTGTGACCAATTATAGCAGCAATCCCGTGGTCATCAATGCCGCGCTGTCGGCACCCGTGGTGAACCTTCCCACCGTCACACAACCCACCTGCGCTGCGCCCACCGGAACCATTGTGGTCAACGCCACTGCCGGGGCCAATACCATGCAATACAGCGTGGTAGCCGGAGTATGGCAAAATTCTGCGACTTTCGCCGGATTAGCCGCCAGTAACTATATTATTGCAGCGCGATTAGTCGCCGACAATACTTGTGTGACCAATTATAGCAGCAATCCCGTGGTCATCAATGCCGCGCTGTCGGCACCCGTGGTGAACCTTCCCACCGTCACACAACCCACCTGTGCGGTACTCACCGGAACCATTGTGGTCAACGCCACCGCCGGAGCCAATACGATGCAGTACAGCGTGGTAGCCGGAACTTGGCAAAGTTCTGCGACTTTCGCGGGGTTAGCCGCTGGTAACTATACTATTGCAGCGCGATTAGTAGCCGACAATACCTGTGTGACCAATTATAGCAGCAATCCCGTGGTCATCAATGCCGCGCTGTCGGCACCCGTGGTAAACCTTCCGACCGTCACGCAACCCACCTGTGCGATACTCACCGGAACGATTGTGGTAAACGCCACCGCCGGAGCCAATGTGATGCAGTACAGCGTGGTAGCCGGAACCTGGCAAAGTTCTGCGACTTTCGCGGGGTTAGCCGCTGGTAACTATACTATTGCAGCGCAATTAGTCGCCGACAATACCTGTGTGACCAATTATAGCAGCAATCCCGTAGTCATCAATGCCGCGCTATCGGCACCCGTGGTGAACCTTCCGACCGTCACGCAACCCACCTGTGCGATACCAACCGGAACCATTGTGGTCAACGCCACCGCCGGGGCCAATGTGATGCAATACAGCGTGGTAGCCGGTATCTGGCAAAATTCTGCGACTTTCGCGGGGTTAGCCGCCAGTAACTATACTATTGCAGCGCAATTAGTCGCCGACAATACCTGTGTGACCAATTATAGCAGCAATCCCGTAGTCATCAATGCCGCGCTATCGGCACCCGTGGTGAACCTTCCGACCGTCACGCAACCCACCTGTGCGATACCAACCGGAAC
>Ga0209181_10000804_pt1 | contig 57562 bp, 47 predicted proteins | sample MAT05_FD_187208 | JGI IMG/M metagenome (GOLD analysis project Ga0209181, IMG submission 187208) | Freshwater microbial communities from Lake Fryxell liftoff mats and glacier meltwater in Antarctica - MAT-05 (SPAdes) (version 2) | ecosystem: Environmental > Aquatic > Freshwater > Ice > Liftoff...
AACGTTGTCAAGTGCATGCTTCCTCCCGGGAAAACCGCGCGCTGTCACGGCGTCCACGCCGGCGCACCGCCCGATGACCTGATGCACAAGCGGCCTGATGCACAAGCGACCTGATGCACAAGCGGCCTGATGCAAAAGCGGCAAGCCTCGATCGAGCCGGCCGTTGTTGCAGCTTGCTGACAAATGCGCGCAATCGCGCGCCGCGCCTACCAGCCGTAGGCCTTGCGGAACGCCGCCACGAAGCCCCTGCCGCGGCCGTCGGTGCGCGCATCACCGGCGCGTTCGGCGGCGGCCAGCGCCTCGCGCGCCATGCCGGCACGCGCATGCGCGTGCGCGCTCAGGGTGTAGTGGGTCAAGAGGTCGATCGGCTGCCCGCGAAACGCAAGCGGCGCGGCCGCCAGCAAGGCCGCCGCATCGGCATTGCGCCCGGCCTCCATCAGCAAGCGCCCCAGCGCATGGGTCGCCTCGGGATAAAACGGATCGAGCGCGCGCGCGCGCCGGTACTCCGCTTCCGCCAGGCCGTTGCGCAATGGCGCCGATACTTGCGCATCCATGCGGTACAGATGTCCGCGCAGCACAGGGATATACGGCTTGAACGGATTGACCGCCGTTGCGCGATCAAGCAGCCAGCGCACTTCGGCGATCAGTGGTTCACGCTGCGTCGGCGGCGCCGCCAGCACGCGCTTGAACGAAAGGTCTGCATGGGCGATCAGCATGGTGTCCTGCCAGGGCGCCCAGCCGTGGGCCCGGCCAAGCAGCCGCGCAGCAGCGTCGGCATCGCCGCGCGCATGTGCCTGCCTGCCGGCCTCGTAGAACACGCCCGCGGCGGCGTTGGCCATTGCATATGCGACCAGACCAGCCAGCCCCAGCGCAATCACCGCCAGCGCGGCACGCACCGGCAGGCGCACCCGACCAGCAGCCGCAACGGCTTGGTCAAGCGCCAGATTCGCCGACCGCGCGCACAGGAGCCCTGCCAGCCAGACAATCGGCGCCATGTAGAGGTTGAAATTGAACACACTGTGCACCGCCAGCGCCAGCAGACCGCCTGCCAGCCACGCCGCTTCGGCCCTGACCGCGGCTTGCCGGCTCGACCACAGCGGACGCAACAGGCGCGCAATGAACAACATCCCGGCCAACACGAGAACGGCCAGCGGCCAGCCGCCTTCGGCAGCCAGTTCCAGATAGTCGTTGTGGGCATGAAAGCCGGCGGTCTCGTCCGCGGCGCCACGATAGGCCGGATACAGGAGCCACCACGACCCCAGCCCGTAGCCATGCCAGGGCGCGGCTTGCAGCATGTCCCACGCCGCGCTCCAGATCACGGTGCGCCCTGTCATTTGCCCGGCGATGCCAAGCCCCCCGGCTTGCAGGCGGGCCAGCAGGTCGCCACGACCGTCGAGCAGCGGGAACAGCAGCGTCATCGCCGCCAGGCCGGCCCCCACCGCCAGCGCGATCAGCGCCAGCCGCCGGGCGCTCAAGTGCGCGCGCAATGCCCATGCCGGAATCATCAGGCCGCACACCAGCCCCAGCAAGGCACCGCGACTGGCGCTGCCGATCATGCCTTGCACCAGCACCGCGGCGACCAGCGTGCACAGCACCAGGCCGGGCACGCGCCGTTCGCCGCGCCGCTCGCCGCGCCGTTCGCCAGAAAACCAGGCCGCCAGCGCGAACGCCGCAAGGCTCAGAAAAGCCGCGAAATTGTTGACATCGATGAACAGTCCCGCCGATTGCCGGCTCAGGAACACGCGCGCGATGAGCGACCACAAGGCGCAGGTGCAGGCAATAAGCACCACCAGGGCGATGGCAATGCGCCACACGGCGGGCGCCGCGCGCGACAGCCGCCCGATCATGTAGGCGATGCAAAATCCGCCCAGCACCGCCGCTGTCACCATGCCGCCATGCGGCGCCGGGTTCCAGACCTGCTGCAACGCGATCCACAGGCCGGCCGCGGCCACGCAATAGTCGGCGGGGAGCAATGCGGCGGGCGCGCGCAAGGCCCAGGCGCGGGCGATCGCGATCCACGCGGCCAATGCCAGGGCGGATGCGCCCAGCGCCAGCGCGAGCCCTTCATCGCCGGCGCCGCCGCGAAAGAAAAACATCGCCAGGATCGCCATTGCGAACAAGCTGCCGCACAGGCCCGGTGAAAGCATGGCCCAGACCGTCTCGCCGCTGGCGGATTCCGCCTGCCAGGTGCCGTCGGCTGCGCGCTGCATTTTGGCGTGCGGACTATTGCGACGTGCTGCGTTGCCCGGCCAGCTTGTCGCGATACTCCTCAAGCACGTTCTCGATCTCGACGGCCTTGAGGCCGGTCAGCGGCTCGGCCTGGCGCATGGCGTCGAACGCGGTCTTGCCGCGATACAGGCGCGCAAGCTCCGACCCGTAGCTGTAGAGCTTCGCATTCTTCGCTTCACAGGCGCCGATCTCGCCATTTGCCTGGGTGCGTGCCTGCGCCAGCGCGACCTGCAACTGCCTCAACTGCGCATCGCGCGATGCCAGCGTGCGCTGGGTCTCGGTTTGCAGCACGCCGGCGGCGGCGATGCGCTGTTCGGATTCCGTAAGCCTGGCCGCAAGGGTCGCCTGCGCGGCCGCCTGTTGCGCCGCGGCCGCTTTTTCGCGCTTGATCTCCTCGGCCAGCACGCGGGCGCGGGCGGCCGCGGCCTTGAGGCCGGCTGCGGTCCTGTCGGCTTCAGCCAGCTTCGCGGTCGCGGCCTTGAGCTTGTCGTCGACCTCGGTCTTTTCGCGCAACAGCACCGCCTTCTCGTCTTCCGCCTTCTTCAGTGCCTGCTGGGCGCGACGCGCCGCCTCGCGCTCGCGCGCGCCCTTCTTGTCTGCCTGCGCGATGCCCGATTGCGGCACTGCCAGCAGCGCGCACAGCGCCAGCAGCACGCAGCAGCGCCCGGCCTTGCGCATGACGCTCTCAGAAGCGGCCATTGAGTTCCACCTGCAGCACATCGACATTGAACGGCGCCCACGGCCCGCCGGTATAGGTGATCGCCTTGGTGCTGGTCCAGCGCATGCTCATCCAGGCATTGCGGTCGATGCCGTAGCTGGCGCCCACGCTCCAGCCCTTGTAGTTGGTGCCGCCCAAGTTCCAGGTGGTATCGGTAAACCCGTCGAGCACGGCATCGCGCTCGAGCATGCGATAGGCGCCGAACGCCTGCCAGTCGCCGGCATTGCGCATGGCGCGGTTGCCGACCTGCGCCCGATACTGGTAACCGGTGGTCTTGGGTTCGAGATCGAATCCGGTGCGGCTGCGGATCTCGGCGCGATCGAAGCCCAGGTTTTTCACATAGTCGGCAGTGAGCGTGACAAACACCGGGTCGAATTGCGCCAGCTCCAGCGTCGCTGTGACCGCCAGCGGCCTGAAGCGCGAGGCCAGCCCCCACAACACATTGTTGGGCGCCGCCGCCAGCGGGTCGGCGATGTTGAGAAGGGTATTGCCCTTTTGGCGCAGGTTGCGCCGATATTCGCTGATGCCATAGAGCGTGGTGCCCAGGCTGCCGGCGCGCTCGGGCACACCTTCGAAGGCGCGATAGGCGTACTGCGCGATGCCGAATTTGGCGCGCGTTTCCTCGTTGATGGCCCATTCGGCACCCACCTGCACACCGGTCAGCCAGCGATCCTTGCGACTGGCCTCGAGTTCCTGCAAGGGGAACACACCGGCCGTGGCAAACGCAACCAGGCGATCGCTCAGGCGCGGCTTGATGGTGGCGGCCACGCCGTCAAAGGCGAGATCGTCGGCCCACACCAGATCGGTCGAAAAAAACGGATTGGGCATGCGCCCGCCATCGAGCGACAGCCAGGTCGCCGGTTGCCAGCGCAAATAGGCACGGTCCAGACCCACGGTATAGCGGTTGAAATTATTGCTGTTGGCGCCCAGAGTCTGCGAGGTCGAGGCCGGACTGGCAAGGCTGCCGGTGGCGATGCGGATACCGGCCGATACGTTTTCCCCGACCTTTGCCAACAGGCCGAAACGCGCGCGCAGTGTGAAGCGCGTGCGGTCTTCGGTGGTGTTGATCAAATCCGGCGCGTAGGCCGGATTGCCGGCCGCCCCCTGCGCCTGGAAGAACGCGGCCGGCGTATTGGTACGGTCGAACATCTCTTCTTGCAGGCGCAGGCGGATATCGCCTTCAAAGCGGATGCGTTCGATCCAGTCGGGCAAGGTGCCAGGGTCGCCCCAGCGCTCGCGCTTGGCCTGCGACAGCACTTCCTGCTTGATCTGCTCGCGGATCTCGGTCTTCACCGTTTCCGACACGAAGGGCACACGCACCACCGGCTTGCCGTCCGGCCCGATGCGGGCCGACTGCGGCGCCTCCGGCGTGGCCGGCCGCGCCTGCGCCCTTTTCATCAGTTCGGCGGCCTTTTCACGACTCAGGAGCCCCTGCTCCACCAAAGCCTCGATCAGCGCCTGGGTGGTGGCGCGCAATTGCTCCAGATCTTCACGTTCGCCGGCATGGAGCGGTGCGGCCGTGGCAAGCACAAGCGCGCTTGCAAGGGCTAGCAGCCACGGACGAATTATTGGCTTGTTCATTGTTTTTATTGCAGTCGGTAAAGGGCGGTGCACGCTCAACCCGAAGCGCGCGAGGTGAACTGGAAACGCAGGGGTTGCGGCATTTCGGCCGGCGGCGTCATGCGCAGGCTGCGCACGTCGGCCAGGACCAGGCGCAGTTCTTCATCCACCTCCGGGTCGCCGGTGGGCGTGAGTTCGAAGCGCTTGATGCTGCCGTCGGCTTCCAGCCAGATCTTGTAGTTGGCGCGGAAGTCGCGGTTGCGGCTCTTGGCGCCAAGCCGTTTCTTGATCTCGTCGTGCAGCAACTGCTGGGCGCCGTTGGTGAACATGGCGAACTGCGTCCTGCTGGCGCCGGTTGGCGCGGGCGCTGCCGTGGCCGGCGCCGGCACGCCGATCTTGCTCAGGTCATCGTTGCTGACCTTGCCGCCGCTGAAAACGCTCGGTCCGTCGCCGGCTGCGCCTTCCATTTTCAGGCTCTGGTCGGGCGACGCCTCGTTCTTCTGCTCCACCTGCTCCATCTTCACCTCCTTCTGCTCCTTCGGAGCTTCGGGACGCTTTTCCTCCTTCGGCGGCGGTGGCGGCGGCGGTGGCGTGTTGGGAAGGAGCGAAATCTTCGGCGGCTTCTTCGGCCCGCTGCTGCTCTTCAAGTTCATGAAGTAGTGCACCGCACCGCCAATCAGTGCGAGCAGCAGCAGCACCGCAAGCCCGGTCAGGAGCCTGGTTTTCAAGGAACCTTCGCCCGCTTCGTCCATTTCAGGTGCCAATCCTCGCCGTGGCCAGGCCCAGGTTGGAAATGTTGAGCCGCCCGGCCAGGTCGATCACCTCGACCACCCGCGCGTATTCGGCTTGCGGGTCACCCTTGATCACCAGCGACATGTCGGGCGCGCGACTGTGCACGGCGGTGAGCAGCGACTCGAGCTCGCCCATGGTCACCGAAGCGCCGTTGAGCAACAGGCGTCCGCCCGGCATCACCTGCACGATGCGCAACTCCTTCTTCACCGTTGACGGCTTGTTGCTCGGCTTGGGCAGGTTGATGGTGAGGCCCTGCACCGAGGCGGTGGTCATGAGGATGAAGATCACCAGCAACACGTAGGCCAGGTCCAGCATGGGTGTTACGTTGATGCTGTCGTAGGGTTTGGTTTCGGCCTGGACTTGCATGTCATTTCGCCCTTACGGTGACCAGGCCCACATCGACGATGTCGAGCCGCTTCATCATTTCCAGCACCTCCATCACCTTGCCGTACTGCACCCTGCCGTCGCCCTTGACAACCACAGGCAGCCCCGGGTTGCCGGCCTTGAGTTGCTCCAGGCGGGATTCCAGCGACTCCATGGTCATGGGGTAGGCATCGAGGAACAGGTCGCCACGCTCGGAGACGGTGACCGCGCGGGTGCCCGGCTTGGCCAGGCTGGCGCTGGTCTTGGTCTTGGGCAAGTCCACCTTCACGCCCTGCACCGACGCGGTGGTCATGATGATGAAGATCACCAGCAGCACATAGGCCAGGTCCAGCATGGGCGTGACGTTGATCTCGTCGTAGGCCTGGTTTTCCGCTTGCACTTGCATGGTTCGCGCCTGTATCAGGGTTCGTAGAGTTCGGCCGACTTGGTGCGGAACTCGTCGGAGAACACCAGAATGTCGGAGGTGACCTCCTTGATCTTGGAGGCCAGCCAGTTGTAGCCGAACAGCGCCGGGATCGCCACGGCCAGGCCGGCAACGGTGGCCACCAGCGCCGCGGCGATGCCGGGCGCGATGGAGTTGACGTTGACGTCCCCGGCCGCGGCGATGGCCGCGAAGGTGATCATCACGCCCACCACGGTGCCGAGGAGGCCCAGGAAGGGTCCGCCGGCAATCGCGATGGTGAGCAGCACGATCTGGCTGTTCAAGCGCTGGCCTTCGCGCACGATGCCTGCATCCATCGAGGCGCGAATCGCTTCCAGCGCGGCCAGCGAGAGACTGCGCGCCTTGCCGGTGCGCTCCTGTTGCTCGAAGCGATTGGCGATCTCGCCCAGACCGATGGCGTAGATGCGGTAGATCGGCGAATGCCTGACCGACTTTTCGTTGGCAAGCGCCGCGGCTTCCGGGTCGCCGGGGATGAGCAATTGCGCGGACTTCTCGCGAAAGCGCCGGACGAAGATGTCGTTGGCCTTTTGCGCCTTCAGGATGAAGCTGGTCTTGGCGATCATCACCCACACGCTGATGACGAACATCACCGCCAGGATGGCGATGACGACCCAGCCGTCCACGGTGAGAGCGCCGAGCAGGATGCCCATGTAGGACGCATCCTCGCCGCCGCTCTTTTCCTCGGCCACCACCAGCGGCGATTCGGCCATCTCGGCCACGGCGCGGGCGCGGATGTAGTCCGCCGCGCGCGCCACGCCGGACAAGCCCGCCTCGTCCAGTTCGCCCTTGAAACCTTCACCCACCACGGCCGCGCCGGAAGTGTCCGCCAGCGCGAAATCGCCGGAACCGGCCGCCGCGCCGTCGATGTGGAAGGTGATCTTGCCTCCCGCGACCGATACGGCCACGTTCTGCCAGACGCCGGGCTTGAGCGCGGTGGTGGCGGCGGCCTTGGCGGTGCCGGCCAAGGCTGACAGATTGCCGCCCGAAAACCCGATGGTGAGCGCCTGCGCGCCGCTGGAGAGGACCATCAGGTTGCCTTCAGGCGTGGCGGTCGGCTTGACCCAGGCCGAGAACGTGAAACCGCTCGCTGCCGTGACCCGCAACGACTGCGAGGCCGGCAGGGTGATCGATTCCACGCCGGTGAACACCACCGCGCCGCCCATCGGGCCGGCGGCGACCGGCCTGGCGGTGGAGGTTTGGGCATGGTTGGCATTGCCGGTGGCGTCGCGCACGCCTTCCTTGTCGGAAAAGTGCAGCACGAAGATCTGGCTGGCGTCGTAGGTACCCTTGGCGTCGCCACTGGCGGGCGCGGCCGGGTTGCCCCACTCCATGATGAAGCTGTCGGTCTTGGCGTTGGGCGTGATCCCGGGCACCAGCACCCAGGCCACGCCCAGTTCATTGGCGGCGTCGTACTGCTCGATATGGAACTTCAGGGGCAGCTTGCCGTCGGCCGACATGAAGCGGATGTCGCTGCCGTCCGGCTTGGCATCGACGAAGGTGAAATTGCCGCTGTGCAGGCGCACCGCGATGGGCACGTTGGTGGCGCCCTGCGCCAGATTGCCGCCGGCGGCGCTGGCGTCGAGGATGATCTTCTGTTTCTGGGCCCAGTCGGCGGCGTGCGCGGTGGCCGTCGCCAAACACAGGAACCAGCAAATTGCGATCCGGGAAATCAGGGAATTCATGGCTTTTACCGTTGGAATTGGGAATCGCGCCCGCCGGTCCCGGAGTGCGCCGAAACCGGCACCTCTGCACGGCAGGAGCGCATTGATCGCCGGAAACATCCCGCGGCGAATGGGCGGATGGTACGCAGCGCGCTTTTCAGACATGTGACAGGCGTTCGTCATTCGCCGAACCCGACAAACTGATTGTTGGTGGTGGCCTGGCGCGCTTCGGGTTGGCGGGTCTGCGTCGCGGCCGATGCCTGGTCTGCGGCGGCGCGCGCGGCGTCGCCCGAACCCGAACCCAATGAAGCGCCGGCACCGGCGGTGACCGTGGCCGGCGGCGGTACACCGGCCGAATCGCCCTTGACCTGGATGTTGTCGCTACCGACCACACGTGGCGCGGCCACCCCGATGTTTCCGGAGGAGCGGATGCCGGCGTCACCCGCATTGATCTCCCCCCTGGGCGCCGCCAGCGTCACATCGCCGGGCGGCGCATCGGCCTTGGTCTGCAGGGTGCCGATGCCGCTGCCCGACACCGAGCCGGAAATGTCGGTCTGCACATTGCCGGACGAATCGATGAAGATGCGCGGCGGCGGCGCCGCAGAGGCCGTCTTGGCACCGCGGCCGGCGTCGATGTTGCCCTCGGCGGACCAGATCAGGATGTTGCCGCCACCCAAGGTGAACACGCGCGACTGGTTGACCAGGAAGTCGTTTTTCACCATCGCGTTGATGTCGCCACCATTGACGCTGACGATGCCCAGTTCATTGGCGCCCTTGCCGGTCGACGGCACCGGCAGGCCCGCATTGACCAGACCGCCCGGCACGAACAGATGAATGTCGCCGCCGCGCTCGGTCTTGATCTGGCTGGCATACATGAGCAAGTCGCCCTGGTACTGCACGGCCGGGAAAAACGTGGCGATGGCCGCGCTGCCGCGCGCATAGGCGGCGTCGCGTAGCGTCGCGTCGCCGCCGGCACGCGCCGCGTTGGACCCCGCGATCGACAGCTCGGCTGCGAAAATGCGGTTGAGCAGCGGTTGCTGCCGTTGCGCCGCCAGCGCCATCAACTCCGCGCTTGCGGCGGCCTCGGTCTGCGCCGGATTGGCGCGGTAATCGGCCACCAGGCCGGAGAAGGCCGCAAGCGTGGGAATGAACGCATCGCGTGCACCCAACGTATCGATCAGCTTTTGCTGCTCCGGCGCCGGCAGGCCGAGATACCCGCGCAACGCGGCCTGCGCATCCAGGCCGCTGTCGGCGCTGCTGCGCGAACGCATGAATTGGGTGATCTCCGGCAGATACTTCGCGGTGTTCGCTTCTCCCAGGCGCAGCACCGTGGCCGTCAATGCGCCGTACGCGGGCAGGTAGCGCGCCGCGGCGGCCGCGTAGTCCGGCGTGCCGGCCACGCCGGCCAAAACGCTCAGGCCGGCGCCGCCGTCCGGCAGAAAGGGATTGATCAGGTTGCCACGCGTCACCAGCCCCGACGAGATGCCCAGGTCGACATTGCGCCCGGCCTTAACTACCACCTGGCCCGGACCGCCGATTTCCACCAGGCCGCCGCCACGCGCATCGAAATCGCGGCCGGCGCGGATCAGCGTGGTATCGGACTCGACGACATTCTGGCCGAACAGGGTCAGCGACCTGACATCGCGCCCGGCGACCAGACGCGTCGCCTTCGCCAGGTTGAACACGCCGCTCACGTCCCCGCCCGCGCCGATGATGCGCACCGGCAGCGGGTCGTCGTCGTGCAGCAGTTCCGGATCATGGCCGGCGGCGATGCGCGGGTTGATCAGGCGCGCCAGGCTGCCGGCAGTGGCGTTGGTCGCACTGCGCACCGCGCTGACAGCGTTGTCGCCCATCACCACCCCCTGCGCGGCGCTGACGCCCCCGGCGGCCAGCAGGTTGAGTTGCCCCCTGGCGGCCGGCATCAGGCTGGTCTGGCCGATGTTGAGATCACCGGCGAACGCGCTCGCCTCGAGCGTGCCGGGGTAGAACGAAAAAGCGCTGCTGCCCAGCGAGTCACCCTGGGCGTTGATCGGCAGGCCCGCCACGCCAGCGGTGGCCGAGGAGGCCACCTGGCGCAGCGTGTCGGCGGCATTGCGTATATCGAGGTTGCCGGTGGCGGCGGCCAGACGCACCGCTGCAGTTTCGACATAGGTCGAAAATGCCGTACGGGTCGAAGAGTTGCCGGCGTTGTTGGTCGCCTGCACCAGCATGGTGGGATTGAACACGCCGTCGATGCGCAGATTGCGCCCGGCGGCGACATCGAAACTGCCGTCCTGCAGCGCGAGCACCGGAAACACCGGATTGACGCCCTGGGTGCGGGCACTGCCCACATCGCGCCCGGCCTCAAGCACGCCATTGCCGCGCCCGACATGGAAGGTGCCGCTGGCGATATCGCGGCCGGCGCGCACGCTCACATCCCCGCCGCCCTGCACGACCAGTGCTGCGGCGCCGGCGCTGGTGCCGGGCAGGCGCGCAGTGGTGGCCGCCGCTGCCGACAGGTTGCGCACATCGTTGCCGGCGCTCACGGTGACGTCCCCGCCGCCGAAAGTGGCGACGTTCTGGCGGAAGTTGTCGTAACGCACCCACCAGGCGGTTTGCGGATTGGTGGGGGAGACAGTCTGGCGCCGGTACAGCCAGTTGCTCACCATCTGGTTGCTGGCCGCGCCGAGCACATCGTTGCCGGCGGCGATGCGCACATCACCGCCGCCGCTGGCGAAGGAATTGCCCAGCGGATTGTTGACCGTGTTCACGTTGGCAAGCGTGGTGCCCGCCCCGGTGGTGTAGATCACCGCATTGGCGTTGAGAAGTTGCACATTGCGTCCGGCGGCTAAATCGATGTCGCCGCTGGCGCTGCGCAGCAGCACGTCGGTGGGACCGCCGCTACGCCCGATGATCACGTCGCCCGTGCCGGCGCCGTTGGTCTGGCCGGGGTTGGCCGCCGCGAGATCGGCGCCGCCGGTCAAGCGGTAACTCCAGGTAGGCACGCTCGATTGCCCGCTGCCGTCGCCGACCTGCAGCACGCTGGTGGTGGCCGTGCCGTTGAAACCGTCGGAAATCGTGTTGGCCAGGTTGACATTGCCGCCGGCGCGCAGGGCCAGCGCACCGCCGCGCACTTCCGGGCGACTGGCGGCATAAAGGTTGATCGGCGCGGCCGCGCCGGCGCTCGCACCATTGCCCACGGTGATGTCGCCGCTGGTGCGCACTTCCACGCCGGGCCGCAGTTCCACGCCTGCGGCATTGGTGCCGCGCAGGCGCGTCTCCACCGCGCCGGCGCCGGCCATGAAGCTGCGCGCATCGCCCAGCACGGTGCCGGCCGCCGGTGCGCTGCCGGTCCCGATATCCAGGGTGTTGGCGCCGCGCACGCTGTTGCTATTGCGCAGCGTCATGCTGGTGGCGCCGAAGTCGTAGGTCTGCACCCCTTCGACGATCACTTTCGCGGCCCCGACGATGGCGCTGCCGATGGTGGCCACGCCGGCCACTTCGTTGCCCGCACCGGCGCCGGTGCGCGCGGCGCGCAGCCAGACATCGCCGGCGTTAGCGCCGCCGCTCGTATCAATGGTACCGCCGGCCAGATTGAGGTTGCCGCCGGCGGCCGAGGTGCTCGAAATGAAGACGTCGCCGCCGCCATTGCCGGCGCCGCTGGCCGCAGCGCGAACCAGCGCGCCACCGCTGATGCCGACGCCGTCGCGCGCATGCACGCGCACGTCTCCGGCACGTTCGTACGTGCCGCCGAGAGTGCCGCCAATGGTTACTTGGCCGGCATCGGCGGTGAGACTCACATTGCGGCTGGCCACCGCGGTCGCGCCTTGCACGATGTTGCCGCCGCGCGCGCGGAAGTTGCGCTCTTCGGCGAAGCCTCCCGCATTCAAGCTTGCATTCAAGCCGTCGAAATTGGCCAGAGTGCCGGCGTCGATCGAGACCCGCGCGCCGCGCGCTCCGGCAGCCGCAGACCCCGACACAGTGCCGGCGAGCGCCACCGTGCCGTTGACGGCGCTGGCGCCGATCTGCCCTGCCGCCCCGCCCGAGTTGCCGTCAACGGCGCCCGACACATCGAGCAAGGCACCCGTCGCCTGGGTCACGTTGCCGGCGCGGCTGACGAGATTGAGATTGCCGCCGCCGACAAACCGCGCCAGACCGTCGAACAACTTCGTCACGCCCGCGGCCCGGGTGAGCGACCCGGCCGCCAGCTCCACATCGTCGCTTGCGCCGGTGCCGTTGGCTTCCAGCCGCAGCGTGCCCGCGGGCAGGTCGATGGTGCCTGCCTGGCGCACCCGGCTGCCGCTGATCGCCAGTTTCGCGCCCACCCCCGCCGCTGCCTGTTGCGGCGCCGCGCCGGCTGTGCGCAACTCGACCGCGCCGGTGGCCGCCAGGCTCTGGTCGGCGCCGGTGGCACCAGAGATGCGTGTGCTTTCGATCACCAGCGCCGCCGGTGCGGCACCTGCGCCGCTGACCGCGAGGCTGCCGGTCCCTGCCAGCAGCGCTTCGCCGCCGGACTTCAGGTTGACACTGCCAAAGCCCTTGATGCTCTTGGCGCCTTCGCCCAACACCAGTTTCGTGCCGGCGCTTGCATTGAGCTGCCCGCCTAGCGCCGCCGTATCGCTGTTGCTCACGCCGGTGGTATTGGCAAGCGTCAGTTCGCGCGCCAGGATGTTGACCGTAGCGGCGGCGCCGCCGCGCGACACCAGCCCGGGCGTATCGATGGTCAGGCGTTCTAGCGTCGCTTGGCCCAGGGTGGTGCTGCCATGGAAGTCGACGCCGCTGTAGCTGCGCAGGGTCAGGTCGCCCGCGCTGGCCAGCTGGCCGAGGAGGCCCGCTCCCAGCACCACGCCGGCGGTGCCGGCCGGCACCGCGCCGGCGGAGATGCGGCTGCCGGCCAGGCTGATCTTGCCGGCGTCGATGGCAGCGGACGCGCCCAATGTGGTGTCGAGGGTGCCGTCGAGCACCACGGTCACCGGCATGTCCGGCGTGCCCGCCGCCCGGCCCAGACGAGTGTTGTTGCCCACGGCGAGCGTGCCGGTGGCGCGCGCGACGCTGCTGCGCACCACGTTGGCGGATGCATTGCCCGCCACCCGCAGCAAGGCGCCGTCGCCCGCAACATTGATGGTGTCGGCCGCGCGCGCCAATGGCCGCGCCAGAATCGCCGACCCGTCGCGCACTTCGACCCGGCCGGTGGCTGCCAGCACCACATCGGGCAAATTGAGCGCGCGGCCGGCGCTGTCGATGAGCACATCGGTGGCGACCACGCTGGTGCTGTTGCGCAGCCCGCCCAGCATCAGGCTCTCGATGCCGGCGCTGTTGAGCGACGCTGTCGACAGGGCGAGAAATCCGGCCGGTGCGGCCACGCCATCGGTGACCGCGATCTTCTGCGAGGCGATATCCAGCACCCCGCCGCGCGCGCCCGCGGCCGCGGAGAATCCGAGCGCGGCATCCAGCGCCAGGCTTTGGCCGGCAGTGATGGCGAGCGTGCCGGCATCTTGCGCAAGGCGCGGTATGGCCGCATCCTGGCGCACCGCATAGTCACTGAAAAAGGCGTCGCCGCGGCTGTCGCGATACTCGGCCTGCGCACGCAATGTTGCCGCCGGGGTCACCACCCAGCCGGAGGTGCGGGCGTCGCGCAGGGCAGTGTCGGCAACGCCCAAGTAGCCTGCCACCACGGTCGCACCATCGGCGCTGGTGGCAGCGCGGCCGAGCTGGGCGTCCTGAAAGCCGCCCACGCGGCGCACCGCGAAGGCGCCGGGCAGAAGCGCGTAGCGCGCCGGCAGCAAGGTGTAGGTGCCGGCCGGTACCGCGCTGCCGGCGCCGATGGTGAGGGTGTCGCCCGACTTCGCGTCGGTGGCAGCCACGGTCGCACTGCTTTCGTTTGCGATCTGCGCGTCCCACGGCGCGCGCGCGCTGCCCAGCGCGGGCAGGATGGCGTAGGTGTCGGCGACTTTGCCAAGAAGAAGGTCGGTGGAGCCGCCAGTGCCGGGAATGAATTCGTAGGCCGTGGTGTCGCCGCCGCCGCCGAGTTCAACCCGGGCGCCGGCGGAAAGAGTGACTCTGGCGCCCTTCAATTCGACCCCTTTGGGCGCCGGCGCGGTGAGGATCTGCGTGTCGCGCCCGTTGCCCGCGGCGTAGACCCAGTCGAGGCCGTTGTCGGTGCGGCCGTAGGGAATGAGCATGCCGTCGCCGGATACCGAGACCTGGCTGCCGGGCAGAAGGTCGAGATTGGCGAGCGCGTTCAAGGCCACCGTGCCGAGCGGCGCGCGCACGGTGCCGCCAATGGTGATGTTGGCCGCATCGACTGCGAGCCGACCGCCGGCCGACAGCGCTGTCGCGCCGGCAACGCCATTGGCCGCGAATGTCACGTCGCCGCCGGCATTGATGCGGAAATTCGAGTAAGTCGCCGGGTAGGCTTGTGCCGAGGTGAAGCCGGCATTGCCGGCCAGATTCAGTTGACCTTGCAGGCGGCGCGCTGCGCCGCCGTCCGGGTCGGTCTCAAGCGCGAACCCCTTGAAGCGGATGTCACCCGCGCTTACGAAGCTGGCGTTGCCGCTGCCGGCCAACGCCAGCTTGCCCTCCAGGTCGATCAATTGCGCATTGACCGCGAGCGTGCCGGCACCGCCGCTGGCCGCCGCCGCGGTGGCGGCGTTGCGTCCCGTGCTGGCCAGGCTCACATAGGGCGCCGCAAGATCCAGGCGGGCGGTACCACTGACGCCGATTACCGGCGCATCCAGGGTCACCGCACGCTGCGCCGCGAGCGTCATCGACTCGTTCGCCTGCACGCGGTTCTCCGCCTTGAGGTTGATCTCCGACAAGCCGGCCGCTGCCAGTGTATCCACGCGCAGGCGCGCGACGCCGCCGTTGGCCGCGCGATCGATCGCCGCACCCGCCACCAGGCCCGCCGGCACTGCCGTGGCGTTGCGCGACAGTTCGATATTGAGGGCGGCACCGGGCACGCGCTGCGCGTTGGTAACCGACCCGTCGACCGCTGCCTGCCCCAGCCCGGCAAGCGCCAGATTGAACTTGCCGCCGGCACTGGTCGCGCTGCCGCCGCCGGCATCGACGGTCGCGTCGAACAACACGCCGTCGAGCGCATTGATGGTGAGGCTGCCGCCTTTGCTGCCGACCAAGGTCGGCTGCGGCGTGCCGCCGCCGCCGCTGGTTTGCGGCGCGATATCCAGCACTGCGGATGCGCCACGCAGGTCGAAGCGCGCGCCTTCACGCGCCACCACCATGGCCGAGATGTCCTTGTCGTTGACCGCGTTGACCGTGATGCTGCCGCCATCTTGCACCTCACCGCGGACCAGGCCATTGGCCGGCAGGGCGGACGGCTTGTAGACGCCGGCCACCGAGACGGTGCTGGCGGCGCCGAACCAGATCGAGCGGCCGGCATCGAACAAAAGCGTGCTGTCGTCGGCCTGCAGGGCCAGGTTGACGCGGCCGGCCGGCGCGCTGATGCTGCCGTCCACGGTGAGCTGCCGTCCCGCCGCCAGGGTCACCGATGCGCCCGTGTCGGCGGCAATGACGGCGCTGGCTTCAAGCACAAGACGGCCGTTTTGCGAGCCGCTGGCGCCCAGGCGCAGGTTGACCGGTGCACGCGTCGCGTCCGGCAGGGTGCTCATGCGGGTGAACAAAGCGAGGTCGCTGCCGCTCGGCTTGTCGGCATACACGCCGTTGAACGCCAGGGTCTGCGCGCGCGGCGTGATGGTCGTGCCGGCGGCAACGGTCAGGCCATCGATGCCCACCAGGGTGAGATCGGCAAAGCCGCCGCCATCGAGAAGGCCGCTGCCAAGACCCAGTTCGTCGGCGCCGGCCGCCCCGCCGATGCGCAGCTTCGGCGCCACCACGCTCAAGCTGCCACCGCGCGTGAAGCCGGCACCAAGGAGAGAGCCGTCCAGGCGCACCGTTCCTGTGGGCAGGATCAAGGCACCGGGCGCTGCGACGCCGAGCGCGCGTTCGCTCGAGGCGCGCGCGGCGTTGCTCAGCAATGCGATGCTGCCGGCGTTGCCACTGCTCACGCGGTTGTCGCTACCCAGACGCGCGCCGCCCGACACGTCGATCGACGAACCCGACTCAAGCAGCACGCCCTGCTCGCTTTTGAGCGCCACCGTGCCGCCATTGATCAGTGTGGGCGCCCCCGGCACGGCGCCGCCGTTGATGAGCGGCGCATCGTTGACCCAGCCGCCGGCTACGTCGATGCTGCCAGTGACGGTGATGTCGCCGCCGAATGTGGTGGCGGGACCACCGGTGCTCTTGGTGGTGATGTCGACACTGCCGCCCTGAATCGTGATGTTGCCGGCGAGTTGTACCGATGCCGCGCCGGCCTTGAAAGAGCCGCCCGGATTGAGCACAACATCGGCGCCGGCCTCTTGCACGATGCGAGCACGCGAATACAGCCCGAGGTTGGAGAAACCACCGGCGCGCAGCAGCGTCGCGTCGAGCACCGTCGCAGTCGGTGCCGCCCCGCCGATGGTCGCGTTGGCACTGGCCGGTGCGGCCCAGAAGGCGCCATCGAGCGCGGCGCCGGTGCCGGCGACGCGCAGGTCGGCGCCCACCAGGTCCGGCAACGCTTGCGACAGGCGCGCGCCTTCGCCGACAGTGAGCGTGCCGGCTGCAGGGCGTGTCGCGGCGTCGCGTTGCAGCGGCCCTGCCACCACGTCGCCCTTGAGGGTCGCGTTGGTGGAGAGCGTCCGCGCCGACAACGCCAGGGAGCCCGCCTTGCTGCCTTCGACATAGCCGAGTTCGAACTTGCCGGCGGTGGCGGCGCCATAAGTCTCGGTGATGCCGAAGCGCTTGGAGGTGCGGGTGAAGGAGCCGGCGATACCGTCGTAGACGATGTCCTTGGCGGCGCTGTTGATCTCGTAGAGCCGCCCTTGCGAGGTCAGCGTAGTGGCCTTGATGCTGCCGTCGGCATAGCGCACCGATCCGCCCGATACATTCAGCGTGGCGCCGCCCTCGAGCGCGGCCAACCCTTCCGACACCAGCGTGATGCTGCCGCCGGTGGTGAGCTTCTCCGCCGCCGTGCGCAGGATGCCTTCGTTCTTGTACCGGGTGGTGTCGCCGAGAATCGGCACCGGCTTGCGCGCATCGAAGGAAATGCGCTGGCGATAAAGAGGGCCGGTGCGCTGCAGGGGCGCATCGGCAAAATCGGAAGCGCCGAGGATTTCGGTGGTGACGACATTGCGTTCCATCGCCACGCCGACATCACGCAACCCGCCGGCACTGATCGTCGCGCCTGCTTCGACCACCAGGCGCGCGCTGTTGGCGGCAATGCCGTCGAGTGAAGTGCCGGTCACGCCGCCCGGATTCTCGCGTGCCTGCAAAGTGATGTCGCCGCCGGGGGCAGTGACACTCGCGCCGCCTTTCAAATGCACCAGCCGACCCGACAGATCGACCACCGAGCGGTTGAAGGTCTGACTGTCCTTGATGGTGCCGGCCCCGGCGTCGGCCGTGACCTCGGTAACGCTGCCGGCGCCCAGCAGCAGTTCGCCGCCGCGCGTTGCGCGCTTGGGCGGCGGCACGCCGTCGGTGGTGGCCGGCGGATCGACCGAGTCGCGCGCGCGCAGGTAGATCGAGCCGTTGGCGGTGACGCTGGTGGTTGCCGACACGCGCCCGTTCTGGTTGACGAAATAGCCGACGATCGAGGCGTTGCCGCGCGCTGTTTCGATCAGGCCGGCATTGGTGGCGACACCCCTGGCCGGATCGCCCGCGCTGCCTACCTCGATCAGCAGGCCGCGCAGGTTGGTGTCTTCGGGTGCGGCGATGTATATCTGCGGCCCGGCCGCGAGGATGGTCTGGCCGTCGGGGGTGGAAATATTGCCGCGGTTTTCCACCTGCCCGGCCGCCAGCAGCATGACGCGTCCACCGGAGGGGGTGCGCAGGTTGGCCCCTGCTTCAACCAGTACCGTGGAAAGATTGATGTCGGTGCCGGAGAAGCTGAAGGCCGGGTCGCGCGTGGAAAGCGACGGCAAGCCCCTGATGAATTCGTTGTCGCTCATGCCCAGCGCAGCGGCGATGAGCGCACTGGTATTGACCTGCGCACCGCGGTCGAACAGGATGCCGTTCTGGTTTAACAGGTAGACCTGGCCGTTGGAGGTCAGGCTGCCCTGGATGATGCTGGGATTGAGGGTCGGATCCCAGACCCGGTTAAGCGCGCGTCCGGCACTGCCGGTTTGCATGTTGAAATGCACGCCACTGCCGGCGGCGATGTTGAAGCTTTGCCAGTTGTAGATGGAGGCGGCCGCGCCCTGCGTGATCACCTGGTTGATGCCGGTGGCGGTGGCGGTGTTGACCAGGGTGCTGCCGCTGACGTTCCATACGGCGCCGGCCGGGGCGAGCGCATTGCCGGCCTGTATCGGCACCGGCACGGTGCCCGCTGCCAATGGCGGCGCCGCGACGACCGCCCCGGCGGTGAAGCCGGCAAAAATGCCGGCCAATGCGCGCACCAGCAGGCGTGCGCGCGGCACGTACAGCGGAGCGCGGGCGGGGATGGCGCGGGCAACTTGGGTCGGGCGATGGCTCATGAGGTACCTCGTTTCGATGCTGGCGGATCAGAATTCGTAAGCCAGGCGCACATGCGCGCGCGGGCTGCGGGTGCTGCTGCGAGCGCCGTCGTACAGCGGCCAGGCGATGGCGAGCCCGGCGTTGAAGCCGCGCGCGGCCTTGATGCGCATGCCGAAGCCGGCGGAGCCTAGCTGGAACTTGAACGCCTGACCCGGTAGCGGACTGATCAGGTTGAGTGCCGCCCGGTCGACGAAGGCGGAGAAGATCGCCTCGCTGATGGCGCCGCTCTTTGCATCGGCCAGATTGGGGGTACGCAATTCGACCGAACCCAGGAGGCCACGATCGCCCACCCGCTCGAACTCGGTGTAGCCGCGCACGCTTTCGGCGCCGCCGGCACCGAACTGCTCGTTGCTGATCAGGGGCTGGCTTGCATGCTGACCGGCCAGGCGCGCGAACAGCACCCAGTTGGCCGGCAGCCGCTGGGTGCGGCTGACCTCGGCGCGCAGGTAGAAGTAGTTGGCTTCGGCGCCGAAGCGTTTGCAGGCGAAGGCGCTGACCCGCTGGCCGGAGCATTCCACGTCTTCGTCGCCAATGCGGCGGAAATGGAAATTCGACACCAGGTTGAACTGCGTGAGCGCGCTGCCCTCGGCAACCCGGCCGCCGTAAGCGATGCTGAACGGCAGGTAGCGGATCGGCGTGGCGGTGCTGTCGGAGCCCAAGCGGATGCTTTCGCGGAAATCCTTGGCATCGACCCCGAGAGTGAGGCTGTGCGAATAGGCACCGCGTGCCGGCAGGGGCCGGATCCAGCGCGCGCCGAAAATCTCGCCGCGGCCAAGGATGGTGGTGGTGCCCACCGAGGTGATGTTGCTGTCGGACTTGACAGCATAAAGCGCAAGCACCGAACCTGCGGCGCCCAGCGGCAATACATAGGTGCCGGAGAACACCTTCACCTGCGACGGTTCCAGGGGCGAAGTCTGGTAGCTGATGGAAGCGCTATGGTCGCGCTGCCACAGGTTGCCGTAACGCAAGGTCGCCGCCAGCCGCGGCCGCGATGTGTCGAAGCTGTAGCGATTGTTCAATTCAAGCGAGCCATGCAGCGGCAGGCGGTCTTCCACCTTGAGGTCTGCCTCGACCGTGCCGGGCGTGCGGCCGGCGCGCAACACCGGCGTGACCTTACGGTCCTCGGTGCGGTTCAACTGCGCCAGTTGCGCCTGCACGTCGGGAAAATACGGCACCTCGCCCTCGGCCAGCGCCGGCACCTTGTCTTTCAATACGCCCTGGGCGTAGTAGCGCGAGCCCACCACGCGCAAGCGCGCCACCCGGCCCTCGGTGACACGCAGCACCACCAGGCCATCGACGATCTTCTGTTCCGGAACATCGACAAACACCGAAAGGAAGCCGGCATCCTGATACGCCTTTTCCAGCGCCTCGCGCGCGCCATCGACATCCTTGGCCGACTTGCGCTCGCCCAGAAAGCGATACACCGCCTTTTCGATCGCCGGAACCGGAAGCACGGAATTGCCTTCGACCTCGAATTCGAGAATGTCGAAGCGATCGCCGGCAGCATCCTGCGCACGCGCGCCTGCCGCGCAGAACTGCCAGACAAACAGAAAAACCATGGCTGCAAAAAGCCCTTGAAACCAATTCCGCGACATCGTTCCGAGTATGGCCACAGGCGATGACAACAACATTGCGCAGGCATGAGCCGTTCGGCTCATGGACAAACGCAATGCCTTGAAATCAATAAATAAAAAACCCCGCCCTGCGGCGGGGTCGGGAACAACAAGCAGGCTTGCGCCCGCGGATTACTTGCTCCAGGTGAACGGCTGGCAGGTGTTGCCGCCGCGGGTCATGCGCGAGACGAACTTGGCGTTGGCCAGGCCTGCCGTCGTCATAGCCGTGTCGGCGTAGATGAAGCCTTCAGCGTCGTTGATCAACGCAGTCACGCCTTCCTTGGTGGACGAAGACGCGATCGAATCAAGCACGACCGGCGCACCCGCGCGGGTCCGGTAGGCCGAGAGGAACGACACCAAGTCGCCCGTGGTGACGCCGGCGGGCAACGGTTCGGCTGTAGTACGAAGAGCCGTGGCTACGTAAGCGTTGTTCCATTGCATGGTCTGCTCGACCACAAACTCGTACTTGCCGTTCTTGACGTTGTCGCGGTTGGGAACGATGCCGTCGATGGCAACATGCTTCCAGTTGGCGCCCACAGCCGGAGCGTTTTCCTTGGAGATCAGGCCGATGCCGTATTGCGCTGCCGGAATCCCGTTGAGGAAGCTGATGACGTTGCTGGTGCCGCTGCCTTCAAAGATGTCCACCTGGCCCGGGTTGTCATCGGAATTCTTCAACGGAACGGTGTTCGACAACGGCGCACACCCGTAGTTGAGGAAGTAGGCGTTTGCAGCAGCCTGCGTACCTGACCCGTTGACGCGTCGGCCGATGTTGACCTGGCCGGTAACCGCGGCGCCAGCCGGCAGCGTGCCGGGCGTGAACAGCGCTTGCCAGCCCTGACCGGAGCTAGGGGAGGCAAGCGCTCCCGACAAGAGAGACGCCACCGCTGCACGCGGCAGTGACGGCACCTGCCCTGCACCGGTCGACAAGCCTTGCGCAGCGGCAAGGTCGTTGTACAGGTTGTTGGTGACGGCGATGCCCATGATCACCTGGTTCTGGCTACCCACATCCAGATTGGCCAATTCGAAGTCTTCAAGCGTGGTCGTGGAGAAATTGGAAGGCTTGTTCTCTTCGGCCTTGAAAAGGTTGGGTTCCACGTCGGATACGCCGGCATCCGAAAAGCGCTCAGACACGTTGGCGACGGCGCAGCTGTAGTTTGGCGAAGCGCCGGTGCAGGCAGCAGGGTTGGTGATCTGAGGGCGCTTGGAGGAAGAGAGGACCGAGATGGCGCCACCCGAATCCACAGTCTTGGCGATCGGATACACGCCTTGCCCGGAGCCGCCGTCGGCGTTGTACGACAGAAACACGTTCTTGCCGGCCAAATTGGAGATGCCGGGGGCGATGGTGCAGGAAATGCCGATGACGTTGCCGGTGTGGGTATAGGTGTCACGGGTGCCAACCACGCACATGCTGTTGAACACGCCCTGGAGCACGTTCAATTGTGCTGAGGCACCCGACATGTAGATCTTCACGGTGCCGATGGCGCCGGTGGTGGCGGGATTCAGCGCGAAAGCGGCGGGCGTGGCGAAGGCGAGCAGGCAGGCGCCCGCAAGAGTATTGAGTTTCATGCGATTTCCTTTGAAGTAGGTGGCGGGCGGCGCAGCCGCCCAGCCTTATCGAGCGGATCGAGGTGTTACTTCGCGCGGCGGCGGGCGATGCCGCCGATGAGCGCCATGCCGGCCAGCATCAGTGCCCAGCTTTCTGGCTCCGGCACCGGTGCTGCGAAGGTCAGCGAGTAGTCATTGCCATTTTTGGCCAAGCTCCATGTCGCCGGACCGACCAGGTTGTCGTACTGGTCGGTGAGCGCAAGCGCCGTGTTGGAAGTCGAGGAACGCTGGGTGAAGTAGAAATTGAGCGATTCGCCGAGCGCGCCGCTCAGGTTGCCAGACGCAGCACCGCCCCAACTGGTAGTCATCACGCCTGCCTTGCCGAAGTTGTTGGCCTCGCTATCGATCGAGAAGCTCGATCCGTTGTCGGACACCGGCGAGAGGGAGCTATGTGTGCCGCGGTTCTGGTTGTACGCGAGGTAGTTGATCGCAGGGTTACCGTAGGAGGCCACTTGCTGATTCGTGCGACTGAGGAAAGGATTGGACGCGCCGGTACCCATGTAGCGATTGCCGCCCACTGCGCTGCCGGTGCTGTCCGCGCCGGCCACCAGGAAGCGCAAGGTCGGGGTGCCGTCGGTGGCGCCCAGAAAGCCCGCCCAGGCGGCGTCGGTGTTGTTGATGGTGAACGGAAACATCGTGCCCGGGAAGGTCACGCCGGCACCCTTCGCAACCGAAGGCTGCGCAAGGAAGTTCTGAAACTCAATGCCCAGGTCCTTCATGTACGAGGCTTTGGATTCGGTGTCGAAGACCACGGCGAACAGTTCGCTGCCGTTGTTGCCGGGGGTATCGCCGGGCAAACGGATCGCCGCGGAAGCCTGTCCGGCCACCAGCGTCAGCCCGATCGCCGCGACGAGGGTTTTAAGTTTGATATTCATGCGAGACTCCTGCAAAAGTTGCCGGCGAAGCCGGTGGAAGTTTTCATTTGCTGCAAGACATTCAAGTCCACCTGACCACCCTTCCTACCGCCGGCGTTTTTGCGCGGTGCGGGAACGGCATCGGGAGGAGCCCGCTGCGGATGGATTCGCGGCGGACTGATCCGATAAAGAGCGAGGGTTCGCGCGGCCTGTTGTTGCGACTGCACCACCCGGTTTGGACAACAGGTGCGACTGTATTGGTCGGGTGTTAAACGGCGATTAATCGCGTGTGCTCATTCGATAGTCCGTTCGACTCATGCATGGTCCGAAAAGCGCGCTTTCAGGGCCAATCGCCGGCTGCGGGCAACCTCGGCGCAACCCCGGCAGGGGTCGGCATGAGCCGAACGGACTACGCGCGCGGCACCCTGCGCGCGCCGCCTGTCACACGCCGATGGTGGTGTTGGCGATCAGGCCGAGGCTGATGGCCTTCGACACCGCCTGGGCGCGGTTGGAGGCGCCCAGCTTGCGCAGAATCTTCTGCACGTGGTTCTTCACCGTAAGCGGGCTGATGAAAAGCACCGTGCCGATCTCCTGGTTACTCTTGCCCTCGCGCACCCAGCCGAGAATTTCCATCTCGCGCTCGGTGATGATGAGATCGGCCGTCGCGGCTTCCGGGCGCGGTTCCTCGCGCGCGCGCTCGGCCCCGACGATGCGCTGATAGGTGGCATGCAGGTAGGGCAAAAGCAGTTCGAGCATGAAGCTGTGGCGCGCGGTGAGCGGCTTGGCCTCGCGCTTGATGTGCATGGGCACCAGGTCGTTGCCGGCCTGTGCAAAGCAGAAAAAGGTTTCGATGGCGCGCACGTCATAGGGCGAGGGCATGCCGTGGGCTACGAATTCGCGCATGCCGCTGGCCGCAAGGGCCTCGACAAGCGGGCCGCCACGCGCCGAATCGCCCGCGCTGCCGTCGCTGGCGCAGGGGGTGCGCTCGGCATCGTTCCAGCTTTCCACCACCCGCGCCATCAGGCCGGTGCCGGGTTCGTAGAGCCGGTCGAGCGCTTCGCGCGCCACCGGAAACATCGGGAAGCAATCGTAGGACAGGCCGCGCCGCAGCGGGTCGTGGTGCGCGCAGATCAGCACGTCATGCGGCACCATTGCATTGAGCCGGCTCTGCGCCCAGATGTAGAACTGATAGCGGCGCCGGATCGTAAGCGAAGACTGGATGGTGAAAAGCAGCTGCTCGGTTTCGCTCTGGGTGAGCGCGCTCAAGCCTTCGAGTTCACCGGGTATGCGCATCGATCAGTGCCTGGTGGCTGCGCCAGCCAGGGTGGCTACGGCACGGCATGCCAAAGCACCGAGTGTGGCGCTGCGGTGTGTCAGCCACATGACCGACAGGTGCAGCGCTTGGGTCTCATCGCAGGCCCTCGGGCAATTCGACCAAGAGCCGCCCCAGGCGCGCGCCATTGTCGAACAGGGTGCGGGCGATCTTCTCCTCGTTGTAGAACACCGCCCAGTAAAGCGGCGTGCGCCCTTCGTCATCCTCGCTATTGAGGCGCGCGCCGCGCTTGACGATCGCCGTTGCGATCTCGGCCTGGCCTTCGTTGATCGCCCACAGGAGGCCGCTGATACCCTTGGCCGGGAACAGACGCCGCATGCCGGTGCGCAAAGGCGCCACCGCCAGGTCGGCGTCGGCGCCGGCGGCGAGCAGTTCGCGCGCCGCCGCCACGCGGCCGAAGCGGATCGCGCTCACCAGAGGCGTCTGCCCGACGGCGTCAGCCAGATCCGGATCGGCACCGTTGCGCAACAAGAGCCGCACCAGCCAGCGGTTTTCGTTCAACACCGCGCCTAAAAGCGGGGTTTGCCCGAACCCGTCGCGCAGGTTGGGATCGGCGCCTTGCGCCAGCAGGTAGCGCACGATCTCGAAATGCCCCAGGCGCGCCGCCGTTGCCAGCGCGGTTTCGCCTTCAAGCGTGCGTGCGCTTGGGCGGCCGCTGGCGGCCACCGCACGGCGCAGCGTGTCGAGATCGCCGCTACCGGCCGCTTCGATCAGGCGCAGCGCCAGGGCCTCGCCTTCGGGCATGAACTGGTTGGCGGTGGCCGCCACCGGCGCGAAGTCGATCCACGCCGGGCGCACGCCGGCGGCCACGGTCGGCTCGGCGACCCGGCCGGCATCGAGCAGCCAGACGGTGCCGCCATCGCCCTCCTGCGCGGCAACCGCGCCGACGCCACCGCACAGCAGCAGCAGCGCCGATGCGCGCACCAGACTCAGGCAAAATCGTTGAATGGCGCTGGATCGATGTGTCATGCGATTTCCTTGTCAGCGCTCGGCTGCGCCGGGTAGCGAGAGTTGCGGCAATGAAGGCGACGCCGCGCCGGCGCTGCCGTCCGCGGTAGCGCCTGCGCCGGCCGCAGCAGGCGCGCCTGGCTGGCCGGCCGCAGCAGGCGCGCCTGGCTGGCCGGCCGCAGCAGGCGCGCCTGGCTGGCCGGCCGCCAGGCTGCCCGGTGATGCACCCAATGAGGTACTCGGTGAGGTACCCGGTGCCATTGCGGGTACGCTGCCGCCTGGCGCAGCCCCCAGCGTGCCGGCCGGCGCCGCCGGCGCCACCACATCGGGCGCCATGAAGCGCCAGTCGGCATAGCGGGTGGCGCTGGCGAAGGCCTGCTCGGCTTCGCTGAAGCCGCCGCGTATCACCGGCACCCCGGGCGCTAAGCTGTAGACGCCCATGATGCGCCCCTGCACTGCCACCAGGCCCCATTCGGCGCGCCCGGTCAGCGGGTCGGCATAGATGCGCCGCAGGTGGCGCCGCAATGCCGGGCCGCGCTTGTCTTCAAGCAGATCCTCCAGGCGCTGCGGCAGCTCCTTGGCGGCCTGCGGCGTCAGGCGGTAATAGTCGGCAATGGCGCGGCGCATTTCGGCACCGATGGCCAGCAGATCGCGCTCCTTTTCGCGCCGCACCCGCAGTTCCCACAGCACACCACCGGCGGCCAGGCTTACGCCCATGGCGGCGACGAAAAACAGCACCCACAGGTAGACGAAGCCGCGCCTGCCGGCAGGCCCCTGGCATACCAGGCGCTGCGCCACGTAGCGCTTACCAGGCGCCATACGCACTCCCATCCATGGCATTGCCGGGCGCGCCACTGCGCACGTCGAACACGCCCCCCAGTCCGCTGGCCGGCGGCGGTGCCAGCGCCACCCAGGTGGTGGCACTGCCGGTCAGCGGATCTTCCGGAATCTTGCGCACATAGCGGCGCGTGGCGAGCTCGTTCAAGGTCGACGGATAGGCACCGGTGTCGGCGTGGAACTTGTCGATGGCGTCGCGCATGAGGTTGAGGTTCTGCAGCAGCACGCGTTCGCGCGCGCGATCGATGCTGTCGAAATAGCGCGGCGCGGCAATGCTGGCCAAAAGCGCCACGATGGTCATCACCACGATCAGCTCCAGCAGGGTGAAGCCGCGCTGGTGCCGCGCCGGCATGGCGCCGGGCGCCGCCTGCACTGGCAGGGGCGTGCCACTTTGCGACAGGCTCAGCATGCCAGTGCTCACCATTGCCGGTATGCCAGGCCGTTCAGTCCGCTACCTTCGGCCAGCGAGTAGACATCGAACACGTCTTCACCCTCGGCCGGCGCATCCGCCGGGCTGGCATAGCTGCGCCGGCCCCATGAGGCGGCCGCCGCGCGCGTATCGGTGCGCGCGCCGGCTCGCGCGAAGTCGGGCGCAAACGGATCGGCCGGCAGGCGCCTTAAGAAATAGATGCGTTTGGGGTCGCTGCTCTTGGCATCGGGCGCGCCTTCCACCAGCACTTCCAGGCGCGGCGGGTAGCCGCTGGCATTGACTGTCCTGGCGATCCGCCCTTCGTCGGTGGCGCGCTTGTAGGCGTCGATGGCGGCGCGAATCTCGCGCAGCGACTGGCGCAGCTCCTGCTCGCGTTCGCGGCGGCGGTCGAGCTCGGCCAAGGGAAACAGGCCGGCGGCGAGAATGCCTACGATCGCCAGGGTAACCATCAGCTCGATCAGCGTGAAGCCGCGCGCTGCGCCTGCAAAAGCGCGCGCTGTCACGCTCGCACCGGCACGCAGGGTCACGGGCGCACCTGCAGCGCAAGCGGCGGTGGCGCGATGAATTCACTGCTGCCGCCGTCACTGAAACGTACGCCGGCAATGCCCACGCTTGCGCTCGCGCCCGCCGCACCGATCACGCGCAGGCGCAGCACCGCGCCGGGCGCCGCTGGCTGCAGCGCGAGCGTGGCGCGCCCGGGGCCGTCGGAGGCGGCACCGAGTGCCTCGAACACCGCGGCATCGAAGCTCATATCCACCTGCAGCGCGCGCGGCACGCCCCCGGCGGCCGAACTGACCGAAATACCGATCTCGCGCCCAACCTGGACTACGCCATTGACCCCGAGGGCAAGGATCAGCGGCCCGGCGCCGGGCGCCGCTACTGGCAGCGGCGCTGCCGCGTCCGCAGGCGGCGCCGGTCCGGCATCCTGGGTCGACGGCGCCGCATCTCCTGGCTGTGCCGCAGCCGCCTCTCGCGTGGCGCGCAACTGGGCAGCGCGCTGCTGCGGGTTGGCGGCGGCTCCCGCCGCTGCGCCTGGCGCGCCGGCCGGCGCCAGCCCGACCGAGCGCGGCAGCGCTGTCGTCAGGCGCAAGGGCTGCGCCCCCACTTGCGCCTCGGTACCGGCCGCCATGGTCGCCGACAGCACCTCCGGGGGCACCAGGTTGCGCAGCACGCGCGGGGTGATCAGGAGCACGATCTCGGTCTTGTTGCGGGTGTCCTGCTGACTGCCGAACAGGCGACCGAGGATCGGAATATCGCCCAGGCCAGGTATGCGGCTGCCGGTGCTGCGGTCTTCATTGTTGATCAGGCCGGCCAGGATTTGCGTTTCGCCGTCTTTCAGGCGCAGCACCGTGTTGGTCAGGCGGGTGCCGATCTGGTAGGCGATCGAGCCGGCCGGGCCGGCGACCTCGCGCGCCACCGTGCTCACCTCCAGCGCCACCTTCATCGCCACCTCGCCGTCGAGAAACACCTGCGGCTCGATGTCGAGCTTGAGCCCCACATCGAGATAGCTCACCGAAGCGGACACGCCGACGTTGGCGGTGGAAGTGGTGGTGAATACCGGCAGCTTGTCGCCGATATGCACCTTGGCTTTTTCGCGATTGCGCACGCGGATGCGCGGGTTGGCCAGGGTGTTGGTGGCGGTGATGTCGGCGCGCAGGTTGGCCACCGCCACCGGGTTGGCAACGCTGGTGGTGAAGGAGTCGAAGGGGCCGCGCGCGCTGACCTGGCCGGTGACGCCGAGTACGCCGTATTGCACCTGGTTGGGCCAGCGAATGCCGATCTCCTGCACCCGCCCGCTGGCGATTTCCATCACCTCGATCTCCAGCATCACCTCCGGTTCAGGCAAGTCGATCGAGGCGATCAGTTGCTCCACCAGGCGGATCGCATCCGGGGTGTCGCGCATGATGATGGCATTGAGCTTTTCGTCGGCGTAGAGGTCGCGCGTCTTGGCCAGCGCGCGGATCATGGTCTGCGCCTGCTTGGTATCGATGTTGGTCAGGTAGAAGGTGCGCAAGGCAAGCTCCTGGTGCTCGCGCAACTTGGCCGGGGTGTTGGGGTAGATCAGCACGGAATGCTCGTTGAGCAGCTTGCGCTCCAGCTGGTTGGTCGAGAGGATCAGGCGCATCACTTCCTCGATCGAGGTGTTGCGCACGAAAATGGTCACGCGCAGGTCCTGCCGGACGTCGCGGTCGAACACGAAGTTGATGCCGGCCAGGCGCGACATGGTCTCGAACACGCCGCGCAGCGGGGCGTCGCGGAATTCCAGCGTGATGGGCCGCGAAAACGGTGAGTTGACGCCGCCCGGCGCCACATCGGCAGCACGCTTTTCATCGATGCGGCGCTTGAGCGCGCGCGCCTCGGGATGTTGCGGGCTCTCGGCCAACACCGCACGCACGCGCGCCTCGGCGCGCGCCACATCGCCTTTGCGGTGCAGTTCGTCGGCCTCGCGCACGCTTAGTGCCAGGCGCCGCAGTGCGGCGATCTCGTCGATGCCGGAACGCGCCCGCGCATTGCCAGGGTCGATCGCCTGGGCGCGCTCAAGATAGGTGATTGCCAGTTCAAGGCGCCCGGCGGCGCGTGCCGCATCCGCTTCGGCGAATACCTGCGCCAGCGCCAGTTCGCGCTGGCGCAGAAAATAGGCGCGGTACTCGCGGCGCTCGGGGTTCTCGCGCACCGCTGCTGCCACCTGCGCCAGGCCTTCCTCGAAGCGTCCGGCGGCAATCAGTTCACGCCCGTACAGGTAAGCCTGGCTGGCGCAGCCGGCCAGCATCAGACATGCCATCAAGAGCGCGCTGCGCAGGGTATGCCTCATGGCGCGGCCCCGAGATCGAGTTTCTGCAGGATGTTCAAGGGCAGGTACATCAGGGTTGCTTCCTTTTCGTTCACGGCTTCGACGCGATAATTGCGTTCCACCACATCGCCCGGGCGCAGCACATGCACCACCTGTCCGGACTGCACGATCGCAGCGGTGCTGGTGCCATCGTTGAAGATGCCGATCACGCGAAACGGCAGCGTCGGTGCCTGCGGCGGCGGCGCTTTGGCCGTGAGTGCGGCCTTTTGCGCGGCCAGCGCGGCGGCGCTCGGCGGCGCTGGTGGCGGCGGCTCCCAGGCCTGCGCGATGCCGGCGGCCAGCGCGGCATCGAACGGGGCGCGCCGCAGGCGATCGAAGTCGATCGGCGGCGCTGGCGCCTCAAGGGTGCCGGCCGCTTGCGCCGGCGGCAGCGCGGTGCGAGCAGGTGCAGCGCCGCGCCTGGACTCGCGCGTGGCCGGCGGCGCGGACTCCTCGACGCGCGCGGCCAGCACCACCCCGATCAGGGTGAGCGCAAGCGCGCCCCACAACAACCTGCGGCGCGCGTCAGCCATCGCCACCCCGCAGGCGTGGCGGCGCAGCCGGCAGGCCGGGCGGCGCGGCGCGATAACCGGGCACCAGCGTGGCGTCGACGAAATACAGCGACAGGCGCAGTTGCGCATCGACTTCGGCGGCGGCGCGCGATTCGCGCTTGAACACCACCTCGTCCAACACCAGGGTCGGCACCTCATTGAGCATCGCGGCCAGGAAGATGAACACATCGCGCCATGCGCCCTTCACCGGATAGCGCACTTCGTAGCGCCGCATGCCCAGCATGCGCTCTTCGTTCAAGCGATAGTCGCCGCTGTCAAGCGCGACGCGATTGGCTTGCGCCAGGCGGCTCAACTCGGCCAGCGCCGGCGCGATGGCAGCGCTGGCGGGGAAGTTTTCCCGAAACCGTTCGAGTTGCGCCGCCGCCGCTACCGCTGCCGTGGCGCCGCCAGCCACGGCGATGCGCCGCGTACGCAGGCGCGTGATCTCGGCCTTGATCTCACGGGCCTCTTGTTGCGGGCGCGCCACCGCCAGCCACCAGGCGGCCGGCGCCGCCGCCAGCAAGGCCGCGCCCACCAGACCGAGCACGCCGAGGTCGCGCAGCAAGACACGCAAGAGCGCCGGCCAATTGCGCGCGGCCACCACAAAGCCTGCCGCCGCGGCATGCTTCACAAGGCCTCCTTCCATTGCGCTACCACCACGAACCCCACGCGCGGCGCGCCGCTGGCGTCGCGCGCCACCTCGTGCTGCGCCAGGTGCACCTGCTCAAAACCGGGGCGCGCCTGCATGCGCTGCACAAACGCGTAGACCGCCGCCAAATCAGCCGTCACACCGCTGATGCGCACGCTGCGGCTCTGGGTGTCGGGGTTGAGCCCGGTCAGGGACACCTCGCTGCCGGCCGCCGCCGCGGTATCGCCCAGCAGGCGCGGCCACGGTGTGTTCAAGCGCGCGATGATCAGGTTGGCCTCGCGCAGGGCGCGCCCCTCCTGCGGATTGGCCGGCGCCGCCGGCGCGCTGGCCGCGCGCTGCGCGCGCACCCGGCGTTCGGCCTGGGCCTGCTGCGCGCTCAATTGTTCAAGATTCTCGTGCGCATCGAGTGCCTCGTTGAACAACACGCCGCAGGTCAGGGTGCCGGCGGCAAACAAGGCCAGCCCGAGCAGGCTTGCAGGGCGCCGCACACCAACGAAATCAAGACGCAGCGCGCGCATGCTGCTCAGGCCGCCGCCACGCAGGGATCGACCCAGCGCTGCATGCGCCAGCCCGCCGGCAGTTGCACTGCGGCAGCACTGCGCGGCGCCGCCACCAGGTTCAAGGCACGCACCGCGCGCGCCGCCGGCATGCCGATCGATTGCGCCTCAAGTGCGGCCACCAGTGCCGCACCGTCAAGCGCGCTGGCCGGCGCCAGGCGCGCACTCATGCAGTGCTGCCAGGTGCCGCCGGCATGCAGGGCCGCGCACAAATGGCCTGGTTCGTGCACGGCAAACCAGGCATCGCCGTGCGGCATGCGCGACGCCAGCGCGGCCTGCGCGGCGGCAAAGTGCGGCGCGATCGAATCCACGCGCAGCCCGGCCTGGCCGCAGGCGGCGGTCAAGGCATCCCACAGGCCGCCCTCGATCAGGGCCGCGATGCCGGTGCCGGCGGCATCGCTGTCGACACACACGCGCCAGCTCTCGACTGCTGCTCCGTACTCGCCCCTGAATGCATGGCGCGCGTAGGCGGCGGCCTCGTCGGCACGCGCGATGCCCGCTGCGGCCGGGATCAGGCAATAGCGCACGAAACGGTCAGACAGCACGATGCGCGCGCGGCGCGCGCCGCCGCAACCGGCATCCAGCAGTTCGCGCAGCGCCACGAGCATGGCTTGCCAGGCCGGTGCAGCGCCCGCAGGCGCCGGCAGCGCGCGGCGTGCCGCAAAGCTGCCGGCGGCCAGCGCCACGCCGTCGGCCATGCAGGACACCAGCAGCGGCGGGCGCAGAAATGGAATTCGCAGGCCCATGCTCAGCCCACCAGGGTGACGCGGTTGAGTTCGGCAAGCGAAGTGCTGCCGGCGGCCACCAGCGCCAGCCCGGCTTCGCGCAGGGTGCGGGTGCCACGCGCGCGCGCGGCGTCCTTCAGCACGCGCACCGGTTCGCGCGCGATGATCAATTCGCGCAGCACGTCGTCCAGCACCAGGATCTCGGTGACCGCGCGGCGGCCGCGATAGCCGGTGCCGCGGCAATGCGCGCAGCCCACACCGGCGCGAAACTCGAAGCCGGTAACTTCCGCCTCGGTCAGCGCCGAGCGCGCCAGCTCCTCCGCGGTCGGCACCACCGGCTGCGCGCAGTGCGAGCAATTGATGCGCATCAGGCGCTGCGCCAGGATGCCGTTCAGGGCAGAGACAAAGCTGTAGGGGTCGACCCCCATGTGCAGGAAGCGGCCGATCACGTCGAACACGCTGTTGGCATGCACGGTGGTAAATACCAGGTGTCCGGTGAGCGCGGACTGCACCGCGATCTGCGCGGTCTCGGTATCACGGATCTCGCCCACCATGATGCGGTCGGGGTCGTGGCGCAATATGGAACGCAGGCCGCGCGCGAAGGTGAGCCCCTTTTTCTCGTTGACCGGAATCTGCACCACCCCGGGCAACTGGTATTCGACCGGGTCTTCGATGGTGATGAACTTGTGGGCGCCGTCGTTGACTTCGCCGATCGCCGCATACAGGGTGGTGGTCTTGCCGCTACCGGTGGGCCCGGTCACCAGCAGCATGCCGTAGGGGGCGCTGGCCAGATCGCGAATCACCTCGCGGTCGCGCCCCGAGAAGCCCAGGCTTGCGAGCGTGATGCCGCGGTTGGCCTCGGCCAGGCCCTGCTTGTCGAGAATCCGCAGCACCGCGTCTTCGCCGAATACGCTGGGCATGATGGAGACGCGGAAATCGATGTCGCGCCCGCCCTTCTTCACCTTGAAACGGCCGTCCTGCGGTACGCGGCGCTCGGCGATGTCGAGCTCGGCCATCACCTTGATGCGCGAGATCACCTGTTCGGCCATCTCCACGCCGGCGGCGCTGCCCACCGCCGACAGCACACCATCCAGGCGGTACTTGATGTGCATGCCGTCGGCGCCGCATTCAAGATGAATGTCGGAGGCGCCGGCGGAGAGCGCGTCGTAGAGCGTGGAATCAACCAGTTTGACCACCGGTGAAGCATGCGCGTTGATCGCCGCCAGCGACAAATCCTCGGCCGTGTCGGCCGTGCGCGCAGTTACCCCCAGGCTGATCAGGCCATCCATTGCCTTCAGATCCTTTTCATGGCGCATGAGCCAGGCGGCCACCTCGGTGAAATGCGCGATACGCCATTCCAGCGCGGCACCTGCGCGTTCCTCCAGCCAGTTGCGGCGCGTCAGGTTGAAGGGGTCGGCGGTCACCGCCAGCAGACGTGCACCATCGCGCATGAGCAGCAGCTCGCGCGCCTGCGCCTGGGCAAAAGGCAAGAGGTCGAAGGCCGGCGTGAAGCGCTCGATGCCGGCAACAGTCATGGCTTCGATGCCGGTGTAATCGGCCAGCGCGGCGATGAAGGCGCCCGGCTCCAGGCCCAGTTTTTCTTCGAGGCAGGCGGTAACGGAGCGGCCGGCAGCGCGCGCACGTGCGCTGGCGAGCGCGGCCTCGAACTGCGCGCGGGAAGGCAGTGCCGGTGCCAGCAGTGCGGGGGCGTTCATCGCACCTGCTCGGCCAGCTGAAAAATCGGCAGGTACATCAGAACCACCACCGCGCCGATGACAAGCCCCATGGCCAGCATCAAAAGCGGGCTTACCAGGCGCGTCAACCATTCGGCAGCGCGCTCGGCCTCGGCGTCGTAGAACACCGCGATGCGCTCCATCATCACACCCAGATCGCCGGTTTTCTCGCCCACCCGCAGCATGCGCTGGATCACCGGCGTGGTGAGGCGGGCCGTCTCGAGCGCGGCCGACAGTGGCTGCCCCTCGCGCACGCGCGTCACAGCGCTACGCAGGGCCGGTCGCAGATGCGCCTGCAGCAGCCCCTCGGACATCGCAAGCGCAGTCACCACCGGCACCCCGCCGCGCACCAGCATGCCGCAGGTGCGGAAAAAGCGCGCCAGCTGATAGGTCAAAAGTCGCGCGGCGAGGAATTCGAGCTTCCACAAGGCGGCACCGAACCAGGCGGCGGCGGCACGGGTGCGCGCGGCCAGCACGACTGCAGCAATCAGGCCGGCCGCAGCCAGCGCGAACACCAGCGCGTGACGATCCAGCGCGGTGCCGGCCGCCAGCAGCCATTGCGACAGCAGCGGCAGATCGCCACCGATATCGGCGTAGACGCTGGCGAAGCGCGGCACCACATAGGCCAGCAAAAACAGGATCACCAGGCTGCCCACTACCAGCAGCAGCGCCGGATAAATCGCGGCATTGATCAGGCGCCCGCGCACCAGCTCCTGCTGCTGGCGATAGGCGACAAAGCGCGCCAGCGCCTCACCCAGGTCGCCGGTGCGCTCGCTGGCGCGCACGGTGGCCACAAACAAAGCGGGGAAGGTCGTGCCATCGGATTCAAGCGCAGCAGAAAAGGTGCGTCCCTCGGCCAGCATGCCGGCCAAGTGTTCGAACACCTGGCGCGTTTCCGCGCGCGGCTCTTTCTCGGCCAGGGTCTCAACGGCCTCGATCAGGGACACGCCGGAATCAAGCAGCGAGCGCAATTCCTGGGCAAACTGGGTCAGTGCAAATTTGCCCTCGCGCGCGCCGTCCAGGGCGCCGGCGCGACTGATCGACAACAAGCCCATGCCCTGGGCGGCCAGCCGGGCGCCGGCCTCGCGTATGTCGGCCGCGCTCACTTCCACCACGGCGACGGCGCCGCCGGGTTCGACCACCCTTGCCTTGAACCGCATGCGCTCTGCCCCTACCAGTTGACGATGTCGGCGGCATCACCGCTGCCACCGGGCTGGCCATCCTTGCCGAACGACGAAAGATCGAATTCACCGCGCTCGCCCGGCTGCTTGTAGAGGTAAGGCTTGCCCCAGGGGTCGTTCGGCACGGCCTTGCGCAAATACGGGCCGGCCCAGCGGTTTTCGTTGGCCGGCTTGACCATCAGCGCGGCCAGCCCCTGCTCAGTGCTGGGGTAACGCCCGGTGTCGAGCCGGTATTGATCGAGCGCCGATTCGAGCGAGACGATTTGCGCCATGGCCGCCTTGGCTTCGGACTTGCCGATCTGCGAAAACAGGCGCGGACCGACATAGCCGGCCAACAGGCCGATGATGACCATCACCACCAGCAGTTCAAGCAAGGTAAAGCCGCGCTGGCAGGTGCGCGTGAGTGCGGGATCGGCAGAGTCGGTCATGGCGTGTGGTGCTGCGATTGGCCGTGGCTCCAAGGCGCGGGCGATGGATGACGAATCAGGGCAGTGCAGCACAAGATATGAAGCTTGCGTGACAAGGTGATGAAGAACGCAGTCCGAGCCGAATGGTCTTTTCGGAGCACGCGCAAATGATCCAAAAGGATCATCACCGACGCCGCGCTTGTCACAGAATGGTCACATCATATACCCATGGGAAACGGCCATGCACCTGCATGCAGCGGCGCGCTGGCCCGTTGTGACCCGATCGGGCATGCCTGCGGCCGGTCAGCGCGACACTTACCCGGGTGCAGCGCGCAACAGCGCAAGACGCTGCAACACCGCCGGCACATAGGCACGGGTTTCACGAAACGGCGGAACGCGCATGCGCGCATCGAGCACGCTTCTGGGCCCGGCGTTATAGGCCGCCAGCGCCAGCTCGAGATTGCCGGCGTAAAGCTTGAGCAGGTCACGCAGATAACGCGCGCCGCCGCTGATGTTTTGCAATGGATCGAACGGGTCGGCCACCGCGTACTGGCGCGCGGTGGCCGGCATCAACTGCATCAACCCCTGCGCGCCCTTGGGCGAGAGCGCGCGCGGATTGCAGCGCGACTCGGCCCAGATCACCGCTGACAGCAAATGCGGATCCAGGCCAAGGCCGTTGGCCACCGGGGCGATTTGTGCCTGCCACGCCGCCTCGGCATCCTTGCCGCAACCGGCTGCGCGCGCGGCCGGCGGCATGCTGCGCGCCGCCACCTCGCCTACCGAAAACAAAAGCCGCCAAGCGGCGTTGCCTGCGGCATCGGTGAGGATCACGGCGCCTTCGGCATCCTCGAACACCGAGATAAGCGGCTGCGCCTCGACGGGGGCCAAGAAGGAACAGGCCAGCACGGCGGCGCGCCACAGGCGCGCGCCAGGCGCCGAGCGGCTTCGGGCTTTCAAGTTGATTGCATGCATTGGCTGTCGCACGGCCATTTGAGACCCTTGACTCTCGGGAAGCAACTCGGTGGCGACCCGCTGCACGCTGGTCACCCGAGCATTCGCGGCTTGCGCACTGATGTCGCCATCGCGCATGCGTACCAGCGCTGCGTGTGAACTCAAGCCCGTGAATCGCATGCGGATGATCCTCCTTGAAACCAAATGACCGCAAAGCGCGGCACAAAAGCCTGCAATCCCCGGATACACACGTGACCGCAGTATCTCAGGAAGCCCCGGCCTGCGCTTCGGCAAGCCGCCGTTCGAGCGCCTCACCCAAGGCTTGCAGCCCAACCTGTCGGGCCTCGGGCCGGAGAAAAAAACGGGCCGCGAGGGCCCGTTAAAGAGGAGGTTTGAGCCACCGCATAGCCCAAGAGGAGGTTTGAGCACAGGCAGTCGCTACACGTCGCACGGCGTACTGCAAATACTGCGACGCGTACCCACACTATGACCGCAACAGGTGACAGCCTTGTGACCCGGCATGTGGGGCAGCAAGCCAAAAGCCATAGCGGCCTGCGGCGGCGGTCGCGCGATTTGTTGCAGCCGATGCGCGCCTCCATTGGCTGTTGCGGGTAGCGCCTGCGCCATGGTCCGAACGGACTATCGACGGCGCTTGGGTTGGCGTATCGGTGTCATACACGCTCACTAGACTGGAATCCGAACGCGGCAACCGGGCTCGCGCCATGCGCAGCATTGCCGAAGAAGTGTATCGGCGCCTCGGATCGATGGGTGTAAACAGCACGGCGCCAGATGAGCTCAGGAAATCAAGCCAGGGATGCCGGCAACGGGCCCCCAGGTCACGCGCTGCGGCGGGCCATGTTGCGCATCGCCGTGGTGCTGGTCGCGACCTTGGCCGCGCTGGCCTGGGCAGCCGATCCGATCACCAACGCCCTCCTGCCCTGGTACCGGCTGCAGATCGGCCTGCTGGGCCCGGAGTATCGGGTGCTGCTGCTGGCGAACCAAAAAAAACCGGCCGATACGGTGGTGGCACTGACGGTGAATCTGCAACGCCCGGTGCTCGCGCAGGGGAGGCTCAGGATGCCCGACCCGCGCGCGCAAGCCGAAGCATCGACCCTGGCCTGGGCGCCGCTGCAGTCGATCGGCATTGTGGTGGCCACGCTGCTTGCCTGGCCCGCACAGCGCATCGCCGAGCACTTGTGGCGCTGGCTGGCGGGCCTGCCGCTACTGGCCGTGCTGATCGGATTCGACGTGCCGGTCACCTTGATCGGCGCGGTACGCGATATCTACGACCCCGGCAACCTGCCGGCGGCCTGGGCCGGCCTGATGGCGCGCGGCGGCCGCCTGGCGCTGGCGCTCAGCGTCGCCGTGGCAGCGATTGCCCTGGCCGCGCGCATCTGTCGCCCACTCGGCCTGCCCGCCGCTGCCGCCATGCTTGCCGGCGCACTGCTCGCGACGGCAACACCGGAGGTGCGGGCGATTGTCGCCGGCGCCGCCCCGGACAGCCCGGCGGCGCGGGTCGACCCCAACACGACCACCTCGCCCTGGGCCGGGGTCGGCAGCGTGCGCGTCAATGGCGGGGTCTTCTCCGGCGCACTGATCGGCCGCCGCTACGTGCTGACCGCCGCCCATGTGGTGGCTGGCGCGGCTGCCACGAGCATTCGCTTCAACCTGAATTTCGGCGGCGCACTGACGCACGACATCGCGGCTGTGGCGCGCTACGTGTATCCCGATTACAACGGCTTTTCGGGATCCAACCCGAACAACGACATCGCCATCATCGAGCTGCAGGAGGAAGTGCCGGCGAGCGTGCCGATCTACGCGCTGCAGCGTAGCCCGCTTGCCAGCGGCAGCGTGTTGTGGCTGGTGGGTTACGGGGCCAGCGGCAGCGGCGACAGCGGCGTGACCGTCGCCGCCAGCGCGTCGGTCAAACGCGTCGGGCGCAATCGGGCGGACCAGTTCCGCGCCGACGATCAGGGCTCCGGCTCGCAGGAGGTGTATTACTTCGATTTCGACGGCGGCAGCGCGGCCAATTACATGGGCGGCACCACCCTTGGCAACAGCGTGGAAGCCACACTGGCAGGCGGCGACTCGGGCGCGCCGGCCTTCGTTGCCAGCGGCGGCTGGAAACTTGCCGGCGTCAATACATTCGTCGGCGCCTTCGAGAACGGTCCCACCACCGCCGGTGTGTTCGGCAGTGCCGGTGGCGGGCAATCGGTGGCGGCTTACGCGGCATGGATCGATGCCACCATCGCCGGCGCCGAACAGAAATACGCGCCCAGTGAAGACATTCCGACTCTGCCGCAGTGGGGCATGCTGCTGCTTTGCATGTTGTTGCTGGGCGAATTGCGGCGCGACGCTGCCGCGCCGGAATAGGCCGCGCGAAGTTGCGCCGCAGGCGAGGGCAGCGCGCGACGCTGTGGTCCGTTCGGCGCATTGCCGTGTACCGGCGTGTCGTAGTGTTGCAATATGCGACACGTAAGGTTCGTCACGCCGCGACATGTTGCGCGGATGAATTTCTCAAACCCCTGCCGGAGATTGCATGCCACTCAACCGATTTTCGCCCGCACGCCGCACCATGCTCAAACGCAGTGGTGCATTGGCCGCCACCTCAGTGGTCGGCACCCTGGGAGCCTTGCACGCACGCAACGTGCTGGCCGCCACCGGCAAGCAAAGCACGCCGGCGGCATCACCCTATGGCGCGTTGGCGCCGGTCAATGACCTGAGCACCGGCCTGCCGCTGTTGCAGTTGCCGGCCGGCTTTTCGTACAAGTCGTACGGCTGGACCGGCGACCTGATGGCCGACGGCAGACCCACTCCCAGCAGTCATGACGGCATGGCGGTAGTGGAGACGCGCCGCGTCGGCCGCAGCATGGAGAACGTGATTGTGCGCAATCATGAGCGTGGCCTGGTCGCGACGCCGGCTGCCGCAATCAATGCGCCCCACAACTATTCAACCGGTCTGGTCAACGGCATCATCACCCTGGGCGGCGCAGCCACGGTGCGCATCGGCCTGACAACGGTGACCAACCCGGCGGCGCCCAATCCGGCGCCGTTTGTGGGCTATGTCGGCGGCGGCACCAGCAATCTGGTGTTCCGCGACGGCAACTGGGTCAGCGCCACTTCTTCCATCGGCGGCACGCTCGGCAACTGCGCCGGCGGACCAACCCCATGGGGTAGCTGGCTGACCTGCGAGGAAACGCTGTTCGATTTTTCCGCCATCGGCGGCGCGAAGCACGGCTATGTATTCGAAAGCGACGCCAATCCACAGGACTCGATCGCCACGCCGATCGTCGAGATGGGTCGCCTGGCGCATGAAGCCGTGGCCGTCGATCCGGCCTCCGGTTATGTCTACGAGACCGAAGACAACCGCAATCTGTGCGGATTCTTCCGCTATGTGCCCAACGACCTCAGTGGCGCTGTCGGCAGCCTGCACAATGGCGGCAAGCTGCAGGCGGCGCGCATCAAGACCCTGGTGCGCCAGGCGCTGCCGACCTCGCTGGCACAGGCCAATGACGTGGCCCTGCTCAACCCCGACATCGGCGACGAATACCAGCTGGAATGGGTCGACATCGCCGACCCTGACGCCGGCCCGACAGTGGTGGCAGGCCAGCCCGGAGGCGTGACGCTGGGGGTGATGTCCGGCCCGACCTTCGAAGCGCTGTCCAAGGGCTGCGCGCGCATGGCCCGCGGCGAGGGCATCTGGTATGCGGCCGGAAAAATGTTCATCGTCGACACCGCCTCCGGCTTGGATGGCAGCAATCGCCCCGGGCGCGGTGAGGGCGCGGTATGGGAACTCAACCTGGCTACCATGCACCTGCGCGCGATATTCGTCAGCGCCAACCGCACCGTGGGCAACAATCCGGACAACGTGACGGTCAGCCCGCGCGGCGGCATCGTGCTGTGCGAAGACGGCGGCTTCGGCGACGCCGGCGCGCGCCTGCTGGGTTTGAACGGTGCCGGCGAGGCCTATATGTTCTGCCGTAACAATACCAACCTGAGCGCACCGCAAATCGGCGGCGCAGGCAAGAGCGTGGCGCCGGGCGACTACCGCGGCAGTGAGTTCGCTGGCGCCTGCTTCGACCCCAGCGGGCGGGCTTTATTCGTCTGCATCCAGACGCCTGGAATCACGCTTGCCATCAGCGGGCCATGGGCCCGCGGCAATCTTTGAGCCATTCAAAAACCCATGATCAGGATGGCATTGCGGGCGGACGGCAAGTCATACGTGTTTGCCGCCCACAACTTCAATTTCAACGCGGCACAACTGGCGGCGGTAGACAAGACCGGCGCCGGCGATCGCCGCAATACCGAATGGGCCGGCGCGATCAGCGGCCCATGGGCCAAAGGCAAGCTGTAACAGCCTGCTGTCAGCACAAATACTGAAATCCGGCTTCGGTGCCGCACCTGTCATACACACCAAGGAAAGCAATGATGAAAACCAAGACCCTCCTCGCTTCGATCGCCCTCGCCTCAGGCATGCTCTTTTCGCCGCTCGCATCCGCAGTGTTCGTTTCCAGCACCTCAGCGGCACCTGGGAATATCGTCACTGACTTCAGTGGCTTGGGCGTCGCCGCCATCAACCTCGACCTCACCGCCGCATTGCCGCCCACCACCATCAATTTCCGGATTGAAGCCGGCGATGGAGCAACACTTGCGTTCAACGCCGTCATCGCCAACCTGTTTGGCCAGGGCATTGGGCGCTTTTTGCTCTCACTGGACAACGCCACTTTCGGCGCGCTCGGGAGCGTGACCACCAGCTTTGGTTCCGTGCCTTTAGCGTCCGCCAACGGCGCGCTTGCCGGTATCGAATTTCTACCCGCGGAGAACTTTGGATTTACGCTCGGTGATCCGTTTCTGTCGGGCGCTACCGATTGGACCATCAACATTTCTCAATTGGTAGCTGGAGACAGTTTCGCGTTGCGTCTGGCGGTACCCGAGCCCCACAGCATGCCGTTGGTACTTGCCGCACTGGCCCTCTGCGGCATCTCGATGCGTCGCCGGAAAAGGCAAGATTGAGCATGTACACCCAATAAGGCGCAGCGCTGCGGATCGCGGTTCCGGCAGGGCGGGGCCGTGACCGCCCCCGCCCTGCGCCCGTGACGCGAAACCGGTTGCAAAAGCCCCCCTGCCGCACGCAGGGGTGGCTCTTTTCAGTTACACGCGTCCGCCAATGTCGCAATGCAGCGGCTCGCAGCGAGCCAACGCGAACTGAGGCTGCAGCTGAAGGCAGTCCTACCATTAGGTCATGGCCGCGTGCGCTCACCGGCATGCGCAAGCCTTGCCGCCCCGCCACTGGCCAGCGGCCAGCGTGCCAATGGCTCGCTCCAGGAGCCGATCTCGATATCGCCCGCGCTAAACAGCGCCATGCGCGCGGTCGAACTCCGCACGCACGCCGCACAGGCTCTGCCATGTAGATTGGCCGGCGGCCGGCGGCCCGAGCGGCTGCGGTCGGCGTCCCCTCACAAACAGCGGAAAATCCGGTTTGCAGAACAGAGTCGGAAGCGCATGATTGCCGAGCGCACAAAAAGAACAGCCCCACGGACAAGCAACATCCGTGGGGCCGGCGAAGCCGATGCCGCCCTCAGGCGGCGGCCATAATCGTCAGGGAGAACATCTTTCGCATCGCTTCGCGAGGAAGAACATCCTGACTACTCGCCTATCGGCATCCCGCTGCAAATCTTTAGGCTGCACAGCGGTGAAAAAGTGCCGCGTTGCAACGCGGCCCCCTCTGCGCGACGGCCGGAAACATGCCGGACGCGTGCATCGAAAGCAATCGCGTACCCTGGTGACAAACCACCGCAGCGGCCATAAAAGCGCTTGCAATCCGCATTCGGCGGGCTGGTTCGGCGTTTGGCAGCGATCAAGCACCTTGCAAAATGGTCCGGTGACAGGTTAAACTGCGTAAACTGTTTAAACCATTTAAACCATTTAAACCATTTATATCATTCTCATGCCAACTTCGCAACTCACGAAATCCGCAAAAAATGCCCGCGCCACAGCCGACATCAAGCGTGCCGAAGCGGCCGCGCATCCGCAAATCGTGCCGGCTGCGCCCGAAAAAATGCCTGCCGCGCAGGTCCAGGTCGAAGCGCGCGTGGTGCGCGACGGTTTCACCATGCCGCAGGGCGATTACGAAATCCTCAAGGCGCTGAAAGCGCAGTGCCTCAAAAGTGGCGTCGAAGTCAAGAAGAGCGAGTTACTGCGCGCCGGCGTGCAGGCGCTGGCCGCGTTGCCGGCGGCCAAGCTGCTTGAGCGCATGCGTGCGCTACCGGCGGTCAAGGCCGGCCGCAAGAAGATCAAGGCCTGAACCCTTACGGGCCGCACACGTCATGGCTTCCACCGTGCGCGGCGGTCGCGCCGCAGCGCCATCGGTCTTGCCTGCCGCGCTGCCGGAACTAGCGCAGCTTGAGCGCCTGCTCGACGCCGCACCATCCAGTGTGGGCGTGCGCACCGCCTGCGAAGTAAGTTGCGGCGGCCGGCGCCTGCCGGTCTACAGCATCACCCTGGGCAACCCTGATAGCAGTGCGCCCTGCGTAGGATTTTTCGGCGGCGTGCACGGCCTCGAACGCATCGGCACCCAGGTGTTGCTGCATTTCCTGGAACGGCTTCTCGAGCGCCTTGGCACCGATGCCGGCTTGCATCGCCGGCTCGAGAATCTGCGGCTGGTGTTCATGCCGCTGGTAAATCCGGGCGGCATGCTGCAAACCATGCGCTCGAACCCGCGCGGCGTCGATCTGATGCGCAACGCACCGGTCGAGGCCAGCGGCATGGTGCCGTTCATGCTGGGCGGCCAGCGCCTCTCCGCACGCCTTCCCTGGTTTCGCGGCGGCGCTACCATGGAAGACGAAAGCCGCGCGCTGTGCGAGGTGGTGGAACGCGAAATGCTGGGGCGCCGCTTCGCCGTTGCGCTCGACTGCCATTCCGGCTTCGGCCTCGTCGACCGCATCTGGTTTCCCTATGCCCACACGGCTACGCCAATTCGCCATCTGGCCGAGATCCACGCGCTGTCGGCCATGTTCGACCGCGACTGCCCGCGGCACGCCTACCTGTTCGAGCCACAAAGCCTGCAGTACCGCACCCATGGCGACTTGTGGGACCACCTGTATCAACGTTCCCTGGCCAGCGGCGATGGCGCATTTTTGCCTCTGACGCTCGAAATGGGTTCATGGCGCTGGATGCTGGAAAAGCCACGCCAGCTGTTTTCGCGCCTGGGTTTTTTCAACCCGCTGCCGGCGCAACGCCACGCCCAGGTACTGCGCCAGCATTTGCCCTGGCTGGAGTTCCTGACCCGCAGCAGTGGCAACTGGACCGACTGGCTGCCGACCGGCCCCGAGCGCGCGCGCCACGAACGCGCCGGGCAGTTGCGCTGGTATGGAAGCGCTGCCTGAACCCACCTGGGTGCTGCTGCGCGGCCTGATTCGTGAATCACGCCACTGGGGTGCGCTACCGGGCCTCTTGGCGCACGCCCTGCCCGCAAGCCGCGTGCTGTGCCCGGACTTGCCCGGCAATGGCCTGCGCAACCACGAACCCAGCCCGACCCGTATCGAAGCGATGGTCGAATCCTGTCGCGCGGCCCTCAAGCTTGGCGGCCATGCGCCGCCGTATCGCCTGCTGGCAATGTCGTTGGGCGGCATGGTGGCAGCCAACTGGGCGAGCGCTTATCCCGCTGAAGTCGAAGCGCTGGTGCTTGTCAATACCAGCATGCGGCCGTTCAGCCCGTTTTACCGGCGCCTGCGCCCCGCCAGCTATGCCAGGTTGCTGCGTGCGGCGACCGCATCCGCCGAACTGCCCGCACGCGAGACCCTGATACTCGGCCTGGTCAGCAACAGCGCGGCCAGGCGCGCTGTTGCCCTGCCCGCCTGGGTGGCGCTGGCGCGCCAGAACCCTGTCACGCGGCGCAACGCCCTGCGGCAATTGCTGGCGGCGGCGCGTTTTCGCGCCGCACCGGCGGCACCGGTAGCGCCAACGCTGGTGCTGGTGTCGCAGCAGGATCGACTGGTTTCCCCTGCCTGCTCGCACGCGCTGGCGCGCGCCTGGGGCACTGCGCTCGCCAGCCATCCCGCCGCCGGCCATGATCTGGCGCTGGACGACGCTCCATGGGTGGTAGGCGAGGTGATGGCCTGGCTCGAGCGCCGCAGCGCCGGCAGCATCGCCAGATAAACGGCGCCGGCTGGGCAATCTATGTAAAGTGCCGCGCGTAGCGCGCGTTCATCTGGGCCAGGTTGAGCAGCATGAACAGATCGGCGCTGTTGAAATCCGGATCCCAGGCCGGCGCGCCGCCCACCTTGGCGCCCACCCGCAGATAGCCCTTGACCAGCGGCGGCGCAGTCACGGGGTCGTGGTTGACGAGCTTGTCGACGGGTAACGCCAGTTTTGGGAAAACCCTGTACTCGGGGCCCACGAAGTCATTTTCGCGCAGGTTGCCGTACAAATTCGCGGCGCCATGGCCACCGTCGCGCAGGCTGATGCTGACGCAGCCGATCAGATGCAGGTAGCCGTAGCGTTTCATGAAGCGCGTGATGCCCGACCACAGCAGCATGATCACCGGGCCATTGCGATGCTCCCAATGAACGCAGGAACGGCCGGCCTCGACCATGCCGGCACGCAAATGCGCCAGGCGGCTCAGGTCGAATTCGGTTTCGGAGTAGAAGCTGCCGATGCGCCGCGCGGTTTCCGGTGGCAGCAGGCGATAGGCGCCGACCACTTTGCCGTCAGCGCGGTTGCGCACCAGCAGATGCTCGCAATGCGCATCGAAGGCGTCGACATCAAGCCCGCTTTCAGGGTTTGGCAGGCGCGCGCCCATTTCCTCGGCGAACACCTTGAAGCGCAGGCGCTGCGCTTCTTCGACCTCGCCCGCGCTGGCGGCGAAGTTGAGCGTGTAGCTGCTTTCGTCGCTGCGCAGCGCGCTTTGATGACGCACTTGCGGCACAAAAGCCAGGCCATCCTGATGAGCAAGCCAGTCGAGAGTCTTCATTGTTTCGATCCTTTGCAAAGCGGCACATGCCAGCGCCAAAGGTAAGGCGCGGCGGTGACGAATCGATGACAATTGGATGAAGAGTTGATTACAAGTCTTTGTTACATCAGGAATTCGGCAGGCAGCGCAACGCGCAGCACGGTCTGGGTTTCATCTTGCCGCACACGATTGGAAAACCACCAGATCGCGCCCTTCTTGATGGTCCAGTTGTCTTCGGCGCCGCCCAACAGCAGCGCCGCGGTACGCCCCAGCGTGGCTTGGTGGCCGACGGCGATGACGCAGCCGGTATCGCCGCCGCCTTCGGGCCAGTCGACCGCCGCCAGCAGGTCAGCCACGCCGCGCTCGGGATCCAGGCCCCCCACCACCTTGAAACGGCTCGACAAGGCCGTGGCGGTTTGCTGTGAACGCAAAGCACGGCTGGCCAGAAGCGTGGCACCTGCGGGAGCGTGCTGGCGCAGCCAGTCGGCCATCACCGCGGCTTGCTTGAAACCACGCCTGGTGAGCCCGCGCTTGAGATCGATATCGCCTTCTTCGGCTTCGGCGTGACGCCACAGGATGAGATTCATGTTGTCTCCGGAAATTGGTGTGGAAGTTTATCTTCGGCGCGGCTTCAAGGCGCTTGTCGATTGACACGGGCTTGCCTGGGCTTGCATGGACTTGCATGGGCCATCCGCGCCGGGCGTCGTAGTCTGGAGCCGCCGCTTGACTTAAGCGTGACAGTTCTTGCCCGCTTTGTCATCGTTGCGTCACATTAGGTTCATAAAGTACGCGGGTCGTAATTAAACGCTCCCGAAAGGATTGCCATGCATTTTGCAAAACTGATCACCCTGGTGGCGGCACTGGCCGGCACCGGCGCCACATTCGCGCAGCAAGGCCCGATCGTCAAGATCGACGGCTCCTCCACGGTATACCCGATCACCGAAGCGGTGGCCGAGGAATACCAGAAAATGAAGAAAAATTCGGTCAAGGTCACCGTCGGCATTTCCGGCACCGGCGGCGGTTTCAAGAAATTCTGCCGCGGCGAGATCGATATCGCCAATGCCTCGCGCCCGATCCTCACCAAGGAAATGGAAGACTGCCGTGCCGCCGGCATCAAATATGTTGAACTGCCGGTGGCGTTCGACGCATTGACCGTGGTGACCCACCCCAACAACAAGTTCCTGACCCAGATCACGGTGGAAGAACTGAAGAAAATCTGGGAACCGGCTGCGCAGGGCAAGATCACGCGCTGGAACCAGGTCAACCCTGCCTGGCCGGATGCGCCGATAAAGCTCTTCGGTGCCGGCGCCGATTCCGGCACTTTCGACTATTTCACCGAAGCCATTGTCGGCAAGGCAAAATCCAGCCGCGGCGATTTCACCGCCTCGGAAGACGACAACGTACTGGTGCAGGGCGTGTCGCGCGATGTCAATTCGATGGGCTACTTCGGCTATGCTTACTACGCGGAGAACTCCAAGAAGATCAAGTCGATCCCGATCATCGAAAAGCCGGGCAAGCCTGCGGTCGCACCTTCGATGGAGTCGGTGATCAACGGCAGCTATCAACCGCTGGCGCGCCCGATTTTCATCTACGTGAATGCCAAGAGCATCGACAAGCCGGAAATCAAGGAGTTCGTCGAGTACTACCTTAAGAACAGCGTCAAGCTGATCCGCGAAGTCAAGTATGTGCCTTTGACCGATGCCGATTACAAGCATGCGCTGGAAAATTTCACCAAGAAGAAAACCGGTACCGCGTTTGGCGGCGTATCCGAAGTGGGCGTCAAGGTCTCCGACCTGCTGCGTCGCGATCCAAAAGAGTAGCGCTTTGCAACATCCAAGGCCGCAGGCGCAACCTGCCTGCGGCCTTCCGCTTCAAGGCCTTCGGCCGGCGCGCCACGCCGTGCCGGCCGATACTCCCCTCCTGTAGACTGGTATGTCCTCCGTCCTCGCTGAAAGCCCCATGCTTGCCGTCGTGACCTCCGCGCGCCTGGCCAAACGCAGGTCGCGCCACATCAAGGAACTGCTGATCGAGATGCTGCTCCTCGGTGCGGCCATGGTGGCGGTGCTGACCACGCTGGGCATTGTGTATGTGCTGTTCTCGGAGTCGTGGGTGTTCTTCCAGCATGTGCCGCTGAAGGATTTCCTGTTCGACACGCAATGGACGCCGCTGTTCGACGACGCGCATTTCGGCATCATGGTGCTGCTGTCGGGCACGCTGACAAGTTCGGTGGTGGCACTGCTGGTGGCGATTCCGCTGGGCACCATCATCGCGATCTATCTTTCGGAATTCGCCACGCCGCGCTTGCGTGAAGTGTGCAAACCGATCCTGGAAATGCTGTCGGGTGTGCCGACGATTGTGTACGGCTATTTTGCGCTGTTGTTCGTAAGCCCGATCCTGCAATGGCTGTTTCCCTCGATGTCGGGCTTCAGCCTGCTCTCGGCCGGCCTGGTCATGGGCATCATGATCGTGCCCTATGTGGCTTCGCTATCGGAAGACGCCATGCGCGCAGTGCCGATGGCGCTGCGCGAAGGCGCCTATGCGATGGGCTCCACACGCTTCCAGACCGCTGTCAAGGTGGTCTTCCCCTCGGCCTTTTCCGGCGTGGCGGCAGCATACATCCTGGGCATCTCGCGCGCGGTGGGCGAAACCATGATTCTTGCGGTGGCCGCCGGCATGCAGCCCAACCTGACCTTCAACCCGATGGAGCCGGCCGCCACCATCACCGCCTATATCGTGCAGGTGGCCTTGGGCGACCTGCCGCACGGCTCGATCGGCTACCAGACCATTTTCGCCGCCGGACTCACGCTGTTTCTGGTGACGCTGTCGTTCAACATTCTCGGTTACTTTCTGCGCAAGCGGTACCGCGAAGCCTACTGAACCCGGAACCAGACCATGGCCCTGCCAGATACCGCCGCCATCCGCGCGATGGTGCAGAAGCACAAGCGCTACGATCACATGTTCGCCATCCTGGGTCTGTTGTGCCTGATGGTCGGTTTGCTCACCCTGCTGGCCCTTTTGGTCGACATGGGTATGCGCGGCATTCCACGCATCGACTGGGGCTTTTTCACCGAGTTTCCGTCGCGCCGCGCGGCCAATGCCGGCATTCTCTCGGCCTGGGTCGGCTCGGCGCTGGTGATGCTGGTGACTGCGGCGGCGGCGATCCCGGTCGGCATTGCCGCCGGCGTCTACCTCGAAGAATACGCGCGCAAGAACTGGTTCACCGACATCATCGAAATCAATATTAGCAACCTGGCCGGCGTGCCCTCGATCGTCTACGGCCTGCTGGCACTGGGCCTGTTTGTCTATCAGTTCAACCTGGGCCAGAGCATTTTGTCGGCCGGGCTGACGCTTGCCTTGCTTATCCTGCCGGTGATCATCGTCGCCACGCGCGAGGCGATCCGCTCGATTCCCGGGGAGATTCGCGAAGGCGCCTATGCGCTGGGCGCCACCAAATGGCAGGCTGTGCACGACCACATCCTGCCCTATTCGACCTCCGGCATCCTGACCGGCGTGATCATCGGCATGGCGCGCGCCATCGGCGAGACCGCGCCCATCATCACCATCGGCGCCCTCACCTTCATCGCTTTCCTGCCGCCGGTACCGGGCACCGGTGAACCGCCGGCCGGCATGTTCGACTGGCTGTTCTCGCCCTTCACTGTAATGCCGATCCAGATGTTCAACTGGACTTCGAGGCCTGAAGAAGCGTTTCAGGTCAATGCTGCGGCCGCCGGCTTTGTGCTGGTATTCATGACGCTGGCCATGAATGGCCTGGCGATCTGGATACGCTATCGCCTGCGCAAGAATCTCAAATGGTAACCAACATGCCCAACGCCGCCCTACAAAACTCACCCGCATCCACCATCAAGGCCGACATTCGCAACTTCAACTTTTTCTACGGCGATTTCCAGGCCCTGAAAAATGTCAACATGAGTATCGAGGAAGGCCGGGTCACCGCCTTGATCGGCCCCTCCGGTTGCGGCAAATCCACCTTCTTGCGCTGTTTCAACCGCATGCACGATCTCTATCCGGGCAACCGCTACGAAGGGGAAATCGTGTTCCACCCGGACAATACCAACCTGCTGGCCGCCGATGTCGATCCGATCGAGGTGCGTATGCGCGTGGGCATGGTGTTCCAGAAGCCCAATCCCTTTCCCAAATCGATTTTCGAAAATGTCGCCTACGGCCTGCGGGTGCGCGGCGAGAGCAAACGTTCGGTGCTGGAAGAAAAGGTCGAACAGGCCTTGAACGATGCCGCCTTGTGGAACGAGGCCAAGGATCGCCTGCACGAACCGGCGTACAACTTGTCAGGCGGCCAGCAGCAGCGCCTGTGTATCGCCAGGTGCCTGGCTACCGGCCCTGAAATGATCCTGTTCGACGAACCCACTTCGGCGCTCGATCCGATCGCCACCGCCAGCATCGAGGAACTGATCGACACACTGCGCGGCAAGGTGACCATCCTGATCGTGACGCACAGCATGCAGCAGGCGGCGCGGGTTTCGGATTTCACCGCCTACATGTATCTTGGTGAAATGATCGAATACGGCAAGACTGACGACATTTTCGTCAAGCCGCGCGACAAACGCACCGAGGATTACATCACCGGAAAGTTCGGCTAAACCATGGAAAAGGTCCATATTTCCTCGCAGTTCGATGCCGATCTTGAGCTGGTGCGCAGCCGGCTTTTGCAAATGGGCGGCATGGTCGAGGAGCAGTTGCGCCACGCCATCGCGGTCTACACCGGCGCCGATCGCAAGCTCGCCGAACAAATCAAGACCGTCGAAGAATCGATCAACATGCTGGAGATCGAGCTTGACGATCGCTGCACCCACCTGATTGCGCGGCGCCAGCCGACCGCAGGCGACCTGCGCCTGATCATGGCGGTGATCAAGATCACCACTGACCTCGAGCGCATCGGCGACGAGGCTGCCAAGATAGGCCGCATCGGCGCCCAGATGCACGATCAGGGGCTGGTCAAGATGTTCGGCTTTTCCGACATTCATGTCTGCGCCAACATGGCCATCGGCATGCTCAAGGATTCGCTCGACGCCTTTGCGCGCATGGATAGTGTCGCCGCCGAACGTATCGTCAAGCAGGATCAGCTGATTGACAACGAGTTTCGCAGCATCCTGCGCGAACTGATCACCTTCATGATGGAAGACCCGCGCACGATTTCAACCGCTCTGGGCGTGGTATGGATCGCCAAGGCGCTGGAACGCGTCGGCGACCATGCCAAGAACATCGGTGAATACGTGATCTATGTTGCCGAAGGCACCGATGTGCGGCATTCGACCTCTGCCGCCGGCAGCGTGCTTTGACGCCGTTCATCCATCTTCGCGCTCGGGACTAGATCGATGGCGATCGATACCACCCTGCTTTTGGTGGAAGACGAGCCGGCGATTCTCGACCTGCTTGAATTCACGCTAGCCCCCAAGGGCTACAACATCAAGCGTGCGACGGATGCCACCACGGCCCTGGCAATCGTGCGCGACGCCCTGCCCGACCTGATGATCCTCGACTGGATGCTGCCCGGCGAATCGGGGGTGCAACTGGCACGCGTGTTGCGCAGCGATCAACGCACCAAGGGCATGCCGATCATCATGCTGACCGCGCGTGCGGAAGAAGCCGACAAGATTTCCGGGCTGGATGCCGGCGCCGACGACTACATGACCAAGCCGTTTTCACCGCGCGAACTGGTGGCACGGGTCAACGCATTGTTGCGCCGGCGCGCGCCCGAACATGCCGACGAGCCGATTGTCTACGGCCCGCTGACGGTCGATCCGGCACGCCATGAAGCGCGCGTCAACGGCAAACCGCTGGTGATGGGTGCGACCGAGTTCAAGCTGCTGCGCTTCCTGACCGCACACCCGGAGCGCGTGTTCTCGCGCGCGCAACTGCTCGATCAGGTCTGGGGCGACCATACTTTCATCGAGGAACGCACCGTCGACGTGCACATCCTGCGCCTGCGCAAGGCGCTGTCGAACGAGGCGGCGGCTGGCCTGGTGCAGACCGTGCGCGGTGCCGGCTACCGGCTCTCTCGCACAACAGTGGATAATTGAGGCTCGCCACTCTCTCGCCTGAGCCATTTTGGAGCGCTTCTGGTTTCCGGTCTGGGGCCGCTTCGGCCTGATCGCCTTTGTTGCGGTCGCCACCGATCTTGCCTTTGGCTTGCTGCCGGCCCTGTGGGTCGCCCTGGCCGGTATGGCGGTGCTTGTCGGCCTGCACCTCTATTACCTGAGCCGCATCACCCACTGGCTGCAACAGCCAGACAATGACGAGCAGCTGACCGAGTTGCCGTCCGGATACGGTGCCTGGACGGCCGTATTTGCCGCGCTGCGGCGCAGCCGCCGGCGCGGCGACCAGGAACGTGACCTGGTCACCGAAACCCTGAATCGCTTCATCGAAGCGACAAACGCCCTGCCGGACGGCATCGTCATTCTCGACCGCGGGGCCCTGATCGAATGGTGCAATCCATCGGCGGAGAAACACCTGGGGCTCAATCTGGCGCGCGACCGCGGCTTCCTGATTCTCAACCTGGTGCGCCAGCCGGCTTTCACCGAATACCTGATGCGCGCCGATTTTCGCGAGCCGCTGACGCTTGTCGACACGGTGGCGCAAACCACGCTATCGGTGCAATTGCTGCCGTTCCAGGAAACCCGGCGCATGGTGGTATCGCGCGATACCACGCCATTCAGCCGCATGGAAACCATGCGCAGCGACTTCATCGCCAATGTTTCACATGAGTTGCGCACCCCGCTTACGGTGGTGGGCGGCTTTCTCGAACAGATGATCGAGCAACCGGATATCGCACCGGCACAGGTCAGACGTATCGAGAGCATCATGCTCGATCAGACCCAGCGCATGCAGCGCCTGATCGAAGACCTGTTGACGCTGTCGCGCCTGGAAACCCATATGGCACCAGATCGCGAGACCGCCTTCGCTGCGGCCCCCATGCTGGAGGCGATCGTGGCCGAAGCGCGTGCCCTGTCGGCCGGAAAGCACGCAATCGAGGTCAACATCGCGCCGCTTACCATCGTGGGCGCGATGGACGAACTGCGCAGCGCATTCGCCAACCTGGTGTCAAACGCGGTACGGCATATGCCAAGCGGCGGCGTGGTGAGCATCAGTTTCACGCGCCACCTCGACGGTGCCTGCTTTTGCGTCAGCGACAACGGCCCTGGCATCGCGCCTGAGCACCTGCCGCGCATCACCGAGCGCTTTTACCGGGTCGACAAGTCGCGCTCGCGCGAGACCGGCGGAACCGGCCTGGGCCTGGCGATCGTCAAGCATGCGTTGGCGCGCCATGGCGGGCGCCTGGAGATCGAAAGCATACTTGACCGCGGCAGCGAGTTTCGCGCCATCCTGCCGGCTGCGCGCGTGCGCTCAAGCCCGATCACGGGAAGCGCTCAGCCCGCCTGACCCCCACTTCGGTCAGGTATAGCACCAGCGAATAGTGGGTTGCGTAGCGCGCCATCACCCGATCGGCGATACGCCCGGCTGAGGCCTCATCGCATATCACGCGAAACTCGACCGAACGATCGCCTTCCCAGTCGCCGGCTCGTTCGCCGCTGCCACCGCCGCCTCGCACCTCCGAAATGGTGTAGCCACCGCCGCCGGCTTCGCGCACCTCCGCGATCAGGGCACGTTCCAACGCCGCCTCGGCAATGATGGTCAAGAGTTTGCGTGCATGCCAGGATTGCTCCATGTTTCACCTCGCCAGAAAAACCGCATAGGCGTGATACACGCCAAGACCCACAAACACGTTGAACGGAAAGGTTACCCCCAACACCACCGGCAGCGAAAGCCCGGGGCTGGCCTCCGGCACTGCGACCCGCATCGCCGCCGGCGCGGCGATGTAGGAAGCACTGGCCGCCAGCGTGCCCAGCAGGGCAGCGCCACCCACCGAGAGGCCGATCAGGCCACCCAATGCGGCACCGGCTACGCCGAACAGCAACGGCGTGACGATTGCAAACAGCACCAGGCGAGCGCCACTGTTCTTCAATTGCGCAAACTGGCGACCGGTCACCAGGCCCAATTCGAGCATGAACAGGCACAGCGCGCCCTTGAACAGATCGACGAACAAGGGAGCGGTCGACTTGAGCCCGGCAGGCCCCAGCAAGGCGCCGATCGCAAGCCCTCCCAGCAACAGCAGAACGCTCTTGCCTGCCAGCACTTCCTTGAGCATGGGCGTGAGCGCGCCACCGGCACCTGCGCCGCGCGCCAGCAGCACGCCCACCACGATGCCCGGAACTTCGAGCACCGCCAGAAAAAGGGCCAGGTGCGCCTCGAACGGAATCGCACGCGCTTCCAGCCAGGCAACGCCAGCGGCGAAGGTGACCACGCTCACCGAGCCATAGTGCGCCGCGATCGCCGCGGCGTTGACCCGGTCGAGTCGCACCAGCCGCTTGAGCGCGACATAGGCCACTACCGGCAACACGCAGCCCAAGGCGATCACCGCCAGGGTTTGCGGCACCAGGGTGGTCAGAGGATGGCGCGCCAGTTCCACCCCGCCCTTCAAGCCCAGCGCCAGCAGCAAATAGACTGAAAGGGCTTCGTAAATCGGTTCAGGCAGACGCAGGTCTGACTTGACCAGCCGCGCGATGATGCCAAGCAGGAAAAACAGAATGACCGGGTCTATGCTCAAGCACCATCACCCGCTTGCATGCCGCCCGGGCCGATGCGCCACATTTCCTCGACATGGGTCACCCAAACCAGGCCATCCCCCACATGCCCGGTAGCCGCAAAGGCTCGGATGGTTTCGATGATCAGCCGGACCTGCAGATCGTCTGCCACGATCTCGATACGCACCTTGCTGGAAAAATCGACCAATGGATCGCGCTGTTCACCCAGGCGATCCGGCGCGGTCATGCCGCCGCAATCGGTGACGGTCATGCCGGGAAAATCCGGCAGGCGCCTGAGTGCGCTACGCAAGGCTTGAAGCCGGACCGGTCGCACAATCGCGGTGATTTTTTTCATCTTCAAGCCTCTTTCGCCTGCTTTTCCTCGAACCAGCGATACAGCACCGGCACCACCAGTAAAGTAAGTGCGGTGCACGAAAAAAGGCCGCCGATCACCTCCACCGCCAACGGGCGCCTGACTTCCGACCCGGGGCCGGTCGAAAACAGCATCGGTATCAGCGCCAGTATGACAACCGAAGCGGTCATCATCACCGGCCTGAAGCGATGAGTAAAACCCTCGATGACGGCTCGGGGGACACGATCTCGATGCGCACTTTCTCGGAGTCGTCGGTCAGCTCGCTCTTGATGTCTGCGGCGATCGGCGTGTCCGGGTGGTAACCGGATGCCTCCGCGCGCGACACGGTCATGCCGGGAAAATCAGGGATCTTGCGGAACGCCTCCCGCACGCGCGCCAGGCGCGCGGGCTGGATGACCGCCTTGATTTCGTTCATGCCTCGACCCTCTTCTCCTCGAAAAAGCGGTACAGCACCGGCACCACCACCAGGGTCAGCAGGGTGCAGGTGATGAGGCCGCCGATCACCACGATGGCGAGGGGCCGCTGCACCTCGGAGCCGGGCCCGGTGGCGAACAGAAACGGGATCAGGCCCAGCATCGCCACCGTCGCGGTCATCATCACCGGGCGGAAACGTTGCGTCGCGCCCTGCACCACCGCTTCTGTGAGCGTCAGCCCGTCGTCGCCCAGCTTGCGGATGTAGGTCACCAGCACGACGCCGTTCAGCACGGCGATGCCCCAGAGCGCGATGAAGCCGACCGAGGCCGGCACCGAGAGGTACTCGCCCGAGAGGGCGAGCCCCAACACCCCGCCGATGGAGGCGAAGGGCAGGACGGTGATGATCAGCGTGGCCAAGCGCAGCGAGTTGAACAGCAGGAACAGCAGGAAGAAGATCGCCGCGATCGTCACCGGCACGATCAGCATCAGGTGGCCGAGGGCGCGCTCCATGTTCTGGAACTGGCCGCCCCAGGCGAGCAGGTAGCCCTCGGGCAGCTTCACGTCGGCGGCCACGCGCTGCTGCAGTTCCGCGACGAAGCCGCCGAGATCCCGGTCCTTGACGTTGATGCCGACCACGATGCGCCGCTTCGCGGTCTCGCGGCTGACCTGGGCGGGGCCCTCGGCCACCTCGATCTTCGCCAGGCTGTCCAGCTGCAGCAGCGCGCCGGACGGCGCGGTGAGCGTGATGGCGCGGATCTCCTCCACCGAATCGCGCAGCCGCTCGGGCAGCCGCACCACGGCCTGGAAGCGGCGCTCGCCCTCGTAGATCTCGGTGGCCACCTTGCCGCCTATCGCCATCTCGATCACGTCCTGCACATCGGCGACGTTGAGCCCCTGGCGCGCGATCGCCTGCCGGTCGATGGCGATGGTGAGGTACTGCTGCCCGCCCACCCGCTCCACGCGCATGTCGCGCATGCCGCGCACGCCCCGGGCAACGCGCGCGATGTCTTCGGCGACCGCCTTGAGTTGAACCAGGTCGTCGCCGAACACCTTGACCGCCACATCCGAGCGCACCCCGGTGACCATCTCGTCGACGCGGTCGGAAATCGGCTGCGCCATCACCAGCTGGATTCCCGGCAGCGTTTTCAGCTTCTCGACGATGGCCGCCGCGATATCGTCCTGCGTCCAGCCCTTCGGCCATTCGCTGCGCGGCTTGAGCGAAAGGATCGGATCGGACTCGTTCGGTCCGGCCGGGTCGGCGGGAGACTCGCCGCGTCCGAGGCGCGACACCGCCATCTTCACGCCCGGCACCTCCAGCACCCGCCGCATCGCCTCCTGCTCCATGGCGATGGATTCCTCGATGGAAATGTTCGGCACCCGGTCGAACGCCGGGGAGATCGAACCCTCCTTCATCTCGGGAATAAAGGCGGTGCCGAGGAACGGCACCACCGCGAGCGTGCCGGCAAAGGCCAGCAGGGCCGCGCCCACGGTCTGCTTCGGATTGCCCAGCGCGGCATGCAGCAGGCGCAGGTAGCCCGCCTTCATGCGCGCGATCAGCCAGGTATCGTGCTCGGCGCCGCCGCGCAGCGCATACGAGGCGAGCGCCGGCGTCAGGGTGAGCGACAGCACCAACGAGACGAAGAGCGCGATCGCGATGGTGTAGGCAAGCGGCGCGAACATCTTGCCTTCCATGCCCTGCAGGGTCATGAGCGGCAGGAAAACGAGGATGATTACGCCGATGCCGAAGATCACCGGAGTCGCCACCTCCTGCACCGCCTCGAACACCACCCGCGCCCGGCTCTCGCCGGGCCGTTGCCCGAGACGCGCGAAAGTGTTCTCCACCACCACCACCGAGCCGTCCACCATCAGGCCGACGGCGATCGCCAGGCCCCCCAGGGACATCAGGTTGGCCGACAGGCCGTAGCGGTTCATGACGATGAAGGTGGCCAGCGGGGTCAGGATCAGCGTCGAGACCACGATAAGGGAGGAGCGCAGGTCGCCCAGGAACAAGAACAGCACCACCACCACCAGGAGCACGCCCTCGAGCAGCACCTTGGTCACCGTCCAGAGCGCCGCGTCCACCAGTTCGGAGCGGTCGTAGTAGGGCACGATCTTCAGGCCCCCCGGCAGCTGCCCCTGGGCATTGATCTGCGCCACGCGCTCCTTCACCCGGCTCACCACCTCCTTGGCATTGCCGGCGCGGATCATCATCACCACGCCGCCCACCGATTCGGTGAAGCCGTCCTTCACCATCGCGCCAAAGCGCACTTCCTCGCCAAAGCCGACAGTGGCCACATCGCGGATGAAGACCGGCGTGCCGCTGACCTCTTTGAGCACGATGCTGCGGATATCGTCCAGGTCCTTCACCAGGCCGATGCCGCGTACCAGGTACTGCTCGGCGCGCTGCTGCAGCACGCCGCCGCCGGAATTGGCATTGTTGCGGGCCAGTGCCTGCCAGACATCCTGCATCGACACCTTGTAGTAGCGCAGGCGGTTGGGCTCGACTAACACCTGGTACTGCTTGACGTAGCCGCCGGTGGAGTTGATCTCGGCCACCCCCGGGATCGAGCGCAGCAGCGGCCGCGCCACCCAGTCCTGCGCGATGCGCCGCTCCACCAGTTCCGCCTTGGTCAGCGCCCGCTTGCCGTCGTCGGGCCGCTCCAGCGTGTACTGGTAAACCTCGCCGAGCGCGGTGGAGACCGGCCCCAGCACCGGCGTGACGCCGGCGGGCAGCCGGCCGCCGATCTCGATCAGGCGCTCAAGTACCAACTGCCGGGCGAAGTAGACGTCGGTCGTGTCGGTGAAGACGAGCGTGATGAGGGACAGCCCCGGCTTGTTGAGCGAGCGCATCTCGGTCAGCCCCGGCAGCCCCGTCATGCCGACCTCGACCGGCGCGGTGACGAAGCGCTCCACTTCCTCGGGCGAGCGCCCGACAGCCTCGGTGGCGATCTGCACCTGCACGTTGGTGACGTCGGGGAACGCGTCCACCGACAGTTTGCGCGCCGCGTTCAGCCCGAACGCGAGCACGATCAGCGCGATGACAACAACGATCAACCGTTGCGTCAGTGCGGCCCGGACCAGCGCGTCGATCATCTCCGTGTACTCCGTTCAGTTGCCCGACAACTCGCGCCGCTTGCGCTCGTTGTTCAGGTGAAACGCGCCCTCGACTACGATGGTCTCGGCCTCGCGCAGGCCGGCGAGCACCACGCGGCGGCCGTCGTATTCGAGACCGAGCTGCAACGGCTGCAGGCGGTACGCGTCCTTGCTTGTCTGCACGAAGACGAAGTCGCGGTTCTCCTCGCGCACCACGGCTTGCGCCGGTACCGTGAGCCGCTTCTGAGGCTTGCCCTTGATCACCATCGAGGCGAGCATCGCGGGCTTGAACGCACGCGCGGAGTTCGGCAGGTCCATGCGGGCGCGCACCGTGCGCGTCCCGGGGCTCACGGTCGGGCTGACGTAATTCAGCACGCCGGAAATCCGCTCGCCAGGGAGCGCGGCGATCTCGACCTGCACCGCTTCCCCGCGGCGCACGCCGCCCGCGTTCTCTTCCGGCACATCGGCCACCACCCACAGATTGGACAGGTCGGCCACCAGGAACACGCCGTCGGCGGGCTGCACGACCTGGCCCTCGGTCACCTTGCGGTCGATAACGGTGCCGCTGATGGTGGCGAC
>Ga0209181_10000805_pt1 | contig 57559 bp, 53 predicted proteins | sample MAT05_FD_187208 | JGI IMG/M metagenome (GOLD analysis project Ga0209181, IMG submission 187208) | Freshwater microbial communities from Lake Fryxell liftoff mats and glacier meltwater in Antarctica - MAT-05 (SPAdes) (version 2) | ecosystem: Environmental > Aquatic > Freshwater > Ice > Liftoff...
AGTCAGCGCGTCGATGTCCTGCGCACCGCCCAACACATTCACGCCGCCGATGAAGGTAGAGAAGTTGTCGCCGCCTGTGGCCATGAAGTTGTTGACCGTGACGCGGAACGGGCCCACGGCCTGCACAACGCCATTGACGACGATCTGGACCGCCGGGCCGGTGATCGCCGGACTGGCCGGATTGGCCACCAGGTCGGTCGGCGTGAAGGTGACCGACCCGATGCGCGTGCCGCAACCGCCGCTGTTGTCCCAGGTGTACGCGAAACCGTTGCTGATCTGCATGATGCGGTTGGCACCGCCCTGGCCCAGGCAGTTGGCGAACTGTTGTTCCAGCACGTTCTTGATCTGCTGCGCCGTCAGCGTCATCGTCACCAGGCTGTTGCCGAAGGGCTGCACCTGGAACGCATTGCCGTAGGTCAGGTCGTAGGGATACACCGCGCCCTGCGTGAAACCGGGGTTGCGGACACCGCCTGCGTTCATGAACGCGAACTGCGCGCCGCCAACAGCCGCCGGCTGCGTGGCCAGCAGTTGCGCGTCGGCGATCAGGTCACCAGCCGGCATCTCGCCAGCCGCGTTGGCGGTGTTCGGCATCGGCGCTGTAATCGTCGCGATGACCTGATTGGCAAGCGGTGACACGGCGGTGCTGTAAGCCGAGACGATGTTCTTTACCGTCGGGTCGGCCGTGATGGCCGCGTTGATCGCCGCATCGGTGCGGTCGACGAGGCGGTTCGTTGGGCTCACCGAGCCGGGCACCACGTCGCGCGTGATGGTGTCGAGCTGGAGGTCCACCTCGGTCAGGACGCGACCGAAGGCGCTCGAGCTGGTCACCGGGATCAGCCGCCCGACCTTGTTCGGGATGCCGGTCGAACGCGGCGTCGCCGCGTTGGCCTGCGTCACGTCGATCGTGTTGGCCGAGCAGTTGTAGGCGGCATGCGTGTGGCCACTGATCACCAGATCAACGGCGTTGTCGAGCTGTTTGACGATGGCGCGCAGGTCCGAGTCGGTGCCGTTGGTGTTGCGCAGATTGCCGTTGCAGCCATTGATGTCGTTGGTGATGAAGCCGGTGGTGGTGGCATCGCCGGTGACGCGGTTCTGGAAGCCGCCCTGGTGCACCAGCACGACGATCGCCTCGATGCCCTGCGCGCGGAGCTTGGGCACCAGCGCGTTGACGGTGGCCGCCTCGCCATTGAAGGTGAGGCCGGCAACGCCCGTGGGCGTGACGATGAGGGGCGTGCCCTTGAGCGTCATGCCGATGAAGGCGACGCGTACGCCGCCCACCGTCTTCACGCCGAAGGCCGGCAGCAGCGTGCGGCCGGTGGTGTTATCGATCACGTTGGCCGACAGCCACTTGAACTTGGCACCCGAGAAGGTGCCTGGCGCCGGCACGAAACCCGAGCCCGAGCCGAAGCCCTTGCAGCTGTTGGGATCGGCTGGCACCTTGCAGCCGCCGTTCTGCAGGCGGCGCAACTCGTCCTTGCCCTTGTCGAATTCGTGGTTGCCGACCGCTGCGAAGTCGACGCCCATGGCGTTCAGGGTCTCGACCGCCGGCTCGTCAAAGAAGAGCGCCGATATCAGCGGCGTGGCGCCGATGAAGTCACCAGCGCCGACGACAATGGTGTTCGGGTTGGCCTGCTTCATGCGGGCGATGTAGGCTGCCATGTATTCGGCGCCGCCAACCGGCCTGGCGACGTTGCCGGTGGCCAGGTTCTGGCTGAAGGTCCCCGGTGTTTCGAGGGTACCGTGATAGTCGTTGAAGCCGACGACCTTGAGGTTGACGGTCGCCGCCTGCGTGGCGACGGCGGTGGCGAGGGTGCAGGCCGCGAGCGCGACGGCGCGGATGGCGAGCTTGATCTTGGACATGGTGTGGAGTCTCCGGAATTCAGTGGGTCAGACTGGGCGGGCGCGACGGCGGGTGTAGCCACCGGCAAGGCCCAGGCCGGCCAGCACGACGGCAAGCGTCGACGGTTCGGGCACCGCGGACACCTCCAGCTTCAGACCACCGGCAGTGGCATTGAGCGGGGCGCCCAATTCGTCGAGCGCGCTGCTCAACAGCGAACCCGTCACCGTGTAGATGCCCGCGCCCAGTTTGAAGATGCCGCGGCTGTAGTTGATGTCGGCCAGCGCCAGGTCGAAGTCGTAGCCGACGTTGTTCCCGGCCGGGAAGGAATTGACAGCCGCTGAGGTGGTGCCCAGCAGCGTGCCGTTGGCGCTGACGCTGAACACATCTCCGGAGAACACCGCGTCCACCACCGTCAGGGTACCCACCTGGCCGTCGCCGATGCTGAAGCTGAAGCCGAGCGCGCTGCCATCGTTGACGTCGTACCAGTTCAGGTCGCCGGCACTGGAGCCAACGTCGGACACGTCGAAGACATTCCACCCGCCGTCGGGCAGCACGGTGACAGTGGCGGCCTGGGCGCTGATGAAGCCGGCAAGGGCGAATAGCCCGGCGGCAAGCAGATGGCGGTGTTTCACGATGGTTCCCCTCGGATCAGATTGGAAGACGACGTTTGGTCTTCGGACGGGCCTACGATTTCACGGCCGAATGACATCCCGGTGTCCGCAAGATGACTTCTGCAGTTTCCAGTGGCGCCATTTGGCTCACCTGATCTGGAACGTATGACCCGATCAAGTTCGCCCAGTACGGCTACCTGGCCGAAGTACAGTTCCGCCTCAACCGCCGCTTCAACCGCCGCTTCAACCGCCGCTTCAACCTCCAGGCCCGGGCCAAGCCCGGTTCAACCTGGAAACCGCAGTTGGACGCGCCCGAGCGGGCCATGATGGGCCGCGATGGCAAGGCGCGAACCACAGCGATGCCCTGTGGCATCGCGCGGATTCGCAACGCTGCCAGCGAGGTCCAGCATGGCTTGATCGGGTGCGTAGCGGTCTCACCCAAGAGGTGAAGTACGTCGTGGCCTTGAGTCTCAGCATCCACGCGGCTTATCCAGCGGGGGCAAGCGGTCAACTGCGGTTTCTAGGTTCAAGCCTGCTCAGCGCCTGCCAGCACGCAGCGCATCGGCACCAGCCGCCAGCAGGTGGTCCATCACCTCCAGCTGCCCGCTTTGCGCCGCGACATCCAGAGCGGTCTCGCGCTTGTTGTTCAACAACTCCAGCGGCGTGCCCAGTGTCAACAGGGCCTGCATGACCGCAACGTGGCCGGCCAGAGCGGCCAGGTGCAACGGGGCCTGCCCGTTGGCCGACCAGCGTGTGGGGTCAGCGCCCTCGCGCAACAGCATGCGCACCAATTGCAGGTGCCCGGCCTGGGCTGCAACTCCCAACGCGGTGTGGCCCTGGCCGTCGCGTGCGTCGACCGGCGCGCCGCGTCGCAGCAACTGCAGCACCGCTTCTTCTTGCCCGGCACGCGCGGCCAGCACCAGTGCCAACGTGCCGCGCTCGTCGCTGGCGCGGGCGTCTGCCTTGCCTTCGCGCGCGAGTGTGGCCACCAGGTCCCAGCGCTGCTGATGGGCCGCCCTCAGCATCGCAGTATCCGTAGCGCGCCAGCGTCGCGGGCCAAAGGCGTCTGCCGGGCGCGCCAGCCGCTGCCATTCAAGCGGCGGCACCGGCTGGCGTGCTGGCTTGGCTGGTGCCGTGTGGAAGCTGCTGAACTCAGGCGGTGCGTCTTGCGCCGACACGGCCGAGGCCCCTAACGCCAACGCCAGCGCCCACGCACCTGCACCTGCACCTGCACCTGCACCCATGTTGGTGGCCCACACTGCAGAAGCCATGCAGGCCAGCAGCTTGCGCGGCGGCGTCACGGCCGCGTCGCCGATGGTGGCCGTTCACGCTGCTCGTCGATGCGCGCGCGGTAGGCATCGGCCATGTTTTCAAGCTGCACGCGTTTGAACTGCAGGAAAGGCTCGCGCAGGGCCACGCTTTGGCCAAAGCCGAAGTTGCCGTTTTTGCCGATCAGTTCTTCGCCGATCTCCACCAGAGTCAGGTTGTGGTTGCGGCAGACACCCAGCTGTTGGGTACTGGTGTCCAGTTGCGTGCGCAGTTGCAGCAGTTGCGCGCGTTCTGCCTCCAGTTCAGTGCCGGTGCGCCGTGCCAGGCTCGCACCCTGGTCCAGCCTTTGCTGGGCCGCACCAAGCGCTTCGCGCACGCGAACCAGCTCTTCCTGCGCACCCGTGCGTTGGTTGCTTTCCAGCTGCAACTGCTGCTGCAGTTCAGCCAGCTTGCGCGCCTGGGCGCTGGCTTCGCTTGCTGCGCGCGCCGGCACCGGCGGTGGCGCCTTGCTGAGCTTGGCAGCCAAGGTTCTTTCGCTGGCCTGGGCGGCCTGCGCCTGGGCCTGTGCGTCGCTGAGTTCTTGCTGCGTCTTCTGCAACTGCTCACGCAGCCGGCGCAGTTGCTCCAGCTCGCGCGATAGCGCCGTCTGCGCCTGGGCTGCGAAGGCGCCGCTCAACATCAGGCACAGCATCCAGTTAGAAACGCGCATTCAAGTCCACCTGCAAGCTGTCGATGCTGTACTTGCTTTTCAACGACGGTTGCACCGTCATGGAGTCGAGCGCACGGCCCGAGATGAGCCGCACACCCAGGCTCACCTGCCGGTCCAGGCCGTACAGGAAGCCTGCAGTCACGCCGCTGAGGTTGGTGCCGCCCAGCCCCAGGTCACTGTCGGTGAAGGCGTCGAGCACGGCGTCGGAGCCGACCCGGCGATAGCCGATCTGTGCTTGCCACTGGCCGCGCTCACGCACCTCTTCTGCGCCCAAGGTCAGGCGCAGCATGAGGCCCCGGTCTGAACCGTCGGTCAGCTGCAGACCGGTGCGCGCGGCGATTTCTTTGCGGTCGAAGGCGGTGTTCTTCACGAACTCGGCCGAAGCCTGCAACACCACCGGCGCGAAGTGCGAAAACTGCGCCGCTGCCGTCAGCGCCAGTGGCTTGAAGCGCGAAGCCAGGCCCCACTTGAAGCGGTCGGGGGTCAGGCCAGCAGCCACCTCCAATGGGTTGTTGGTCAGGAACAGCGTATTGCCGCGCTGTCGCAAGCCCGCCTCGTACTCGTATTGGCCGTAGCTGCGGCCGGCGCCCAGGCTGGCGTCGTAGTCGCCATCGACGCGCCCCTCGAGATGCGAGTACTGGTACTGCGCCAGGCCCAGACGCAGGCGCGTGCGCTCGCCGTCCCATTGCACCCCAGCCTGCCCGCCCACCAGCGCACGTGCTTGCCGCGGCGGCGCGTTTTCGCGAATCGGAAAGTAGCCGAGTGTCGCAAAGGGCTCAAGGCGGCGCGCGCCCATGGCAGGCCAGCGCACGGTGCCGGAAACCCCTTCGAAGCTGAGGTTCTCGCTCCACTGCAGGTCGGTGGCAAACCAGGGGTTGGCCATGCGTCCGGCGGTGACACTGAGCCAGTGGGTCGGCTCCAGCCGGATGTAGGCGCGGTCCAGCAAGAAGGCGTAGCGATTGGCGTTCTGGCCCAGCGTCTGGTTGGTCGACACACGGTCGCTGCTGCTGCCAGTGGCCAGCCGCAGGCCGGCAGAGACACTGTCGCTGATCTTCGCGGTGAAGGCCAAGCGGGCGCGCAAGCGCAGACGGTCACGGTCGTCCTCGGTGTTGGCCAGTGGCAGGCCTGCAGCGGTGCCTGCGGACAGGTCGGCAGCGCGCGTGGCGCCGCCCAGGGAAGCGAGCAGGAAGTCTTGCGGGCTGGGGTTCTGGCCGCCGTAGTGGTCGCGCTGCTCACGCACGCGCAGGTCACCGTCGATGCGGATCCGGTCGGTCCATTCGGCTGCGCCAGATACGCCTGACGAGGCCGGCGCCGCCCATTGCTCGCTGCGCGCCTGGGCCAGAATTTCTTCCTTGATTTCGTTGCGAATGGCGTCGCGCACGGGTTGCGGGATGTAGGGCACGCGCACCGCAGGCGGCGTGGCGGCAGGTGCGGCAGGTGCAGCAGGTGCGGCCGATGGTGCAGCTGGTGATGCAGCTGGTGATGCAGCCGGTGATGCAGCCGGTGATGCAGCTGGTGATGCAGACAGCGCCGCTGCCGGTGGGGCAACAGCCGCTTGGACAACAGTGGCCATCGCAGCCGGCGCAGCGGGGGCCACCGTCCTGGCCAACGTGGTGGCGGCTGGTGCCGCTTGCACGCCGGCTCGAGATACCGGCGTGGTGGGTGCAGCGGCCACGCCAAGGCTGGGCAGGCCTGTTGAGCTCGGCGACTGCGCGACCGGCCGGGTGCGCGCCAGCAGAGCCTGGGCGGTAGCCAACACCTCGGCACGTACCTCCTGGCGCACCTCTTCGCGCACCTCGGCGCGCACGCGCTCGCGTTCACCGCCGGCGCGTAGGGCACCTTCAGTGGCCCTTTCGGCAGGCAAGCCGGCTTGTTGCCGCGCTTCGCGCAGCATCGCTTCGCCACGCGCCGCAGGTAGCATGCCGCGTTGCACCAGGGCCTTGATCAGGCTCTCGGCTTGGTGAAATTCTTCAGGCACCGCAGCGGCGGCACGCGCAGACCCGGGCACCAGGCTGGCCCCCGCGCTACACGCCACGGCCAGTGCCACACACAGGGGCCGCAGGGCCAGAGCGGCCGAAAACGGTAGCGGCTTCATCGTCATCCGATCATTCGATTCGATATTTGCAGCCGCAGCGGCTGCGGCATGCGCTCGGGCAAAGGGCTGCGCGTGCCGGGGAATCGCTCCAGTGCGCGCAGCAAAGCGGCGTCCAACTCTGCCTGTCCGGTGCTGCCCAGCAGTTCGGCGCGTTGCATGCTGCCGTCGGGCTGCAGCCAGACGCGCACCTGCAGCCGATAGTCGGTCTGCTTGATCTCTTTCTCGCGCACCAGGTATTCGTTCAGTGAACGCGTGGCAGCGTTGGCGTAAGCGTTGAACGCAAGCCGGTTGCCCGCTGCAGCCGGGCCGCCGGGTTGCGATGCGGCACCCAGCGGGCCGCCAGCGTAGTCCTGGCTCACGCTGCCAGACTGCAGCCCGCTGCCCGGACCGATGCCCGGCGCTTCGTCGGTTTTCAGTGCTTGTGCTTGCGGCGTCTCCACCGGGCGCGGCGTTTGCTGCGGCAAAGGCTTGTCGTCCTTGCGCTGATCGGGCCGCTTCTCATCCGGCTTGGGCGGCGGCGGTGGTGGTGGTGGGGTGTCGGGCAGCAGCTTCACCGCCTGGGCCTGCCTGGCACGCGGCGGCGCGTCCTTGCAAGCGGCCAGCGAACCCAGTGCCAGAGCCAGCGCCAGCGCCAACGCCGCGCGGCGGGCTGCAAAAGATAACCCAGCGGATATGCAACTGCTTTTCATGTTCATCAGAAGCCGATGCGGGCCGTGGCCAGGCTCATCGCGATCTGCGCTTCGTTGCACAGGTCGATCATGGTCACCACGCGCGCATAGGAAGCTTTGGCGTCGCCCTGGATGACGATGGAGGCTTTGGCGTCGCGCGCACGCACCGCCTGCAGGTCGGCGAGCACCTGTTCGTCGGTGCGCGGCGTGCCGTCAAACAGTGCCCCGCCGTCGGGGCCGATGCGCAGCACGTGCAGTTCGTGCGTCTCGGTGGGCGGCGTGGCCGAGGGCTTGGGCATGGCCACCGAGATGCCCTGCACCGAAGCCGTGGTCATGAGGATGAACACCACCAGCAGCACGTACGCCAGGTCGAGCATGGGCGTCACGTTGATGGTGTCGTAGGGTTTGGTTTCTTCCTGGACTCTCATGTCATCGGTCCCTTACTGCGCGCGTCGGGTGACGAGGCCGATCTCGGTGATGTCCAGCTTCTTGGCCACGTTCAGCACCTCCATCACCTTTTCATAGGGCGCGGCGGCATCTCCTTTCAGCACCACCGGCAGTGCCGGGTTGGCAGCCTTGTATTGGCCCAAGGACTGCGCCAGCTGTTCCAGGCTCACCGGGTAGGCGTCCAGGAAAATCGAGCCGTCGGCGGTGATGGTGATGGCCCGCGTTTGCGGCTTCGCCAGGTTGCCCAGCGCCTTGGTCTCTGGTGACTGCACGCGCACACCCTGTACCGAAGCGGTGGTCAGGATGATGAACACCACCAGCAGCACATAGGCCAGGTCCAGCATCGGCGTGACGTTGATGTCGTCATAGGGCTGGTTGTCGGCCTTGATGTCTGCGCTCATCGCTCAACCCTGTCGCGCCCGTAACTCTCGGCCACGCGGGTGACGAACTCGTCGACGAAGATCTGCATGTCCGACGAGATGTTCTTGATGCGCGCCGCCAGATAGTTGTAGCCAAACAGCGCCGGAATGGCCACGGCCAGGCCGGCCACGGTGGCCAGCAGGGCCGCCGCGATGCCGGGCGCAATGGCGTTCACGTTCACGTCACCTGCGGCGGCGATGGCGGCAAAGGTGATCATCACGCCCACCACCGTGCCCAGGAGGCCCAGAAACGGACCGCCGGAGATGGCGATGGTCAGCCACACCATGGCCGAGTTCAGCTTGTGGTTCTCGCGCACCAGGTCGGCATCGACGGCGGCCTTCACCGCGTCGAGGGCGGCGCCACTGAGCACGGGCCCGTCGGGTTTGCCGATGCCGCGCTTCTTCAACTGCGCCACACCGGCGTCGTACAGCCGCGCCAGCGAAGAATGGGCGTAGGTTTCAGCGCCGAGCACCTTCAGCACATCGGCCGACTCACGGAAGCCGGCCACGAAGGCGCTGTTGCCGCCGTCGACACGGCGCACCAGCAAGGCCTTGACCACCATCACCCAGACCGCCACCACAAACATGACGCCCAGGATGCCGATCACGACCCAGGCGTCGACGGTGAGGTTCTTCACCAGGATGCCCATGTAGCCGGGGTCGCCCTCGGCCGCTTCGCCCTGGCCCTCGAGTTGCTTCACGGATGCCACCAGCCTGGCATCGGCGCCCTGCACGGCGCGCGTGAACTTCATCCAGTCGGCGCTGCGCAGCACACCCGACAGCTGCAGCTCGTCGACCAGGCCACTGAAGCCTTCGCCGGCGCGCAGCGGGCCTTCGATGGCCGGCGCGTTGGCGACATCAACTTGCGCCGCCTGGGTGCCGTTCAGATAGAGAGTCAGCTTGCCGGTGCCCACGGTCAGGCCCACATGCGCCCAGGCCGAAACGGGCAGCAGGCCGCCGCTTGCCACGGCCCTGCCCAGGCGGCCGACCAGCCTGCCTTCCTCCAGCACCAACTGCAGCGGCCCTTGCGCGAACAGCGTGCCAGACAGTCCTGCGGGTTTGATCCACAGGCTCACGCTGTAAGGGGCGCCCGCAGCCGCCTTGATCTTGTCGCTGGCCGGCCAATCCAGCCGCGCCGTGCCGTCCAGCCGGGCGCTGGCACCGATCAAACCATTCAGCTCCTGGGGCAAGGCGACGCTGGCCACCAGGGCGCCGGCCAGGTCACGCGACAGGCCGTCTTTCTCGCCGAAGCGAAAGGTGGCGAGCGCGCCACTTTCCGCGGCCCCGCCGGGCGGCTCGGCCGCCGCCTTGGGGTTGCCGGCGTAGGCATACACCACGTTCGTGTCCGTGCCCGGCAGAACGGTGGGCAGCTGAACCCAGGCCACCGCCAGTTCGTTGACGCCGTCGAAGCGCTCGAGGCTGAACTTCAGTGGCGTCTTGTCGTCGGCCGCCACGAAGCGCAGGTCGGAACCGTCAGGCTTGGCGGCCACGAAGTCGAAGTTGCCGGAGTGCAGGCGCACGGGCACCACCGCACCGCTGATGGCTTCACGCGTCTCCACGCCGTTGGCTGCGGTGTTCAATGTCACCTTGGTGCGTTGCTTGAAGTCGGCATTCCACCAGGCGTGGCTGATGGCAGGCACGGCCAAGGCCGCAAGGAGCACCAGGCCCGGCCATGCGCTGCGCGGCTGGTGGGGGACAGCCCGCGCCGTGTGATCAGGTTGCTTCGTGTTCACTTTGTACTCATTTCGATCAGGGCGCCGACCCGGTGCCCGAAGAGGTTCATTCCCATCGCCACGGCTACTGCCTGGGCGCGGTTTGCCGCGCTCAGCTTGCGCAGGATGCGCTGCACGTGGTTCTTCACGGTCAACGCGCTGATGCCCAGCTGAGTGCCGATCTGGTGGTTGTTCATGCCTTCGCGAACCCAACTGAGGATCTGCACTTCACGCTCGGTCAGCACCGGCGGCGCGGTGTCGACGCGCCGCGGTTCGCTCTGCGGCCGGGCAGCTCCAACCTCACGCTCTGTGGCTTGCATGCGCAGGTAGGTGCTGTGCAGATGGGGCAGCAGCAGGTCCATGAACACGCGGTGCTGCTGCGTCCAGGGCACCTGCTGCACCCCCAGCATGAACAGGCTTTCCAGTTCCCGCGGGCGTTGAGGTCGGGTCACCCCATGCACCAGCACCCCCTCGACGCCCATTTCCTTGAGGAAACCACGAATGGGTTGAAGCACCGCGTCGGTGCCGAGCAGCACGCACCGGGTCTGGTTGCTGGACCAGCGGCTGGCCAGGTCTTGCATGGCCGCGGAGCGATCGTCCTTGAAAGCCTGCTCCGCACCTTCTGGCAGCTTCAAGGTATTGAAAACGTCGAAGCACAGGGTCTTGGATGCCCGTGCGTAGATGCCGCAGACGGCCAGTTCATGCGGCAGCAAAGCACCCACCTGGGATTGCAGCCAGACAAAAAACTGATGCCGTCGCTTGACCTGCCCAGACGCTTCAATGGCACGCACGATGTACTCGGCGTGCCGGCTGGTAGGGAGGTCGTAGTCAGCCGCGTCTGCCTGGGGGGAGTTCATGAAGTTTGGAGCGGAAACGGTGAGGCTACGAAGGGCTGGTGACGGGTTGAAGGGCTGTTGGTGCTGGACAGATGCCGAACGGACTAGTCGGATGGCCTTTTCGACATCAGCCGCGCGCGGTAGACGCGGTCGCACACGCAGGGCTCCTGGCCTGGCGGCGCAGGTTCAAGGTCGCGCGTGATCAAGGGCGCCAGACGGGAACGGCTGTGCAAGGCCTGGACCGCACCTTGGCTGTCCAGCACCAGCACCCAGTCGGCGCGCCCGGTGAGCGGATCGCTGTAAACCTGGCGGAGGTGGCGCTGCAATCGCGGGCCGCGGCGGTCTTCCAGCAATTCCTCCAACGCCAGCGGACCGGGCTGAATTGACGCATCCAGTGCCGCACTGACGGCGCGCCAGGCGCCCACGGCGTCAGCGATCTGCTGGCCGCGGAACATCGACTCCAGCTCGCGTTCGCGCTGCAGCGCGGTTTGCCACACGTGGCCCACCGCCCCCAGGCCCGCCCCCGACAAGGCGATCGCGAACAGCAGCCACAGGTAGGTGAAGCCGCGCGCCTTACCAGTCGGCATACAGTCTCCCGTCGCGTGCGCGGCCGGCGGCGCCACTGCGCACATCGGCCAACCTGCCTTCAATCTGCGAGGCCTCGCGCGGGCCCAGGGCCAGCCAGCTGTCGCGCCGGCGCGTGATCGGGTCTTCGGGCAATTCGCGCAGGTAGCGCGCTTCAGTCAGCTCTTCAAGCGTTTCCGGGTAGCGGCCTTTGTCGGCGGCAAACTGGTCGATCGCGTCGCGCATCACGGCCAGCGAGCTGCGCAAGGTGTTTTCGCGCGCCCGGTCCAGGCTGTCGAAGTAACGCGGTGCAGCCAGCGAAGCCAGCAGCGCCACCAGCGCCAGCACCACGATCAGCTCGATCAGCGTGAAGCCCTGGCCGCGGCGGCGCGCCATGGGCCGCCACATCGCCAGCCGCCGCAAATGCAGCCGCTGCGCCACCCACCGCGTTCGCGTCACCATTGCGCGTAGTCGCTGCCGTCCAGCGCACGTTGGGTGGACCGCGATGCGACGTCGAACACGTCCAGCCCGGGTGACGGCGCCTCCGGTGGGCTGTCGTGGCTGCGCAGCGCCCAGCTTTGCTCGGCGGGCAGCTCGGCCGGCGCAAAAGGGTCGCGCGGCAGGCGGCGCAGGAAGTACAGGCGGCCGCTGGCAGCGCTTGCACGCTGGTCAGCGACGCCGTCCACCAGTGCCAGCAAATTGGGTGGGTAGCCGCTGGCACCGGGTGGTTGTTCGATGCGGCCCTGGTCGGCGGCGCGTTTGTAATCGTCAATGGCCTGCCGGATGCCGCGCAGGGCCTGGCGCAATTCAGTTTCACGCGCGCGCCGTTGGCTCACCTCCACCAGCGGGCGCGCCGCCGCAGCCAGTATGCCCACCAGGGTGATCACGACCAGCATCTCGACCAGGGTGAAGCCCCGACGCTTGCGAGCGCGCTGCGCCCTCATGGCTTGGCCACCGTGATGGTCCCGCTGCCATGCACCTGCACCGGCCGCTCCACGCCGCTGGCATCCACCGCCTGCACGCCGCCCACCTGGACGTTCAGACTCTGCCCCGCCGCAGCGGCCAGCACCCGAAACGGGAATGCCCGCTCGGCGCCCGGCTGCAGGCTGAAGCTGACGCGTGCATCGCGCGGGTCGCTGGTCTGCGCGCTTTGCAGCGCGGTGGTCTCGAACACGAGTTCACCGGTCACCGTGGCGTCAGACCTGTTGTGCAGGGTCACCATCGCGGTGCCGCCTACGTCGGCGGTGCCACTGGTGGCCAGGTGCAAAGCCACATCACGCTCTTGCGCCGGGCTGCCCGGCGCATCGGCTGGCGGCTCGACCGCAGCGGCTGCTGCGGCTGCTGCACGCGCACCGCCAGCCGGGCCGGTGCGGCCGGGCAGGCCCAGCGGCACGGCGACGCTGCCACGCCCTGCCAAACGCAGTGCCGGGGCGCCAGGGCTGGCGTCCACACCGGCCGGTGCATTGGCGGTGGCCGCTGGCGGCGGCTGCACGTTGCGCACCACGCGCGGTGTGATGAGCAGCACGATCTCGGTCTTGTTGCGCTGGTCGGTGTGCACGCCAAACAAGCGCCCCAGCACGGGCATCTCGGCAGCACCGGGAATGCCGCTCACGCTCTTGCTGTCTTCATCGCGTATCAGCCCGGCCAGGATCTGGGTCTCGCCGTCGCGCAGCCGCAGCGAGGTGCTGGCCTGGCGCGTGCCCACCTGGTAGCCCACCGAGCCCTGGGGCCCGGCGACGCGGCCGATCAGGGTGCTGACCTCAAGGCTGACTTTCATCACCACGTCGTTGTCCAGCTGCACACTGGGCTCGACTTCGAGCTTCAGGCCCACGTCCAGGTAACTGACCGACGCCGACACGCCCACATTGGCGGTGGAGGTGGTGGTGAACACCGGCAGCTTCTCGCCCACCAACACCTTGGCCTTCTCGCGGTTGCGCGCCCGCAGCCGGGGGTTGGCCAGGGTGTTGACGCGGCCGTTGCTGCCGCGCAGCGTGGCCACCAGGGCCGGGTTGGCGATGCTGGCGCGGAATGAGCGGTTCGTGCCCAGCTCGACCAGTCCGCCAGCACCGGGCAGCCCGAACTGCAGCTCCTCAGGCCACTGGATGCCGGCACTGTCCAGCTGCGTGGTCGCGATTTCCAGCACCTCCACTTCCAACACCACCTCGGGTTCGGGCAGGTCCACCGCGGCCACCAGACGTGCCACCAGGGCCACCACTTCGGGCGTGTCGCGCACCATCACCTGGTTCAAACGCTCGTCGACATACAGGTCGCGCGTCTTGGCCATGGTGCGGATCAGCGTCTGCACCTGCTTGGCCTCGGCATTGACGAGGAAGAAGCTGCGTGTCACCAAGTCCTGGTGTTCGCGCTGTTTGGCCGGTGTGTTGGCGTAGATGAGCAGCGTGCTTTCGCCCAGCACCTTGCTGGCCAATTGCTGTGTGGTCAGCAGGATGCGCAGCGCTTCGGCCAGCGTGACGTCGCGCAGCGTGATGCTCAGGCGCGCATCGGCGCGCACCTCGCGGTCGAACACGAAGTTGATGCCGTGCGTGCGGCTCAGCCCCTCGAAGATGCTGCGCAGCGGCGCGTCGCGAAACTCCACGTTCAGGGGCTTGCGAAAGGCAGCACCCAGCACGGGCGCTTCGTGCGCACCGGCCAGCGCCTGATGCACACGCGCCAGCAGGGCCCCCGCTTCGGCCGCGGGCGCGCCTTCGCTCAGGGCCCGCTGGGCCAGCGCCGCTGCTTCGTCCAGGCGCTGTGCCGACTCAGCCTGCCGTGCGCGCTGCAGCAACTGATCTGCACGCTGCACACGCGCCAGCTGTTCTGCCAGCGCCTGCACGCGCGGGTGCAACGCGTCGACGGCCTGGGCGCGCACCAACAAGGCCTGTGCGGTTGCCAACTGCCCGCTGCTGCGCGCCAGCTCGGCCTGCACCGCCAGCTGCGAGACCGTCCATTCGCGCTGGCGCAGTTCGGCGCTGCGCAGGCTGGTGTCGGCAGGTGACTTTGCACGCGCTTGAGCCAACACGGCCATTGCCTGTTCATGCTGGCCCGTTTGAGCCAAGCTTTGCGCCTCCTCCAGCGCGCCGAAGCTGCTGCAGCCCACGAGCGCGGCCAGCGCCAGAGACAGCGCAACAGACAGTGCCAGACAGCGCAGCGCAGGGGCTCGGCTGAAGCGGGCAGCAAGCCTGTGTGCAAGCCTGGATGCAAGCCTGAGTGCATGCCTGGGTGCATGCCTGGGTGGTGCAAGCGCGGGTGCAAGCGCGGTTGCAAGCGCGGGTGCAAGCGCCCGCGTAAGCGCAGCGGTAAGCGGCAATGCGGTGTGCAAAGTCATGGTTTCTTGAAACTCAGCAAGCGTTCGCCGCCTTCGCCTGCAGCCTGCAGGCTGACGCCTTGCGGTTGAATGGAGACCACGCGCCAGCCGCCATCGATCTGGTCGCCCGCCTTCACCGCCAGCGTGCGCTGCGCGCTCATCAGCAGCGCTCGCGCACCGGCGCCTTCATCGATGAGCCCGATGAGCGTGAAGGGCAAGGGCGCTTCTTCTGGCGCCGCGTTGGCGAGCAGCACCGGCTGTGCAGCAGCCGCTGTGGCGGCAGCGGCTGGCGCCAGGGTGCGCGGCGCTGCTGGCCACGGCGCCACCTGTGCAGCCCAGGCCGCACTGGCCCGCGCTTGCGGCAGCTCATTGGGCGCACGTGGGCGCAGCGTTTGCGGCCAAGCCGCGGCGCCGCCCGCGTCGCCAGGCCTGCGCCCCTGCGGCCGCGAAACCGGATCAGCAGGGCCGGCGGCGCCGGTAGCGTCAGTAGCGCCTCCAGGGCCGGCAGAGCCGTTCGCAACCGCCACCGGCGGCATGCGCTCGGCCACGGGTTCTGGCTCGGGCCAAGCCGCCAGCACGGCGGCCCCAGCCAGCGTGAGCCACAAGGCCCAGCGCAGTGCGGGCTGCATCGCAGGCTTTGGCAATGCGCTCATGGTCGGGCACCTACCGGCTGCGCTGGCGTGCTGCCGCGGTGTACGGCATCTGCTGCCGTCGGGAGCGCGGAAAACAGCGTGAAAGCGACTTCTGTCTGCAGCCCGGACGCATCGCCGTCGCGCCGCAACACCAAACGTTCCAATGCCAGTGCAGGGTCTTGTGCGAGCGCGGCGTTGATGAAGCCGAGCACCGCTGCATGCGAACCCAGCAGGCTGAGCTGCACGCTGTCGCGCGCCAGGGCCAGGTGCGGCTCGCGTGCGCGACGCGTGTTGCTGGCCAGCAGGTGCAAGCCCTGGCCGCGTGCCATTTGCAGCAGCGCCGCCGTGCGGTCATGGCGTTGCGCTTCGGCAGGAAACGCCTGCACGAAGGCACGCTCGGGCGTCAGTTCAAGGTCCTGCCGCAGCGGCCGTTCGGCTCGCCGCAGCAACTGGGTGCGCAGGCTGCGCGCCTCCTCTTCGAGCGCAGTGGCCTCTTGTTCCATGCGCGGCATGGCCCACAGGCCCAGCACCAGCGCTGCCGACAGCAGCAGCAATGCCGCCTGCCCGCCACGGCCCAGGTCGTGCCATGGGCGCTGCAGTCGCGCCCAGCCTGCCCGCGATGCCAGTGCCATCATCGCGACCTGGCTCCGGCTGCAGCGGCCGGCGCCGCAGACACGGGTGACGGCTCGGCACCCGAGTGCGCAACCTTTGACGCTGACAGATGCACCGGCGGTGGCGTCCCCGTCTGCGCGTCCGTGTGCATCCCCGTGTGCATCCCCGTCTGCGTTCCCGTGTGCATCCCCGTCAGCACCTGCGCGCTGATGTCGAAAGCAAGCTCGTCAGCGCCGCGGCTTTCCGACAAGCGGCTGAGTTGCACGCCGGCCAGGCCCGGCTGGTCGGCCAGCGCCTGCACGCAAGCCAGCACCTGCTCGGTGGTGCGCGCCCGCCCAGCCAGCTGCAGATCGCCGCGCGCGCGATCGTGTTCCAGCCGCTGCCAGCGCACGCCGGCGGGCGTGGCCGTTTCGATGGCCTGCAGCAGCTGGCCCCAGGGGTGGTGCACCGCCCGATCCACCCCCCACGCGGCTTGTCGCGCCGCTTGCGAGGCGGCGCTGGCCAGCGCCTGCTGTGCCGGGTTGGCCGGCCCAGGCGCCGTCTGCCGCCACTCGGCACGCGCCTGCCACTGTTGCAGCCATGCACGCTGTTCCTGCAGCGCCTGCCACTGTGCCTGCGCCTGCCAGATCAGCGGCAACAACAAGCCCAGGGCCAGCAGCCACAGCGCTGCCAGCCCAGGGCCACTGAGCGTGGCCGGTCGACAGAAGTCCAGGTGCGGCGTGGACGGTTGAAGCAAGCCCATCCCGTTCAGCCTTGCACCCACTGCGCAGCGGGCCAGCTGTCGGCGCCCGCCGCCGGTAGCGAGCCTTGTTGTGCGCCCCGTTGTGCGCCCGGTTGTGCGGCAAACGCCGTTGCGAGCCCACCGTTCAGTGCGCAACCCAGCAGCAACATTGAATCCGCGTCGACGCCGTCTTGCGCGCGCCACGCTTGCAGGTGCTGCAGCAGGTCTTCGCCCGCAGCCGCGCCGAGCCGGCGCTGTGACACCGACTGCACGGCCCCCTGGTGGCACAGCACCCAAGTGGCGACGCTGGCGTCCACCAACACGAGCGCCTGGCGCGGGCGCCGCGCCCATTGCGGCCGGATGCGGCAGGCCACACGCAGCGCCACGCTCCACCAGGGTTGCAGACTCAGCACGAGCACATCGTGGGCGCGTGCCTGCGCATGCAACTGCTGCAGATCGATGCCGTGCAGCGCACAGGCTGCGTGGCAGCGGCCCTGCGCCCACACGGCCAGCGGCCAGGCCGCGGCTGCGGGGCCATGGAAGTGCTGGAACTGGTGGCGCGCATAGGCCGTGAGCTCGGCCCGGCTGGCCAGCGGCAGGTCAGCGTTCACCAGCGCCCAGGAATGCGCCAGCGAACCCGCCACCACCAGGTGCACTGCGGCACCCGGGTGCGCTGCGCACCACTGGGGCCAGGGCTCGGCGGGCCGCGTGGCTGCAGCACCCGGAGCGCAATGGCCCGCAGCCGCCGCGCACAGCAGCATGGCATGCGCTGCATGGCGCCGCGGCCCTGCATAGGCCAGGCGGCGCCAAGGCAGGGCTGCGCCCGGCAGTGCTTCAAGCCACCGTGACACGGTCCAGCTCTTCAGGGGTGCTAAGTCCGCGCGCCACCAGCGCCAGCGCTGCGGCGCGCAGCGGGAGCATGCCGGCGTCGACGGCAGCCTGGCGCACCTGGCCCAGCGGCGCCCGCTGCACGATGAGGTCGCGCAGCGCGTCGTCCAGGATCATCAGCTCGGCCACTGCACGGCGGCCCTTGTAGCCGGTTTGCCTGCAGGCCGCGCAGCCGGTGCCGCGCCGCAGCGTGCTGTGGGCCGGCAGGCCCCGGGCGGCCAGCTGTTCAGGCCGCAAGGAAACGGGCTCGCTGCAGACGGCGCAGTTGACGCGCATCAGGCGTTGCGCCAGCACGGCGTTCAGGGCCGACACCAGGTTGTAGGCGTCCAGCCCCATGTGCAGAAAACGCCCCAGCACGTCGAGTGCACTGTTGGCGTGCACGGTGCTGAACACGAGGTGACCGGTGAGCGCCGCCTGCACCGCGATCTGCGCCGTTTCCGCGTCGCGGATCTCGCCCACCATGACCCGGTCGGGGTCGTGGCGCAGCACCGAGCGCAGGCCGCGCGCGAAAGTCAAGCCCTTCTTGTCGTTCACCGGAATCTGCACCACGCGCGGCAGTTGGTACTCAACCGGGTCCTCGATGGTGATGATTTTTTCGCGGCCGGTGTTCACCTCGGCGATCGCCGCGTACAGCGTGGTGGTCTTGCCACTGCCGGTGGGGCCGGTGACCAGCAGCATGCCGTGCGGAGCGCTGGCCAGGCGCCGCAAGCTGCCGATCATCGCGGCCTCGAAACCCAGCGCAGCCAGGCTGAGCTGGCCCTGCGCACGTTCAACCTGCGCCCGGTCCAGCAGGCGCACCACGGCGTCTTCGCCAAACACGGTGGGCATGATGGACAGCCGGAAGTCGATCTCGCGGCCGGCCATGCGCAGCTGGAAGCGGCCGTCTTGCGGCAGGCGGCGCTCGCCGATGTCCAGCGCCGCCATCACCTTCAGCCTCGACACCACCTGTTCGGACAGTGTAGCGCCGTCGACGGTGCGCAGGTCCTGCATCACGCCGTCGAGCCGGCAGCGGATGTTCAAGCCCTCTGCGGTGCACTCGAAGTGCAAATCGCTGGCGCCGTCTTGCAAGGCATCGTGCAGCGTGGCGTCGATCAGCCGCACCACCGGGCTGGCTTGCTCGGCAAGGCGGCGCGCCGACAACTCTTCGCTGGCGCCGCGCGCAGCCGCGCCCTGCGCCTGCGCGCCGATGGTGTCGAGCGCGCGAAAGGCCTGCTCGGCATGGCGCAGCAGCGCGTCCAGCGTTGCGCCACTGCAGCTGCGGCTGCGCACCGGGGCGGCGCAACTGCTTTCCAGACGCTCGAGCAACATCGACGGCAGTGCGGTGTCAACCAGCGCCCAGATGCCGCCCACCGCATCGCGCGCCAACAGCACGCGCCAGCGTTGGGCATCGGCCACCGGCCAGGCCTCGACGGCCAGGGTGAAGGGGCGCACCTCGCGCGGCAGCAACTGCTGCAACAGCGCCTGCACGCCGCCGCCGGCATCAGCGGACAGCAGCGCGGCGGTCTCGGTCAACGCGTTCACTGCACCTGCTCCGCGAGCTGGAAGATGGGCAGGTACAGCATCACGATCACGGTGCCGATCAAGCCCCCCATCAGCAGCATCAAGACCGGATTGACCAGGCGCGTGACCCAGTCACTCAGCCGCGCCAGTTCTTCGTCGTAGAAGGCGGCGGCCTGGCGCAACATGGGGCCCAGTTCGCCGCTGCGTTCACCCACGCGCACCATGCGCGCCGAGACGGGCGTGGCCAGCGCCTGCTCGTCCAGCGCCGCCGACAACCGCTGGCCCTGCGCCACCGCGGTGGCCACCGCATCCACCGCCGGCTGCAGCAGCGGGCTGAGCACGCTGCGGGCTGCGCGCAGCGCCGGCACCAGCGGCACACCTGCCGTCAACAGCATGCCCAGCGTGCGGTACAGCCGCGCCAGCGCCAACAGGCGCAGCCGGGGGCCCAGCTGCGGCGCGCGCCACAGCAGTGCCGCAGCCCAGGCCCGAGGCGCGGGCAGGCGCGCCAGCAGCAGCGGCACCACCAGCAAGGCCAAGGCGCCGCCCACCGTGAGCAGCGGCTCGCGTCCGGCCCAGGCGCCCAGCTGCAACAACAGCCGCGATGCCCAGGGCATCTGCGCCTGCATGCCGTCCAGCAAGGCCGCGAAACGCGGCACCACGTGGACCAGCAGAAACACCAGCACGGCGCCGCTGCTGACGACCAGCAACGCCGGATAGATGCAGGCTGCCCACAGCGTGTTGCGCATGGCTTCTGCCCAGGCCAGATAGTCGGCATGTTCGCGCAGGGCTTGTTGCAGTTGGCCGCTGCCTTCAGCGGCGGAGACGATGGCCACGAAGAGGCTGTCGAACACGGCCGGCTGTGCGGCCAGCGCAGCGGAAAACGCCACGCCTTGCGCCAGCGCCAGGGCCACGCCGTTCAGCGCACGCGCAGCCTCCGCGGAATCTTCCTTTTCACTCAGCGTGGTCACCGCTTCGAGCAGCGGAACGCTGGCTGCCAACAACACCGCAAGCTCGCGGCTGAACATGCGCAGCGACAAAGATGAGCGCTGGCCCCAGATGACAACCCGTCCTGGCTCTGCACGCGCCGTCACCGACAACACCTGCTGCGGCAGCACGCCCCAGGCCGCGATGGTCCCTGCGGCAGCGGCTTCATCGGACGCCGTCAGCACGCGCGCCACCACCCGCGTGCCCGACAGATAACGCACTTGGTACTGCACGGCGTTTCAGGCTTGGCGCTCGGGCGTCGGCAAGGGCAGGCATCGCCGCCCTTCACAAGCTGGAGATCCCTTGACGTCACCAGCTGGTGACCTCTTGCTATCACCAGCTGGTGATGCCTTGACGTCACTAGCTGGTGACCTCTTGCTATCACCAGCTGGTGATGCCTTGACGTCACCAGCTGGTGACGTCGGCATCATCTGCTTGCCCCCCGGGTCGCCCATCGCGGCCCAACGACGCCAGGTCGTACTCTCCGTGCTCGCCCGGAAGCCGGTAGACGTAGTCACGCCCCCAAGGATCCTTGGGCACCGCTTTGGCCAGATACGGGCCCGCCCAGCGCGGCTCGTCCACGGGCCGACTCGCCAACGCCGCGAGACCGGCTTCCTGGGGCGGGTAACGGCCGGCATCCAGCCTGTACTGGTCGAGCGCGTTCTGCAGCGTCACCAGCTGCGCCCGCGCCATCTTGCTTTCGGACTTGGCGATCTGCCCGAACAGTTTGGGGCCCACATAAGCCACCAGGATGCCGATGATGACCATCACCACCAGCAGCTCCAGCAAGGTGAAACCCGCCGCGCTCTTGCGGTATGTGAAGCGTTGTCCGACGATCAAAAGCACACCATTCTTCCTGCTGCTGAAGGCCAACGCCGTGGGAGGCCACTCAAGACGACCGAGACTACGGGCCGCTTGTGACCGGGCAGTGAACATTGATCCGTTCGGACGCGCCCGAACGACTCAAGGGCCGTGAACCGACTGTCACAATCCAGACACGGTCATCCGCGTCACAGCGACCAGCGCAAGGCTTCAGCAGCCTGGGCGGCTGCCCGTTTCAGGGGCCTTCCAGGGTGGGGGCACCTGCCCTTTGAGCGCCGCTCTGGCTGCCACTGCGGCTGCTTGCCCATAGGCCTGAGCTTTTTCTTCGTCAAGCAGCCGCGGGCGGCCCCGGCGCCAGACAGCGCGCAGCCTGAACACTGCGCAGCGCAGGCCGAACAAGACCGACAACGCCCCTGCGACTGCGCGCGCCTGACCCCAACCCTGGTGCTCGCTCACCAGCAAGACATAGCTGCGCAAGCTGCGGTGCAAAGCCGCCGCCCCCACCCATGGTTTGCCCCCCCCTTCAAAGTGAGTGACGCAGGGGCGTGGCAGATAGGCCACGCGCAACCCCAGCACGCGGGCACGCATGGCGTAGTCCACGTCTTCGCAGTACATGAAGAAACGCTCGTCCAGACCACCCAGGCGGTCCCAGACTTCACGTCGCGTCGCCAGGCAAGCACCCGAGATCCAGTTCACGTTGCGCTGCGGTAAGGCATAGCACTCGGGACGGGTCTCGAACTTGCGAAAAACTGCGGGCGACCAGCGCCGCTTTTCAAGACCCAGCCACGACAACACCAACCGCATCGGCGTGTGCGCCAGGCCGATCGAAAATTGAAGCCGGCCGTCGCCGTAACGCAGCGCGCACCCTGCCGCTCCCACATCGTGGCCGAGCGCCGCGTCCACCAGCTCGTCCAACGGTTCATTGACGAAGGTGTCGTTGTTCAGCAGCAGCAAGACAGTGCCCCTGGCGTATTGCGCCGCGATGTTGTTGCCACCTGCAAAGCCGGTGTTGACCGACTGCAGCAAGGCCTTGATGCCTGTGCAACCCAGCAAGTACGCTGCACTGCCATCGCTGGACGCGTTGTCCAGCACGATGACCTCAGCGCGGTGTCGCACGAACGCGGTCTGCAGCGAGGCCAGCAACCCAGGCAGGAAACTTGAACCGTTGTAGTTGACGACCAGCACCGAGACCGTCACCGCCTCGGCCGGTGCAGGGGGCTGCAGGGGCATCGCGCAAGACTACCGGGGCTGCTTGACGCAACGGTGACTGACCCTTGCCATCAACAAGTGCCAGGCAATGGCCCCACTGGTGGTCCGTTTGGCGCAACGGGCGCTGGATCGCGTTAGTCCGTTTGGATCATTTTCGCTGCGGCGCCGACTCCGGTGTGGTGCCGCGCGCCCTGGTGAAAAACGTCGGCGCTGCTATCCAGCTCAAGCAGCGGAGATGACGCCGAACTGTCACACCATCTGCCTAGACTGATCGCAACACTTCAATTCAAGGCCAAAGAGGCCGACACGGAACAGCGCTGGGCTTCGCGCCACGGGCCCATGCCCTGCAGCCGCAAACCATTCCACGTTCAACGACGCGGGGCCTTCCATGCCTGTGTTCGAACGGGGTGTCGAACAACCCTGCGGCTTCACACCGATGTTGACCAATCCTCCGCGGCGCAATCAGCTTCAGCATCCGCTCGTCACGCGCGGTCTGCTGCTGATGGCCCTTTTCACCGTTGCAGCCTGCACCCCTTCCACGGGCAGCGATTCTTCGCAGGTCGCGGCTCGCGTGAACAAGAGTGACGTGTCGGTGCACCAGATCAACCAGGTCCTGAAACGTCAGCCGAACCTGCAATCCGCGCAGGCCGAGGAAGCGGGGCGACAGGTGCTGGAGCGGCTGATCGACCAGGAACTGGCGGTGCAACAGGCGCTGGACGCCAAGCTCGACCGCGAGCCCGAAGTCATGCAGAACCTGGCCGCCGCCCGACGCGAGATACTGGCCCGGGCGCACGCCAGCAAGGTGGCGGCAACGGCGGCGCAACCGACGGATGCCGACATTCAAAACTATTACAGCGCCCGCCCAGCCCTCTTCTCGCAACGGCGTGTCTACGCCCTGCAAGAACTGGCCGTCCAGGCCAACCCGGATCAACTTGAAGCACTGCGTGGCCGCGTGGCGCAGGCCCGCCGGATGGCCGACGTGACGGACTTCCTGCGTGAGCAGAAGTTGGGCGTGCGCGCCAGCCAGAACACGCAGCCGGCGGAGAACCTGCCGGCTGCACTGCTGGATCGGCTGAGCACCATGAAAGACGGTCAGGCCTTGTTGCTGCCGGCCCCCGGAGGCGCGCGCATCATCGCGATACTGGCTTCGCAGAGCGCGCCCGTCGAGCTCAAGACCGTGCGCGAATCCATCGAGCAGGCCCTGATGTCGGAGCGCCGCCGACAGACGGTACAAACCGATTTGGAAGCCAGTCGGAAGTCCGCGCAAATTACTTACCTGGGCAAGTTCGGCGCGCCTCCATCCGAAGCGAGATCGACGACGCCCGCCTCTGCTGCGCCTTTTGACGCGCCTGTCACCGCGCCTGTTACTGCGCCTGTCACTACGCCTGTCACCGCGCCTGCTGCGGCAGCCACCGGCACGACACCGTCGGCTGCTGCCACGGCAGCCGCACCACAGCCGAAGGCTGCCGCAGGAGAGGCCACCCGGACTGCAAAAGAGAGCGCAGATGCGGCAGTTCTGCAAAAGGGCTTGGCGGGCCTGAAATGACTGCCGGCACCCGCTGCGCAGCGCATTGGCAAACAGGCCCATGACGTCGACGCAGTTCCTGCGCATCCTGCGCGCGCGCTGGTTGCTCGCCGTGAGCCTGCTGGTGTTGGCGTTGGGTGTGGCAACAGCGCTGTCGCTGTGGCTGCCCAAGCAGTACACCGCGCGCGCATCGGTGGTCATCGATGTGAAGACTTCGGACCCGATCGCGGGCGCGATTTCGGCCTCCGTGCTGGCACCCAGCTACATGGCCACGCAGGTCGACATCATGGAAAGCGAACGCGTTGCTTTGCGCGTGGTCCGCTCACTGAAGATGGCCGAGAGCCCGGACATGCGCAGCCAGTGGCAGCGTGACACCGCAGCCCAAGGCAACTTCGAGAGCTGGCTGGCGCAATTGCTGCTGCGCAAGCTGGAAGTCAAGCCGGCGCGCGAATCCAATGTCATCGAGGTGCACTTCACTTCGGTTGAGCCGCGCTTCGCGGCCACCATCGCGAACGCTTTTGTACAGGCCTACCTTGACACCGTGCTGGACCTGCGGGTTGATCCAGCGCGGCGATACGCAGCCTTCTTCGACGAACGAGCGAAGCAACTGCGCGAAGACATGGAGAAGGCGCAGACGCGCCTGTCGACGTTCCAGAACACGCACGGCATCCTGGCCGCGGACGAAAGGCTGGACGTAGAGACGGTGCGCATGAACGAGCTGTCATCCCAGCTCATCGGCCTGCAAACCGCCAGTGCCGACGGCCGCAGCCGCCAGGTCGCCGCCTACACCTCTGCCGACACCTTGCAGGACGTGATTGCGAACCCGGTGGTGGCCGGTCTGCGCGCCGACCTGGTGCGCCAGGAGACCCGGCTGCAGGAACTGGGCTCTCGCCTGGGCGACAGCCATCCCAGTGTGGTCGAACTGGGCACCAACATCGGCACCCTGCGCAGCAAGCTCGAGCAGGAAACACGGCGACTGTCGGCAAGCGTCACTGTGAACAGCATCATCTCGGAGTCGCGTGAGAGCCAGGTGCGCAACAGCCTGGAAGCCCAGCGCAGCAAATTGATGCTGATGAAGCGCGAACGCGACCAGTTGGGTGCACTGCAGCGCGACACTGAATTGGCGCAAAAGGCTTACGAAGGCGTGGTGGCGCGGCAGACCCAAACTTTGCTGGAAAGCCAGACCACGCAGACGAATGCGAGCGTGCTGCTCTTGGCCACCGAGCCGTCACGGGCGAGTTCTCCGCTGTTGGTCCTGAACCTGATGATCGGTGCGCTGGCCGGCGCTCTGCTGGCAGTGGCTGCTGTGCTGATGCGCGAAGCGGCCGACCGCCGCGTGCGCTCAGTCGAGGACGTGCTGCGCGAACTGCGCCTGCCGGTGCTCGGCACCTTGTTGAAGTTCAAGCAGAGGAGCGGCGCAAAAAGCAAGCTTGAAGGCAAGCTTGAAGGCAAGCTTGAAGGCAAGCTCGACGGCAAGGACAAGGTCTATGAAGGCTCCGCGAAGGCCACCACCGACTCCTGGAGCACCGATGGCAAAGCCGCCTTCAGCGCAGCCGTCCGCAGCAGCGCCAATACCACGGCTCAGGGGGCCGCGGCACCAGCCGGTCCGCAGGGCGTCACGGTTTCTTTGGCCGCAAGTCCCAGCCCGGGGCATGACGCACCGCTCGGCGACATCCTGTCGCACGCCGGCAAGCTCAATGCCGATGAGGTTGAGCGCATCCTGGCGCATCAACGGGGTTATCAGATGCGTTTCGGCGAGGCCGCCGTGGCCTTGGGGCTGGTGCAGCAAGACGACGTGGCGCAGGCGCTTTCGCACCAGTTCCGCTACCCGTATGCGCCTGCGCAGTCGGCGGGGCAGCACCCAGAACTGTTGATGGCGCGCGAGCCGTTTTCGCCGCACGCCGAGGTCTTCCGGTCGGTGCGGGCGCAGCTCAAAATCCGCCTGGGCCGGGACGCCGGCGCGCGTCGCGCATTGGCCGTCATCAGCCCGCGCTGCGGCGACGGCAAGAGCTTCTTTGCCGCCAATTTGGCACTGGCTTTCAGTCAGAGCGGCGGCCGCACGCTGCTGATCGATGCCAATTTGCGCTCACCGCGTCAACACCAACTGTTCGGGCTTGGCAACGAAACCGGCCTGTCCAACATGCTGTCGGGACGCACCGAGACCTTGGTTGTCGAGCCGGTTGCGGGCTGGCCCAGCCTGTTCGTGCTTCCCGTGGGCGCCACGCCGCCGAACCCGCTGGAATTGCTGGAGAGCGCCGGCTTTGCCCACGTGCTGGAGCAGGTACTGACGCGCTTCGATCATGTGGTGGTCGACACCGCCGCCTGGCAATACGGCATGGACGCAGCAGTGGTGGCGGCCGCCTGCGGCACCGCGGTGGTGGTGCTGCCGCGTCAGCGCAGCCGCCTGGCCCAGGCGCAGGACCTGCTGGCAGCGGCCCACGACGGCGGCGCGCTGGTGCAGGGCGTCATACTGAACGAGGGGAGCTGAGATGTCGCAGGTCACGCTGGCGGCGCCGGGCCATGCTGCATGGTGGCGGTCTCTGGCTTTGGGATGGTGGTGCATGGGCGCTGGCGTGGCAGCCATGGCGGCGTCGACAGTGCTGCACCTCGCGCAGCGCATCTGGGCGCACGAGGAACAAAGCTATGGCGCCATCATCCTGGCGGTGTGCTTGTGGCTGATCTGGCAAAAGCGTGAGGCTTTGGCCGCCGCGCCCAGCCGCCCCGCACCGCTGGCGGCCGCGCTGTGCTGCCTGCTGGCGGTGACAGCCTATGTGCTGGGCCGATCACAAGACACCATCACACTCGAAGCCTTGGGGCCCATCGGAGCTGGCGTGAGCTGGGTGCTGCTGATTGGCGGCTGGCCGGCACTGCGCGTGCTGGCGGTGCCCGTGGTGTGTTTGCTGTTCGTGGTGCCGTTGCCGGGGGTGCTGGTGCAGGCTTTGACGGTTCCGCTCAAGCTGGCGGTGTCGTGGATGGCCGAACAAGGCTTGTACGCAGCCGGCTATCCGATTGCGCGCACGGGTGTGATCCTGGCCATTGACCAGTACCAGCTGCTGGTGGCCGATGCCTGCGCGGGTCTGAGCTCGATGTTCACGCTGGAAGCGATGGGTCTGCTGTACCTGGACCGGCGCGGCTACACATCGCACCTTCGCAACGGCCTGTTGGCGGTGTTGCTGATTCCCATTGCCTTGATCTCCAACGTGATACGCGTGGTGATCCTGGTGCTCGTCACCTACTACCTTGGCGACGCGGTGGGACAGGGCTTCGTGCATGGCGCCGCAGGCATCGTGCTTTTCGTCGTGGCCATGCTTTTGATGCTGGGCGTCGACGCACTGCTGGGGCGCTGGCTTCCTGGTGCGAGGTCCGGACGATGAACAGGCCGAGCCGCCTGGAATCCGGGACCGCAGCAGCGCCCAAGGCGCGGCTTGCGTCCACTTCGGTATCCAACACGATGGCGGCCGTGCTGAGCCTGGGCCTGATGCTGAGCCTGCCGGCAGCCTGGTGGCTGGAGCCGACACGCAGCACGGCCAGCCTGAGCGGGCCGATCGCGCTGGACCAGCAGGTGCCGGCGCGGTTTGCACAGTGGCGTGAAGACCCTTCGCTTCGGCCGATCTTGCCCGACCCGCAGCTGCAGGCCACTTTGGCCAGCGCTTACTCGCAGGTGCTGGCACGTACCTACATCAATGATCTGGGCCAGCGGGTGATGCTCAGCATCGCTTACGGCAACGACCAGAACTCGGAAGCATCTGCCGTGCACCGGCCCGAGTTCTGCTACCGCAGCCAGGGCTTCTCGGTGCAAGGCCTGGGCCAACACGCCCTGGTACTGCCCACTCACACCATCAACACAGAGCACCTGGTGGCCCGCATCGGATCGCGGGTGGAGCCGATCCTGTACTGGATCACTCTCGATCAGGAAGCCACGCTACCGGGCCTGGGCCGCAAGCTGCAGCAGTTCAGATACGGGCTGCGCGGCTTGATTGCGGACGGCATGGTGGTGCGTGTATCCGCCTTCGGCCCGCCCGATGCGCAAAACTATGCCTTGTTGCAGACCTTTGCGCAGCAGATGTTCGAGGCCACTGCACCTGAGGTGCGGTCGCGCTATTTCGGCGGTGGACTTGCGCCCTGAAAAGCCCGCTTCAGCCACCGGCAGGCTGATTCGCCCCGCGCTGCTGCCTGCACAGCGCAGCGCGCTCAAAGGCGCAGCCGTCAGCAGTGGGCTGCTCTTGAGTGAGAACGTGGTACGCCTGGCCAGTACCGCGTTGATCTCGTTCTGGACCGCACGCGCGCTGGGGCCCGCCGACTTCGGCACGCTGATGTTCGCTTCTGCGTTGACGGCCATTCTGTTTTCGCTGTCCACGCTGGGTTTGGAAGTGCCATCGGTGCTGCGCTTGGCCCGTGACAAGCCACCGCGCGACCTGCTGGGCACGGTGCTGCGCTTGCGCCTGTGTGCTGCGGTACTGGCGTGCGTGGCCGCCGTCACCGCTGCGATGCTGGTCCGGCCCGAACACATGCAATCCCAAGCCCTGACGCTGATCGTGGCGCTGTCGCTGATCGGCTACGCGCCCACGGTGTTCGACTATGCCTTCAAGGCCCAGGTGCGGGCAGGACCACCGGCACTGGCACGCGCCTTGACCACCTTGCTGTCCAGCGGCACCAAAGCGGCTGTCTTGTGGCACGGGGGCGGCCTGGTTGAAATGGCCTGGACGGTGGTGTTCGAGGCTTGCCTGGCGTCGTTGCTCCTGGGCCTGGCGTGGCGCCGCTGCGGCGCGCCACCAGGCCAGGGCAGCCGCGTTGCGTCGATGGGATTTGATCGCGCCCTTGCGGCGCGGTTGTTGCAGCAAGGCCTGCCGTTGCTGGCTGCCGGGCTGGCCACTGCGCTGCACTTGAAGGCCGACGTGGTCATGCTGGGTCGCTGGGCAGAGGCCAGCGCCGCAGGGCAGTACGCATTGGCTCAGAAGCTGTCGGAGATCCTGTTTGTGGTGCCAGTCGTGGTGGTGGACTCGCTGTACCCGCTGCTTGCGCGGCGGCACCAGGTACGGCCGGGGCCACGTGGCCATCAACCCGAGGCCTTTTCACAGCAGATGTTCGATCTCGCACTGCTCAGCGGCGCACTCACGGCGCTGGCCGTCTGGATGCTGGCGCCGGTATTGATTGGCTGGTCCTTCGGTAAGGCCTACGAAGGCAGTGTCCTGTTGTGGCAGTTGCTCGCACTGACCGTACCGGCCGTGGCACTCGACGCGGCCCGTCAGCGCTGGCTGGTGTGGCAACAGCAGTCCCACAAGGCCTGGCAACTGGCCGGCGCTGGCGCGGCACTGAGCCTGGCTTTGAATCTGCTGCTGATCCCGCAGTTCGGAGTGCAGGGCGCAGCGCTGGCCGCCATCGTCAGCTGGTGGACCAGCGCTCTGCTGCTGCCGTGGTTGATGCCGGGCCTGCGGCCGTTGGCTGCCATGCAATGCCGGGCGCTGTGGCCCTTTGGCCGGCTGCGGCGTGGAGCTGTGGCGTGACAGCCGGACCTCGGTCTGCGCAGGGTCTGACCATCCTGTTCATCCATCAGGCGGCCGACCTGTACGGCAGCGACCGCATGCTGCTCGAAGCCGTCACCTGCCTCATGCACGCCGGGGGCGTGCCCATCGTGCTGCTGCCTGGGCCCGGGCCCTTGCTGGCGGTCTTGGAAGCGCGCGGCATCGAGGTGCATTCCTTGCCTGCAGCGCAGCTGGGCAAGCTGCACCGGGGTGCGTTGAACGCGCGCGGTCTGTGGCGCCTGGCCAGCGGCTTTGCGCGCAGCGCGTCAGCCATCGACCGTTGTGTGGCCGGTCGCAAGATCGACGGCGTGTGCAGCAACACCCTGGCCGTGCTGGGTGGTGCCTGGTGGGCGCGCCAGCGCCGCTTGCCGCATCTGTGGTGCGTGCACGAAATCATCGAACATCCTCGCTGGGTGGCCCGGCTGCTGAGCGGCCTGGTGCGGACACTGCCGGGGCGTGTGGTGTGCAATTCCGCAACCACGGCCCGCTGGTTGCTGAGGCTGCAGCCGCAGCTGCAGGCGCGGCTGGAAGTGGTGGCCAACGGCGTGGCGCTGCCGTCCGAAGCAACGCATTCCCAGGCTGAGCAAGCAGGCTCGGGCGCGAGCCTCCGCTCGGCCTTTCGCCCGAGCGGGGCGACGCTGGCCATTGGCCTGGTGGGGCGAATCAACCGCATGAAGGGCCATGATCTGTTGCTGCGCGCAGCAGAGCTGCTGCACGAATGCAACCAGCGCAACTTCTCGCTGGTATTCGTGGGCGACGCGCCGCCCGGACAGGCGCACTTCGAAGCCCAGTTGCGCGAGCGGGTGCGCCGATCACCGCTAGCGCCCCGCGTTCACTTCGCGGGCTTCATGCCAGTCACCTCCTTTGCCTATGCGGCTCTGGACATCGTGTGCATGCCCTCGCAGGAGGCTGAGTCGTTCGGGCTGGTGGCCGTCGAAGCCATGGCCGCGGGCCGCGCGGTGGTGGCCTCGCGGGTGGGCGCGCTGCCCGAAGTTCTGGACCAGGGGCGGTTCGGGCGTTTGCACGCACCGGGTGACCCTCAAGCCTTGGCCGATGCCTTGCAAGCGCTGATCATCGACCCTGCCTTGCGTGAACAGCTGGCCCAGGCGGGGCGTCAGCACGTGCAGCAGCGCTACGCACTGTCGGCGCTGAATGAGGGCTTGCTTCGGCAGTGGAAGCTTGCCTTCGGCCCGACTTCCGCGATCGCAAGCATGGAAGGCGGCGCAAAGGGGGGTGCAGGGGCGGACGCCAAGTCGGACGCAGCGGCAGGCGCCAAGGTGCAAGCCACATGATCGCTGGGCGCCGCTACTTGCGCGCCAGTGAACTGGCAGTGGTCGAGCCACCCAAGGCCATGTGGCCGGCCATCTCGATCGTCATGCTGTGCTGGCTCACCGTGGTGCTGCCCACCGGCGTGGTCAGCGCAATGACGCTGTACCTTCTGGCGCTGGCCGCCTTCAGTGCCATTGCGGCACGCCAGGGCCTGCCACCTGCGCTGCATCCCGTGGTGTGGCCTTTGCTGGTGATGATCGCCATCGGCCTGCTGGCCGGAGCCGGCGCCGACCGCTATCTGATGCTCAAGGACGCCTGGTACGTCTCGAACCCCGGCGTGCTGGCGGCTGTGGGTTTTGTGCTGGCGCGTCTGGTCAACGACACGCCCAGCCTGTTGCGGGCATTCGTGCTGGGGGGCACCGGGGTCGCCGTCGGACACCTGTTGTGGTTCCTGATCCACCCTGAACTCTTGAAGCTGCAAGCCACCCAGATCCGTTCCATCTCGGGCACCGGCTACTACGCAGCCGGCCTGGCTTTGCTGATCCTGGTGGCGCACTGGCGCCTTTGGCGGACGGAACTGCGGCTGGGCCCGTGGCTGGGCTCGGCTTGCCTGCTGCTGTGCACGGCATCGGTGGTGTTGAGCTTCTCGCGCACCCTGCTGATGGTGATGGTGGTGGGTGCGCTGGGCGTGTTCGGCCTCTTTTCGCGCCGAGAATGGCTGCGTGTGGGCGGCTTGCTGGTCGTGCTGGGCTTGCTGATGTGGCTGCTGCCCCAGGTGGTGGACACGGAGTCTTGGCAGGCCCGCAGCTCGTTTCTGGGCAAGCTGGCACGCTCGGCCCAGGAACTGGTGCCGACCGAACGCATGAGCCTGGCCGAAATCAACGACAACTGGCGCGGTTATGAAACAGCGCGCGCCGTGGCCACCTGGCGGCAAGGGCAGCCTTGGCAGTGGTTGTTCGGCCAGGGCTTTGGTGCGCAAGTGGACCTGGGCCTGTTCCAGAACCTGTCGCGCAACCCGCGCGATGCGGTGCGCTTCATCCCCATCTTTCACAACGGCTATGTGTTCGTGCTCGTGAAAACGGGCCTGGTGGGCCTGATCCTGTACCTGGGCATGATCATCAGTCTGTACCGCAGTGGCCGGCGACTCGCCGGGGCTGAACAAGACTCGCGCCAGCGCCGCCTGGGTCGGCTGCTGCAGACCTGCGCCGTGGTGCTGCTCGTCACCACCTGGGTCATCGCCGGCGCCTTCAACAAGTTCGACCTGGCAGCTTTCATGCTGATGATCGGCGCGATGCTGGCGGCGCTGGATGAGCGGGCTCGCGCGTGAAAACCGAACCCGATCCGAGGCGCCGCAAGACCCTGCAAGCGGCCGCCGCGGCTTGGGCTGGCACAGCCTGGCCTGCTCTGGCTGCCGTGCAAACCCCGCGCGCCTGGGAACGCTGGCAAGCGGGCCGCTGGTGCGGCTTCACCACCGACAACCTGCCGCGCATGAACCGCATCACGCTGCGGGCCTTGCACGGCACCGGCGCTCGACTGGCGCGCGTGGGCATGCCCTTTCGACCCTGCGAAGGCCAGGCCTCTTGCGCGCAAGCTTGCAGCTGCACGCAAGACCTGTCACTGGCCGGTGCGCTGCTGGACGAAGCACAGTCTCTGGGCATGGGCCTGGTGATGCTGGGTCTGTTCGACGGCCCGGGGCGCGAGGCCGCGCTGTGGAGTGAAAGCCGGCAGCAATCGGCCTTCGTGCAGGCCTGGGCCGACTTCGGCCGCCAGTTGGGCCGGCACCCGGCATTGGCCGGCATGGACCTGCTGAACGAACCGCAACCGCCGCTGCCGCAAGGTCGGTTGGCGCCCGCGCAGCAGCTGTGGGGCGCTTTGGCGCTGAAAGCGATCGGGGCTTTGCGCCAGGCAGGGGCCAGCGCGCCCGTCGTCTTCGAACCCGTGGCCGGCGGCAGCACGCTGGGATTCAAGAACATGCCGGCCCTCCCGGTAGGTGGCGTCGTTTACAGCCTGCACTTCTACACGCCGCACGACATCACGCACCAACAGGTGTCGCCCACCTGGCCGCGCCGCATCCCCTATCCGGCCGGGTCGGAACATGGCCTGGGTGCCTGGGACCCCGAACTGGGCGTGGGCAGCATCGACAAGGCGCGCCTGGAAGCTGAACTGCGCCCGGTGCGCGATTTTCAACAGCGCCACGCCTGCCCGGTGTACGTGGGCGAATTCGGTTGCGTGCGCTGGGCGCCCGACGGATCGGCGTTGCGCTGGGTGCAGGACTGCTTGCTGCTGTTTCAACAAGCGGGTTGGAGTTGGACTTTCCACTCCTTTCGCACCTGGCCGGGCTGGGACGCCGAGATTGACTCCGAGTCGGTGGACGCGCGCGCGCGCACCGATCAGGCCCCTGTGATGCAGGCCTTGCGTACAGCCATGGCGCCTGCGGTCAGCGCAGCCAGAAAGCGGCCATGAAAGCGGCCATGAAAGCGAGCCTGAACGTGCGCCGACGTCGCATCCTGCTTTCCGCGTTTGCCTGCTCGCCGCACGTCGGATCCGAGCCCGGTGTAGCCTGGCACTGGGCCATCGAACTGGCGCAGCGCCATGACATCGTGTTGCTCACCCACGCGCACTACCAGGAAGAGATCGAAGAGGCATTGCGTGCGTGCCCACGCCCCGGCCTGCAGTTCCACTACTTTCGGGTGCCCGGTGTCGGTGGGCACCCGCATTGGCAGCTCAATTCAAGGCTGTACTACCTGGCCTGGCAATTCGCGGTACGACAGCGAGTGCGCGGTCTGCTGGCCCAACAGGCCTTCGACCTCATCCACCATCTCACCTGGGGCAGCTACCGCTTGCCTGGGCGCCTGGGTGGCCTGGGGCCCCCGCTGGTCATCGGCCCGGTAGGCGGCGGAGAGGGTGCGCCCTGGCGTCTGTACCGCCGCTTCCCCTGGCGCGAACACCTGTTCTATGCGGCTCGCCAGGCTTCGATTCAATGGAGCCGCTTCGACCCCTTCGTGCGCTTGAGCATGCGACATGCGCAGCTGGTGCTGGCCAAGACGCATGAAACACGCGCCGCGCTCCCCTCATTTGTGCACGGCCGCGTGCTGCTGGCCAGCGAGATCGGCATTGCAGCGCCTGCTGCGGCACCGCCACGGCCGGCGCGGCAGACCACACCGCTGCGCTTGTTGTACGCGGGGCGCCTGCTGGGAGGCAAAGGGCTGCCCTACCTGTTGCTCGCCATGCGCTTGCTGCGATCAAAAGGGCTGCCGGTACGGCTGGATGTGGCCGGTGACGGCCGCTTGATGAGTTGGGCCCAGGCGCAGCTGGCGCAATTCGGACTGCACGACAGCGTGCAACTGCTGGGCATGGTGCCGCGCGTCCAGATGAGCGCTCTGTACGAGGCGGCCGATGTGCTCGTCTTCCCAAGCTGGCACGACTCCAGTGGCAATGTCGTGGCCGAAGCGCTGGCCCGTGGCTTGCCGGTGCTGTGCCTGGACTTGGGAGGCCCGCGTTACGTGGCCGACGAGCACAGCGCTGTGGTGGTGAACACCCACGGCCTGGACGCGGCCGGCGTGGCCCATGCACTGGCGCGAGAGATCGAAGCTTTGCTGGACCAGCCGCTACGGCTCGCCGCACTGTCCGCAGGCGCTCGCAATCGCGCCGGCCAGCTGGGATGGGGCGCTCAGGTTGCGCGCGCCTACGAGCAGATCGAACAGCGCCTGGGCTGGACAGCGCCGTCCGATGCTGAAGCCTCATCCGGCGTCGTCGTCGAAACCTTGGCCAATGCGGCAGGGGCACCGGGTTCGCCACACGCCTGCACGGCGACGCCATGAGCCGCCTACCGTCGCGCACGCTGCGCATCTTGGGCATCCGCGGCGTGCCCGCCGCGCATGGCGGGTTTGAAACCTTTGCCGAACAGCTTGCGGTCTACCTGGTGCAGCGCGGTTGGCGGGTCATCGTGTACTGCCAGGAAGACGAAGCCGGGCCCGTGGTGCTCGACATCTGGCAGGGTGTCGAGCGCGTGCGGATTCCCGTCACGCTGGGGGGCGCCAAGGGCACCATGTGGTTCGACTGGCTGAGCATCCGGGACGCAGCAAGGCAGGGCGACCTGTGCCTCACCCTGGGCTACAACACGGCGCTCTTCTGCGTCTGGTTGCGCCTGTCGGGTGTGGCCAACATCATCAACATGGACGGCATCGAGTGGCGACGTTCGAAGTGGGGCAGCCTTGCCAAGACCTGGTTCTGGATCAACGACTGGCTGGGTAGTTGGCTGGGCAACCACTTGGTGGCCGACCATCCGGAGATCGAAGCCCACCTGGCAACACGCACCCACCGCAGCCGCATAACGACAATTCCTTACGGTGCGATCCCGGCCCAGCATGCCAGTACCGAATGGCTGCACGAATATGGCCTGGAGCCGGGCCGCTACCTCACGCTGATTGCGCGGCCCGAGCCGGAAAACTCCATCCTTGAAGCGGTACGCGGCTTTTCCTGCCGTGCCCGTGGCTTGAAGCTGGTGGTGTTGGGCAACTACTCGGATCAGCAGGAGTACCACCGCGCCATTCAAGACGCTGCCAGCGAAGAAGTGATGTTTCTGGGCGCCATCTACGACACGAAGAAGGTGCTTGCGTTGCGCAGGCACTGCATCGCTTACGTGCACGGCCACCAGGTGGGCGGTACCAATCCCTCGTTGGTGGAGTCGCTGGGCGCTGGCAACGCCGTGATCGCACACGACAACCGCTTCAATCGATGGGTGGCGGCTGACGCCGCGCGCTACTTCAAGGATGGCTTCGAATTCGACCGCGTGCTGACCCAGGTTCTTAGCGATGCCTCAACCCTGGCGCAGATGCGGCAGGCCAGCCAGGCCCGGTTTCTGGCTGCCTTTTCCTGGGCCAGCGTGCTGGCCGAGTACGAGTCGCTGTTCCTGCGTGTGATGGGCTGCGAGCCGGCTTCAAGCACCGTGCCAACCACGCCGGAGCACACCGGCGACGGCCTGCACCATGATGCGCAAGTCCAGACCCAGTGACCAACGGCGCAGGTAGTCCAGGTCCAGGTCGGTGCGTTCGCGCAACGCGCGGACCGAGTCGTCGGTGCTCCACGGGCCATTGATCTGCGCCCAGCCGGTGATGCCCGGCCTTGCCTTGTGTCGCACCATGTAGCCTTTGACCTGCTGCCGATACTCGGAGCCCAGAGCGATGGCATGCGGACTGGGTCCCACGACACTCAAGCGGCCCTGCAAGACATTGAAGAACTGTGGCAGGTCATCCAGCGAAAAGCGCTGCAGCCAACGCCCGAGCCGCGTGACCTCGCCGTCCACTTCCCTTTCGCCCTGGATGCGTTGCGCCTGCAGGCGGCGCAAGGTGCGGAACTTCGTGAGGATGATCTCTTCGCCATCCAGACCGATCCGCCTTTGACGGTAGAAGACCGGCCCCGGGCTGCTGATTCGAACACCCAGCGCCAGCAGCACCAACACGGGGGATGTGAGCAGCAGCACCACCGAGGCGATGCAGATGTCGCTGCTGCGCTTGATCAGTTCATTGGTGCCGGTAAAGGGCGTCTCGCAGATGCCGACCACCGCAAGCCCGCTCACGTCCTGCAGCCGCCCTTGCACGATGTGCGTCCCCATCACGTCGGGCACGAAGAACAGCGATGCCGTGGTGCCCTGCAGCCCGTCGATGAGCGACCGCATGCGGGGTTGCGACGCCATGGGCAAAGTGATGTAGACCTCGCGTACCCCGAGTTTGTCCACATAGCGGGCCACTTCGTCTATGCGACCCAGCCACTGCACCCGCGCCTCGGGCTCCAGGCGGCCATCCTGCCGGTCGTCGAAATAGCCCACCACGGTCCGTCGCGACGCGTCGCGTTGAGCCACCGCCTGCGCCGTCCGCAGCCCCAAGGTGCCGCCGCCAACCACCACGGCCTGGCGGCGCGCGTGGTCAGTTCCCTGCTGGCGCCGCACGAAAGCGCGCAGCAGCATCAGAGCCATCCAGTACAGCACGGGCGTCACCAGCACCCATTCCCAAACCAAGGGCCAGTCCAGTTCATCCAGACCTCGGGTGACGTACGCGCTCAAGCCCAAAATGCACAACAACAAGGCCCAATTCAGCGCAATGTCCAGCGCCATCTGCAGAGGTTTGCGACCCAGGCGGGCTCGCCCGGGGAAAGTCAGCGCAATGATGAGCAGCGACAAGGCCGTCGCCCAAGGACCGAATGGCCGCCCACTCCAGATATGCAACGAATACCAGCAGGAGACGATGACCAAGGGCTCCAGTACCGCCGACAACAGCGAGGCGACGGATTGCGGCGCGGAAAAGAACGCACGCAGACTGGACGAGTCGTTGGCGGCGAGGCGGTCAAGCGAAGGCATGTGGATGACTGTAGATGCGAAACACTTGATCTGTTCGGGCCATGAACCGCCGCCCATGATCCGAATGGATCATGCCGCTGGGGCTTTGCAGCCCTGACAGTTGCCGGGCTGTACCGGCCGAGCCGGTCCTGCCCGCGCGGACCTGCCCGATGCAGGGCAGTCACGGAACGCCTGACGCATTGCTGTCAAACGCGCTGCCCACAATCGTTGGCGCCAAGCCCAAGCCGCGCCCATGCCGACCAACGAGCCTTATGCCTGCCCGCCGCAGCGCCACCTTCTGTGGCGCGTCGTGGTGTTCGTGACCCTGTTTGCGGCCCTCCAGTCGGCCTACAGCGGCGCCCGGGGCGGCAGGCTGGAGCGCGCGGTGATCGACGTGGCCACGGTGCGAACTGCAGCGGTGTTGATCAACACCCTGTCGCCAGAAATAGGGGTGCGCAGCGAAGGCCCGCGCCTGAGGGCCGAGGGTGGCGGCCTGAATGTGCTCAACGGCTGCGAAGGCATTGAAGCAGCCTTTTTGCTGGTGGCCGCCATGGTGGTGGCTCCGATGGCGTGGCGCTGGCGCCTGTTGGGCCTGCTCGCCGGGCTGCCCTTGGTATTTGTGTTGAACCAGGGCCGGGTGCTGGCCTTGTTCTACGCCTTTCGCAGCGACCGCGCGCTGTTTGACCTGCTGCACGGAACGCTGGCGCCACTGCTGTTGATCGTTGCTGTGGGCGGTTTCTTCACGCTATGGCTGACCCGCTTTGGCGCGCAGCACCAGCCAATGCAAGTGCCATGACACTGGCCACCCGGCAAGCGCTCGCAACGGTAGCCACCGGCTTGCTGCTGTTGGCGCTTCTGTGGCGCTGGGGCGAGGCCAGCGTGCGCACCTTGCTGCCCGCTTTGCAAAGTGTGTTTGAACACTGCGTGCCCGAGTTCAAAGTGCTGGCCTTTGGTCTCGACCATGAACAAGCCGACCGCGTTCTGCGCGTGGAGGTGACACGCCAGCACTACGTGGTGCTGGGGGGCAGGGCGATTGAACCCAACAGTCTGGGCAGCGCCCAGGCCAGCACCTTGGCACTGCAAACCCTGTTTGGCCCGCTGCTGGCCCTCTGGGTGGCCTTGGCCTGGCCCTCGGCCGGGCCCTGGCGTCGGGGCTTGATGGTGCGCGGCCTGCGGCTGTCGTTGGCCGCCTTGCCAGCCGTGATGCTGGCGGTGCTCGACACGCCCGTGGTGCTGGCGGCGCAGCTGTGGCAGCTGATGGTGGATCACTACGCACCGGGTGACACCTCCGCGCTCATCGCGGCCAGCGCCGTTTTGCAAGGTGGCGGGCGCTTTGCCCTGGGCCTGGCTGCTGGCGCCTGCGCCGTGGCCGTAGCCGGCAGGTTGACGCCCACTCAAGGCGTCTCGCCGAACGGACTAAGCCCCTGCGAAGAGCATTCATCGAATGGGAACTTTGGCTCCGTAGCCTCGGGCTCGTTGATGAGAGCACGCCGATCCTCCGCGCTGCACATCCACCAACCCCAGCACACCAGGAGCCCGCATGGACCGCCCGAGCAGTGACGTTTACCAAACCCGTGGTGAAGACATCGAAGACATCGTTGTCAATCCGAGCAGCCATCCCGACTTCGCCAGCGTCGTTGCCGCCGCGCAGTCGCGCCGTGGCTTTCTGAAGTCTGGCGCCGGCGCTGCCGCGCTGGCATTCATGGGCATCCCTGCCCTCACGCCGACGCAGGCGCGCGCCGCGGTCGTTGCTGGTGCAGCTGGTGCCAGCGTGACGCTGAGCTTCAACTCGGTTCCCGCCGTCGGCAACGACCTCGTCGTCGTGCCCAGCGGCTACAACGTCAACGTGCTCTATGCCTGGGGCGACCCGATCGGCAAGGCCGGTCTGCCTGCAGGCACGCCCGCCTGGTCGGGCGTGGCCAGCGAAACCGCGGCCGAGCAGGAACTGCAGTCCGGTGCCCACCACGACGGCATTCACTTCTTCCCCTTCCCGGCGCGCGGCGGTGGTGCCACGGCGGGCCTGTCCAACGTGCGCGGCCTGCTGGCGATGAACCACGAGTACGTGGACCAGGGCCTGCTGTTCAACGACGGCATGGCCGGCTGGAACCTGGCCAAGGTGCGCAAGTCGCAGGCTGCCCACGGCGTGTCGGTGGTCGAAGTCATGCGCAATGCGATGGGCTGGCAGGTGGTGCGTCCCTCGCCCTATGCCCGCCGCGTCACGACCAATACGCCGGTGAAGTTCAGCGGTCCCGCCACGTCGCTGACCGGCGCCGACGGCTTGGGCACGCTCAACAACTGCGCCCACGGCTACACGCCCTGGGGCACCTACCTGACTTGCGAAGAGAACTGGAACGGCTACTTCGGCGCCACGCGTCTCAATGCCACCACCAGCCTGCCCGAAAACGACATCAGCTACGTGCCCACCGCACTGGACGCGCGCTACGGCGTGAACGCGGGCGGCTTCGGTTACAACTGGCACCACTACGACAACCGCTTCGACCTGAAGGTCGGCGGCCAGGCCGAGACGCGACGCTTTGGCTGGGTGGTGGAGATCGACCCGTTCAACCCCAACGCCGCGCCGATCAAGCGCACCGCGCTGGGCCGCTTCAAGCACGAAGGCGCCGAGCACACGATGGCCGCCGATGGCCGGGTGGTGATTTACAGCGGCGACGACCAGGCCGGTGAGTACATCTACAAGTTCGTCACCAAGAACAAATTCAGCCCGACCAACCGCGCTGCCAACCTGAACCTGCTGGACGAAGGCACGCTGTACGTGGCGCGCTTCGACAGCGGCGCGGGCGCGGGCGACAACATGGGCACCGGCGTGTGGCTGCCGCTGACCCTGGACAACCCGGCCATCGCCGCAGGGTTCAACTCGCTGGCCGCCATGCTGGTGAACACGCGCCGCGCGGCCGACCTGGCCGGCGCCACGCGCATGGACCGTCCGGAGTGGATCGCCGCCAACCCGACTGCGCCCGGCGAGATCTACTGCACGCTGACCAACAACTCGGCGCGCGGCAACGCCAACAGCAACACACCGACCGCCAACGACGCCAACCCGCGCACACCCAACCGCTACGGCCATATCATCCGCTGGCAGGAAGCCGCCAAGGATGCCGCGGCGCTGAGCTTCGACTGGGACATTTTCGTGCTGGCCGGTGACCCCGCGCTGGCCGCCAATGCCGGCACGCTGCAGACCGGCAACATCAACGGCGACTTCTTCGGCAGTCCCGACGGCCTGTGGTTCGACAAGTCCGGCCGACTTTGGATCCAGACCGACATTTCGACCTCGGTGCTGGGCCAGGGCAGCGGGCAAGGCGGCTACATCAACATGCCCAACAACATGATGTTGGCCGCCAACACCGTCACCGGACAGGTCAAGCGCTTCCTCACCGGGCCCAAGGGCTGCGAGGTTACCGGCGTCGTCACCACGCCCGACCAGAAGACGATGTTCGTCAACATCCAGCACCCGGGTGAAGGCTCCAGCGACAACAGCAACCCCGCCAGCCCGCTGTACCCGAACCAGGTCAGCACCTGGCCCAGCGGCCAGGGCTACGGCCCCCAGGGCGGGGCTGGCGACGACGCGATCCGGCCGCGTTCGGCTACCGTGGTCATCACGCGCGTCGATGGCGGCGTGATCGGTGAATGAAGCGGCGAGCCCAAAGATGAAAACCATGCAAACATACAAGCTCGATTCGCTCGCAGCGTCGCTCTTTGCGGCCGTCCTGGCACTTGCCGCCGTGTCGGCAGCGCAGGCGGCCCTGATCACAAGCCCGAACCCGGGCGCGCTGCAGATCACATTCGACGACAGCGCCAGTTACGACACCAGCGGCAGCTCTGTGCAGATCGGCAACTCGATCAGCCAGAACGTGCTGGTGTCTGCCGCCGGCGGCACGCTCAACTTTGGCGCGCCGATCGGCGCCTGGTCGCTGGCCGACAACGGTGAGTGGACCGGCGCGTCGTTCGTCGGCGTGGACGGTGACTTTCAGAACGAGCCGCAGGGCATAGCCGCTTCGCTGTTCTTCGACCTCGCTTCGCCGGCATTCAGCGTGGGTGCCGTGATGAACTTCGACCCGACGTTCACGTACGGCGGCGGGCTGCCCTTGCCGCTGTACATCGCGGTATTCGACAGCGCGGGTACGTTGCTGGAGGACCACTTTGTGCCAGTGGCCACCCCCAACGCCATCAACCAGGGCCTGTTCTACGGCATCACGCTGGCAACTCCATCGATTGCCCGCTTCGAGGTATCGGGGCCGTTTGCGGTGCTGGACAACCTGAGCGTGACGCCGGTGCCGGAACCTGGCACAGGGGTGTTGGTGCTGGCCGCCATGGGAGCCCTGGGTGCGGCCACTCGCCGTCGCAGCCGGGCTTAAGGCTGTACGGGCTGTGCTGCTCGCGGCCGCCACCACGGCGGCCGCGGCGCAGACCGCCGTGTTGCATGCGGTGGCCGACAGCACGCTGGTCGAAGAGCCCACGGGAGCCTTGGCCAACGGCGCGGGCACGCGACTGTTTGCAGGCCGCGTGGGCAACAACGCCGGCCAGACCTTGCGCCGGGCGCTGGTGCGTTTTGATCTGAGTTCGCTGCCTCCCACGGCGCAGATCAACTCGGTCTCGCTCACGCTCACGATGGACCGCTCGCGCCAGGCGGGCGACCTGCCGGTAGCCGTGCACCGCGTGACGCAATCCTGGAACGAAGGGCCGACCGGTTCCCCGCTGGGCAATGGCGATCCTGCGGTGGCGGGCGACACGACCTGGATCGAGCGGCGCCGCCCCGACCTGCGCTGGGCCCAGGCCGGCGGCGACTTCGTTGCCATGGCTTCAGCCACCCGCGAAGTGGGGACGACCGTCGGGCCTTACACCTGGGCCAGCACGCCACAACTGACGGCTGACGTGCAGTCGTGGCGCACGCAACCAGCACAGAACCACGGCTGGATCCTGCTCGGCTTTGAAGGTTCCTTGACCTCGGCCAAGGGATTCGTGAGCCGCGAGTCAAGCGCCGTGGAAGCCCGCCCGACCCTGACGGTGAACTACACCGTGCCGCCACCTGCAACCGAAGCCGACGTTCCGCTGCCACCCTGGGCGCTGGCGGCACTGGGCCTGGGCCTGGCGGCTGCCATGGCCAGGCGACAGGGCCGCCGCCAAGGAGCCGAATGATGATGCAGTGCAGTCCATATGCTCGTGGCGCGCTGCGGGTGCCTCTGCTGCGGGTGCCCCGTCTGCTGGTGCCCCGTCTGCTGGTGCCCCGTCTGCTGGTGCTCCTGCTGGTCGTGCCCCTGCTGCTGTGCGGGACTGAAGCGCATGCGGCGACGCTGGATGAGGTGCTGATCGGTGATCTGTCGGGTGATGCCGCCATGCCCACGCGTTGGCTGCTGGATGGCACCTCGGTCGGGCAGAACGGCCAGGCTGGGCACAACGTGCTCAGCGGCACCACCGGCCGAGCGGCCAGCGGCGCAGTGGATCGGGACTACGTGAACATCGTCGTGCCAGCCGGCTTCGCCTGGACGGAACTGCGTGTGGGCAACCAGACCGTCAGCAGCGGCACGGTGGGCTCTTTCATCGGACTGGCCCCAGGCAGCTTCATGCCGGTGGCTCCCAGTGCCATCACGGCCAATGGGCTGCTGGGCTGGCGCCACTACAGCCAAATCGACCGCAACACCGACATCCTGGATGACATGGCCGTGGCGGCCGCTGGCTCCAGCGGCTTCAGCCGGCCATTGGCGGCGGGTGACTACACGCTGTGGATTCAAGAGCTGAACAACGGAAGTTACGTCTACCGCTTCAACCTGGTGCTGTCACCGGTGCCAGAGCCGCCGGCCTGGTTGCTGGCAGCGGCAGCCATGGCAGCACTGAGGCTGGTTCGGGGCCGCCCACCAAGGTTGCGCGATGAGTGAGGCGAGCACGGGCAGAGCAGGTAGCGCGCCGGTCGCAGCGGCAGGCTGCCTGTGACTGCTGCGCAAGCCACACTGCTGCCCGGCCATTGAACGTCTTCGTCTGGTAGCCGGTTCAACGCCCATTCTTCGGGCGGCCGGTCTTGATGGGCTCCAACGCCTGCAGCGCCGCCACCAGCGTGGCGCCACTCATTGCCGCCAGAGCGTGCAGGCCGGCGCGAAGCAACTCGCTCTTCTTCGTTTCGCGCTTGGCCGCCATTGCGCGCGCCTTCAGCGTGGCCACCAGCGAAAAGTCGGCCTCGGGCATGGTGAAGCTGTCGCGCACCGGCTTCTGGCGCAACTTGGGCGGTTTGGCCGGCCTGTCTTCCTTGGCCGCCTTCGGGGGCTTTGCGGGCCGAGCTGGCTTCGCCACGGGTGCAGCGTTGGGGACGGTGCCGGTGCCGGGCTTGGCCCCGGCTCTGGCACCGACCTTCGGCTTGACGGGCGGGGTCGCGGTCTTGGCCGCACCCGGGGCGGCCTGCCGGTGGGCAGGCGTCGGCGGCGGCGTCAAGTCAGCCGGGGTCGATGCAACCGTGGCAGCCACGGCTGCGGGTGACTTGCGAGCAGGCATGGAACAACTCCTTGAAATGTATAAACAGTTTATATCGTTATTTGGTTCGCTTGCCAGTCGCACAGGCGTGTCATGCAAAGGCGTCAACGTCTTCGCCTTCAAAAACCGGATCGGATCAAACCCGCCATGAGCCTCGACCTGACACCCGCCAAGGCCAAGGAAGCGATGCTAGAGCGCACGCACATCGACGATGCGCCGTGATGGGTGGTGCAGGCGGTGGACAAGAAGAAGGCGCGGCTGAACTGCATCGCCCACCGGCTGTCACTGATGCCCTGTCAAGAGCCCTGTCGCCCTGTCAAGAGCCCTGTCAAGAAATAGCGCGGCCGATCATCGAACTGCCCGCACGCGTACGCAGCGCCGACTGCACCTGCCGCCCGGTGCTTGCCGACAGCTTCGTGCCCGAGTGGTACTGATTTCAATGGGGTCTGCTGGCGCAAGGTCAGGAACGGCGGCGAGGCCACCGGTCCTTGGGCAGACTCCGCCGTTCGGCTGGGCAGTGTCGTCGCGGGACTGTCACACAACCGTCAACACATTGACACAGCGACGTCATGTTCGCCAGCCAAGCTGAAGGTTTGCTACCCGCCAGACGGAAAACATGTCCAAGGATTTCTCGACCATGGAGGACAGCAACCGCTCCTCCAACGCCAACATCCACGAAGTCTCCAACCCCGCGCGCCGCCGCATCCTGCAGGGCAGCGTGGCGAGCACCTTCCTGGCGCCGCTGGCCGGCGTTGTCGCGCTGTCAGGCTGCGCCGGGACCCCGGCGCGATCGGGGCCCCTGCTGGGATTCAAGAGTGTGCCCGTGAGCACCGCCGACACCGTGGTGGTGCCCGAGGGCTACACCGTGCAGGTCATCGCACCCTGGGGCGACCCGGTGGGTCTTTCGGGTGAGAACCCGGCCTTCAAGCCCGACGGCAGCAACAGCGCCGCCGAGCAGGAAGCGCAGTTGGGCATGCACCACGACGGTATCCACTACTTTGCGCAGAACGGCTCGCAGTCGGGTCTGCTGGTGATCAACCACGAGTACGTCGACGACGGCTTGCTGCACCCCGACGGCACCCGCACCTGGACGGCGGCCAAGGTGCGCAAGGCGCAGGCCGCGCATGGTGTGTCGGTGATCGAGGTGGAGCAAAAGGACGGCCGCTGGGACCTGGTGCGCCCGTCCCCCTGGGCCCGCCGAATCACGGCCAGCACGCCGATGACCGTCAGTGGCCCGGCCGCCGGCCACGCGCTGATGAAGACCGTCGCCGATCCCACAGGCCAGCGCGTGCTCGGGACTTTGAACAACTGCGCGAGTGGCATCACTCCCTGGGGCACCTATCTGAGCTGCGAAGAAAACTTCATCTTCTACTTCAAGGGGCCCGATGAGCCAGATGCGCACCAGCGCCGCTGGGGCCTGCGCAAGGGCGACCCGGTGGGCTACCGCTGGCACGAGCACGACCAGCGCTTCGATGCCACCAAGTCACCCAACGAACCCAACCGATTCGGCTGGGTGGTGGAGATCGACCCGAACAACCCGAGTTCCACCCCCACCAAGCGCTCGGCGCTCGGCCGGGCCGCGCACGAGGGTGCCACCACCGTGTTGACCCGATCACGCCGCGCGGTGGTGTATATGGGTGAGGACGCACGCTTCGAGTACATCTACAAGTTCGTCAGCCGCGACGCGGTGAAACCGGGCGGCGCCACGGCCAACGCCGAACTGCTGGACCACGGCACGCTGTACGTCGCACGCTTCGAAGCCGACGGCCGGGGCCGCTGGATTGCGCTCGTGCACGGGACCGGCCCGCTGACGCCGGCCAACGGCTTCGCCGACGGCGGCGAGGTGCTGATCAAGGCGCGCCAGGCCAGCGATCTGCTGGGTGCCACCAAGATGGACCGGCCGGAGTGGATCGAAGTCGACAAGCAAGGCTGGGTGTATTGCACGCTCACCAACAACAGCAACCGGAGCGGCAAGGACATGCCAGCGGTGGACGCGGCCAACCCGCGTGCCAACAACACCATGGGCCACATCATCCGCTGGAAGGAAGACGGTGACCACGACGGCACCACCTTCCAGTGGAACCACTTCGTGCTGGCCGGCGACACCTTCAACGAACGGGTTGAGGCCAAGGGCAACGTCAAGGGCGATGCCTTCGGCTGCCCGGACGGCCTGTGGGTGGACGGCCGTGGCGTCCTGTGGATACAGACCGACATGTCGACCTCGGCGATGGGCAAGGGCGAACTGGCGACGCTGGGCAACAACGCCATGCTGGCCGCCGACCCCATCACGGGTGAGGTGCGCCGCTTCCTGGTCGGGCCCGTCGGCTGCGAAATCACCGGCGCCACCGCTACGCCCGACGGCCGCACGATGTTCATCAACATCCAGCATCCCGGCGAAAGCCCCAGCGAGCGCAGCGACCCCGGCGCGCCGCAGCGCGTCTCCAGCTGGCCAGACAAGCAGTCGGTGGGCCGCCCTCGCTCGGCCACGGTGGTGATCCGCAAGCTTGACGGTGGGCTGATCGGGACCTGACCCGAGCGCCATCAGCCGTGGACCAGCGGCTTCATCGACGAGCAACGGACCGCCATCGCGGCCAAGGGCCTGCAGCCAGCCGACCACGCGTGACGGGTGGTCGGCCCGACAGGGGCTCGTGCGCGGCGTGGTCTATGGCCACATCCGCCACACCGGGGTGCGCGGCATCGACGACACCCTGAGAGCATCCAAGGCCCCAGTCGGCGCCCGGCGTTCGCGGAGAAAAAAGGGCGTCACGGGCAGGCCTTTGCTCCCTCTCCCTTCCAGGGAGAGGGTTGGGGTGAGGGTGCAATGCCGGCAAATCAACGACTTGGAAGTTTTGTTTCTCATGAGCATCCCAAGCCCCCTGTCGCGCAGGCATTCACCCTCATTAAGCGGCCAGTAAATGCACGACGCCAAGCGCGCCCCGCCACGCTTGGCCTTTCCGGCGGCACCAGCGTCAACCACACGCGCCTGGCTACTTTTCCGACATCTGCCCCGACCCCAATCGCAAAGAGTGGTGAGGCTGTCTGACTGCAGCTCGGGTGGCGGAACGCTCGGCGGCGCCGCGCTGGGTCTATACAGCGCCCAACGCCGTGCCGGAACCAAAAAGCGCAGCCCTGGTTCTGGCGGCATTGCTGGCTGACGGCGGCGCGGTGCGGCGCCGCTGAGCGGCCGCCACCATGCCCACCAGCGCTACCACCACCAAAGCCATGCTGCCGGGCTCGGGCACGGTGGCGTCCACCAACGACAGAGCCACGAACTGGGTGAACTGGGTGCCTGAGAAGTTGTTGTCCGACACCAGCATCAACACCGGCTTGCCGTCGAAGGTCTGGCCCAGGCTCAGGCCTTCGATGTTGTCCAGTGCCAGGGCCGAGCCGTCGTCGTTGAGCAACGTCGACAGGTCCAACAGCAATGTCTTGTTGACCGCAGCCACGGGCTGGCCGGCCAGCGAGTCGAGCGCCGACACATCGGTGGCGCCGCGCGCATCGGCCAGATAAAGGCGAATCGTGTTGCCGGTGACCGGCGTGCCCGGCGTCACCGCACCCGCGGCAAACGAGCGCTCGATGGCGATCCACTGGCCGTCGCCAATGGCCAGCAAGTCGGTCAGGCCATTGGTCGCGAATGCGCCCGCGGGGTTGGGTGCCAATGCCACTGGCGACACGTCGTACACATACTCGGCGCCAGCAGCGCCGCTCGCCACGTCGAAGCTGAGCAGCCGCGCGCGACTTCCGTTGAGCGCGGTGCTGGGCAAGCTGTCCTGGGCCAGCGCGTTCTCGGTCGCGGTCCACAGCGTTTTGCGGTCGCTCGACAGGCTCAGGCTTTCAAAGGCCAGGTTGTTGTAGATGCCGCGGTCGCCGACCGCCAGACCGCTGTTGCTGCCAGCGGGCTTGTAGCGGTCGGGCACCGCGAAATCGCGCACGTGCACGCCGCCCAGCGTCGTTTCGCGCACGGTGGGGTTTTGGAAACCGGCGCCGCTGCGCTGGCCTTCGTTGGTCCAGTAAAGCGTGTTGCTGGCGGCGTTGAAGCGAATCGACTCGGGGTCCACTGTGTTGGACGCAAACGCGGCGCCCCCCGGTGTTTGCAGCGTCGTCACGCTGGTGAAGCTGACGCCGGCCGAGCCGGGTGTGGCCGAGCGCTGGAAGGCCGACAGGTTCAACTGCAGCGTGTAAAAGCGCGCCGCATTGATGCCGCTGCGGTCGTCACTGATCGCGAAGTAGCGGTTGTTGGCGGCGTCGTAGTCGATGCCTGACAAGCCGCCGACGGTGGTGCCGTTGTAGGCTGTGCCGCTGGGCACGATTTGCTGGCCGATGTAGCTCAAGGTCGGTGCTGCATGGCCCGCCAGCGGTGCCAGGGCCATTGCGGCGCTGCCGCAGAACATCGCGGTCATGAAGTTCAGGCGGGTTTTCATGCTCGGGCTCCAGGTATTGAAGTGGAATTGTGTGAAATTCAGCGCCCGCGTCGCTGCGCTCGCATGCCCAGGCACAACAGGCCGATGCTCACCAGCGCGAATGCTGAAGGCTCGGGTATCGGCGCGGCATCGAGCAGGCGAAGCTGAGCGCTCCACGCGCCCGGAGCAGGGCCGGTGCCAGCAGACACGATGGTGAATCCGTCGGCCAAGGTTTGGCCGGCTGGCAGGTTGGGCGAGGCGGTCACCGTGACGCGGTACAGCCCCGGCGCCAGGTCTGTCAGCTCAATGCCCGCATCCAGTTGCCCCTGAGTCAGATCCACTTCGGGGTACGGGTTGCCGACGTCATCTGAAAAGCTGAGCAGAGCGCCATTCTGCAGATTGAAGAACGACAGGACGGTGTCGAAGCTGCCGGCCGCCCACGACGTGGTCCAGACCCTCAGGTCTGATGACGAAGTGACGCTGAAGTCGATGTTGGCGACTTCAGCGTCGTTCGCGAAAATGCCGTTGTAGGCGCCTGCGACGACGTCAGCTCGGGCGGCCAAGCTGGCCGTGGCGAGCACCAGCGCCGCGCTCAAGACGCCCGCCACTGTGGTGAAGGAAGTTCTCATGCTGTGCATCTCTGGAGGTAGGGAGGAGGGATGTGTGCGGCTGAATTCCAAGGCGTCAGGGCGCGTCAAGGCGCAAGCGCAGGTGCGCTGGCACGTGGCGTGGTCTGCGCGGCCGGCACGAGGCGGTTGGTGCCGAACACAACCTGAAAAGCCGTGGCGAAGACTTCGATGTTGCTGGGACTGCCGACGCTGTCCACGTACCACCACTCGCCGACGACCCTCTCGCGTGTGACGTCCATCAACATGTAGCCGCGCTGGGTGAGGTTGATGTACTTGAAGTGCGGGTTGTAAAAGCGCAGGCCGCCGGCGATCTGGCCGGTGGTGTCGCTGTCAACACCTGGTGAGCTGACAGAGGTGCCCACGAATTCCACCGCCAGAGAACCCTCGCCGGTGGCTTTGTCGTAGCCGCCATTGGCCACATTGGGGTTGTAGGGGTTGGGGTTGAGGTCGGCAGCCCAGCTGCTGTGGATATCGCCGGTCAGCACCACCATGTTGTTCACGGCAGCATGGCTGGCGCCGCCCTTCAGCGCGGCGTACAGGCGATTGCGCGCGGGTTCGTAGCCGTCCCACTGGTCGCTGTTGATGAAGTACAGGCCCGGGTCGGTCGCCTGGTTGGCGCCTGGCGCTTTCAGTTGCGCAAACATCACGCCCTGGCCCAGCATCTTCCAGCGCGCCGTCGACGTGCGCAGGCGATTGACCAAGCTGGATTCTTGGGAGACGCCGAGCAGGGTTCGGCTTTCGTCGTTGAACCCCGGGTCGGTGGCAGCAAAGCCGGGGCCGAACACTGTCGGGTGCGAAAGCTCGTGAATTTGCTCCGAGCGGCCGCTGAGTCGTTGTTCCAGCATCAGCAAGTCGGCCAGGTCGCCATAGGCGTAGCCGCGGTGGTTGTCGCGCGGGTTGTTGGCATCGACTTGGCGTACCGGCATCCATTCGTAGTAGGCCTGCAGGGCCACGGCCACGCGAGCGGTCCATTCGCCTTCTGAGCCCGGCTGGTGGTTCTCGGCGCCGTTCTTCCAGCTGTCGTTGGTGGTTTCGTGATCGTCCCAAATGGCCACCAGGGGATGCTGGCGGTGCATGGCTTGCGAGTCGACATCGGCTTTGTACAAGGCATGCCGTTTGCGGTAATCGGACAAGGAAACGATCTCTGTGGCGGGGTCCACTGAGCGCACGTTGCCGTACTGGCCATTGCCGTATTCGTACAAGTAGTCGCCCAGGTGCATCACCAAGTCAAGATCGGCACGCGCCGAAACGCGACGGTAGGCATTGAAGTAGCCAGATGCATAGTTGCTGCAGCTGACGACGGCGAAGCGCAGCCTGTTGGTGGCACCCACGGGCAGGGTTTTGGTGCGGCCCACGGGGCTGACCTGGCCGCCGGCGGTGAACTGGTAGTAGTAGGTGGTGTTCGGTTTGAGCAGGCCGGCGACATCGCTGGCCCTGAGGAGGCCGGCATCGACCTTGACTGTGAAGTCGCGCGCGGCGCTGGTGGTGGCGGTGCCGCGCAGCACGATGTTGCGCAGGGCAGGGTCGGTGGCCATCACATAGGTCACCAGCACCGTGGGCTTGCTGGCGGCAAGCGTCACCCGGGTCCACAGGATGACGCGGTCACTCAGCGGATCCCCACTGGCCACGCCGTGCTGAAAGACACCGGCGCCGGCGGCCTCGGCACCCAGGGGCAGCAAATGGCTGGCTGCAGCGATGCCCAGCGTGGTGGCGCCGGAGCGTTTGAAAAACTCGCGACGGCTGGTGCCGGTGCGAACGGGATTGAGCTTGATGGGACGGCCCATGGCACTGCCTCGATGTTGAGACCCCGCCGTCGAATCTGCGGAGAGGATGCGAGCGAGTGTGTGCCGTCAATTTGACAGGGCGAAGACAAAAAAGAGCGGCCATTGCGCCGTCATGACCCGGGGACGCGGAGCCAAAAACCTGTCTTCAACTTGTCAAAGGAAGCAGGGACACTGTCTGATTCACGGGTTTTCAGTTTCAGTCAGGATGATGATCCGGCAGACGTCAGCGGCTACAGTGAACCCGCGCAAGTCAAACTCGAAAGCAAAGCGACTGGTCTGGCGCATGACAGCCACTGCGCCCAGGGGAGAGTGGATCGATCCCGATGCGACACAGGTCCCGGCAACTATCGATGGTCGGTCGGAGCCAGAGTCAGGTGGCTGGGTGACGTCGTCGCCTGATCTGCTCAGCGGCACTGGTATTTCGGAAAACCCTGACACGGTGCCCAGCGAGTATTGGGATCAGCTGTTTCCACCAGCGAACGAAAGCCGTCCGGCAAAGTAGACGTGGCCTGCGGTCACCTCACCGAGCATCAAGCTGCCGCCCGCAGTTGCCCAAGATCGAGCAACAGGTAGTTGGCGCAGCGTCCAGACTGCCGGGCTCCATCGTCGCTGACAAGGATGACTCGCTCCACGCCGCCGATAGTGGCCGGGCACACGCCTTCTGCGCGCTCGAAGCCCGGCAAGCCTGGAACAGTGACACGGCGCGCGGCGGCTCCACGCTGACCGCTCCATAGCCAGAGGTCGAACTGGCCCGCCTGGCGCGAAACCGGGCCGCCGATGACCAGATATTCGCCGATGGAGTGGACGTAAGCCAGACCCCGGATGCCATGTCCGCCCAGATCCAGTTCGTCGAGTTCGGTCGCTACACGGGGGGCCTCATCCGCATCGAACATCTCGGCGGCGTTCTCGATGCTGGCGATGATGGCCCGACCGCCGAGCAAGGGGCTGCGAAAGCCAATCAGCAGCCGCCTCTGGTCGGGGCTGATCTCCAACGATTCGATGTTGAGTCCGCCGCCCGTCTTGACGTTTCGGACCTCGGCCGCTGAGGCCAGTACCGGATGCATTTGCGTCAACGCGCGCTTCAGACCGTCGACGACCTTTGGCTTCTCAACCCGGTTCTCGTCAATCCGGAAGCGAACCAGTCGTTCTCGCGAGGATCTCTCCTTGCCGGCCTCGTCGCGAGAATGCGACGTGATGGCGTAGACAAAGCCAGCCTTGTCCACGGCCAGGCCCTCGAGGTCATCGAGCTTCCAGAAGTCGCTGAAAAGCTGCAGCAACCCGGGCCTGAGTGCCTTGCATTCGACATTCCCATCGACCCCGATCGTGACCAGGCTGAAGGAGTGTTGCTGTTCATCTTCGACGACCAGGAATCGGCCGTCCGGCAATTGCTGAATCGCCGACGGCTCGAAGACACCTTTCAAGGGCTGGAAGCTGGGAGCCGTGCTCATGACCTTACCCAGTTGACCGTGCGGCCTGCGGGCAATTGCAAGGTCTCCTTTGGCATGCGCTGGCACTTTCCAGGGGCATGGGGTGGATTGGCACGCTCAATCGGTCAGGACAGTTCGCCCCAACCCGTTGCGATCCTCCGATACCGGCCCTCGGCGTCCAATTCGGCGAGCGGAACCTCCTCGCCGGTTCCCTCCAGGACCTCACCCCTGAACTTCTTCACGATCAATTCACGGGGCGCTTTGAAGATCGAGTGCCTTGAAGACTCCGGCAAGAAGTCCTGGACCCGAAAACTATAGACGGTCACGGTCTTGTACTCGCTCATCGCGCATCTCCGGTTTCGGAAGTACCAAGTGAAGCAGTATTCTGCCTTGACTCTCGACCCCTGGGGCTGGTCGCCAGTCCCTGTGAAGGTTGTGTGCCGGTTGCCAGTGCTCGCCTGACGCTGCAGTGAAGACCCGACATCAAGGACGCGGGCAAGCAGTCTCACCGACGAAATGCGCAAGAGCCTGGACAGCGTGCGCGGCTCGGTCGGCGCAGTGCTGCCGCGGCTGGTCGGCGCTCGCTCGCATGACGGCGACCTGTACACCGTCCGCGAAACTGTGCTGCGCTACCTGCCCGAAACTTTGGCCAACTGTGTCGCCTTGCCACCCGCGTTCAGGCTGACGCACGCGCTGAAGGATGGCAAGACGGCGCGGCAATTGCTCGTCGAGCAACTCGGGCTGCTCGACGCGAAACTGCGCGAGATCGTCGCCAACGCGGCCGCCAGCGATGCCGGTGCCTTGATCTCGAACGGCCAGTTCCTGGAAATGAAGTTCCGCCAACCCGACTTCCTGGCGCGATGACCTTCGTAGTGACCCTCGTCGCAAAAAACAGATGCCCAGAACCATCATCGAGATTCCCGACACCCAATTGCGTGAGGTGGACCGGCTGTGCCAACTGCTCGGCATCTCGCGCGCCGAAGCCGTGCGGCGCGGCCTGCAGGGCTTCGTGCAACAGAACGAGGCGGTCAAGACCAACGGCTTCGGCCTGTGGAAGTCAACGGGCACTCCGAAGCCTGCGCACAGTCGCCGAGGGCACAAGCCATGAACGCACTGATCGATACCGGCCTGTTGGTGGATTATCTGAAGGGCGAAAAGCGCGCCGCCGCAGTGATGGAGTCATGCACGCATCGGTCAATCAGTGTCGTCACCTGGCTCGAACTGATGGCGGCCTGCCCCGCAGGACTGGACGATTCGACACGCGGATTTCTGCGTTCCTTCGAAAGGCTGTCGGTGAGCGAATCGGTCGCTGACGAGGCGCTGCGCCTCATGACCCTGCGCCAGGGCCTCAAGCTGGCCCGCGCGCTCACCTGGGCCAGCGCCAATGTGAACCAGTTGGTCTGCGTGACCACCGATGCCCGGTGGCTCGCGAAGGCCGACACGAACGTGGTCGTGCCGTACAAAGGTGCCGCCGATTGAAGGCCATCGGACGGAAGAAGCGCAACCTGCAGCGGGCCTGCTGTCACCCTGCCGGCAGCGACTCAAGACACCAGGCCGTCACACGAGACCGCTAAGTTACGTTCGCGACCGTGTGGCCGCTCAACCGTTGGCCGCTCGCATGCGCATTGCCCTGATCGCCGATACGCACTTGTCTGCTCGCTCTCCCGAGTGTGTGGCGAACTGGCACGCTGCACGGCGCGCAATCGAGCGCATGGCTCCGGATCTCACCATCAACCTCGGCGACATCACGCTGGACGGACAGACCCATCCCGAGGAACTCGAGTTTGCAGTGCAACTGGTCCGGCAATGGCCGACGGCGATGCTCTGCGTGCCGGGTAACCACGACATCGGCGATGCGTCGGGGGAACTGCCGCTCGACCGGCGCCTGCTGGCCCGCTATGGGCAGTTGTTCGGCCCTGATCGCTGGGTCCGCCGCTCCGGCCCATGGCTGCTGCTGGGCCTGAACGCACAGTTGTTCGGCAGCGCAAGCGTAGAAGAAGAAGCCCTTTGGAGCTGGATCGATGAACAGGCGGATCTGGCTGGGCTGCATGCCCGAACAGTCCTGTTCCTGCATCGGCCCCTGCTGCGACCGACGCCAAACGAGTTCACGCGCAAAGGACGCTATGTCGCCAACGCGGCTCGCGAAAGATTGCTGACCGGCGCTTTGAGCCGGACGCTGCGAATGGTCGTGTCGGGCCACACGCACCAGTACCTGGATCTCACCGCAGACGGCGTGCGCCACGTCTGGATGCCCTCTTCAGGATTCATCATTCCCGATCACATGCAGACCCGCTTCGGTGAGAAGGTGGTCGGCAGCGGGCTGCTCGATCTCGGCGGCGATGAAGCCCGCTTCGACCTCTGGTGCCCGGACGGCATGCATCGACATGAGGTGAACAAGCTTCTGGCCTTCCAAGAGGCCGCTGCCGACCGGTCCACGGGAGCCGCCAGCTGAGCGAGCTGTGCATGCGGCCTGAACGGTTCACGGTTCAGTTGAAGCGAAGTGGCCTGCGCCGCCGTCGCGCGGCGCAGGCCCCACATCAATCGACGTTGTAGAAGAACTGCTCGCTCACGATCTTGCCGTCATCGACCTCGTAGACGCAGATTTCTTCCATGTTCACGCGGCCTCGGCCCTTGAATGTCGTGTCAAGCGCCATCGAGACAGTGAAGAAGTTGGCGGCCACCACGGGTTCGCTGATGACGATGCCGTGCATGTCTTCGACCGAGGCCATGAACTGGCGCCCCTTCTCCTGAATGGCGGCAAGCCCGTCGGCCAGCTCCATCTGAGAACCATCGGGCTCGATGCTGACCGCGTCCTGCGCGAACAACTCGGTCTGGGCAGCCTCGAATTGGCCTTTGCGGCACAGTTCAACAAGGCGGTCGGCAATCTGGCTGGTCATCATGGTTGTTCCTCGACAGGGGTGGAAGTGGCCGCGACGTCGGGTTGGGGTGCGGGTTGCTCAGGGTAGGCATGACTTGTGACGGATTGAAGGCGGAATCAACGAATCGGTCGTGTCGTTTGATCGCGTCGGCATCGTCCACCGATTTGGCCTACACGCGTCGGCTCTTTGTGTGGGTGGCGCATGGGCGCGACCCCTGGCCGCCTCGGCGCAAGTCACCCACGAATTGCGCGGAAGAACCCGGGGGCCGGGTCGGGACATTTGGTGCCCTGTCAGCGGCGGCGGCGCAGCAGGCCCATGGCGGCCAGGGCTGCAAACACGTTCAGCAGCGTGCCCGGCTCGGGCACCACGGCGCTCAGCACCAGCGTCAGACGGTCGCCGGCCCGGGCGCCGCTGGGCGCCAGCAGCCAGTCCACGGTGCCCGGCACTGCGAAAGGTGCACCCAGGTCCAACCCGAAGGGCTCGCCGGGCTGCAGCGTGATCTGCTGCTGGAAGTCGTCGCCGGTGATGTCTGCCACGCTGCCGAAGCTGGGGCGTACGCTTCCCACCAGCGCAAACACGCCCTGGCGCAGTGCCACGCTCAGGCCCTGCAGGTCTGTGCCGGTGGCGTTGGTGATCACCGCGTTCAGGCGCAGCGTTTGGCCGATGTCGGCTGCGTCCAGCTGCAGTTCCAGTGTGGCGCTGCCCAGCGTGTTCAGGCGCAGGTCAACGGCCACCAGGTCGCCGATGACTTCAGCGTTCAGCCGTTGTGCGCCGGCGTCGATGGCGTAAACCATGGCGGCGTGGCTGGTGGTGGCCAGCGGGGCCAACGCGGCCAGCAGCGTGGCGGCCAGGATGCGGGAGAGCTTACTCATGGTGATGTGCTCCTGTGTGGCACGCATCAGGCGGGCTGCAGCGTGCGGGTGTAGATGGCCGCGCCGCTCAGGTCTTTGAAGGCCACGGTCATTGCGCGGCTGGTGGCGTCGATGTTGACCTCGCCGAAGAACTGCAGGCCTGCGTACGGCGACAGGTTGGCCTGTCCTGCGGGCGGCGCCTTGAAGAAGTCGACGCGCGGACCGAAGGTGGCATCCAGAGTGCCAGGGCCGAAGCTGCCAGCGTTCAGTGGGCCGGCCACGAATTCCCAGAAACCGTTGAAGTCGTTGAAGCTGGCCTGATTCGGGTCGTAGTAATGCGCGGCGCAGTAGTGCACGTCGGCCGTCATCCACACCACATTGCGAATCTCCATTTGCTTGATGGCGCGCAGCAGCTGAGCGATTTCCAGCTCGCGGCCCAGCGCCGGGCCGCCGTTGCCGTTGGCAATGGCCTCCCAGCGCGCATTGCCGGCGGCGTCCCGGCCGTCGCCCACGTTAAGACCGATGGGCATGTCGGCGGCGATCACCTTCCAGGTGGCGCGCGAGCGGCGCAGGCTCTGCTTCAGCCAGGCCAGCTGGGCCTTGCCCAGGAAGGCCGTGGCCGCGCTTTCGGCAACTTGAAGGTTGTCGGTGTTGGGGCCCCGGTAACTGCGCATGTCGATCATGAACACATCGAGCAGCGGACCATAGGACATCTGGCGGTACACGCGCTGCTGTTCGTCGGCGGTGTGCGGGCGCATCGGCGCGTACTCCAGAAAGGCGCGCGTGCCACGGGCGGTCAGCAGTGGCACGTTCTTCTCGGTGTAGCGGGCGTCGGCCGACAGGTCCTTGCTGTCGCTCCAGTTGTTCGTCACCTCGTGGTCGTCCCACTGCCACAGCTGCGGCACCTCGGCGTTGAAGCGCCGCACGTTCTCGTCGAGCAGGTTGTACTTGTAGCGGCCGCGGAACTCGGCCAGCGTCTCGGCAACCTTGGACACCTCGGGCGTGACGATGTTGGTCCACAGCCGGTTGCCTTCGGCCGCGCCGGTGGTCACCGACGCGCTGATCGGGCCATCGGCATAGATGGTGTCGCCGCTGTGTATGAAGAAATCGGGCTGCGCCAGGCGCATCTGCTCATAGATCCTCATGCCGCCGAACCCGGTGTTGATGCCCCAGCCCTGGCCGGCGGTGTCACCGCCCCACACAAAGCGCACGCTGCGGCGCAGCGAAGGCGTGCGGAAGCTGGCGACCACCGGCTCACTGGTGCTGCGGGCGTTGTTCAGCCCTTCGAACCAGGCGCGCACGAACACCTGGCGGTCGGTCGGCAGGTCGATCAAATCGACCCGGGCGGTGAAGTCGGTCTGCTCGAGCGCGTGCGGGCCGATCAGGCGGGTGGCGTTGCTGAAGTTGCGGTCAAAGGCGTATTCGACGTTCAGCCTGGCCGGGCGGTCGGCGCGGGTCCACAGCATGGCGCGGCCCAGGGTCAGGTCGCCGAACTGGATGCCTTCTGCCATCACCGGGCGGTCGGCATCCGACTGCGCGATGGCGGGGGCCGAGAACAGGCCCGGCACGGTGGCGGCGCCCGCCAGCGACAAGCTGGACTGCAGCAGGCTGCGGCGGTTGATGGTGTCGGTCATCGTGGGCTCCTCATGGGTGTCTGGAACGGGTAGCCTATGCAGCGCCCATGAAGCGGCCGTGTCAGGCGGCAGCGCGCCTTGCGGCGTTCGGCTCACGCCCTTGCGATGGCGGCGGCGCACGTCCATCCTCTGTTCGACTACGACAACGCCGCAGCACTGGGACGGTGACGTTCGCCACGCCACCAGCGTGGCCCACGGCTCCCGCCCGGCGCCGGCGGCTCGACCCGACTCCCGCCTGGCAATCGATGGCCTTGACTGGCCAGCTGCAAAGCATGGGTTGGCCGCTGCTGGGCGCCATGGTCGAACCCAGCAAAGTTCAGCCCCTGCGCGCGAAGTGCCGATTGCGGTGACATCTGCATGGCAGCGGGCAGCCGAAGCAACAGGCCGCAGGCTACCGCGGCCAGCACGTTCGGCGCGATTTAGGCATCGACCAGCTGAAACTTGCCTCAGGGTTGATCGGGAAGAGTGCCGGCCCGGCGAATGGCCGATCCGTTTCCTGGGACGAGCGCGTCCTGCAGATGTACAAACGGGGTGTTGAACGCGCAAGCCGCCTGGTTCTGCGCCGATCACGGGCCCCAGTCCGAGATGACCAAGGGCCCGGTTGCATGGTGGCATGAAGTCGTGAAGGCCAAGGCATGAGGAGCGTCGCATGAGCAAGAGCAAAACCGTTATCGAGTTCGACGTCGCCGTGATCGGCGCCGGGCAGGCCGGACCAAACCTGGCCATGACGCTGGCAGGGCGCGGCGAGAAGGTGGCCCTGATCGAAGGGGGGCTGGTCGGCGGCTCCTGCGTCAATCACGGTTGCACGCCGACCAAGACCCTGCGCAAAAGCGCGCGGGTCGCCCACCTGGCGCGTCGTGCGGGCGACTTCGGTATCCAGACCGGAAAGGTCGACATCGACTTTGCGGCCGCGATGGGGCGGATGCAGCAGCGGGTCGACGATTCGCGCGCGGGGCTGGAAAAATTGATCGCCGGGCAGGACGGCC